>Ga0190264_10000008_pt1 | contig 30216 bp, 31 predicted proteins | sample Popmic112T_FD_136651 | JGI IMG/M metagenome (GOLD analysis project Ga0190264, IMG submission 136651) | Populus adjacent soil microbial communities from riparian zone of Indian Creek, Utah, USA - 112 T | ecosystem: Environmental > Terrestrial > Soil > Riparian zone | place: USA: Utah | collected... | reverse complement strand
TGCCGTGCGTGGCTTCGAACACCGCGTGGCCCGTGATGTAGTTGATGTTGGCGCCCGGCGCGATGCCGATGCCGCCCACCTGCGCCGCCAGCGCATCGGATAGATAGTCGCCGTTCAGGTTCGTCGTGGCGATGACATCGAACTCATCGGGACGCGTCAGCACCTGCTGCAGCGCGATGTCGGCGATGGCGTCCTTCACCAGGATCTTGCCGCTCCTGAGCGCGGCAGCCTGCTCGTCATTCGCGGCCTTCTCGCCGGACTTCGCCTTGGTGCGGCCCCATTCTTCCCAGGTGTAGAACTTGTCCTTGAAGGTGCCGCTCTCCGCCAGCGCATAGGCCCAGTTGCGGAACGCGCCTTCGGTGAACTTCTGGATGTTGCCCTTGTGCACGATGGTGACGCTGCGGCGCTTGAAAGCGATGGCGTATTCGAGCGCCGACTTGAACAGGCGCTCCGTCCCTTCCTGCGATACGGGCTTGAAGCCGATGCCCGAGGTGTCCGGGAAACGGATCTTGGCGTACGCCTTCGGGAAAGCGGCCTTGAACAGCTCCTTGAACTTCTTGTTCTCTTCGGAGCCGTGTTCGAATTCGATGCCGGCGTAAATGTCTTCGGTGTTCTCACGGAAGATCACCATGTCGACCTTCTCGGGCGCCTTGACGGGCGAGGGCACACCCTTGAACCAGCGTACCGGGCGCAGGCACACATACAGGTCTAACATCTGTCGCAGCGCGACGTTCAGCGAGCGAATGCCACCGCCAATGGGCGTGGTCAGGGGGCCCTTGATGGACACCAGGTATTCGCGGCACGCCTCGACCGTCTCGTCGGGCAGCCAGTTGTTGAACGCCTTGAAGGATTTTTCGCCCGCGTAGATCTCGAGCCAGTGGATCTTCTTCTTGCCGCCGTAGGCCTTGGCCACCGCGGCGTCCATGACGCGCACGCTGGCATGCCAGATGTCGGGACCGGTGCCGTCACCAATGATGAACGGGATGATCGGCTGATCGGGGACCGTCAGCTTGCCGTTCTGGATGGTGATCTTCGCTCCGCCTGCCGGCGGCGTGACTTTGGGACTCGTGGGCGCGGTAGCCATCGTATGTACTTTCTCTCGCCTTTTAGCGGGGGGGGTGGGAATCGGAAGGGCCGCGATGCTAGCACAGCGTGCTTTGTTGCATCCCTGGCCCGCTACAATCCTGCCCCATGGCAAAAACGCTCGATTCCACCCCGCTCGCCGACGGCTTTTCCATGCCGGCCGAGTTTGCGCCGCATGCAGGCTGCTGGATGCTCTGGCCGGAGCGCCCCGACAACTGGCGCCTCGGCGCATTGCCCGCACAACAGGCATTTGCAAACGTGGCGACAGCAATCGCCAGGTTCGAGCCGGTCACGGTGGGGGCGTCGGCCGGACACTTCGAATTCGCACGGGCGCAGCTCCCGGCGCACGTGCGCGTCGTCGAGATGTCCCACGACGATGCATGGATGCGCGACGTAGGTCCGACGTTCGTGACGAATGACAAGGGCGTCCGGCGTGGTGTCGACTGGCGTTTCAACGCCTGGGGAGGACTCTCGGGCGGGCTCTACTTTCCCTGGGACCAGGACGATCTCGTCGCAAACAAGGTGCTCGAGATCGAAGCTTGTGATCGCTACCGTGCTCATATCGTCAATGAAGGCGGCGCCATTCACGTCGATGGCGAGGGAACTGCACTGGTCACCGAACAGGTGCTGCTGAATGCGAATCGCAATCCCGGCATTGCCAGGGAAGAGATGGAGCGGCACCTTAAGGCCTATCTCGGCGTACAGGCTGTCATCTGGTTGGGCGAGGGTGTCGTAGACGATGAAACTGGTGGCCACATCGACAATCTCGCGTGTTTCCTGCGACCGGGCTCTGTGGCATTGCACTGGACCGACAACAAGCGCGATCCGCAATTTGCGGTATCGCAGGATGCGCTCGAGAAACTCTCCGCCGCACGCGATGCACGTGGCCGCAGGCTCACCGTGATCAAGCTTCCTGCTCCCGGGCCGTTGCGCTACCGGCCGGAGGAAGTCCTGGGCGTGCAAGTGCGCGACACCGTGCGTGGCCGCATTGCGGGCATGCGGCTGGCCGGGAGCTACGTGAATTTCTACATCGCCAATGGCGGCATCGTCATGCCATTGCTGGATCCGCGCACTGACAAGGCGGCGGCCGCGAAGCTCAAGCGTGCATTTCCCGGCCGCAAGGTGGTCGGCGTGCCGGCGCGCGAGATCCTGTTAGGTGGCGGAAATATTCACTGCATTACCCAGCAGGTGCCAAGGTGAGCCAGAAAACCGTGCCGCGACGCGACATACCCGACCGGCTGCGAATCCGGCCGGGTTCGCGAACCAAACTCCTTGATTCCGATGCCGATCGCTGCTTCGGTTGGGAAAAAGAAAAGGCGATGGCCGCGACCGCCGAAAACCTGCTCCGGCTCGAAGAGCTGCAGTACAAGATGTACGCGGACAAGCGCTTCGCCATGCTGACGGTGCTGCAGGCCATCGACGGCGGTGGCAAGGACAGCACCATCCGGCGCGTGTTTGGCGCTTTCAATCCGCAGGGCTGCACGGTTACCGCATTCAAGGCGCCAAGCGCCGAAGATCTGCGCCACGACTATTTGTGGCGCATCCACAGGCATGCACCGCCGCGGGGCGAGATCGCGGTATTCAACCGCTCACACTACGAAGACGTGCTCATCGTGCGCGTGAATGACCTCGTTCCAGAAGACGTCTGGAGCCGGCGTTACGAACAGATCAACGAATTCGAGCGTCTGCTGGATGCCTGCAACACCCGGGTTGTAAAAATTTTCCTGCAGATCAGCAAGGAAGAGCAGCGGGTCCGCTTCCAGGAGCGCCTGACGGACAGACGCAAGAACTGGAAGTTTGATACCGGCGATCTGGAGAAGCGTCAGCAGTGGACCGCCTACACGCGGGCATTCGAGGCGATGTTTGCCAGGTGTTCCACCGAACACGCGCCTTGGTACGTAGTGCCCGCAAATCGCAAATGGTTCCGCGATTTCGCGGTTTCACAGCTGCTTATTTACGAGTTTGAGCAGCTGCCGTTGCGTTTTCCGGCTCCTAACTTCGATCCCAAGAACATCAAGCTTGTTTGAGGGGCCGGCGTAAGGTTGATAGGCGCCCTTGTCTTACATGTCTGCATCCGGCGACGATTGACTCCAACCCGGGTAATTGTTGTTAGACTACGGCCCTCAAATTCCTACCACACGAATGAGAGGACTCCGGAATGGCAGCCAAGAAAAAAGGTGCGAGGCACATGCGCGAATGGTCGGCGGGCGACATGAAGCAGCTGCGCCAGTTCGCCAAGCAGAAAGTGTCGGCGCGAGTCGCCGCGCAGAAGCTGGGCCGCTCACCCGGTGCAGTGCGCTACAAGGCCATGATGGAAGGCGTCTCGTTCCGTTCCATCAACCGCAAGAAATAACTAGCGGTTCTGCAGCTCTCTGTGCGCTTCGTCCAGCCACTCTCGCTGGGCCTTGCGATAGTGAGCTGGAGCGAATTTGGCCCGGTCCAGCAGCGCTTTGAGCGTCTGCTGGGCCAGTGGCCGCTGATCCGACTTGTTCAGTAGCCGCGCATAACGCACGCCCGCCTCGGCTCCCGGGTAGTACTCCGCCAGCGTTGCGTACTCCGACAATGCCTTCGCCATGTCGCCCTCGGCTTCGACCGCGCGCGCGTACAGCAGGTGGCCGTCCGCGGACTTGAACTGCGGATTTTTCTGGATGAGTTCATCGAGTGTCCGGCGCGCCGCGGCCGGATCTCCCGCTTCGAACTGCGCCTGCGCGTAACCCAGCAGCAGCTTGGGATCATCGACGAAAACGCCTGTCAGACAAGTCTGATAGATAGCCAGCGCTTCGCTGGCCCGGCCCAGCTTCACGAGCTCGTCCGCATACCGCTGGCGCGAGGCGACGTTGCCCGTGATCTGCATTTCATTTTCGTACTTGCGGAGGTTGCCCTCCGGATCGAGCGTGGTGCGTATGCCGCGCATGGCACGCTGGGTGGTGCGCGCTTTCAACAACCCGGGAAGGATTTCAGCACCGAAGTAGACCATGGATCCCACGAAGGGAAAGGACATGAGTACCACGAGCACATACACCCAGATGGTATTCCCGCCGGTCTTGATGCAATGGACGATGAATCCCAACGAAAGCAATCCCGAGACGATGTAGATGATCCAGGCCACGTCATTCCTCTTAGTTGCGCGCGTAATCCACGGACAGGAACACCGCGCGACCGCGCGCGGGGAAATAGCGGTAGTTGCCGAAAGCGAAGTCTGCGCGATCGGCATAACGCGTGTCGAAAAGGTTGTCGACTCGCAGTGCAGCCCGCCAGGTTTTTGCCGGGCTCCAGGCGATGCGCGCGTTGGCCACAGTATGCCCGGGGTAGGTCGCGGTGTTGGCGGCATCCAGGAAGTACTTGCCGACGTAGTTGACATCCAGCCCCAGTTGCCACTCATCTGATTCGCCGAGCCTGGCGTCGACCGCCAGCGCATGCAGGCTGCGCGGCGCGGTGTCGACATCGTTGCCGTCGACGATGGTCTCGCCACCCTCCACGGCGCGCGAGAACGCGTATTCGTGCCGCGCAAAAGTGCCGTTGAGCGACAGGCTCCAGCGCTCGCGGTCGAGTCGCGCCTCGTATTCGAAGCCGCGATGATGGGTGGCGCCGTTACCCACGTTGAAGCCATTGGTCTCGCGCAGGATCACGTCGTCCTTCTTCATTTCGAAGAACGCGCCGTCGAGCGAGAGAAAGTCGCCGCGAAACTTCCAGCCAACCTCGACTGAATCGAGGTTCTCGCTGTCGAGATCGGCCTCCGACTGCTGTCGCTGCAGGCGGTACAGTTCGGTAGTCTCCGGAGGGCGGAAGCCGGTGGACAGATTGGCATATAAGAGCGTGCTACCCGGTCTCCACGCCACCGCGAGCGCTGGCGAGAAATTCTCGAAGCGATCGGTGCGATCGGCGGGCCGCGAATAGAGGCAGCCGGCTGCCGCGCAGGACGTGCCGTTGTCGCGCGTGTTGCCATCGATCATGTGATTGTCGTAATCGTAGTTAGTCTGGTCGGCGCGCACGGCCGCGGTCACGGTGAAGTCGGGGCCAATGCGGAAATCGAACGCGAGCGTGGCGCCCACCGTGCTGGAATCCACGGTGTAGTCGTAGTGATATCCCGCCGGACGAATGGCATTGGCCGGTGGCGCGCCGTCGGTGGCCGGGCCCGGCTGGTACTCGGTGAGCTCGGAGCCTGCCAGTTCGGCGTCGACCGTGACGCGAGTCGTCATGAAATCCGCGCTGCTGAACGCCGCCGTACCGCTCAGCATGTAGCTGGTCTGCGCATTGTGTTCGAGCGGCTTGCCGATCAGGAAATGCTGAAGGAAATCCATGCGCGAGCGGCGGTAGATGGCGGCGACCTGCAGCGGGTTTCCCTCACCGAACGCATCTTCATTTTCGTACTGCGCCGACACGCGCGCACTCGAGGCATCGCGAAACGCTTCGGGATTCGGATTGCTGCGCGCGATGTCCTCGTCCTTGTAGCTGTTATAGCCCTGGATGAATCCGGCGGTTTCCTGGTTGAGAACGGTGCCCGAGGCGCGCAGCCGCAGTTGCCCGCCGCCAGTCCAGATATCGCCCAGCAGATTGAGCTTGGCCTCGTCGACGCCCGACTCGTCGCGCCAGCCCGGAGCGCGAGTCGCGACGCCGTAAGCGCCGAAGGAAGGTCCGTCGGGGCTGGGATACCAACTCCCGGCGGCGGTCACTCGTTTGAAGGAATCGGATCCGCCCTCAAGGCCCATTTCGAATTCAGGCAGCTGGCGCACGGCGGGCGTGATCGTATTGATGACTCCGTGGACGGCGCTGGCGCCAAACATCGACGACCCCGGGCCGCGCAGCACTTCGATCTGGCGAGCCTGCTCGTAGTTGACCTCGAACATCTCGTTGTTGTTGCAGAAGCCGGTCGGGCGGATCGGCAGACTGTCTTCCGCTACCAGGAATGCGCCGCAGGCGCCGGCACCCGCGAGCACCGGTGACCGAATGGCGGCGAGACTTTCAGCGCCGCTGCCGCGCTGGATATAAACGCCGGCATTGCGATTGAGCACATCCGCCTGATGTTTGGAGCCGATGGCCGCGATGGTCTCGTAGTCGATGCGGGAAATGCTGGCCGGTGTATCGGCGGCGACACGTCTGTCGCGCGTGGCGGTTACGACGATGTCCTCCGCATAGGACTCTTCCATCTCCCCGCTCGCGGCAACGGGCTCGTCAGCCGCTTGGGCAGCGAGCGGCAGCAAGGCCACCAGGGTGAGAGGTATGCGCATGTTGGCTGGGCGATTATCCCCGTGAAAGACTATCCTTGCCACGCCACGAATGACCAACAAAGCAAGAAAATCAGCGCTGTTTGCCGTGTTCTGCCTCGGGGTCTGCGCATCCGTACCCGCCCAGGAGGCAGCGAAGCCGGCGGAAGCCTCCCGCCCCCGGATCGGATTGGTGTTGTCAGGTGGCGGTGCGCGTGGCGCGGCGCACATTGGCGTTCTCAAGGTGCTCGAGGAAAACCACGTGCCAGTCGATGCCATTGCTGGCACCAGCATGGGCGCGGTCGTTGGCGGCCTGTACGCGTCCGGACTCTCGGCGGCGGAAGTCGAACGTGTCATGACTTCGGTCGACTGGCAGGACGCCTTTCGTGACAGCCCGCCGCGCAGCTCGCTCAATTTCCGCCGCAAACTCGAGGACCAGAACTACCTGGTGAAGTTTCCGTTGGGCCTGAAGGGTTGGCGCTTCCGCCTGCCACGTGGCCTGGTCCAGGGACAGAAGCTCACGCAGATGCTGCGTGGTCTCACGCTGCCGGTGGCGCAGATCCAGAACTTCGACGACCTCGCCATACCGTTCCGCGCCGTGGCCACCGACATCGTCACCGGCGACCGGGTCATCCTCGATCATGGCGACCTAACTACGGCGATGCGCGCGAGCCTGTCCGCACCCGGCGTGTTCTCGCCCGTGGAATCCGAAGGACGCATGCTGGTCGACGGCGGGCTGTCGTCGAACCTGCCCATCGACGTGGCGCGCGAGATGGGCGTGGACATCCTCATCGTCGTCGATTGCGGTTTTCCGCTGCTCGAACGCGGCAAGCTCGATTCCGTGGCGACCGTATCCAACCAGATGCTCGCCATCCTGATCCGGCACAACACGGCCGAGCAGCGCAAGACGCTGAAAGCCACGGACGTGGTGATCGACCCGGCGCTCGGCGACTTCTCTTCGCTCGACTTCAACCAGCACGCGAAGGCGATGCGCATCGGCGAGCAGGCCGCCCGCGGCCAGACAGAGCGCCTCGCCGCGTTGTCGATTCCCGCGGGCGAATTCCAGCGCGTCGTCGATGCGCGAGCTGCCCGCCGCAGCGGTGCGCCCGAAATCAAGTTCCTGCGCGTCGAAGAGGGTTCGGAGCGTTATGCCGGCGCCATCGAGGCGCTGTTCGGCGACCAGGTGGGCAAACCTGTCAGCGTGCCCAGGCTCGAACGCCGCGTCGGTGAGTTGTATGGCCAGGGCAACCTGGAAATCCTCGACTATCGCCTGGTGCAATCGGACCCCGAACGGGGCGAAGAGCCGGGATATGGCCTGTCGCTGAACAGTCGCCGCAATTCCTGGGGTCCTAACTATCTGCGCTTCGGGCTGCAGCTGCAGAACGACTTCGAGGGCAACTCCTCGTTCAATGCCGCCGCCCGGACGACGATGGCCGAGATCACCAAGTACGGTGGCGAGTGGGTGGTGGATCTGCAGGTGGGCGAGACCCCGCGCGTGTCCACCGAGGTGTATCTGCCCGTGGGATATCGCTCACGCTGGTTCGTGATGCCGCACGCGCAGTTCCAGATTCGTACGCTGCCGCTGATCACCGCCGACGAAGACATCCTGGCCGAATACCGCGTACGAACCACCGACTTTGGCCTCGACTTTGGTCGTGAACTCGGCAACTACGGTGAAATCCGCGTGGGCGCCGGGCGAACCGTCGGTTCGGCGCGCGTGCGCGTTGGCGATCCGTTGCTGCCGCCTTCCGACTTCGACACCAACAACTTCTTCAGCGAATTCCGTTACGACACTGTCGACAACGTGAACTTCCCGCGCAACGGAGCCTCGTTCCAGCTCGGCTGGAGGGGTGAGCGGGAGGGTGGAGGGGATTCGCAGGACGCGGACCTGCTGGTGTTCGACCAGCTCTTTGCGCGCTCCTGGGGGCGCCACACCATGATGCTCTGGACCAGCGGCGGCACCCGGCTCGACAACGACGCCGACGTCCTGCGTTCATACTTTTCGCTGGGTGGATTTCTCAACATGTCGGGCATCACGCCCGAAACCCTGGTCGGGCCGCATTACGCGATTGCGCGCGGCATCTACTACCGGCAGGTCGGGCGGCGAGGGCAGGGGTTCCTGAACGTGCCCGTGTACGTCGGCGCCTCGCTCGAGACTGGCAACGTGTGGACCTCGCGGCGCGACATCTCCCTCGAGAGCGCCAGGACCAATGGCAGCCTGTTCATCGGCCTGGACACCTTGTTAGGTCCGGTGTACTTCGCCACAGGCTTCGATGAGGGCGGCGGCTCGGCGTACTACCTGTTCCTTGGCAGGACTTTTTGACGGCTGACGCTGACGTCGGAAAACACCGCCGAAGCGGCGGCGTACATCAAATGCGAAAAGAAGAAATACGGGCGCTCAGAGACCGCGCGATTCGTGCAGCTTCTCGACCTTGTCGAACTTCAGCGCCGGCTTGTCGCCGGGGCGTGAGTATTCGTGCTTGCGCGCCATTTCAACCAGCGCCGCGTCTCGTTCGGCCGCCGTGCCGTACCAGTGCGTCTTGTTCCAGTCCGCGCCGAGCAGCTTCTTGAACGGATCGCCGGCCTTCAGCGTGATGCGCAGGCCGAAGGGACGCTGAATGCCCGCGTCGGGCCGACGCAGGTTGTGAGGAGCCGCAATACCCATGAATTCTCCGTCCGGCGAATGCCGAATGCGGCGCTAGGTTACGAAGCGCCACGGGCGAGAGCAAGTCTCGCCCGCGACGCATTGCGATCAGGCCGGGCGGGGCTCAGAACTGCCAGTTAAGCGACGCCGACACCGCCAGCGGCTCGCCATAACGCGTGTTGTCGTAGTCGTCGAGCACATAGTAGTCCTCGTCGAGCAGGTTGCTGCCGTTCAACTGCACCGAAATCTTCGGCGTGAACTGGTAGCGCGCCATGAGGCTGAGCTGCGTCACGTCGCCTTCGCGCAGAGTGGCCAGGCCATCGGGTATCCCCACCAGGGTGTAGCTATCAGACTGCCAGTTGATGCCGGCGCCCAGCGTCAGCTTCTCCAGCGCCGCGGGCCGCCAAGTGGTGAACCCGCGCACCATCGTGCGCGGCACGAACGTGCGGATCGCGATGCCCTCCGCGTCTTCGATCAGATAACGAGTCCAGCCGAGCGACGCATTCCAGCTCTCGCCAAGAGCGCCCGAGGCTTCGAACTCGAAGCCGCGCGTACGCGTACCGTCGACGGCTAATGATGCCTGTACGCCGGCGTGGCCCGGCACCGGAATGGGCGCGCCATCTTCGTCGAACGCCGGGACGGCCACGTTGTCCTGTTTCGTTTCGAACAGCGTGAGCGCCGTGTTCAGGCGCGCATCGAAGTGCTCGCCCTTGATGCCGAATTCCACGCTGTTGCCGTCGACGGGATCGAGGTATTTGGCGTTCTCGTCGAGCGCGAGTTGGGGCTTGAAGATTTCCGTGAAGCTCGCGAACACCGAATAGTGCTCGCTGATGTCGAAGATCAGGCCGGCATAGGGAATCACCTTCCTGTATTCGTCGTGGAAGGTTTCGTCGGGCGAATCGTATAGATAGAAGTGATCGGTCTCCCAGGTGCTGTAGCGAACACCGGCGATGGCCTTGAGCGGATCGGCCAGCACGAAGCGGCCAGCGACATACAGGCCGTTCTGTTTCGAGTCGACGTCGGTGAGCAGGATCGGGGTCGGGTCGAAGACCGGCTCCGGATATGAACCGTCCCACTCGAAGAAATTGCCGACCGGCGGCAGTTCGCCGTTCGCGTATTCATTGCCCGTGTTGTCCGCTTTCGAGCCGTTGTAGCCCACGACCAGCTCGTGTTCGCGGCCGAACAGGTTCACGGCTCCCGAGGCATGCACGTCGAGCGCGAGTGAGGTGATCTCGCCATCGGCGCGATACGCGAACGGTTCGAGCCCTTCGCCGGTTTCGGGATCCGGGAAACCGTAGACGTAGAACAGGGCGAGGTCTTCTTCGAACCGGCGCCAGCTCAGCGTGCTGCGCAAAGACCAGCCGTTGTCGAAGGAGTGCTGGAGTTCAGCGAATGCGGACGTGGTCTTGCGGTTCCAGAAGGCCCAGTCCGTCGACGTAGTCACCGAGCGTGCCCAGTTTGCCGGCGTTCCGTCGGCGAGGTACAGCGGAAACGAGCCCCAGGTGTTGGACTTCGGTTTGTTGTCCTGGAAGTCGACGCCGAAGGAGAGCCTGCTGTTTTCCGAAAGGTCGGCATCGACGATGCCGTAGAGCACCGTCTTTTCCTTCGTGTACAGGTTCTGGAACGAATCGGTGTCCTGGTACACGCCGACGAAACGCGCGCGCACGCTGCCATCGCTGGTGAGCGGCGTAGATACATCGGCATCGAGCCGGTATTCGCTCCAGGAACCGGCCGTGAACCCCAGGCTGGTCGCCAGATCCTTGTTGTCCGCGTGCTTGCGAAAGAGGTTGATGGATGCGGCCGGGCTCCCGGCGCCGGTCATGAGGCCCGTGGCGCCACGGACGATTTCGATTCGATCGTAGAGCGCGGTGTCGATCGTTTCGTCGATCGACCCTGTGCTGAAATTGCCTTCCGCCGGCACGCCGTCGTACATCAGGTTGTCGATGACGAAGCCGCGCGAGGTGAAGACCACGCGTTCGCTGTCCCAGGCGTAGGTGTACACGCCGGGCGTGCTTTCGAGCACGTCCTGCAGCGACAGCAGGTTCTGGTCGTCGAGGCGTTCGCGCGTGACGATCGTGACCGACTGCGGTGTTTCGCGCAGCGAAAGCGGTAGTTTGGCTGCGGTACTGGTCGCCTCGGCCGTGGCTTCGACGCGAATGGTCTGCAACGTTTTGGGATCCTTCGCCGTATCCGTTTCAGCAGAGACACTTGTCTGGATGCCGAGCGTTCCCCAGAGGCACGCCAACGACAGCAGGGCAGTTTTGAACCGCATGGCCAATCCTTCGGTGGCTTTGCGCCACGCAGATAAGAAGGGGATGGCTGGCGGCCTCGACTCCGAGCGGAGTGAGGGTTGACTGGCTGGTCCCAGGAGCCCCGAAGGGCCGATTTGAGGGTCAGATGATAATTATTCTTATTTGAGAAGAACAGGGGCAAAACGGGCTTTTGCTGGTTTATCGTGGCTTCCCTTCAACCTTTGCCCGGTAAAAAGCCTCAATTCAGACAGGCATTTGCGCGCCTGCAGGTGCCACCAATAGCATCCGGCAGCGGGGGAGATGGCAATCATGCGAAACGTTTCAATTCTGGCGATGGGTTTGCTCCTCGCGGCATCGGCGAGTGCTCAAGCTCCCGCCTCGAAAGCGGAATGGGACGCCTATCGATCGCAGATGGTGAAGCGAATGCGCATCGTGGATCGGGCGTACGAACTTCGCCCGAAGCGTCGGGATGAGCCGCTACGTTATCTCAACATCTCCGACTATGAGGTTCGCGAAATTCAGCTCGTGGCCGAGAAGTACCTGCCGCAGGTGCTGCTGAACATCTCGCCGGTGGTTACCGGGTGTCCGTGCGAAGAGGGCCCGCAATGCACCGACCAGGTGTACATCGTTGCGGAGACCCCGCAGTCATCGAAAGGGCTACAGTTGTCACGAATCAGGAATGCGTGGGTTGTCGGTAGCGTGCAGCAGTGGTGGCTGAAGCGCGACGCGCTGGCCGCCAATTCTGGAAAGATGAGCTACGCGAAGTACGAGAGCGCAGTGAACGAACTCGTCCGCGATTTCCCGATGTGTGTGGGTGAACTGGTGCCCGCTGAAAACTCAACCGCATCCACGCCGAAGGCAGAACCGAAGAAATGACGAAGAAACGAGCGTCCATCACCGTCCGCCCTGTCAGTCCCGAGGACCACGATGCATGGAGACCGCTCTGGGATGAATACAACACGTTCTACGAACGCACTGGCCCCACCGCGCTGTCCGAAGAATTGAATGACACGCTGTGGCGGCGGTTTTTCGATGCCAGCGAACCGGTGCACTGCATCGTGGCGGAGCGCGAGCACAAGGTGGTCGGCATGTGCCACTTCATCTATCACCGCAGCACTTCGCGCATGGAGCTGCTGTGTTATCTGCAGGACCTGTTTACGGCCCCTGACTACCGCGGCCACGGCATTGGGCGCGCGCTCATCGAGCGCGTCTATGAAATTGCCAAAGATGCGGGCTGCAAACGCGTGTACTGGCAGACGCACACCACGAACACGCCCGGTCGAACTCTGTACGACAAGGTGGCGAAACACTTCGGTTTCATCGTTTACGCCAAAGACGTCTGATGCCGAAATTGCGTGCGTCTCCCGAGAAAGCCGGCTTGAGCTTCAGGAATTCCTAGGCGTGCCAATTACGCCATTTCACTTCGGCCCCGGCGTGTTGTTTCACGCCGCAGCGCCGCGCCGGGTGAGCTTCATCGCGTTCATGGCCGCCAACTGCATCGCGGACTGCGAGTCCATTTACAACATCCTGCGCGGCAACTTTCCATTGCATCGTTTCCTGCATACCTTCGTGGGAGCCGCGTTGGTGGCGGCCATGACCATAGCGTTGTTCATGGCCATGCGCCGGCTGGCGCGAAGGACCCCGGTGCCCAACTGGTTCGATTGGCAGCAGCTGACACTGTCGCCGGTCATCGTGGGGGCGCTGCTCGGCAGCTATTCACACATCGTTCTCGACGGCATCATGCATGCCGACGTGCGCCCGTTCGCGCCGTGGAGCGATGCGAATCCATTCCTTCACGCCGTTTCGCTCGGCACCTTGCATCTGGCGTGCGTCATCCTGGGAATCGCGGGAGTGTTGTTATGGCTGAGAACAAGACCAAGCCGACCAAAGTCTCCGTCGCCGCTTTCCTGAAAGCGAAGACGTCCGGGCAGCAATTGGAGGACAGCCAGGAGCTGGTGAAGCTGTTCAAGGAGCTCACGGGCAAGCCGGCGAAGATGTGGGGCCCGAGCATCGTGGGCTTCGACTCTTATCACTACGTGTACGAAAGCGGGCGGGAAGGGGATGCGCCGGTGATCGGCTTCTCGCCGCGCAAACCAGAGCTCGTGCTCTATCTCGCGCCGTATCTCAATGACAAGGGACTGAAGGCCAGGCTCGGCAAGCACAAAGCGGGCGCGGGTTGCCTGTACGTCAAGACGCTCGATGACATTGATCGGGAAGTGCTGAAGGCGCTGGCAAAGACCTCGATCGCGGAGCTGCGAAAGAGGTATCCGCCCCAGCGCTGATGCCGGCACGTGATCAGCGGTCACCCGCGCCTTCGCGATCGCGCCAGCGCAGGATTCTGCGCGTCACGAACAGATAGACCTTCTTGCCGCTGGCCATCCAGATGCGCGAGATCAGGGAATGTCTGGCGAGGATGCGTTTCTCGCGCGCGGTGAGGCGGTCGGGAAGATAGCTGCGCTTGTGCTTGAGCAGGTGGCGCAGGTCATCGTGCCCGAGCGCGCGGGCGAGGGCGCCGCGCTTCGTCAAGGTCATCGCGAGCTGGAAATCGACGAGGGCAGGGAGGCCATCGGGTGTCACCAGCCAGTTGGTTTCCTTGGCGAGATCGTTGTGGATGACGTTGGCTGCGTGAAGGCGGCGTAACAGGCGCAGCGCGGCGCGGAAGTAGGCGGGATCGCGTGGCTTGGCGATCTGCATGGGCGCGCCGTCTATCCAGCTTCGCGTGAGCCGCATGGCTTCGAGATCGAGGATGCGCGGGACGCCTTCGATGCCGGCGCCCAGCGCAAGACGCGACAGCGCGCGATGCTCGCGGCGCATGAGGTGCAGCGCCAGCGCGCGCGCCCAGGGGCGCGCGAGGTCGGCTTCGCGAACGACGACATCGCCAACGCGGCGAATTCGGCCGAACACGTCGGACTTCAAAATGGTGCCAGGCACCGTTTCATAGAAAACGGTGCCTGGCACCATTTACTGCCACTCGCCGCGCAGGCCGGCGACGATCTTCTGCAATCCCGTGGCGCTGGCATCGTCGCCCGGCACGGGTGCGGTGACGACAACTTCGATGCGCGACCAGAAGCGCCGTGGTGGCTTGGTCATCGGTGCCTTGCCATCCTGGCGGCTGAAGAAGCTGCCATACAAGCCGCGCAGCGCCATGGGCACCACGGGCACGGGCCGGCGCTCGAGAATCTTCTCGACGCCTTTCTTGAACTCGTTGAGCTCGCCATGCTTCGTGAGTTTGCCCTCGGGGAAGATGCAGACGATTTCGCCGTCGGCGAGTTCGGCGTCGATCTGGTCGAAAGCCCTCTGCAACGCCGCCGGATCTTGGTGGCCCGGCGCGATGGGAATGGCGCGCGCCGTGCGGAAGATGAAGCTCATGACCGGGATCTTGAAGATGTTGTGATCCATGACGAACCGCACCGGCCGGCGCACGCTGCCGCCGATGACCAGCGGATCCATGAAGCTCACATGATTGCAGACGATGAGCACGGGGCCGGTTTCCGGAATGTTCTCGAGTCCGCGCACCTTGATGCGGTACAGGATGTTGACGAGCACCCACGACAGGAAGCGCATCAGGAACTCGGGCACCAGCGAGTAGATGTACGTCGCGACGATGGCGTTCAGCACCGCCGCCAGGATGAAGAGCTGCGGGATGGTGAAGTGCAGCACTTCCAGCCAGACGATGGCCAACAATGCGGCGATCACCATGAACCCGGCGTTCATGATGTTGTTGCAGGCGATGATTCGCGCGCGATGGCTCTCGGTGCTCCGTTGCAGGATCAACGCATACAGCGGCACGATGAACAGGCCGCCGAACACGCCGATCAACGCACAGTCGAGCGCGATGTCCCAGCCGCCCGCGGACAGGAATTCCTTCCAGGAAATGATCGCCGCGCCCGCGGAATGCACGCCGGGATGTTCAAAATAGAGGTCGAGCAGGCACACCGTCATGCCGACGGATCCGAGCGGCACGAGACCGATCTCCACCTTGTGGCCGGAGAGCCGTTCGCAAGCCAGCGAACCGAGCGCGGTGCCGATGGAGAACGCGGCGAGCAGCAGCGTGTACACCGTCTTGTCGCCGCCGAGCACGTCACGCGCGTAGGCGGGCAGTTGCGCCAGGATCAGCGCGCCAACGAGCCAGAACCACGAAATGCCTAACAACGACAGGAAGATCGCGCGCGTCTTCGCGGCAAAGCGGATCACCTCCCAGGTCGACGTGATGGGGTTGAAGTTGACCTTGAGACCGGGATCGGTGGCCTCCGCGCGCGGTATTGCGCGCGAACACAGGTACATCAGCACCGCCACGGCCACCATGGTTACCGAGGCGGCGAGGTGGGCATCGCCGCCACTCTCCACAGCCGTGGTCGAGGTCGGCGCGAGCAGGCCACCAACGATGGTGCCTACGAGAATGGCAATGAAAGTGCCGGCATCGACCAGCGCGTTGCCGCCCACCAGCTCGCTCTGGCGCAGATGCTGCGGCATCAGTGAATACTTGAGCGGCCCGAAAATCGTGGCCAGCACGCCTAACAGGAAAATCACGCCGAGCAGGATCGAAACCTGGCCGATGTACAGGGCGGCGGCCCCACAGCACATCAGCACCACTTCCGCGAAACGGGTCTGGCGTATCAGCCGGCTCTTTTCATACTTGTCCGCGAGCTGGCCGGACAACGCGGAAAACAGGAAGAACGGCAGGATGAACAAACCCTGCGAGACGTTTGCCAGAACACCCGCCTCGGCTGACGCTGCCACGCCGAAGGTGAGGGACACCACCACCGCATTGCGAAACAGGTTGTCGTTGAAGGCGCCGAGAAACTGCGTCAGGAAGAATGGCAGGAAGCGGCGTTTGCCCAACAGCTTGAATTGCGACGCTTCCGCGCCCGGAACCTGTTCTGGAAGCTCCATCAGGCGCTACCTGGCCGGCAACAATGCGTTGGCATGGCGCGCATATATACCAGAAGCCCACTGCCAGTCCGGTAGCAAAAAACGCTACAGTGGGTACATGAATCGCTTACTACTCATCGCCATCCTGGCGCTGGCAGCCGGGTGCACCACCTACAAGCTCTGGAATGAAGCCGGAAGCGACCAGGACACGGCCACGGTCGATCTGTCGTATGAATTCCGGAAGTACGAGAGCCCGCAGGTGGACGAACGTGCGGGCCAGCAGATGGCGCGCGAACGTTGCAAGGACTGGGGCTATACCAACGCGCATCGCAAAGGCGAAGACCGCGAGTGCCTCGACGGCACCACGGAGTCCTGCAACAAGTGGCGCGTGACGCGTCAGTATCGCTGCACGAAATAGGGGGCAGCCCCCTTTTCTCAGCAAAAGGGGCCAGTCCTCCTCACTGCGGCTGATTCTTTGCCGCGAGCGCGGCCATGCGTTTCTCCAGATCCGCGCGCGGCAGGTAACGTCCGTTGACGAACACCGCGGCGATGCGCCGTGTGTTGGCGATATCGTCGAGCGGGTTCGCATCCAGCAGCACGAGATCGGCGCGCTTGCCGGCTTCCACGGTGCCCCGGTCGTCAATCGTGCCTAGCCACTCCGCCGCCAGTCGTGTAGTGCCGTCGAGCACCTGGCGGTTGCTCATGCCTGCCTTTGCCAGCGCCTGGAACTCGTCATGCAACGAAAACCCCGGCATCACACCGGGAACTGGCGCATCGGTGCCCGTGAGCACCGGAACACCGGCAGACGCGAAGGCCTTCACGAGCACGCGATTGAATTCTACGATCGCCTGAATGTAGGCGATGCGCTTCTCGCTTCTGTCCTTCAGATATCGGTTGTCGTGGATCACGTCCCGATATCCGTGTGGTGGTAGATAGAGAAGCTCCGGGCGCCGGGTCAGCGACGAGGGATCACGGATCTCCTCGACGAGTCTCTCATCGAGCGTGAGTGTGGCCGTAAGCCAGGTGCCATTGCTCTTCGCCATCTCCACGTAACGCGGGATGGCCTCATGAGATGGGGGGCTCGTGTGCTGCGCAAATTCTTCCGCGTGCGCGACCAGGTCGAATCCCGGCTGGAAGAATTGCCCGGTAATGTTCATTTCGCGCCCGGGAATGTGCCCGACCACGCGCATCTTGTGTTTGCGCGCCTCGTCGACAATCGCGGTGAAGGTCTCCAGGCTGAGTTTGCTGTAGACCTTGATGAAATCGTAACCCTCGGCCCACGCGTCCCGTACGGCCTGCCGGCCATCGTCCGGTGTCGCGGCAGCGCGGGATATTCCGAGCGGCCACATCGGCGGAGAGCCATCGATGAGTGCGGCCGTCGCAATATGCGGACCTAACACCCGGCCACTCTCGATCTCGACGCGCTGCCCGATCGTGTCCGACATGGCGGTGAGGTTGAACACCTGTGTCACACCGTTGGCGAGGTAGGGCATCAGCACGTCTTCAAGCTGGATGAGCCCGTAGGGAATCGATTTTTCGCCGGTGGCGATACGCATGCCGCGGTCGTTCTCGAGGTGCATGTGCATGTCCGTGAAGCCGGGTAGCAGGAACTTGCCGCGGCCGTTGATGCGCGTGGCTCCGCGCGGCGCAGATATCCCGCCAGTTTCGATTGATGTAATGCGCCCGTCCCTCAGCGTCACCGTCGCATCGCGAACCGGCTCGCCGTCGGTCGTCATTGGCAGAACGGTGACGTGTTCGATGACCACGGGAACCGCTGGCGTCCCCGCGGCCACGACAGGGGTGAACAAAAAAAGAGCGGCAATCAGGCGCGACATGGAAACCCCACCATGAGTTGGAAGCAGGGTTGATACCCGCCATGCACCCGGCGGGTTGCAGCGGTCTATTTCATGTAACGCGACTCGAAGGTCGCGAGCACTGCGCCAGCGCCATCGAGCAATTGCAGGGTCTCGCCCGCAATCTTCCAACCAGCAACACGCGGAAACAGCTGATGAAACTTCTGTTCCTGCTCCATGCCATGGGCGCAGGCCATCAACGTGCCGCCCATCTGGCTGAAACTGATCTTCGCGCCCGTCACTTGGTAGGTACCCATCATCTGGTTGCAGCCCGCGAATCCGGCGACGCGTGCGCCTTCCGAATGCATTACGAAATGAATTTCACGCGCGCCTTCAGGCGATTCCATTGAAGCGCCATCGAGCGTCATGAGCTTCCAGTAGGTGTTTTCGAGTTGCGCGGTGGATTGCGGGCCCGAACAACCCTGCGACTCGACCGAAACGAACTTCTCCACGATCAACGTAGGGCGCTGGGTATTCCCTTCCATGGGAAGGCGATTTTCGACGCGGCCTTCGATGACGGCGAGCATCGGCGCGCCGGCCATCTGCCTTGCTTTCGAATAGGCTGCTTCGAGCGTGGCGTTGTCACCTTCCTGCGCCACGGGCATGCGCATGCCCGAGAGGCAATCCGTGAACCAGCCGGCATCCGCCATATAGCTGTACATGCCCCGCATCTGCTTTTCCGGCGGGCTCGGTGCGTTCGACACCGTTGGCGCTGGTGTCGGCGCAGGTCCGCCGCACGCCGCCAACAGCATCGACAACGCGATTGCGGCAAGTGCTCTCATGGAGTGTTGAACGTTGCCGCAGTCTTGCCGTTGGCATCGAGCAGGCGCAGCGTGGAACCGCTGATTTCCCAGCCGGATACCTGCGAGAACATCGCCAGAAAGCGTTGCTCGAGAGGCATCTGTGCTTCGCAGAACATCCGTGTGCCGCCGAGGCCATCAAATTTTAGTGAAGGGCCCTCGAGCGCATAGCGGCCGAACATGCGATTGCAGCCGGAGAACCCGACGAGATTGGTGCTCGAGGGCTGAAGCAGGAAATTCACGGCCCGTTCACCGGCCGGATTGTCGATGACTTCGTCACCCAGCTGTGTAAGCCGCCACGATGTGTTGAGCAGGGGCAGTGTCGAGGCTGCTCTCACAGAATCGGGTGAGGTGGCGCAGGAAGTAGTTAGAAAGGCTGCGGCGGGGATGGCGCAGAGCAGCAGGACAAGAATCTTGACGACGGATGTTTTCATGGCGAAAGCCTACACCGGCGCCACGCCCAATGCTGTCAAAACAAGGGCTGTCAGAACGTGGGAATGACGCGGTATTCCGCCGCCAGCGCCACCAGCACCCACAATACGAAGAACGAGCCCGCATCCAGAAAGGCTTTCCAGAACACCGCCGGACGAACGTCGAGTACGGCGGGCAACGACGCCCGCGCGGACTTGGGAAGCCATTTGTTGGGCGTCGCGACCAGATATGCCTTGAACTCATCCGGAAATGCGTCGGCGAGAAACTGTTCTTCGCAGGCAGCGGCATAGACCACGAGCGCCATGATCAATACCACGACCGCGACGCAAAGCAGGGCGGAGCGGCTGGTCAGCCCCAGGCCCAGCGCGCCCAGCACCGAAAATGAATACAACGGGTGGCGGCACAGGGCGTATGGCCCGTTGGTGACCAGCACTTCGTCTTTGTGGCCGGCGATGAAGAGGGAGCACCAGATGCGGCCGAGGCAGGCCAGCGCCACGAATATGAAACCCGCAAGGCCTGCCAGGTAGTGCCATCCCAACGGGATTTCGCGCGGGCCTACGATCGCCGTCGCTGCGATCAGCGCAATGTAGATCGCGAAGGTGGCGCGAAGGCGCGGTGTGCTGGCGGATTCTGTCATCGGCGGCGCAGTCTAGCAGTTGAGAACCAACCCCCAAGCCCCCACACTTCGGGTCCAATCCCGCGATACCAGGAGCCCCACATGGCACTCCTTTCCAAGAAGACCACCATTCCCGCTGAAAGCGACGCGCTGCCGGGCCGCAACACGCCGCTGCCGCTCTCGGGCAAACACTTCGTGAATGGCAGCAACATCAAGCAGCCGGCCACCGGTGGGCTCGAAGAAGCCGTGTTTGGCCTCGGCTGTTTCTGGGGTGCAGAACGCAAGTTCTGGCAAATCCCGGGTGTGGTCACCACCGCGGTGGGTTATGCCGGCGGATATACGCCGAACGCCACCTATGAAGAGGTGTGCTCGGGTCGAACCGGCCACACCGAAGTGATACGCGTGGTCTACGACCCTAACAAGGTCAGCTACGAAACGCTGCTCAAGGCTTTCTGGGAATCGCACGACCCCACACAGGGCATGCGCCAGGGCGGGGACGTGGGTACGCAGTATCGCTCGGCTATCTACACGACCACGGATGCGCAACAGAAGGCCGCCGAAGCCAGCAAGCGCTCGTACCAGGAAGCGCTGACCAAGGCGCATCGCGGGACCATCACCACCGAGATCCGCGACGCTCCGGAATTCTTCTATGCCGAGGAATACCACCAGCAGTACCTGGCGAAGAATCCAGGTGGCTACTGCGGGCTTGGCGGCTGCGGGGTTGCCTTCAACGCCTGATCGGAGGGCTCGCAATGAGCGTGCCGGATACGATCGCCGTCCAGGCCCCGGCCGCCTCTGCGGTGCAGCGCCCATCTGCCTGGGTGCGCGGCCCGGTCTGGGACGGCGTGTGGATGCTCAATGCGCTCTGGCTCGTACCGATCGCCCTCTGGCTGGCGCATGGATATTCTGATCCGGAGGCGAGCCCGCTCGATGCCTTCTACTTTGGGCTGACCGCATTGTTCTGGATCGGCCATCGTCTGGGCAGCACATGGCTTGCCTACTGCACAGAAGCGTATCGGCCGCTCCTCCGTAGTGAGCCGGTCCGGTTCGTCCTGCTCCCGCTGCTGGTTACCGGGGCGTGCTTCGCAATCTTCCTGCCGCCCGACGATGCATTGCCGTGGACCCGCGGGGAGCGCTTCGTGGGTATGGCGATACTCGACTATGCCCTCGTGACGTACCACTTCGCGGCACAGCACTTCGGCGCCCTGTCTCTTTACCGGACACGAGCCGAACGCGCGCGTTGCGCGCAAACCAGACGTCACGACCGAATCTTCGCCCTGGGTGTGGGCGGTGCGCTCATCTTCCTTGCTGACATTCTGGCCGGAGCTGTTGCCTATCCGGACCTGTGGATCAACCGTTGGCTCATCCCGGGCTGGGTTGCATCGAACCAGGATGCAATTCGCGAAGCGGCCATGCTGGTGTTGTTCGTCGCGACGTCCTTCATGTTGATTGCGGAGGCGCGCGCACCGCGCCGCTCGCTGCCGCGAGTGCTCTACATCCTGGGACTCGCGGCGATGGTCACCATTGCTCTTCAGCCTCGGAGCCTGTTTCTCTACGTTGCAATCTGGACTGCACAACATTGGATCCTGGCAACGGGTCTCGCATCCCAGACTCCAGGTGGAGAGCCGGCACCGGCCAGCGGTAACGTCCGGCGTGTCTTGCATGCATTGAATGTCCGGCCCTGGGCTGTCCTGCTCGTTCTCGGAACTGCTTCAGTCCTGCTGCTGCCGCTCTTCGAGGTAGAAGCCAACCTGGACCTGACGGGGGGTGCCTTTTACGGCGACCGGATTTTCGGTGCCGCCGCGGAGCAATTACGCACTTCTTCCTGGGTTCCCGGAATAGTAGCCATCGCATTCGCGACCGGTTTCGTGCACTACCTGCTGGACCGCAACGTATTCCGGATGTCGGATCCACGGGTGCGTGCCGCGGCGCGCGGCCTGCTCGACCCGCCTCGCATGTGATCCATCAGGCCGCTTTCCAACTCCGCCGGATCAATACGGCAATTGCGCACCAGGCCAGCGCCAGGCCTGTCATTCCGCCGATCAGGAAATGAAACACGCGCGCTGTGAGCCACATGTGGGAATGAAAGTAGTAGCTCGTGATTGCGAGTCCAAGTGACGCCGCGATGAGCACCGCGAGGGCACGCATGCGAGTCGCGTGCGTAACTGACGGTGTCGATGGGCGCGGGTATTGTCCTGGCGCTTGTCGCCATGCCCAGAACGCCAACACCAGGAGCCCGAACACCGAGCTCAACACCTGCAGCACGAAAAACCAGCGGATCCGCCAGCCTTCGACGCGAAACGCCACCGCCTTCAAAGCGGGGATGGCGTTGACTGCCACCGTGCCCCGGTGCGTGAACGAATCCCAGACCACGTGCGTTACCGCGCCCAGGATGACCGCCGCCGATGCGAACGCCAGCACGTGTAGGTTGATCTCCTGGTTGGACGGCGCGAATCGCGTGCGCCAATTCTCAGGCAGCAGCGCGATCGTGGGCAGTTCGAGCACGCGAACGAACAGCAGCCACAGGCCGATGCTGACCGGCCAGCAAAACCAGAACAGACCCGCGAAGCTGTGCGTCTCGACGCGGCCGAGCTCTCCGGGCAGGAAATACGCGAAGTCCGGCGACAGGCTGCCGATCATCAGCGCGGCGAGGGGCAGTGGGAATCTGGCGAAACCGCGCAGCGGTATGACCGCGGCGGCGTGTGAGATCGTAAACGGCACCGGCGAATCGTAGCAGCCGGTTCTCGCCGAGAAGGTGACGAATTGTGGCGGCGCTTGAATTGTCAGCGCTGCGGCTAACCACTCCATCGTGATTGCCGCGCGCAGCTCCTCGCGCGCAGGAATGCGAGCGAGGGCTGGCGCTGAACGAAACCGTACCCGACTGGGCGTCAGGCCGGCGGCGCGGGACTTCTGCTATCCAATTCTGGATCCCCTTCAGTCAGAGCGCGCATGCCCGATCCGCGTTCGGGCGAAGACTGATTAACACAGGCCATCGAAATTGCGCAATCGGACCGAGGTCGAAGAGCGCACCCTGGGCCTCGGCGGAACCCCTGGGGAAGGGTGGTTACGTTGTATTTGCATTGCCCTGGAAGATTTTCTTGTCCACGAAGACCAGGAATCACATGCGAAAATTCGGCCAACTGGGGTGGGGCATCGCGCTCGCCTTCGCAATAGCAGCCATCGTCGCGGGCGTCTGGTTCGCGTTCCTTTCCTGGAAACTCGCATCGCCAATGCTGGGGATACTCTCGGTAGTACTGGTGCTGGCGGGCCCGGCGCTCACGGTGGCGCTGATCGTTGCACGCCCGGACGCCCCGGCCAAGGCCGGCGAGCCGCCCGCGGGTGTGCTGGTCGATCGCATTCGCCGCACCGAGTCCGCATTGCGGATCGCCGGGCTCGGCCGCGCTCACCTGGGTGTCATTGCGTCATACGTCGTCATCATGTGGATATGCGAGTTTGCAGGAATGGTCAGTCTGGAGGGCTTGCTGGTGTTTCTGACCGTGGCCTGCGCGGTGACGGCGATGGCCTATCTACCGTGGCTTGCATCTCGCGAGCGCCGGCTGTACGAAGAGCGTGCGGAGTTTCAGCGGCGGCTGGGAGAAATCGAGGCCGGGCGTTTGTAGTCAAGCCGCCTGCGCCGATGCTTCCAGGGTCTGTTTCACCACCGCGATTCCGACGGTCATCATCTGATCCACCTGGCCCGCGAGCTCATTCGGCAGCAGGTCCGTGGTCCAGATGAAACGCGAGCCGCCTTTCGGATCCAGCTCCACCCAGGCCGCTCCGTTGTAGTGATGGAACTGCTGGCCCACGATCGCCCACGCGACGCGATGCTGGGCAGGGTCGACGCTGACGATCTCTTCGCGCGCTGTCATGCCGTTGCCGAAGGTGACGATTCGCGTGTTGCCTTCCATATGCGTGTCCTTGACGAAACCGGGCACCAGTTTCGTGTGCAAAGCGCCCACGTCGCGCAGCGCTTCCCAGACCCGATCTACGGGGGCATCGATGCGGATTTCCTTGCGAATGCTGGCCATATTGTTGCCTCCAATGTTTCACCCATTCTGACCGGCTTGCCCCCAGGCACCGTCAGCCGGGAACCACATCGGCCGCCCGAATCTGCCGCGTAAATTGTCCCGAACCCGGCCCGAGGTTCGCTATCCTCGGGTCCAACAATCCCGAGGTGGCGGCCATGCAGATCAAACGACGCGATGCACTGAAGGTTCTCGGCGGCGCCACGCTCGCCTCGCTCGCCGATCCCGTCTTCGCCAAGTCAAAGCCACTCAAAGTTCTGATCCTGGGCGGCACCGGGTTCATCGGTCCGCACTTCGTCACTGCGATCAAGGGCGGCGGTCACTCGCTGACGCTGTTCAATCGCGGCAAGCGCGATCCCGAAGCCGATCCCGGCATCGAACAATTGATCGGTGATCGCAACGGACAGATCGACGCGCTGAAAGGGCGTGACTGGGATGCGGTCATCGACAACTCCGCCTACACCCCGAAGCAGGTGAAGCTCACGGCCGAACTGCTCAAGGGCCACGTGAAGCAATACGTGCTGATCTCGAGCGTTGCCGCCTATGCGAACTTCGCGAAGGCCGGCATCGACGAGAGCTACGAACTCATGAAGCTCGACGACCCCACCGTCGAGGAAGTGAACGGCCAGACTTACGGCGGCCTGAAGGCGCTGTGTGAGCAGGTGGCTGTGGGGGTCTTCGGCAAACAAGCCACGTTGATCCGGCCCACGTACATCGCGGGGCCTGGCGACTACACGGATCGGTTCACGTACTGGCCAGTGCGCGTGTCGAAGGGTGGCGAGATGCTCGTGCCCGGCGCACCCAGCGATCCGTTTCAGATCATCGACGTGCGTGACCTCGCCGATTTCATGCGAGTCGTGGTCGAGAAGAACGTCACCGGCGCGTTCAACCTTTGCGCGCCGCCGCGCGCCGTCACCATGGGATCACTGCTGGACACCTGCAAGCGCGTGACCGGCGCCGACACCCGGTTCACCTGGGCAACGCCTGAGTTCCTGGAGGCCCAGGGACTCATCGGCAAGGATCTGTTTGCGCCTTCCGGGTTTCCGTTGTGGACCCCGACGAACAGCTCGTACTCGGGCATGCCGCTGATCAGCCCCGCGCGCGCGGTCAAGAAGGGACTGAAGTTCCGATCGCTCGAGGCCACTGTGCGCGACACGCTGGCGTGGCAGTCGACACGACCAGCGGAGAATCAGACGCTGCGAACGGGGTTGAAGCCGGAGCAGGAAGCCGAGGTGCTGGCGAAACTGCGCGCCTGATACGTAGCAGCCCTGATTTTCGCGCGGGTGCGCGATGTGCATGAATGTGGCATGTCCACAGAACGCGTCGTCGTTGCTTTCTCGGGTCTCGCGATCCTGCTGAGCCTGGTGCTCGCGTATTTCGTGAGCCCGAATTGGCTGGCATTCGCGGCCATCATCGGACTCAATCTCTCGCAGTCGGCGTTCACGGGTTTCTGCCCGTTCGAGTATGTGTTGAAGAAATTCGGCATGACGGGACGAGACGCGCCAAATCCGCGCTGACGCGAAGCGATGGGCCGGATCGCCGTGAGGCGTGCCGCCACCTTGTCCGCTATCCTCAGGGCCAACGACTCCGAGGTAGTGGTCATGCAGTTCAAACGACGCGATGCACTGAAGGTCCTTGGCGGCGCCACGCTCGCCACGCTGGTGGATCCCGCCTTTGCCAGGGCGAAGCCCCTCAAGGTGCTCATCCTCGGCGGTACCGGCTTCATCGGCCCGCACTTCGTCGATGTGCTGATGGCCGGAGGCCACAAGGTCGCGTTGTTCAATCGCGGCAAGCGCGATCCGGAAGTGCGCGAAGGCGTCGAGCAGCTGTTAGGCGATCGCGACGGACAGGTCGACTCGCTCAAGGGCCGTGACTGGGACGTCGTCATCGACAATTCCGGCTACAAGCCCAGCCAGGTGCGGCTCACAGCCGAAATGCTCGAAGAGCACGTCAAGCACTACATCTTCATTTCAAGCATCGCTGTCTATACGAACTTCGCCAAGGCCGGCGTCGACGAAGACTACGAGCTCGCCTCGCTCAAGGATCCGACCAACGAGACCGTGACCGGCGAAACTTACGGCGGCCTCAAGGTGTTGTGCGAGAAGATCGTCGAGACCGTGTACAAGGATCGCAGCACCATCATCCGGCCTACCTACATCGCCGGGCCCGGTGACCACACCGATCGATTTACCTACTGGCCATGGCGCGTGTCCAAGGGCGGCGAGATGCTCGCGCCCGGCACACCCACCGATCCGTTCCAGTACATCGACGTGCGCGACCTCGCCGACTTCATCCGCACCTGCGTCGAGAAGACCGTGACCGGCAGGTACAACCTCTGCGGCCCGCAGGGCGCCGTCACCATGGGATCGCTGCTCGAGGAGAGCAAGCGCATCACCAAGGCCAACACCACATTCGTGTGGGCCAGCCCCGAATTCCTGACCGCTCAGGAGATCATCGGCGAGAAGGCCAAGGGCAACCTGATGCCCATCTGGCAGCCACCGGTGGGCGATGAGGCTGGGTTGTTGTTGGTGAGCCCGGCGAGGGCGAGGAAGAAGGGGCTCAAGTTCCGGAGCCTGGAGACCACCATTCGCGACACGCTGGAGTGGCAGAAGACGCGGCCGGAGGACAAGCAGGTGCTGAAGGCGGGGCTGACGCTGGAGAAAGAGAAGGAGTTGCTGGGGAAATTGCGAGAAGCTTAGCGTCCACAACTCCGCAGGCGGCATGAGACTCATGGAAATCGATACGAGCGACTGGCAAGAAGAATCCAAGATCGAGGGAGAAGATCCCGAGGACACGGAACTGCTGCGCGAGATGGCGGCAGAGGCGCGGGACTACATCGAGGACTTCGAGTGGGCGCCACGCATTACCAGCATCCACCTTGCATTTGGCATCGGTGGGGTCGTCGCTGCTTTCCTTTTCCAATTCGACGAGGTGATCGAAGACTCGGATGACGCGCTCTGGGTCATCGTCGGAGACCTGCCGAGTGCCTACGTCATTGTCGAGCCTGAAGACGATGGGATGTCGGCGTTGAGCCGGTATTGCGAGATGATGGAAGACTGGACAATCAATGTGCTGGAAGGCAACTCGCTCGACGATTCCTTCCCTGTCGATGTTGAGGCGACCGCTGAACATGCGGAGATGCTCAACCAGAGAATCGCATTCCTTCGCACGGAGATCATCGAGTCTCCGGAGGACTGATTCGCGCGACGTCAGACTGACGCCGACAATTTCTCTCGACGCATTTCCTGGAACTCCTCGAGCTGCATTCCCTCACACCGTAAACGGAATGAGGAGAACTCGATGCAGGACGAGAATTTCGACGAAACCACGATCAAGGACATCATCTCGCGGATGATCGATGCCTGGAACCACGGCAACGCGGCGGAATTCGCGGCGCCGTTCGCCGAGGACGCGGACTTCATCGCCTTCGAAGGCACACATCTCAAGGGCCGGCAGCAGATCCGCGGCTTCCACGAGCGGCTGTTCGATCTCGATCTCAAGGGCACGCGGCTCGAGGGTGGTGTGAAATTCGTGCGTTTCCTGGGGCCCGCGCTCGCGGTCATGCATGCCTGGTGTACGACGACGCTGAAGGGCCAGACGAACGCATCGTCGAGCCGTGACTCGATGCAACTGTTCGTGGTGACGAAGCGCGACGGGCAATGGCGCTGCGACGCGATGCTCAACGCGCGCCGGATCACGATGGAGCAGCAACTCTTTCAGGATCAGTTCGAGACGCTGTCGCCTCATGATCAACGCGAGGTCACGCACCGCCTTTCGGCGATGCGCCACTGAATTGGCATAAGTGTTCACGGCGCCTGTCTTTCGACGGGACGCCGTGAACGAGCCTTCCGCGCTTCCGGGAACCATCGACCAGCGCGAGCGTTCGTGGCGCGAGAGCATTGCCACCAGGCTCGCACTGGTCGATGTTGGCTTTGCCGCCATTCGAAGGATGTTAGACGTTGGGGGAAACGGCCCGAAGCCGGGCCAGCCTTCGAAAGCGCCATCGCCGTGGTCCTTCTATGCCGCCCCATGCGCCTGCGCCAGCGGGCGGTTGTTGGTCCCCGCTGGCGGTCGTTCATCACGCGGCCACGCGCGACCCGCATGCGGAGAATGCCGATAGAATTCGCTCATCTTGAGAAGTCGCGACAACACCACTGATTCGCCACCAGCCTTGTCGCTGCGGGCTACCCTAACTATCGCGACGCTCTTCTGGATCTACTCGTGTCTCGCGGTGGTTTTGCGTCTCGAGCTCACGCGCCAGGGACTGAGCGGCAAGGGGCCGTCCATCGGCGTGCTCACCACTTGTTGCCTGCTGCTGTATCCGGTGCTGTGCGCGCTCACATACCTGTCATGGCGCGCCGGCTACGATTCGGCGCGTTGGGCGCGATTGGTACTTGTGAACTTCGTGCTCGCCTGCGTGTTTGGTGCGACGTCGCGCCCCGCGTACGTTCTCGCCAGTGCCTTGCACCGCGACCAGACGATCGCCGAGGCCAATGAACGCATCAACGGGAAGGACTTCACCAAGGCGGTGAAGCTGTGGGGGTCGTCTTTCGTCGAAGACGCCGCGCTCTATCTCATGCTCCAGGCCATGTTGTTTGGCGCCAGCGCGTTCGTGCGGCTCAAGGACGAGTCTGCGGCGCGGGATCGCCTCGCGCATGAATTTGATCGCGCGCGGCTCCAGGCGCTGCGCATGCAGACGAACCCGCACTTTCTCTTCAACACGCTGACCGCCATCGCCGGACTCATCAACGCGCGGCCGGCGGCGGCCCAGTCCATGGTGACGCAGTTGGGCGAGCTGTTTCGCGCCACGCTCGAAGAGCGCGACGCGGAGCTGGTGTCTTTGCAACGCGAGCTCGAGCTCGGCCGTCAGTACCTGGAGATTCAGCGCACGCGTTTCGATTCGCGATTTGACTACTCCTTCATGATCCAGCCGGAAGCGGAGCAGGCCGCGATTCCGCCGCTGCTGCTGCAACCGCTGCTCGAGAACGCCGCCGAACATGGGCTCACGACCCAGGAGGGCTCGGTGCTGGTGGAAGTGGACGCTACGTGTGCGTCGGATGAAGTGCACATTGTCGTTCGCAACCGGGCATCGGTCGGCAAACCTCGCAAGCGGGGTTCGCATCGCGGACTCGGACTCGAGCTGGTGCGCGAGCGGGTTCGGGCGGCGTTTGGTCCCATGGCCGGCCTGCAGACGGAACTCACCGACGACGGCACCTTCCTTGCGCGCCTCACGTTTCCCCAACGTGAAGTTCCGGTGATCACATGACCGAAGCGCAGACTCACGCACCCATTCGCACCTTGATCGTCGACGACGAAACACCGGCTCGCCAATGGCTGCGCACTCTGTGCGCCAGGATGGCGGACGTGCGAATCATCGGCGAGTGCGCCACGGCCGCCGAAGCCTCGCGCACGCTGCGCACGACTACTGTCGATCTGCTTCTGCTGGACATCCAGCTCGGTGCGCATACCGGGTTCCAGGTGCTCGACGGCGTGGCGTACTCGGCCGTACCCAACCTGGTGTTCGTGACCGCGCACGACCAGTACGCGGTGCGGGCGTTCGATCGGCGCGCGGTGGATTACCTGCTGAAACCCGTGCGCGAGGACCGCTTCCGCGAGTCGCTGGAGCGCGTGCGCCGCCAGCTTCGCGGCGGCATGACCAGCGAGATCCAGTCGGCGGTGCGCGAAACCATCATGCCGCTGGAGCAATCGCTGCTGTCGCTGCGCTCGCACGGCTACACGGAGCGGCTGGTGGGCGAGCGCGATGGCGCCTATCGCATCATCGAGTGCCACAAGATGGTGAGCATGGAATCCGAAGGCAACTACGTGCGCGTCGCGGAAGAGGGCGTCGCTGAACCCGCGATCATGCGCGGCACCTTGCAAGGGCTCGCGGCCATTCTCGATCCCGAACAGTTCGTGCGCGTCAGCCGCTTCGCCATTCTCAACTTGAGTTTCGTCGAACGCATCGAGCGCGACGCCGACAGCCACCTGGTGTTCATTCTGCGCGACGGGCGCAGATTTGCGGTTGGCCGTGCCTACGCCGCGGATGTTCACCGCGCGCTGCGAATGGGATAAACGCGGCCGTCGGGCCGCGCCGAGGCATTGAAGTGATAGCTGCCAGTTCCCCGACCTGATTGAATACAGAACGTGACCATGAAATCCGGCAAACAGACGCAGCTTCACATGTGGACGCCGGACGGCTTGCCCGGCGTCACGCTGTTTCGCGCTGAACATTTCCAGCAGCGCTTCGCCCGCCACACACATGATGAATACGCGCTCGGCGTCATCACCAGCGGCGTGCTCGGGTTTGACTATCGTGGCGCGCATCACCTGGCCGGTCGTGGCGAAATCAATCTCGTGGTTCCCGGCGAGGTGCATACCGGTCAGCCGGAACAGGGCGATCACTGGAGTTACCGCATGTTCTATCTAGAGCCTGCG
>Ga0190264_10000007_pt1 | contig 30328 bp, 40 predicted proteins | sample Popmic112T_FD_136651 | JGI IMG/M metagenome (GOLD analysis project Ga0190264, IMG submission 136651) | Populus adjacent soil microbial communities from riparian zone of Indian Creek, Utah, USA - 112 T | ecosystem: Environmental > Terrestrial > Soil > Riparian zone | place: USA: Utah | collected... | reverse complement strand
GAGCATCGCGGAAATTTTACGGGGTGGGCCTATGGCGAGGAGCAGCGAATGAAGCCATTTGAGGCGGTGGACATCCCGGCGGGCTGTGGAGGCGGGCGACACGTCTTCGTGTCCCTCGGTATTACAGAGAAGCCTGCGGCGCATGACTTCCTTCAGCCGTGCCTCTGATGGGCAGGAGTCGTTCGGTATGGGCGAAGTGACAGCCTGGGGCTTTCCGATCTGGGGCCGCATGGACGACAGCCAGAAACAGACGATGGCCCAGCACGTCATTACGCGGGCTGCGCCTGCGGAGTTCAAGAAGGCGATAGACCGATGCTAACCCGTCGTAACTTCCTGGGCACGCTCGCAGCGCTGGCGGCTTCGCGCGTGGCGCCGGTTCCTGTGGCTGCGGTGCCGCTGCGGCCGACGGCATGGATTACGTCGGTGGCCGGGCGTCCGTTGGCCACGCCGTTTCCGCTGTACGGCGGCACGGCTGGCGGTGGCAAGTCGCCTCGCCGCGACGACGGCGACACGATTCTGGAGCTGCGATGAGCGACATTAGACAATTCGAGTCTCCGCGTGCGCGCGAGGTGACGGCGCCAATGGTCTACTCCGACATCGCTGTCGCCGGCGCCGTGCGCCTCGTCATCGAGGCGTCTGGCGAGAGCGTGATCGACGCAGAACTGCGCCTCGTGCGCCACGGCCTGGACCTCGCGGCGCGCTGGGTGCCGGAGTCCGTGGTTACGGCGGCGCTCGACGAAGTGAAGCTGGAGTTGCGATGACCGAGGACGAACTGAAGGCGATCGATGACATCGCGGCGAACGCGCCTGAGGGGCCGTGGGAGCTAGCGACCGCGTCATCCGGTAACGAGAGCGAGTGCGACATCATCGGTCCTGACTTGCGTGTCGTCGCGCACGACGTTCCGAACGCGGCAGCCGTCTTCATCACGCACACGCGTGAGAACATCCCCGCGCTGGTCGCGGCCGCGCGGCGGTCTGTTGATGTGATTCGCGCAATCATCGATGCGTCGGACGATTGCCAGGGCCATAGCGATTGCGTGCATAGCATGCTGCCATGGGGAAAGGCGCGGGAGCTTCTGTATCAGTTCGACAATGATCAAGAGGCGCTTGCGGAACTGCGCCGACTGATGGCGTCACACGAGAGATATCGATGAAGTAAACCCAGATCGACCGTGCGCCTCGCCTGGGCCTGATCCCCCCGGGCTAGACGGCATCAGGCTCACGCCTGGCGCACGACACGAGCCGCGAGCAAGGGCCGTTCGCAATTGCCTCTTCGGAGGCGGTGCGGGCGGCCCTTTGCTTTTGCGGCCGAAAGGACAGCGATGGAGAACGACGACATCACATTCAACTGCGGATATTGCGGCTGGCGCGACACGGTGCCGGGCTGGAAGCGTAAGGACGGCGAGCGCATTTTCCGCGAGCACCTGAAGCGCTGCTGGCGCCACCTGTCCGGCAAACCGATGCGCGATGGCGACGAGTCGCTCGGCGTGCGGGCGACTGGCCTACTCGGACGCTGATGATCGCCACTCCTGTCCCGCCCGGCGTCGACCCGTCCACCTACAAGTTCGTGGTGAACGGGCGCGTCGTGTACGAGCCGTTCGCGAAACAGGTGCAGTACCACCAGAGCGTGGCGCCGTACCCGCTGTACGGCGGCTCGAAGGGTTGTGGAAAGTCGAAGGCGCTGCGGTTCGACTGCTTCGGCCCCTGCCTGATCGTGCCGAAGATGAAGTGCTTGATCTTGCGCCGCATGAAGAAGGAGATGCAGCGCTCGCACCTCCGTTTCGTGCCGGAGGAGGCACAAGGGGTTGAGGCTATCTTCAAGCCGAATGAGATCGGCGCGGGCGTCGTGCATTTCCCGAAGACGGGCAGCCTCGTCGAGTTTGGCCACTGCACGCACGAACAGGACATCGAGCAGTACTTGTCGGCGGAGTACGATCGCATCGAAATCGATGAGATCGTGACCTTCACCGAGGAGATGTATCTCTCGATCTCGACGTGCGCGCGCACCACGATCCCTGGCCTCATCCCGCGCGTCGGCGGCGGCACGAACCCGGCGACCGGGAAGAAGCACATCGGCGCGTGGGCGAAGCGGCGGTGGATCCTGAAGGACCTCACGGTCGACGAGGACGAGGATTACACACCGGACGATTACGACTACATCCCGGCGCTGCCCGCGGACAACCCCTATCTGAATCAGGAGCAATATCAGAAGCAGTTGAACCGCCTGCCGCCCGGGCTGCGCGCCGCGTATCGCGACGGCGATTGGGACGCGTCGGAAGACGGGTTCTTCAGCGAGTTCCGCAAGTCCGACAAGCCGCCGCTCGACGACGGAATGCCACGCCGCGCGCACGTCATGGAGTTCCGGCCGTTCCCCAACGGCGTGCCACGCTTCTGCGGCATCGATTGGGGATACATGACCGACGAGGGCGTGTGCCTGTGGGCGGTCTACGGCGACGACGGGCACCTCTACATCGAACATGAGTACACCTTCAACGGCCGCAATAAGGACAAGCTGATCGCGCGCGAAGTGGCCGCTGAGATCGTGAAATACAACCGCGCGCGCGGGCTGATGATCCGGCGCACGTTTGCCGACCCGAAGATGGCCGCCGGGACTGGACACGAGAGCGTCGAGACGATCCTCAGCACCTTCGGCAAGCACGGCGTGCCCTGCGTCGAAGGCGAGCGCGATCGCGTGAACGGCTGGGCGCGCCTCCGCGCGTGGCTGCGCAACCATCCTGACGGCACGCCGTTCCTGAAGGTGCATCCGGACTGCAAGCAGCTGATTCGCGCGTTCGGGGAAGCGTCGGTGGACGAGCACGACGATAACGACCTCGACACGCACGGGTTCGATCACCCGCTCGACGCGCTGCGGTTTCTCGTCTCCGGGCTCAAAGCGCCGATCGGCGCGCACGTCCCCGAACAACACATCTACCCGCCGGGCACGGTGGGGTATCTCCGCCAGCAGGCGGCGGCCGCAGAGACGTCGCGCCACGTGCTCGGCGTGAACAACGTGCGCCGGCATCAGTACGGCGCGTGAAAGGTAGACCGATGGCTGAAGAACAGATCGCCGCGACCGAAGGCATGCCGCCGGATCCCGCCCGTGAGGAGACGCTCGTGGGCGAGTGGATGAATCGGATCACCGCGAGTGAACACGTCGTCGATCAGCTGAAGATCGGCTGGCAAAAGAACGTGCGCGCCTACATGGGCAAGGTGCTCGACGTCACCCCGCGCGATCACGCCGTGCAGGTGCCGCTCGAATACAGCTACGTCGAGCAGAAGAAATCGCAGCTCGTGTTCCAGGTGCCGGAAGTGCATCTGAAGCCGAAGAACCCGGCGAGCGCGGCGGCGGTGCCGACGTTCGCGGCCGCGGTCAATCACGAGCTCGGCGAGGAAAACGCCGACGCGCCGACGCTGATCGACGAGATGGCGACGGATGTGCTGCTCTGCGGCATCGCGGCGAGCAAGATCGGTTACGTGGCGGACATTCGCACGCGGCAGGTGCCGGTGCTGCAGCCCGCGCCGCCGGATCCGATGACGGGTGCGCCCCCGGTGGACCCGCAGACGCAGCAGCCGCGGATGGTGCAGGCCGTCGACCCGATGACCGGCGAGCCGCAACTGCAGGACGAGCCCTACCTCGCGCACGAGCAGTACTTCTGGAACGAGTTTCCGACGGAGGATCTGCTCATCCCGGTGGACTTCGTCGGCAGCCGCTTCGACCGTGCCGCGTGGCTGGGGATGAAGTTCGTCATGGACTTCACGCAGGCGAAGAAGGAGCTGAACCTGCCGGACGACTTCGCCGCGACCATCCAGACGCCCCGCGAGACGCTCTCGAGCGAAGAGCGTCCGACGCGTGAGGGCGGCGCGCTGAAGCAGGTGGAGGGCTACGAGATCTGGCTGAAGGCTGCCGTCTTCGCGCCTGACGAGGACCCGCTGCCGAATCAGCTCAAGGAGCTGGTGCTGATCAAGGGCCACAACAAGCCGGTGAGGTACCGGAACTCCCCGTATCAGTGGCTGGGCGACGGCCAGGAGGGCCGGCCGAACGACGGGAAGCTGCACGGCATGGAGGGGTTCCCGATTCACCCGCTGACGCTGCGGTTCCTGCCGGGCAGCGCCTATCCCGTGAGCGATGTCGGGATCGCGCGACCGCTCAGCGAGGAGATTTCCCTGGGACGCACGCAGATGGCGCAGTTCCGCGACCGCGCGCTGCCCATGCAGTGGTACAACCGCGATCTACTCACGAAGGAGACGCTCGAAAAGATGGAGCGCGGCGAAATCATGTCGCGCATCGGCGTCGACGGGAACGGCAACGAGCAGATCGGCATCGTCTCGTTGCCGATGTTCCCGCGCGACAACTATCAGTTCAACGAGATCGGCGAGAAGGACTTGCGCGACACCTGGGCCATCCGGCCCGCGACCGTGGAGACCGAAGGCCGCACCGCGACGGAAGTGCGCGACGCGACGGCGGTATCCGACGTGCGCCTCGACAAGGAGCGCAAGCGGTTTCTGCGGTGGTTCACGACCGGCGCCGCGAAGTTCGCGAGCTTGCTGCAGCAGTTCAAGGATGATGCAGGCTTTGTCGAAATCGTCGGGCCCGATGGACAGAAGGCGCTCCAGCAGTGGGACCGCAAGGCCGTGCAGGGCGAGTTCGTGTTCAGCGCGAAGCCGGATAGCGCGCTGCGCCTCGATGCGGATGTCGAGCGCCGGCAGGCCGCGAATCTCTACAACCTGATCGGCCGCGATCCGAACGTGCGCCGCACGGAGCTCCTGAAGGCGCTGCTGACGAAGCACAACCTGGACCCGGACAAGATCGTGGTGGAGACGCCGCCGGCGGAACCGAAGCCGGAGCCGCCGAAGATCAATCTGTCGTTCAAGGCCGAGGATCTGAGCAACCCGATGGTGTTGGCGATCCTCGCGCAGATCGGGATCGAGATGCCGCCGGGGCTCGTGGCGCAGCAGCAGCAGGCGCCCGGCGCGCCAGGGACGGCACCGCCTGTGCAACAGCCTCATCCCGGCGCGGTGCCGACCGCCGAGCCGATCAATCAGCACCAGATGCGCGGCGGCGCGCCGACCGTGAACTAGGCAAAAGGAGACACTGATGGCGAATCCACATCCCGCGACGAAACCGACGAAGCACGACACCGAACCGGACGCGAAGCCTGAGCAGACGCGGCCGGCGCGCGGCCAAAATGAAGGCATCGGCACGGAGAACGACCCGCATGGCGCGGCGAGCCCAGACCCCCGGAAGAATCGGGGCCAGAACGAAGGCCTGGGAACCGAGAGCACGCCATCCGCCGCGCCTGCCGGCAAGCAGCCGGAGGACTTCGTGAAGTCCGCCGAGCCGCAGAAGCCGGTCTCCAGCGGCCCCACGATGGCCGACGCGGACGCGCCGATCCTGGAAGGCCATGACGGCGAGGAGTACGAAACGGTGCGCCTCACAGACGGCCCGGTGGGGCCGGAGGACGGCGTGAAGGTCCGAGTGGCCAAGCCGCTGCCGTTGGTGGTGGTGAGCGGCGGCCGGCGCTACATGCGCTCGACCAAGGACCTGTACGTCGTACAGGTGCCGTGACGACGTGTCCGCGCTGTGAGAGTAGCGCCGTGTACATCTCGACGCGACCGAGCGGCGATCGCGTCTGTATGTCGTGCGGCCACGCGTGGCGCGAGCATGAGAAGGCGCCGGAGATGCCTAAACTATGGCGACCTGTCCGCGATGCGGCAGCAGCGAACTGTTGATGCGACCGAGCGGCGACTACGCGTGCCTCCCGTGCGGGCACGCGTGGACGCCGCGTGAGAAGCCTGCGGAGATGCCGAAGCCATGATCGACATTTCGAAAGTCTGGAGATCAGCGAGCAAGTTTAAGGGAAAAAAGCCAACTGACTATGCCGACCGGACCCACGACGGCCATTGCGAGTCGTGCGGCATGGAAGGCTTTCTGATCGACGGCATGTGCTCGGCGTGCGATCCGGGGACACATCAGGGTTTTCAGCGCCAAGGCGGACATCTACAAATTCATCCGGTCATCAAGGCTTTCGACTCTTGGCTCGTCACGGAGTATGGAGTTGAATGTACGCGAGCGTACGGCCACGACGGACGGCCCTACTTTTTCGACAAGGGGCGCGTCTGGGAGGCTTGGTGGGAAAGGCATATGCGAGAGAAGGGATGGGTCGAAATGGGCTCGTTTCTTCAAGCTCTTGAATATGCGCGTCGTATCTGGCCACCAAGCGTAACTTCCAAGCGCGCGATGCTAGCGTCCCCGAATGAGCCGTACGTGTATGCCCATGTCCGTCTTGAAGCCGGCGCAAAGCCTCAGTGGGTCATTCCAGTCTGTCCAATATGTGGGAAGAAGCATTTTCATGGCGCCGGCACTCCAGGCAAACACGATCCCGAGTCGTTCCTGGGCAGTCGCTCGCCGCACTGTGGCGACGCAGATCGGCGGGGTATATCGGAGTACGTTTTAACGACTGACATGACGCTACAAGGGCGTCCGGCAGTAAGGAATCTTTCAGAACAGGTTAAAACGAAAGGAATGACGATGCTACGAGGCGACGTAAGGCTCCATCGAAACGGTGAACAGTACGCGATTTCAACGAACGCCGAGACCGAGCGCGATTTTCTCGACGGAATGGCGTCCGCGCTCGCGGCGTTGGACTCGTCCGCTGGCGAACTGGCGAAGTGGCTTCCACTCGTCGTGGATATTGCCGCGAAGATGCGCGGCTACAAGGCTGACGTCATCGAGAAGCGCCTCATCATCGCTGGCGCATGGCTGCCGGACGATGCGGCGATGGTCGTGTCGTCGGCGAAGGTTGACGCCGAGGCGGTCGTCACGGCGTGACCTGTTCAGAGTGTGGAAAGCCGCTGGCGGTGGGTGATTGGCCGTTCTGCAAAGACGGCCACGAGCCCGCCAACGTCGGCGTGCAGCCAAATGACATCCCCGGCGGCGAGACCCTGCACAACGTCGGCCCCGAGCCGGTCACGTTCTACTCGCGCAGCGAGAAGCGCCGCTACCTGAAAGAGCACGGCCTCGTCGAGATGGTGCGCCATGTCCCGGTGCCGGGCTCGGACACGAGCCCGCACACATCTTCATGGTCGAGCGTCAACCTGGAAGCCGGACGCGCCCTGGCCGAGCGGCAGGCGCAGACGAAGGCCACGACGCCGGAGTACAAGCCGAACCCGGAGACCATCGCAGCCATCAAGCAGGTGACGGAGGAGTTCCACGCCCGCTATGGGAGGGATTGATCGTCAAGGATTTGGCATGTCAATTCGTTGACACCAGACAGTCTAGGGGAGTAGACTCTTCCGTACCGGCATGGAAGACACTCCGCTGACCGCAGATACGCCCTCCACGGACACCGCTCAGGCGGCTCCCCCGTCTCCGGCCTCTGCCGACAGCAGTCCTTCCACTTCGGTTACTGCTGGCGATACGGCAGTCGCGACCGACGCGGCCTCGGTGTTCCGAGAGCTGCAGGCCGCGAAGTCGGACGGTACGCCACCCGACACTCCTCCAGATCCGTCCCTCGCGCAGGCGGCGACACAGCCCGACGGCACCTCGGAGGCTCCCGGTTCACTCCCGAACACAGGCGCCATCCCGCTCGACCGCCACAAAGCGGTCGTCACGAACACGCGGCGGAAAGCGTTGGCGGAGTACGGCATCGAGGAGACGACGCAGCCGAAGGATGTATCCACGGCCGTGTCGCTGTACGGGTGGCTGCAGAAGGATCCGCGCGGCTTCGTGCGCATGGTCCAGAGCCAGCTCGGAGAGGACGCGACGGCTCCGGCCGCTGCGCCGACTGCCAAGCCGGTCGAGGACGTAGAGCCGAAAGCTGACATCCCGTTGACGGATGGCCGGGCGACCTTCAGCGAGGAACGGCTTCGTGAATGGCAACAGTGGCACGCGCGCCAACTCACCAAGCAGTTCGACGAGAAGTACGGCCCGATTCGCGATGAGCACGAGCTGAACAAGCTCACGACGGCACGCAAGGCGGAGGCGACACATCTCGTGACGCAGGCCGCTGAGCAGTGGCCCCGCTTCGCGCAACTCAAGCCGCACATCAAGAAGATCATCGCGAACCACAAGGGCCCGATGACCCCCACCGCACTCTACGACGCCTACATCGCCGCGGACCGCGAGCACGGAGAGAAGATCCTTCGCGCGCAATGGGACGCCGAACGTTCGGGGCAACTGACACGGAAAGCCTCGGCCTCCACGGTCCAACCGGGAGCGCCACGGCCATCCACGCCCCGGCCGGACTCTGAACTGACGACACGCGACATTATTCGTCAGGAAGCACGGAGACTCGCCGCGGGCTAGGAGCCCGCACTTGCCCGATCCAAATATTGGCCAGCTGACGGCAAGCGTCTTCGAACGCGTCGTCCGCCGCAAGCCCGAAGACAACGTCTTCACCAGTCAGCTCCTTCTGAAGCTCCTCAAGGAAGGCGGCGGGTTCACGAAAGAGCCCGGTGGCGCCCTCATCGAGGAAACGCTCATGTACGCCGAGAACACGACCTTCGGGTCGCACTCCGGCTACGACCCGCTCAATGTCACGCCCGTTGACGTCTTCGACGCGGCGCGGTTCAACTGGAAAGAGAACGCCGGGACCATCTCCTACTCGCAGATCGAGCAGCTGCGGGCGATGGGCGAAGAGGCAAAGTTTGCCCTGATCGATGCGAAGGTCGAGAACGGCAAGCAGTCGCACTTCGCGACGATGAACCGGCAGATGTACTCGGACGGCACCGGCAACGGCGGCAAGGACATCGGCGGCCTCGCGCTGCTCGTCTCGTCCACGCCCACGACCGGCACCGTCGGCGGCATCAACCGCGCGACGTTCCCGTTCTGGCGCAATCGCCAGACGCTCGGCACGAAGACCACCAACGCGTTCGACAACCTGCGCGGCGCGATGCGGTCCATCTACAACTCGTGCTCGAAGGGCGCGGCGGAGGAGCACCCCGAGTGGTTCGTCTCCGATCAGACCTCGTTCGAAGGCTACGAGTCGACGCTGACGGTCAACGAGCGCTTCACCTCGAAAGAGTCCGGCGACGGCGGATTCAAGAACGAGGTGCTCAAGTTCAAGGGCGCCAAGGTCACGTTCGACGAGGACTGCCCGGCCGCGACGATGTTCTGTCTGAACGGACGGAACCTCAAATTCCGCTACCTCCGCTGGGCGAAGGCGGAACCGGCCATCCGGCCCGCGAACCAGACCGCCGAAGTCGTGCAGGTGTACACGGCCGGCAATCTCTCCATCAACAACCCGCGCCGGCTCGGCGTGATCACGGTCATCACCTAGAAAGGAAGACGATCATGCCGAACTTTCAGGGCGCGATCCAGATCGCGCCTCGCAATCTCTGGAGCAGCAGCGCCACGCCGGAAGCCCCGCTGGGCGCGCGGTTCGAGACCTCGGACGGGCGCGTCTTTCGCTACTGTCTGGCGGGCGCGACCGCGCTCGTCGTCGGCAACGTCATTCAGGCGAGTGCGCAGGATACGGCGCACCAGCAGTTGACGCCGGCGGCGGCGGCGGCCGGTGCGACCAGTTTCGTCGCCGCGCTCGGCGCGTCGGCGGCGGCCGCCAATCTGTATGCCGGGGGCTGGGCGATCATCGACACGACGCCGGGCCTGGGCTACGCCTACCCGATCAGCGGACACGCGGCCGTCCTGTCGTCGGGCAACATCACGCTCAATCTCGATCGCGCGAGCGGGATCGAAGTGGCGTTGACCACGACCTCGCGCGTCAGCCTCCAGCGCAATCCCTACGCGGGCGTGATTCAGTCACCGGCGTCGACGCTCACCGGCGCGGTGGTCGGCGTCGCCGTGTATCCGATCGTGGCGGCGCAGTACGGCTGGATCCAGACACACGGCCCAGCGGCGGTGCTCATCGGGGGCACGCCGGGCGTGGGCTTGGCGGTCGTGGTGCCTGGTGATACGGCGGGTGAAGTCGTGGTGGACGGCGCCGCGTCGGCAACCAAGGTGGTCGGGTCGATGATGGTCACGGGGGTGGATGGCAAGGTCCAGGCCGTGCTCCTCAACATCAACTGATCGCCTACGCAAGAACCCGAGGAGGGCGGCGGGGACTCCGCCCTCGACACCGCGACACGCGGGGAGGTGATGCAGCAGATGGCGAAAGACGAACCGCAGAAGGCGACGGAAGCGCCGGTCACGCGCGACGAGTTGCTCTCGATCGTGCAGACACTCGTCGCGGCGGGTCAGATGACATCGGAGAAGGTGCGCGAGATCGTCACGGCCACCACGATCGAGGCGTACGACAAGACGAGCGGCAAGTTCTGGGACGAGAAGCTCTACCCGAAGAAGAGCGATTTCAATCCGCAGGGCGATAAGGATCACCCACGCGACCGCATTGTCGGCGAGGTGTTCTGGCTCGGGTTCAAGCTCTCCGAGGCGGAACTGACGCCGGGCGAGATCGCGCGCATCAACCGGCTGGAGCCGGGCATCTACGGGCCCGACGGCACGTGGGTCGTGCACAACATGCAGCCCGGGTCGACCGACCGCTCGAAGCGCAAGCTGCTCGTGTTCTTCCCGAACAAGGACGAGGACGCGCGTGCGCGGCTGCCGCAGGGCGATCCGTGGGCGGGCAAGACCGGCGTTGAGCAGATGTGCGACGTGATGCTCGGCGCGCTCGCCGTGCCGATGGGCGTCTGACATGCGCGCGATTCCGCTGCGGCCGATCGCGGCGGACTGGCATTGCCAGCGTGAGGGCAGTTGCTGCCGTCTCACGCCAGCGGTGGTGATGACCCCGGCCGAACGTGACCTCCTCCTGGCACGGCGGCCGGACCTCACCACGCGGTTCAGGAGCGCGCAGCCCGGGTTCGTGCAGCTCCAGGCGCGGCCGTGTCCGTTGCTCGCGCAGGACGCCGCGGGACGCGCGGTGTGCACGGTCTACGAGGTGCGGCCCTATGCGTGTCGCAGATTCGGCTGCTACCGGCCGGATGCGGCGAGCGAGCCCTACGAGCAAGGCCCGGACGGCGAGTGCCGCAACCTCGTGGATCGGGTGTTTCAGTCGAGAGACGTGCGGCGCGCCTACGCGTTGCAGCAGCGAAAAGCGCAGCGGTGGGCGCTGCGGCACGGGTGGACGTCATGACCTTCTTGGAATTGCAGAATCGGGCGCTCAAGGCGCTCAATCTGTCGACGGCCACGACAACCGAGCCGCGTACGCGCATCAAGGAAGCGATTAATGATTGGCATCGGCGCATCCTCACGAAACCGCAGTTCACGCGACTGCTGCGCGACCGGCAGCTGACGCTCACCTCGACGGCGAACATTCATACCTACGCGTTCGCGTCGAGCGTGAAGCGCATCAACGGCCTCACGGACACGACGAACGACATTCCCCTGAAGCGCCGTGATCTGACGTGGCTGCGCCAGCAGGATCCCGCCCTCGACATTGACGGCATCCCCGTCGTGTACGTCTTTCTGGGATCGTCGTCGAGCGGCTTGCTCCAGATCCAGTTCTGGCCGACGCCCGCTGGGGCCTACGCGTATCTCGTCGACTACACCGCCAGCCTGGCGGACATGACGGCCGACACCGACGAGCCGCTCCTGCCGGAGGACTTCCATCACGTGCTCGCGCTCGGCGCGCAGGCGGACGAGTGGCGCCGGATGGACGATGATCGCTACGTCGCGTTGCGGCAGGACGTCGATCTCGAGCTGCGCAACATGAATGCGTTCCTTTGGGATCTTGCGGACTCGACGAACGAGCGGCGCGACCTGATCGGCGGCCGGTCACGATTGGGCGCGTGGTATCCGGCTGACGGGTCGTGGCGATGATCAGCCCCGACAAGAGCGGCCTGCTCTGGATCAAGGACCTGACCGGCGGCCTCAACGACACCGATCCGCCGCAGGACATCGCCGACAACCAGTGTCAGATCGCCCAGAACGTCGAGTGGACGACGACGAAGTTCGCGCAGCGGCGCCAGGGCGGGACCAATCCCATCGGCACGGAGATCTGGGGCGCGTCCGCCACCCTCTTCGCGCTGATCCGGCATACACCGACGGCGGATGAGGGGACGGCGGAGCTCTACGGCGTCAGCGCTGAATCACCGCCGATCATGGGGCGCGTGGTGCCGTCCGGCGGCAATCACTGGACCGCGGTGACGGTGACGGATGCGTGGTCGGCCGCCGGGTCGGATCTGTTGACCATGAACGGCGTGTCGCTCAACGGCAAGCTGTTCGTAGCGGGGAATACCGCTGTCGATCGGCTGCATGTCTGGGACGGCACGGTGCTGCGACGTGTGGGCCTCGCGACCCCGGCGGCGGCGACGGTCGCCAATACCGGGGCCGGGTCGTACGCGGCCACGCTGCGCTACTACAAGGTGCAGTGGGCCAATACGAGCGTGTCGCCGTTCGTGCGCAGCGAACTCTCCCCGGCGGTGAGTTTCACCCCGAGCGGCAGCGGGACCGCCGCGCGCGTCACGCGACCGGCCCTCCCCAGCGAGAGCGAAACGCATTGGGTGCTGTTCGGTTCGCCTGACGGCGTGAACTACTACCTGCTGACGGCGGCGGTGGTGGCGACCACCACGCTCGATGACAGTGCGGACCCGGCGCTCTACTCGACGGTGGCCCCCACGTTCAGCGGGTTCCCGACCGATGCCGACTACTTCACGGTGCCGATCTCGCCGAAGTATCTGCTGGCGGATGAGGATCGGCTGCTGCTGCTCTCGTCGTGGGAGACGGCGAGCATGGCGAGCGCGGTGATGTGGACGCCGGTGCTCGGCACGACGCCTCCGGCTTACAGCGTGGCGGATGACGAGCGCGTGCCATCGACGAATCGCCTAGACCTCGACCGCAGCGACGGCGGCGGCATCACAGGCGGCGCGATCCTTGGCAGTTCGGTGTTTGTCTTTAAGCTCTCACACATCTACGAACTGCAGCGCACCGGCGACGCGGACTTCCCGTATCGCCCGGTGGCCGTGACCAAAGCCCTCGGCGCGCTCAATCACAAGTCGATCGTGCAGGGCGAAGACGAGTCCGGCTTCCCGTGTCTGTACTTCCTCTCGCGGCGCGGGCCGTATCGCCTCGGGCCGCGCGGGTTGGAGTATCTCGGGCGCGATATCGAGGTGGTGTGGGACACCGTCAATCTGGCGGCGTCGGCCATCGTGCCGTTTGGCGTGTGGCACGGCGAGAAGCGCCAGGTGCAATGGTGGCTGTCCACCGGCGTGGCGACGGCGCCCAACAAGAAGCTGATCTTCCACGCGCGCTACGGGCGCCGGGATGACACCGGCGCCGTGCGCGGCGGCTGGGCGGTGCACACGGAGGGCGCGGCGGATGCCGCCTGCGCGGTGATGTTCGCGAACACCATCGGCAACCCCATGTCGCTCGACCTCAAGCCCTACGTGGGGCAGAAGTGGGTGACCGGGCTGCCGGATGGGCCGCTCATCAAGTACGACGCGGACGGCACCACCACCGACCGCGGGGCCGTCGCCAGCACGTATATCGGCCGCGTCAAGACGGCGGCGTTTGCGCCGGGCGGGAACGGCTACAAGGGGCGCATCCAGCAAGCCTACGTGCTCGGCACGCCGGCGAATCGCGCGCTCGCCGTCGACATCATCAGCGACTTCGGCGCGGCCACGCGCAGCGGCACGGCGGCGCTCCCGGCGGCCACGGCGAGCGAGACACGCGAACTCGTGAAGGTGGAAGACGATGCGCGCGCGGCCGACGCGATGTACATCGAGCTCGTGGTCGATGACGACGTGTCGCCCGCGAGTTCGGCGGCGTGGGCCGTGGATGCGATCGGGCTGCGTGTCGGCGTGGAGGGGCAAATCTGATGTTCAGCCTATCGAGCCTCTTGCCGGGTTCGTCGCTGCCAGAACTGAGCGAGAGCGTGCGGCGCACGCTGAGCGGGATGCAAGCGCAGATCGCGGCGGCGTGGGGCGTCCAGCACCACGCGGACGGGACGCATGGGGACGTGACCGCGACGCGCGTGCGCACGCAACGTCTCTCGCTCGCCATGAACACCCGCACGAATAAGACCGCACGGATGTTCGTGGTCGACGGCACAGGCGGCCTCCAGGGTGTCCCTTTGGAGATTGCCGCGGGCGTGCAGTTCGTCTCCATCATTTCGCCGGCGAGCGTGTCGTACAACCTCTACGGCATCCGTCAGGCCGACGTGCAATACGGTGACCTGTTGCTGGTGCGGAAAGACCCGCGAAGCCAGCAAACCATTGTCATTCAAGATCGCATGGCCGCCTCCGTGCCGGCGGGCACCGAGATCTTCGTCTCCGCCGACGCGACGACCAGCTATCCAGAGTTCTACTTGCAACAGAGTGGCGTGTGGCTGCCCCTGATCTATTCGCCGGGCGTCGGCACGGATGGTGTCGACGGGTGGGCCATGTTCAGCACGACGAGCGTGTGATGACAGGCCCTCGGATGGTGTCACCGTCGCGAACTCTCCGCGGGCACGGCCAGCGCGTGGCCCGAGGCATCGCGCAAGGTGAGCCCGGCGAGGCCACGGCCTTTCGGGAACGTGACCTCGACGGCGAACGCGAGATGCTGACCGGCGAGCACCGGGTCGAGATGCAGCGGGATGCCGATGTTGGTCGGGCCGTGGTCGGCGGTGTAGAGCGTCAACGTGCGCGTCACAGGCGGCTGGCCATCGGGAAAGATGGTGTAGGTAATGCCCGGCTGGTCGACGTCAGCGGAGTTGGTGAGCCGCAACCAGACCTGCGCATCCTGGCCCGTCGCGCTGAGCCCGATGGAGCCTTCGCCAAAGTTCACGAGTTTTGGACGCAAGACAGGCGTGTCGTTGCAGACCATCAACACGTCGGGGTCTTCGGGAAATGCCCAACAGAAGATCGTCGGCCCCTGCGCGGTGGCGAGCGTTGGCACGGCCAGGAAGCATGCGAGCGCGAGCAGCAGTTTCATCGAGTTTGGTCCTTTTGGCGTGGGCGGTTCGATTTCACGTATGCATCGATCGCCCGGCGGATTTCTTCCGCGACGGACAGACCGGACGCTTTGGCGATCGCTCGGAGCGCGGCGAGCTGGTGTTCGGTGAGATGGACGTTCGTGCGGGTCATGACGGTGTGTGCATCATACACACCATATGACATAGCGTCAAACATCGGGTGATTTAATGGCACTCCGCAACCCCTTTTCGTCCTACGCACGCACCGGTGACGATGGCGAGCGGCAAGCCCTGCTCGACGCGCTGGAAGAGCCGCAACAGCCGCCGCCTCCGCCGCCCCAGATGCAGGCGCGCCCCCGCACGCCCCCGCCGCCGCAGCAGACGCGCGAGCTGCTGAACGGGCCGGGTGGGCGTACGAACGCGGTCGACCAGCCGGACGCGCCCACGAACGCCTTCAGCGGCGACCGGTTCGCCGACGAGCGGCAGGAGCCGGTCTATCAGCCGCCGTCTGCCACGCCGACGACGCCGGGCACCCCGGCGACGCCGCCGCACCGGTACAACCCGCAGCGCGGCTACGGCCTGATGGACGAGTACGACGATCCCTACACGCGCCGGATGGAGGGTTCGCCGAGCGTGGGCGGGTCGGCCGCGACCGGCGCGTCGATTGGCGGCAGCATCGTCCCCGGCGCCGGGCATGTCGTCGGCGGCGTGGCGGGCGCGGTGGCGGCGCTTTTCGCGAAGAACGCGGAGACGGCGATGACCGACTTCGCGATCGAGGACGCGCGCCAGATCATCAGCCAGGCGCACCAGGACGCGTTCGGCCGCGACATCACGCCCGAGTATCTCGACCAGATCGTGCGCGGGCAGGGCTGGCAGGACGGCGATCGCTGGATGGGCCAGGACTCGCTCGCCTACGTGCTCGATGCGTTTGCGAGTCAGGCCCCGGCCGATCGGGCAGAGACCGCGGCCGCCAACGCGGCGGCGGCGACGCCGCCAGCAGGCGCGACGCCGGCGGGCGCATCACCCGGCGGCACCGGTGGCGGGCTGCCGTTCTCGGGTTTCGATTTCAATCGCGCGCAGGATCCGTCGACCAGCGCGAAGGATGCATTCGCGGCCGCCGCCCAGGCCGCGCCGCAGTTGACCGACACGAGCAAGGCTGGAGCTGAGGCGTGGTTCCGGCAGCACATCCAGCCCGCGATGGAAGCGGCGGGCTACAAGGTCTTCGACGTCCAGGGCGACAAGGCGTGGGTGGGGGCACGCGAGGATCCTGAGGGCCGCGTGCCCGTGGACTTCCTCATCAATGCGGGCGGCAGCAATCCCCAGATCGGCTGGCAGCCGGACAGCGGCGGGGGCACCGGCGCTGGTGGCGAGATGGGCGATGCGCCGGCCGACATCCAGGGGGCCTACGCCTTCCTGAAGTCCTACGCGCACCCAGGCATGTCGCGCGCGGAGATGGAGTCTGCGGTCTCGAAGGCGTTCCGCAACGTCCCAGGATTCGAGAAAGCCTACGCGGGCGACGTCGTCATCAACGGCCGGAAGATCGACCTCATCACCGACTTCGAAGGCGCGAACCCGTCGTGGTCGGACAATCTGAACTTTGTGCCGCTGCATCCCGGCGGCGGCGCGGGAAACGCGACCGTTGGTCCGTCTAATACTGGCCTCAATCTCGCCCCCGGCGTGCAGATGGCCGGGCCGCTCGGCCGCAGTGACATCCAACAGCGCATTCAGGACGAGATCAACCGCATCCTGAGCGGCGCGCCGCCGCGTGACGAACTCCTGGAGGCGTTGTGATGATGGGATGGTGGGAAGGTCCTTCGATCCGTTCGGTTGCGTCGCTCGCGGAAGCTAGCCGCGACTCGTGCACCTGTGAGAACCGTCGTGCTCGGCTCCCAACGACCAACGTAGTGAGGCTGTCGGTTCGAAGGACGCCAAAAGGATAACACGATGGCCGAGACCCAGCCCCCCGATCCGTTTCAGGCGCAAGGCGGCGGCCATTGGACCGGCCAGCAGTGGGTGCCAAAGAATCACCCGCTCGCGGGAGCCGCGCCGGACGGCACGCCCGCGCCGGGCGCTGGTGGGGGCGCCGCGGCGCCGCCGCCGCCCGCACCCGGCGCGGGCCCGACGACGCCCCCCGGCACGCCGCAGCGCCCGAGTGCGATGCCGCCGTCACCGCCGCCGGCCGCCACACCTGCGCCGCAGATCCCGCTGGGTGTCCCTGGATCGCGCGGGCAGGCGCCGCCGCCGACGGACACCTTGCCCGTGGAGCCGACGACGCCGGGACGCGTCACCGCGCCCGGGCTGATCGACGCGAGCCAGCCGCAGCCGCAGGCCACGCCCGCGGCTGCCGATCCGATGGACGAAGCGTTCCGCGCGCGGCTCATGGAGATGCTGTCGCAGGACCCGAACGCCGCGAGCGTCACCGACGCCGACATCGCCCCGCAGGCCCGCGCCTTTCAGGGGGCCGCCGAGCGCAGTGCGCTGAAGAACCGCGCCGGGCTGATGGAGCAGGCGAGCGCGCAGGGCATCGCCGACAGCGAAGGCATCCGCGCCGCGGGCCGCCAGATCGAGACGCAGGCCGGGCAGGCCATCGGCGCCAACGACGCGGCGCTCGTCGGCCAGAAGCTGCAAGGCCGCCGCGAACAGCTCAATCAGGCGCTCCAGATTGCCAATGCGCGCGGCATGCAGCGCGAAGCGAACGACCTGCAGCGGCAGCTCGCCAACCTCGACGCGGAGTTGAAGACGCGCGGCCTCGACGTGACGCGCGAAGGCTTTCAGGTCCAGCGCGATCTGGCCTCGCTCGACACAAACACGAAGCAGTACCTGGCGGACCTCGACGGGCAGCTCCGGCAGCAGGGCTACGGCACGCAGGAGCGGCTGGCGGCGATGGATGCCGAAGTGCGGAAGCTGGGCATCACGTCGCAGGAGAACATCGGGCAGCTGGAGATCGCGTTGCGCCGCGAGCTCGGGATCGGCGAGCTGAACCTGGGCTACCTGCAGACGATGCTGCAGGACAAACAGGCCGGGAATGCCCTGGGCTTCGATATTGGCAAATGGCAGTCAATCCTGAACAAGGACGCCATCATGGCGGCACTGTGAGGTAGCCGTGGAAGTCGACTGGGGCAGCCTGATTTCGGCCGGGGCGCAGATCGCGAATTCGTACGCGCAGAGCCGCGCGAATGGTCGCGCCGCGGAGTCCACCATCAACCAGCGCCAGGACACCGGCGCGCAGAACGCGTACGCCACCGACAAGAGCCTCGACATGGAGGCACTGATCCGTGGCTATCAGGCGGAACTGGATCGCGCCAAGGGGCAACTCGACGAGTACGAGACGCGGTTGGAAGCGCCGCAGGCGCGCGCGGCGAATTCCGTGCGCGGCGACATCCTCGCGAACGTGCAGGATGTCGGCGTCGATGGGCCGCCGGGCGTGAACGTCACCAGCTTCAGCGGCGGCCTGCGTCCCTCGATGCTGAGCGGCAACAGCCGCGCGCTTGGGCAGCAGATGAGCAAAGAGGCGCTGATGTCGGCGCTCGACGGCACGCCTGCGCCCTATGCCAACCTGCAGCCGATCGACCTGTCCTCGATCACGAGCCGCACCTCCCCGGCGCAGACCGAACTCCCGCAGGAGAGCGGCATGGATCGCGTGATGCAGCAGATCGGGCTGTGGGGCGGATTGGCTGGGGGGCTGGCGAACACGCAGCGGCCGAACAACAACGGCCAGTGGCTCGAAGGCCACGGCAGCAACGTCTATCTCTCGGCACCCGAGCAGACGCGCGCGGCGTCGCTCCTGAGCAGGTGACGACATGGCGAAGGGTATTCAACTCGCGGGCGGTTTCGGCGCCGGCGGCGTCAAGGACGCGCTGGTGGAACTCCTCGCGCAGCGCATGGCGCAGGACGAGTTCGACGCGAAGCAGCGCGCCACATTCAACGCGGAGCAGCTCGCGCGCGAAACGCTGGGCCAGCGCAAGACCGAGGCGACGGCGGAAGACGTGCGCGCGAAAGCCGGTCTCGCGGAAAACAAACGGCAGTTCGGGGAGAACCTCGGGCTCAACGTGAAGAAGCTTGGTGAAGACACGCGGCAGTTTGATGTCACCACCGGCGAGAACGTGCGCCAGTTCGATACCGGGTTGGAATTCAAGAAGGGTGAGTCGACGCGGGACCAGGGCAATAAGGATCGCGGGTTCGATCTGGACGAACGGCAGCTGGGCGAGGCGTCGCGACACAACCGCGCGTCCGAGGGGATCGCCGGCCAGCGCGCCGCGAGCGGCGGGGCGATGCGCAAGATCACCTACACCGACGAGAACGGCGAGACCGTCGAGGAGTACGTGACGCCGGACGAAGCCCGGGCGCGCGGCCCGATGAAGAAGCCGAAGACGCAGAAGCCGGTCACCGGCGCGGAGCGTCAGACGCTGGCGTTCTACAACCGCGCGAAGGAGGCGAGCGACACGCTCTCCCAGGGCGGCCTTGAGGGACGCATCGCGGAACAGAACGCGGCGGGCGCGCTGTGGGGCCAGTACGCGCCGAACATCGCGCAGTCGAAGGACCAGCAGATGTATCGGCAAGCGCAGCGGGCGTTCACCGAGGCGCGTCTCCGCAAGGAATCGGGCGCGGCGATTCCGCCGGCGGAATACGAGAGTGATTCGAGGATCTACTTCGCGCAGCCCGGCGACTCGAAGGAGACGATCGCGCAGAAGCAGAAAGCGCGGCAGGCCGTGCTCGAAGGGCTGAAGTTTTCATCGGGGCGCGCGCATGACGAGTTCTACGGCGAGTCCAGCGCGCCCGGCGGAGACGACAAGGTCGAGTTGATATTCGATCCGAAAACCGGGCGCGCGATGCCCAAGGAGCCGTAATGCCTAGGGTTACGATCCCCGGCGTCGGCGTCGTCAACTTCCCCTACGACATGTCGCCGGACGAGATCAACGCGCAGGCGAAGCGACTCTATGACGAGGCGCAAGGGAAGGAAGCCCCGCTCACGCGCGAGCGTCCGGCTGCTGGCGCGCCGTCGGCGCTGGACTCGGGGCATCACCCCGGTTCCCTCATTGGTGGACAGGCGGGCAGCCGCGAAATGTTCGGGACGCGCCTTCCCAGCATTCACGAGCTCGGCGCCGACGATCTGCCGTCCGATGCGGCGTTCCTGAAGCGCGCGCCAGAAGTCGGTGGCGCCGCAGGAATGATGCTCGGCGGCCCCATGGGCGCGGGGGCTGGTGCGGCCGCGGGCTCGCTCGTGAAGGGACAGTTCGAACGCGGGCCGCACATGCCGACGAGCAGCGATGTCGGCGAGGCGGCGCTCGAAGGCAGCGCCGGGGTGGTGCTGGGCGGTGCGCCACGCGCGCTGGCGGCAGGCGCACGCACCGTCGGTCCGGCGGTGGCGAGACACGCCGGAGGCATCAGTAAGGGCCTCAGCGCGCTCTCGGGCGTCGGGACCGGGATCGCGTCAGGGAATCCGTTGATGGGCCTGGGCGCGGGCGCGGCCACGAAGGCGCTCACCAGCCCACGCGGGATCAGGACCGCTGGCAACCTCGCGACACGGGCCGGGGCCGCGGTCCCCGCGCACGCGGCGAATAAGGCCGGGTTCGGCGCGCTCAGTGCGGACGCCTTTCGACAAGCTCTACTCGATGCGCTGGGTGAAGACCCGGCGAGCGCAGTTCCGTAACCCCTGGGGGCGGTCGGATGGCAGCAGAAGATATGAAGCTGATTACCGTGCCGAACATCGTGCTGGCAGTGGGACTCGCGCTGAACGTGGGCGGCTGGGTGCGTAATACGGCCTATCTCGAGGACCGTCTCAAGTTGCTCGAACAGCGCGTGGCCGATGAGCGCGTGGCGAACGACCTGACGTTTATGCGGCGCGATTGGGTGCTGGAACGACTCGATCGCATCCAAGAGGAACAGAAGCGCCAACGCGAGCTGACCGAGGCGGTGCGGAGGGACCTGCGCTAGATGGCCATTGCGTTCGTCAACTCGGACCGGGGCGAGAACTACGGCGGCGGCGAGGACACGTTCGTCTCGTCCAGCGGCTTCGCCAACACGGCGGGCAACGCGATCGTGGTGGGCATCCGGTTCCAGGACAACGACACGACGAAGTCGGTGACGGGGGTGACGGACACGGCGGGGAACACCTACGCCCGTCTCGGGAGCGCGTTCCGCGCCGCGAGCAGTGAGGAACTGGACATCTGGATGGCGCTGAACATTGCGAGCCACGCGAACAACGTCGTGACCGCGACCTTCAGCAACGGCGTGGCCTATCGGACGGTCCTGCCGCATCAGTTCTCGGGCTTCGCGACGACGGGGACGCTCTACGACACGCGCATCACGGTGGAGGGGACGAGCGGCACCTTGACGACGGCCGCAGGGCTGAGCACGGCGGACAACAACGAGCTAATTTTTGCCATCTTCACGATCGCGGCCTCGGGCGTGACATGGACGGCGGGCAGCGTGGGCGGCAACGCGTTCACGAAGCGGCAGGAGGATTCGTTCACGGTGGCGGGGTGTCAGACCTACGTGACGTCGAGTGCGTTGTCGTCGGCGACCGCGTCCATTCAGTGCTCCGATGGGTCCACGGCGAAGTGCATGCTCGTGGTGGCGATCAAGGAGTCGGCAGGCGGCGGAGGCGGCGGCACGCCGAATCCCTGGAACTACTACGCGAATCAGTAAGGAGGGTGGACGATGGCCTTCAATCACATTCACTTCGACGACAACCTGCCGTATGGGCGGCTGCTTCGCTCAGCACTGCGCACCAATGAAGATGCCGACGACAAGCTTGCGGATATCGTCGCGCTCTTCGCGTCGATGATCGACGGCGACGGCTCCTCCGACACGCATTACACCGAGGTCACCAGCCGCTTCGCGTTCACCAGCAACGCGCAGGCCCATTTGGCCTACAACGAGCTGACGAGCGCGTATTCCAAGTCGAGCGGCAACGGCTCGGTGACGAACGTGCGCGCGGCGCGGGATCAGATGTTCGCCTATCTGCGCGGGTAACGAACCATGCCTGATATGTGGGTCGACGTCGACACGGCCATCACCGTTCCCGTGAACGTGGCGGCGCTGATCGATGACACCGATTTCAAGAGCCGCGAGGTCGCCATCGCCTACAACGCCGCGGGGATGGACCTCGTGTGGAACTTCCAGACGGCGGCAGGCGTGACGTCGCAGACGGCGGTGACGCCGACGACGGGCGACGTCTACGACTGGACCCACAGCGGCGACGCCATGTACAAGATCGAAATCCCCGCGAGCGGCGGCGGGTCGATCAACAACGACACCGAAGGCACCGGTTGGTTCACAGGGGTCTGCACCGGCGTCCTGCCATGGCGCGGCCCGTTCATCGGCATCCGCGCCGCCGGGTTGAACGACGTACTCCAGGACAGCGCCTACAGCACAACGCGCGGTCTCGCAGGCACGGCGTTGCCGAATGCCGCAGCCGAAGCCGCGGGCGGACTCTACACGCGCGGCACCGGCGCGGGCCAGATCAATCAGGCGAACAACGGTCAGATCGATGCGAACGCGGCGCGCACCGGTGGCACCACGAACACCGGCCGCGACATCGGTGCGAGCGTCCTGTTGTCGTCAGGCACCGGCACCGGGCAGATCAGCCTGTCGTCTGGGGCGGTGCTTCTGCAGGCCACACAGACCGGCGTGACGATTCCGACGGTGACGACGGTGGGCAGCGTCAGCGGGGCGGTGGGCTCTGTGACAGGAGCGGTCGGGAGCGTCACCGGCGCCGTCGGAAGCGTGACTGGAAACGTCACCGGAAGCGTCGGCAGCCTTGCGGCGCAGGCAAAGGCCGACGTCAACGCAGAAGCGGATACAGCAATTTCCGATGCGGCCCTGGCGACGGCGGCGAATCTCGCGACCGTGGCCGGGTATCTCGACACCGAGGTTGCCGCGATCAAGGCGAAGACGGATCTGATTCCCGCGGCTCCAGCCGCGACTGGTGACATTCCGACGGCCGCGGCGAATGCGGCAGCCCTGATGGACCTGTCGAACGGCATCGAGACGAGCATCACGCCACGTCAGGCGCTGCGTCTGATTCTCGCCGCGTCAGCGGGCAAGCTCTCTGGTGCTGCCACGACGACCGTCACGATCCGGAACGTCGGCGACAGCAAGAACCGCATCACGGCCACAGTGGATTCGGACGGCAATAGAAGCGCGGTTACCGTTGATGCGACTTAGCCCGATGCGCACGCATTCGTTCACGCCCGCATGTTCGGCAAGCCTGATACAGGTTGCCGCGCCCGTCGCGCGTCATGAGCGTGTTCATCGAGTCGAGACGATGTCCGTTGCAGCAGTGAGTTCCACGCGGGCGTCCAACGCGGCTGCCCTGGGCAAGTTTGTCGGCGGCGTTCTCGATCATGGTGCCCCAACGGAGATTGCTCAGGGTGCAATTCGACGGCGTGCGATCAGGGAAGTGTCTGGCGACCTTGCCGGCAGGAGCGGGCCCGACGAACGCCTCAAGCACCAGACGATGCACGTAGCGTTTGAAGGACTTCCCGTCTCGCCGGAGAACGACGAGGCGGTAATCGGAGTCCAAGCCGCGCTGTCCGGTCTTGCGCCACGGTGTGAGCAGAGTCGGCGCGACTCGCTTAACGTTACGAGTGTTGAACCACGTTCGCACTCGACCAAGGTCGGACACTTCATAGCGCGAGAAATAAGGCACGGGCAGCCATCGCTCAGGCATGGATATTTATACCATGTATTACCGATAACGAGGCCCTAATGTTTCCGACGCGCTTCTTCAACGTGCGCATGTTCGCGCGGCGCTACTGGCCCAAGGTCGGCGCTGATCCAGATCCCGGCGTCGTCACGCCTACCGGCGCAATCTCCGCGACCGACGTGGAGAACTACATCGGCGGCAGCCTCACGATCAGCGTGCTTGGGGGGTCGGTGACCGGCTCCATGCCCGGAGGGTCGATCTCATGAGCACGCTGCGGATGCGGCCGGTGCCAGTAGACATCGAAGTGGTGCGCGGCACGACGCGCGCCATCGTCTTTACCGTCACGCTCGACGGCGTGGCCTACAACCTGACGGGCGCGACGGCGACGCTGACCGTGAAGGCCGGGCCGACCGCCGCCGGCGCCGAGGTCTACGCGCTTGACCAAGCCAGCCACACGAACGCGGCAGGCGGCATCACGACGCTGACCATACCGGCCTCGGCCACCTTCGGCGTCGATGGCGACGTGAGCACCTACGTCTATGAATTTCGCGTCGTCAACGGCAGCACGCAGATCGTGTTCTTCGCTGGGGCGTTCACGGTCATGCCGACTGGGGCGCCGCTCTGATGCTGACGACCAAGGCGTCCGTGCGCTTCGCGGTCATCACCCCGGCGCTGCTCTACATGCTGGCCACGGTGGAGCGGCTGTCGCGCACGCTGTTCGGGCTGCCGGAGGGAGGGCTCGTCATCACGTCCGGGAGCGACAGCACGCACATGGCCGGGAGCAAGCATTACATCGGCGAGGCGATCGACCTGCGGAGCAAGACGCTGGGCGCGACGACGCGCAGTCTGTTGATCGCGACGGTACGCGCCGAACTCGGGCCGCAGTTCACGGTGCTGCTGGAACACGTCGGACAGCCGCAGGAGCACATTCACATCCAGGTCAAGAAGGGCCGCCGCTTTGACCCGGACGAACTTGTGCAGGACCAGCACGCGGCGGCGTTGATTCGGGGATTGCGAGAGAGGGGAGCGAGAAGTCATGCGAGGAAGACTATGCATTTACACGTTGCTGCTCGTGCTCAGCGCCGGCGGCGCGGCGGCGCAGTCGGGCGTGACGATCATCAACCCGTCGGAAGCGCGCGTGCAGTGGAACCATGACGGCGTGCGCCTGGGGTACTTCGACTACTGGGTCGACAACCAGCCCGTGCCGCTGCTCGGCGCGTACGAGAAGGTGGACGCGACCACCTATCGGCACAAACTGCCCGCGGATCTCAAGAGCGGTGCGCACAGCGTGCAGGTGCGGGCGTGCAACCTCGATGCGACCGTGCTGGAGAAGTGCACGGCGTGGCTGGTCGTGCACTTCACGGTCGACCGCGGCACCGGGCCGGTGATTCTGCCGCCGGGCGTGCCGACGAATCTCACCATCATCACCATCACCACGCCGCCGGTGACGAAGAAGCCATGATCCGCCAAGGCGCGAACTGGTGCGACGTCACGGTGTCGCCGTCTGGCGAGGTGGCGTTCGTCTACGCACGGGGCACCGAGGTGGTCGCGGAGGACGCCACCACCGGGGCGGCCCTCGGCGCGATCCAGGTCCAGCGGTCGCTGCTCTACCTGCGCGCGGCGGCGGATCGCCGCGGACGCATCTGCGCGATCGGTCAGGGGCACGACGACGGCCAGTCGTGGATCGTGTTGCTCGGCAGTCCGTCGTCGTGGCAGGCACGGAGCTTCGGCCGTACGCACGGCGTCTGCCCGGTGGCCGTGATAGCGCGGGACGACGCCGACGGATGGGTCCTATTCATCCAGACCGACCCGGATCGCTACGACCGGATTGTGCTGACCGGCGTGGGCGAGGTGCACGACTGGCAGCCCATCGCGATGCCGCCGACGTCGCAGGGCTTCCTCTACGTCGCCGCGGACGGCACGCCGATCACCCAGGACCGCGGCCGCGGCGCGATTCCTGGCCTGGCGCTGCCGAGTCCCGCGCCGGGCGGGGCCGTGTGGGCGGGGCAGAGCATGGTGGCCGAGACGCTCGCGCTCTTCGACAGCGAAACCGGCATCATCACCTCACTCAACACGCCGGGCGGCCAGCCGCCGCACATCGTGGAGAGCGGCGGCACCTACTTCGTCTGCAGCTACGTTGAGGGCGGGGCGTGGCTGTCCACGCATCGGCGGCCGTTCTCAAGCACACCGCCGCCGGTGGAGCCGCCCCCACCGCCGCCCGTCGAACCGCCGAAGGAGACGCCCGTGAGATTGGAACAGAAGCACTCGGACCTGATCGACGCGTTCGCCGCGAAGTTCCCGCCGCCCGGCGGCAACGAAGACGAACTGCGCGACCACTGGACGCCGAAGCTGATCGAGCAGTTCGTGTTCAGCTTCCCGAACGAGGGCTGGTGCTGGAAGAGCACGAGTCCCGGAGGGCGTCCATCGAGCGACGTGATCGCCCGGCAGGCGGGCGGCGGGATGTGGGGGTATGACCTCATCCCCAACGCAGGCACGTCGGCGTGGCGGCTGGAATCGAACGCCGGACCGATCGATCTGCGTACGCAGGCCTCGATCCGGATGAACCCGGTTAATCACCTCGGCAGCACACAGCCGCCGCCGGGAACGCCGCCGACACAGCCCCCGGTTCCGCCCCCCGCGCAGCGGCCGTTCCCGACGTTCACCGTACCGGAGGACGTGTTCCTCCACGCGCTGACGCGCTACGTCCAGGAAGGGCTGTGGGACCGCGACCGGCCCATCGAGAACCCGGAGGGCGATCGCACCGCCGGCCGCGGCGCGCTCATGTGGTTCGTGCCGATCTTCTACAACCGGATCATCGGGTTCATCTCCAAGAAGGGGAACCTGCTGCCGAACGCAGACGAGTGGTGGCGGTTGGCGGACGAGGGCGCGGAGGAGGCGATTCGCTTCTACCGCCAGCGACAGCCGGCGCCGTAGGAGTCTCATGCGCATGCGCCACGTCGTTCTCGCGCTGCTGCTGTGTAGCGGCGTGGTATCTGCGCAGCCGACACGGGCCGTCACGTCGGAGCGGTTCGACGACTACGTCTCGTCCCATGCCCGCGAGCACGCGCTGATCAACGAGGCGCTGACGCGGGCGCGGGAGACGACCAACTTCCGCCTGGAGGGAATGAATGAGCTGCGCTCGCAGATCAACACCGAGCGCGGCCAGTATGCCACCCGGGCGGCCTTCGACACGCAGCGCCAGACGACGGACGACCGGCTGAACAAGATCGAACAGTCGGTGGCGTCGATGCAGAGTGCCAACCTGACGTGGATCGCCGCGCTCGGGGTGTTCTTCACGGTGGTCCAGATCGGGCTGCGGTTCTTGCCGGCCATGCAGCCCAAAGCAAAGGAACGGTAATGCTCACCACACTCGTCGGCGCGGTGTTTGTCCTCTTGATCGTCGTCGGCGTGCTGTACTGCGTGCGAGAGATCCTCACAGAGATCCTGCCGGCCAAGATCGTCAACGTCATCATCATTCTGCTGGCGATGCTCGCGCTCGCGTGGATGGTGACCCGCTACGGGATTGTGCAGTTGCCGTGATGGATGAACAGATTCCAGTGAAGCTGACGGCGGTGCAACCGCGCGTCGAGGCGGGCGCCAGCGTCTTCGGGGAGTTCAAGGGGCCGCTCCATCTGCAGTATGAAGACGGCTGCGCCTGGACCATCCTGCGGCCGTTCCGCTGGTGCGGCCCGGATGCGGCGCCGGTCTGTTACGAGGTGCCGGAGGGGTTCGTCACCGACTTCGCCAGCGTGCCGCGCTTCTTTTGGCGGCTGCTCCCGCCGACGGGCAAGTACGGCAAGGCCGCCGTCATCCACGACTTCCTGTACCGCACCGGCGCCGTGCCGCGCGCGCAGGCCGACGACACGTTCTACCGGGCCATGCTGGCGCTCGGGGTAATCTGGCCGACGCGGTTCACGATGTGGGCGGCGGTGCGGGTCTTCGGGTGGTTCGCGTACTGCCGAGAGGGGCCGAAATAGGCGAAAGCTGGGGGCCGACTCTGGCACCCCAGCGATATTGGCCAGTATTCTCGCAAAATCTTCCCGCCTTTTAAGCGATTGGTCCTGGGTTCAATTCCCAGGCGGCCCACCAAATCATTGAGTCTTTTCGTGCGGCTTCCGGCGCTGACGAGCGCCTGGATGCGCCTGTGCGGGGGCGAAACCTGGCACCGCTCTGGCACGGCCTGCGCGGGCCTGGCGCTTCCCGGCCGCGGTGTGCGCCGCCATGGCCGCCACCGCGCGCGGGTTCGCGGCCGCGCCGGTGTAGTGCCGCGTGGTGCTGGCGGCCGCATGGCGCGCGATCGTCTTCACCGCCCCCTCATCCCCACTCGCGAGGTAGATGCCCGTGAAGAGGCTGTGGCGCAGCACGTACGGCGTCAGGCCGACGAACCCGGCCGGGCGTGCGTGGCGTTGAAAGAAGTGCCAGAGGCTCGACGTGTTGAACGATCCGCAGGCGTCGAGCTTCAGCAGGTCGCGAAAGGCGGCCACGCCCGCCGGCGAGAGTGGCACCGCCCCGCCGCGCGCACCGCGCCCCTTCTTCCGCCCCGGCACCCACACCGATCGCCCCGCGAGGTTGATGTCCTGCGCCTCGACGCGCTGCAGCTCGGACTGCGCGAGCCCGACATGGGCCATGACGTGCAGCCGGGCGGTCATCGGGTGGCCCGGCGGGAACACCTTCAGCAGTTGCGCGATGACGCGCTGGGGCAGGCCCTTGGGGCGCGCGGTGGCCTCTTCCGGCTCGGGCACGTCGCGCACGGGGTTCTTCGCCTTCTTCCCGTCGAGCACCGTCCAGAGGTTCTCCAGGGCGCGCAGGCGCAGCGCGACGGTCTGTGGGCCCAGCGGCGCGGCGATGTCCACCCACACGGCCTTCTGGCCCGGCGCCGGGGCCCGCTGGACGCGCTTCGGCCCGACGGTGAGCCAGCGATCGCGCACGGCGCGGATCTCATGGGACTGGAGGCTCTCGCGGCGCCGGTGGCCGAAGATGGCCACCCAATAGCCGATGTCGACGCAGCGCTGGCGATAGGTGGGGAGCGCCGTGACGGCGGCGAGGTAGGTCAGCGCGTCGGCCGCGAACGTGCCGCTGGGGAGCAGACCGGCGTTCTTGCGGTCCTTCCGCTTCTTGATCTCGTCCTCGCGCCACGCCTTCAGCTTGGCGAGGTTGCTGTCCGCCGGCCGGCGCTGTTCCTCTTGGCGGAAGCGGCCCTTCTCGTCAGTCGACGGCAGGATGATCGCGATGCCGCTGGCATCCTTGAAGATGCCCTTTGCGAGCCGGATGCGTTTACCACGGCGGGGCATCTTAGGCGCTCCGGAAGCCCCGACGGATCCAGGCCGTGGCGACGCCCATCAGATAGAGAAACGCTGGCGGGATTCCTAGGACTGGAACCGCGAGCACAAAGTACATTCGCCACTCCCGGTCCATGCGCTCCCGGTCGACCCTCGCGACGGCACCTTCGATCTCGCGAATAAGCCAAGGATTGGTGCGGCGCAAGTACGCCGAGATGTCCGTCCCAACGATCGTCTCGCGCTTCGCCTCGGAGACGGCGCGTGTGATGTCGGCGTGTTGTAGCTTTGCCTGATAACTCGCGAGCCAAGCTTCAGGGTTGTTCAGAATTCGATCGGTTGTCTCATGCGTGGTCGTCCAGGGCGGCGAAGGCGTGCTGAACGCGAGCATTAGACCCGCCAGCATCATCCATCCCACGGAGGCAACGATCCAGAGGCGCTGCCAGCCATTGAGTCTCATGCCTACTTCCCTTCGCGGTCGAAGCACTCGCCCTTGAGCGCGGCCGCCTTCAGGCGTCCCTCTTCCGTCCACTTCACCGCGGTGCCTGACGCGCGCGGTGCGGCCCAGGCGAATCCAGACGGCTGATGCCGCACGTTCGCGTTGACAATGGCGTCGGCGTCGAGCTTCCACGCCTTCTTCGCGAGACCGCTCCACGCTGAGTTGTTCGAGCCGTACCACTTCTTTTGGTGCGAGACGTGACGCGGTTCGGTGTACCAGGCCGGATCCACCTTGGCCTCGGTGATGAAGATGCGACAGGGTTCAACGACTTTCGGCGCGGGTTCTTGTAGCGCCAGTACGAGCGCGAGCACTTCGATCAAGGCACACCTCTCTCATTCTGTTGATGACGATGGTGAACGCACGACTGATCACCGAACCTTGATCCGCCGTCGATGACCCGGCTATCGTGCGGTTTTTCGGCCGGTGGGATCAGCGGCGCGCTTTTTTTGAGAACCGTTCCGCGTGCTCGACGAAGGAGCGCACGTGCTTCACGAGCGCGTGTCGCTCTTCTTCGCTCCGGCACAGCATCCAAACGCCGACGATCTGGTCGAACAGGGCTTGCTCTCCAGGACCCATGGCGACACCTATAGACGGCTGTGGCGGGGCGGCCACGTGTGAGTGAGGTGGGAGGTGACTCGGCTGTTCTACATGACGACGCGGCCGCGGACTTTCCGGATCCCAGGCAGGCCCGAGTTCCTTCGGCGCGACTTCGAGCGCGTCTGCCAGCAACCTTCGATTCTCCGGATCAGGCAGCGTTCCGGATTCCCATTCAGCTACTTGTGATCTCGACTTTCCGATCTTGTTCGCTAACTTCTGCTGGGTCAGCCCTTTCGACTTCCTGACAGCCTTCAATCGCGAGCCCGAGTTCGTAGCCGGATCACTCGACACGATCAGACGATACCGATGGGGTGGAAGAAATCTCAAATGTCGGCATACGAATTCGCTTGACTGCCGACAATGTCGGCATGCATACTCCGCGCATGACGAACGAACTGGCCGTGTGGCGCGCGAAGCGAGGAAAAATCAGCCAGCGCGATCTCGCGAAGGCCGCCGGCATCAAG
>Ga0190264_10000006_pt1 | contig 32185 bp, 41 predicted proteins | sample Popmic112T_FD_136651 | JGI IMG/M metagenome (GOLD analysis project Ga0190264, IMG submission 136651) | Populus adjacent soil microbial communities from riparian zone of Indian Creek, Utah, USA - 112 T | ecosystem: Environmental > Terrestrial > Soil > Riparian zone | place: USA: Utah | collected... | reverse complement strand
CTGAGTGCGGTTGCTGCGGCACACGGAGAGCAGACGCTCAACGTCGCGTGCGCGTTCGTCGACAAGCTGATTGGCGGCTGGCGCCCGCCGTCGACCGCTCTGACTGTGAGACAGCTCGGCACGCAGTGGACCAACGGCACGCTGTACAAGCTGCACAGGGTTGATTTCGTCAGGCGCATCATGAGCGACCGCACCGCGCAGCACACCGACGATCTCCTGAGCAAGTGGGTGTACCCGTTGATCGGGGAGGTGCCGCTCGACCAGGTTGCGCTCGAGGTCGCCGACCGCGTAAAAAAGAACCTGTCTGCGTCCGGCCTCGAGCACGACTCAGCTCGCAATGTGCTCGCACGCTTCCGCGCGCTGATGAACATCGCCGTCTACCCGTGCAAGTACATCGAGAAGTCACCGCTGCCGACGGGCTGGGTGCCTGCGCCCGCGGCGAGGAAAGCCAAGGCGATGATCTACCCCGACGATGATGCGGAGCTGCTCGCCTGCGACGCGGTGTCCGTTCACTGGCGGGTGTTCTGGGGGTTCTTCGGTCACGAAGGGATGCGCCCGCACAACGTCGTAGCGCTGCGCATCGAGCACGTGAACCTGGACAAGAACGCGGTGCGCTGCGACGACACCAAGACCGACGCACGCATCATGTTCGCGATGACGCCGGGGACGCGCGAAGCGGTGCGCGCGTACCTGGCCCGCTACCGGCCGAACGCGAAGCGAAGTGACCTACTGTTCATCGACGACGACGGCGGCCCGATCCCGCTCGAGGATCTCGCCGAGCGGTTCCGCGAACACCTCGGACTCGCGGGTGTGCTCGAGCGCCGGCCGGAGCTCCTCGAGGCGACCGCTCAGCGCCGCCACGTGGTCGCGTACGACTACCGCGGGGCGTTCATCACCATCAAGCTTGCCATCGGCTGGACGCCCTCGAAGGTGCAGGAGCACACCGCGCACGTCGACTCGCGCATGCTGAAGACGTACCAGCGCGCAGCAGACACGTACGAGCAGCTCGACCTACTCAACCGTGACTTCGTGCCGCTCGATCAAGCCATCCCCGAGCTGCGTGCAACCGTGACGGGGCCCGCCTCCCCAACCGGCGGAGAGCTGACCAGTTGCCACGGTCCTGCCACGCTGATCGCTAAGCATGCGCAATCATTGGCAAAACCAAAGTTCTCGCAAGATTTTGTGCTACACTCACAAGTAGCCGATATGCCTAAAAACTCAACAAATACCAGTGACGCGATCAGCTCCAGCCCCGTGCTGCCGGGTGCGAATGGCAAATCGCGGGCAGAAGCCCAGGTCGCCGAGCTCCAGGATCACGTCCGCAGATTGGAGCACGAGCTACGGGTCGAGCTGCCGGGCCGGGTGCTCGCCGAGCTCGTCCGAGCCATGACGCCCGCGATCGCGAAGTCGGTCACCGCGGCAGTGATGAGCGAGCTCCAACGCGAAGGCATCGTGCAGCGCTCGCGGCCCTCGCTTGTGAAGCTACCGAGCGACAACGAGCCATGACGGTCGTGCGGATCACGGTCGAGATCGACCGCGCAAATGACACCCTGGTCGCGCACGTGGTGACCGCGAAGGGCGAGTGTCTGTACAGCACCAAGCCGGTGCCGAGCGAAAAAACGTTTGCTGAGGTGATGTGGCCTGCCGGCGATTGGGCCCGACGCAATGGCCACACGGTGGTGAAACGATGACCGAACTCGATCACGATACAATCATCGACCGCATCGACGAAGCCGTCGACGAGCAGCAGCGGGCGATGCGCGGCGAGCTGCAAGGGCACGTCGCGGCAGCGTACGCAGATGCGCGCACGTTGCGCGGTCCCGAGCTGCGTGCACGCATAACGCAGCTCGGGCTGCCGCCGGGTGACGAAGACTCAGACGTGTGTCGACTGCAAGCGGTTGCATTCGCACTAGGCGCGTACGAGCGCACGACGCGCGGCGCTGAAACGCTCGAGGAGATCAAAGCGATGTACGACGTCGTGTCGCGCGGCTCGCCGCATCGCGTCTGTCACTCGTGCATGGAACGCGCGGGCGCGACTGCTCGATTCGAGCTCGGGCAGGTCGTCGCGACACCCGGCGCGTCTGCGCTCGACGGCGAGCTGCTCAGCCGCTGCTTGATGCGTCACGCCGCGGGCGACTGGGGCGTGTGTTGCGCTGAAGATCGCGCCGAAAATGACCGCAGCCTTGTCGACGGTTGCAGAGTGCTCAGCGCGTACCCGATCGATGAGTCGAAGCCGAGCGAGGGCCACGGCGATAACACGCTGTGGATCATCACCGAGGCGGACCGCAGCTCGACCACGCTGCTACTGCCAGAGGAATACTGACGTGCACGACGACGACGACGACGATCGCGCCCTGCGTCTCGCGCTTCACTGACAGGCGCCGACTTCGACCGTGCCGTTCGACTTCATCGCGGTGCAACGGGCGCCGCGCACGCACTGTGGGTACCCGGTGTCGAGGCAGGTCACCGTTGTCGACTCGCTCACCGACCAGCGGAGTAGCCAGCCGTACACCTGCTGATTCGCACACGTCAGGATGACTTCGGACACCGGGAACCGACAGCTGGTGGGCGAGCTCGGCGGAGGCTCGACCGGGAGCGCACCACCGGCGCCGGCCGCGCTACCCGAGGCACCCGCGCCGCCAGCCGTGCCCGCGGTGGTCCCCGCACTGCCAGCGGCGCCAGAACCAGCAGAACCAGTCCCCGCGTCGGCTTCGACCGCAGGCGCACCCGCAGCACCACCATCGGCGTCGACGAGCGGCGTCGAGCCGGCATCCACGACGGGCACGGGAACCGGTACGGGCGCAGCGCGGCCAGCGGCCTGCTCGTACAGCGGCGGCGGGTCGGCGTCGGCAAAGCTCACTGCAGAGTCGCCAGCGCCCGCGTCCTCGAGCAGCTGCGTCTCATCGCCCGGGTCGAGCTCGTCGCCCGTGGCGTCTGCAGCGCAGCCGGCGAGCGCGAGTAGGCACAACATCAGGAGCCCAGGGGCGACGTTCGTTACCGTGGCGGGCGTGGAATTCGAAAACAGCTTGCTCATGCTTCTAATACGGCCGATCCAGGTGCGATCTTTAGCTAGCCCGCGTGCGGCGCGCCTCGCGGTGTGCGTCGGCGGAGCGTGTGTTGTTCGCGACGCGGTGTGCCTCGCAGCGTGACATGCCTGCGAGCGCTGGAGCGCCGCACTCGATGCAGAGGCCAGCGGCCCGCTTGCGAGCTCGCGCGACGCGCACAGCGTCCGCGCGCCGCTCACGGCACACCGCGCAGCGTGCTGCGGTCTCGAAGCAGTCGTCACAGCGGTAGGCGGGGCGTGGCATGCGGGGCACCTCTCTCAGACGCAGAAGCGCGCACGACCCTTTCGAGTCGTGCGCCAGGAGAAAAACCGGATTCAGGGCGAGGCGCGCTTCTTTGAGACGCGGCGGCCCTTCTGGGCGATCTGCTTCGCTCGCCGGGCGGCAGGGGCAAACTCGAGCGCGGGTTCGTACCGCTGACCGAAGCCCGTGCCAAGCCCGCATCCGCAGGTGCGATGGCACTCGAGGCACATGTTCGCCCAGGGGCCCAGCAGGGTGACCCCGTCCACGTAAGCCCGCCCGAGGAGGCTGCACTCGCAGATGTCGCACTGTTTGGGTCGCATTCCACTCTCTTCGTCCACCGTGTTGCTCATGTATTTACTATGCGGCCCGCCAGCCCATGCGTCAATGTGGTTGCCTCACTTTCGTACGTGTCAAGTGCGCTTTCTACAGCTAGGCTGGTGGCCGCCGTGCAGACCGTGCTCGAGCAAGGAACCCCCGGATGGCTGGCAAAGCAGCGGTAGCGAAGAAAAAGGCTCAGAAGAAAGCGCCGCCCGTCGCGCAGCGCGCACCCGCACGACAGCGCTCGCCGGTGGTGGAGGCTGTGCCGCCGATAGCTGCTGTGCCCGCCCAGCCCGCGGCGGAGGCGACAGGCGCGCCGTCGTGGGCGACGCAAACGGTACAGCTGCGAGACCTGCTGCCGTGGTCTCGTAACCCGCGCAAGATCAACGCGCAGCAGTCAGCGCGCCTGCTCGACTCCTTCGAGGAGTTCGGTCAGGTGGAGGTGCTCGCGATCGGCCCGAACCGCGAGGTGTACAACGGCCACCAGCGGCTGAAGGTGCTCGCTGAGAAGCACGGCCTCGACTACGCGGTGGAGGCGCGCGTCTGCTCGCGCGAGCTCTCGGAGAAGGAGCGCGAGAAGCTCACGATCTATCTGCACAAAGGTGCTGCGGGTGAGTTCGACCTCGAGATGCTGCTTCAGGAGTTCAACCCCGCCGAGCTGAACGACTGGGGCATGCCCGATCTCAACATCCCGGACGTCGCCGCTACCGAGTGGACAGGCATGCCCGAGTTCGACGGCAGCCCGAAGTCATGCGGCCAGGTCGTGGTGCGCTTCGACACCGACGAGGGCATGGCGCAGTTCGCAGCGCTAGTTCAGCAGCCCGTGACGAAGGAGACCGTCTCGATCTGGTTCCCGCCGCACGAGCGCTTCGCTGAGAGCGCCGAGCAGTGGAGCGAGGACGACGACGATGAATCCTGACTACCCGATCTATGTGATCTCGAAAGGGCGCTGGGAGAGCCGCCTCACAACGAAAGCCCTCACGCGCATGGGCGTGCCGCATCACGTCGTGATCGAGCCGCAGGAGCACGAGCAGTACGCGGCGGTGATCGATCCGGCGAAGCTGCTCGTGCTGCCGTTTTCGAACCTCGGCCAGGGGAGCATCCCCGCACGCAACTGGGTGTGGGAGCACGCAGTGAGCACCGGCGCAGCGCGGCACTGGATACTCGACGACAACATCCGCGAGTTTCGGCGACTGCATCGCGGTCGGCGTCACCCCGTCTGCGACGGCACGATCTTCAAAGCCGCAGAGGGCTTCGTCGACCGGTACGAGAACGTCGCGCTCGCGGGCTTCGAGTACGTCATGTTCACGCCGACAACGCGCACCACGTGGCCCGCGATGCGCTTCAACACCCGGATCTACTCGTGCATCCTGATCAAGAACGATCTGCCGCACCGCTGGCGCGGTCGCTACAACGAGGACACCGATCTGTCTCTGCGCGTGCTCAAGGACGGCTGGTGCACCATCCTGTTCATGGCGTTTCTGTGCCAGAAGATTGCGACGATGAAGATGAAGGGCGGAAACACCGACGTGCTGTATCAGGGTGACGGGCGACTCGAGATGGCGCAGTCGCTACAGCGTCAGCATCCCGATGTGACCACGATCGCGCGCCGGTGGAACCGCTGGCAGCACGTCGTCGATTACCGCCCCTTCAAGTGCAATAAACTCAGGCCGCGACCCGGCGTCGTGATCCCAGCCGAGACGAGTCACCGCATGCGCTTGGTCAAGATGGCAGACCGCAAAGCGATCTGACTGTCAGTGCGTGAGCGCGATGAGCGCAGCCGCGATAGCGAGCAGAGCCAGTGTGACGAGTAGGAGCTGCTCGTCGCGACGCCGCCGGTGGTGCGCTCTCGCTCTCCAGGGGCTCACGGCGGTGCTACCGGCAGAAGCGACACGCAGCGCAGCCGCAGCGCATCGTTGTCCGCGGTAAGCTTCGCAATAGTCGACTCGTAGGTCGCGGCCGCGAGCGAGACATCGACGAGCGCTGATTGCAGCTTCGCGATCTGGTTGCGCTGCGACTGCACTGCGCTCTCGGGGTAGCCGCACGCGCTCAGCGCGAGCACGAGCCATGCCATGCGCGTCGTCATGCGCGCCCCGTGCACGGCGGCTTCGTCACGCGACGATGCTTCGAGTCGACGACGCCGCAGTACATGCATTTGTGCTTCGCGAGTGCGAGCTGTGCGCGCACTTTCGCAGGCGGGTACCAATGCTCAGGCGGCGGCCCATCAACGGAGTTGCGCTGTAGCGCGCTCAGCAGCTCGTCCAGAATGTAGCCGAGGACACTCACGTGGGTGTGCCTGCGAGCTCCACAGCCTCAGCAACCGCACGGACGAATGACACGAGCGGGAAGTGCAGACCAGGGTCGTAGTGGTTCGTTTCTTTCCACGCCTCGCTGACCCACGCGTGCGTGGTGATACCGCGTTCGCCCGAGACGAGGCCGCTCGCGGTACAGATGCGCGGCTCGATGTTCCACTCGAGGCACTTGTCCGCGACGAGGCGCGCCGCGATGCAGAGCATGGGCAAGCTCAACGCGTCGAGCCACTCGGCGCGTGTCTGCGCGGCGCGACCGCATAGCTCGATGCCGATGCCTCGCATGTTGCCCTGCACACCGCAGTGGTATGCGATGTGATGATCGGCGACGCAACAGGTCGCGCTATCAGTGTCGACGACATACCCGCACGAGCGTTTCTTGGCCAAGTGCGGGTCCTGAAACATCGTCGCGACGTCGGTGTCCTTCGTCGTGCCTTCGCAACCGTCCGTGCAGTGCAGCACGATGTGTGTCGGACGACGCACGAGCCGCGAGTAGTTGCGCAGCGACGCCGGCTGATGTCTGAGCTTGTATTCGGCGACTGCGACGATGCGCGGCTCGCCGGGTGGCGGAATCGATCTAACTCTCATTGGGCGGCTCTCCTAAACCGGTGAGCGGGGGTGGACGCATGCTCGCCGCTTCGTCGTCGAGAATGATCTGTATCTGCTGACGCGCAGCCGGCGCGAGCGACTGCAGCACTTGGACCATCTTCGCGGGTGGCGAGCTGGTTGCGATGCGTGTCACGAGCTCGGCAGTCTCAGCAGGTGGCAGCGCGTCCACCGCTTTCATCGTGACGAGGTTCAGCGGCGCCCCGACGAGCTTGCCGACGTACCAGCCGACTGCAGTTGTGATTGGGATTCCGAGTGCTGCGAGCGCGGGCACGTACAGGTACACAGCGAGCGCGAGCGCAGCACCGATTAGCACGGCGAGAAACCCGACGAGCTGTATCAGTGCGAGTTGAGCCTTCTCACTCATAGTCATTCACCTCAGCCTGATCATGACTGCGAGCAGCACGACGAGCACGCCGACGACGACGAGTGCATAGGTTTGCAGTCTCAACTCGCGACGTATCGCTGCGAGATCCCGAGCGAGCTTCACTGCCGCGTTGCTGCGCGTTGGCGTGTGAAACTCGCTCGGGCTGATAGTCATTCGGGGTACAGTGCTTGAGCCTCGGCGCTCAGCTGGTCGTGTGTCTTCGCGTTCGCCGCGAGATCAAACGAGTACGTGCTTTCGTCTGTCATCGTGACTTCGCTTGTCGTTGCGAAGCGCATCAGCTCGTCGTCCAGACGCACAACGCCGCCTGCGTCGTTTGCTTTGCGAAGACCCTGCAAGTACAGATACGTCAGACCAGTGCTCGGCGGGTCGTCAGGGATCGGGAACGGTGCGGAGTTGTCTGCTGCATAGCAGCGACACGCCCACTCCTCCCAGCGCAGTAGCTCCGCTTCGGTGTCGAGTTCAATGTATAGCTGTGGTGTCATCTCTACACTCCGTAGGTCGCGAGGACCCACGCCTCCAGTTGTGCACGTTGCGCGGGCGTCTGCTTCGCGCCGCAGAGAATGTACGCAGCCCACTTGCCGACGAAGTAGTACGCGCCGCCCCGGTTGTCGCTGAGAATGGTTCCGCCGGTCAGTGCTCCGACGCCGTTAGCTCCAGTCGTGTACAGGGTCACGCGATTGTGTCTGAGCCCCCAGTCACTCGGCGCCGACCACATGTCGAGCAGCCACGGCAGTGCAAAGTCTACTGCGAATGGGCCAAGCGACGACTTGCGCGCCGTTGTTGCGAACTCGCCATGCACCAGTCGCCCTGCATCACCGGCCGGCAACATTCCCGGATTCGCCCCGTCGCTTCCCTGACGTTGAAACCCACCACCGCCCGTTGCGGGTGGATCGCTTGCGTGCACGCCGACGACAAAGCATTCCATGCCCGGATACGATCCCGGTGTGGGAAGCGGATACGAACAGTTGTCGATGCTGAGTGTCGACTTGTTTGCGAAGCTTGCGTCCGCAACGTTTACCGTCGCGCGCAATCCAGCAGTTGCCTGTGTGAGCACGCCGCCTTGATTGCCGCGGTTGGTGAGCGCGGAAACTTTGCCGAGACTGGTCGTGACGAACGCTGGGTCGACCCACACGAGTAGGTTCGTGAGAAAGTCGGACGGGTTCAGTGCAGGCGCCGGGAACGCAGCAGCGTAGTAAGCGCGCAGATCGATTCGCTGCTGCGCTGTCAGCTCAGCTGCATAGCAGCCGATAGCTGCGATCGACACTGCGCCGAACGATCCTGCTTGTCCGCGATCGTTGCCGAGATACAGCGTCTGAAAGGCGCCGAGCATCGATGCGCTCGAGCCGCCGGTCACGTCCACACCGTCTAGCGCGTGTTTGACGGTGCCCGCAGCTGTGATGAAGTATTCCAGCACGTGCTCAGCAGCGAACGGATCACCTACGTTCGTGGCCGCGCCCGCGCCGCTTGCTTCCAGAAGGAGGCCAGCCGTCCGATACATCCGTGGCACAGCGTACGCGACAGGGTTGTCGAGCGCGCTAAACAGGTGGCCGAGAGCGCCGCGGTAGCGAAACACGACGAAAAAATGCGGGCGCGCGCTCGCAGCAAACACGGGCGCGAAGTTCACTGCTTGCAGCGTGTCGTTGACGCCGTCGAACTGCACGACGCTTTGCCCACCGAAATAGTTGTAGTCCGGCCCGTACGCCGGTCGCGTCGTCGACCCGTTGTCATACAGCGGCAAGCCACGAACAGTGTCGACCCAACTCGACACGACGCTGCCGACCGTCTCGACGCCAGCTCGCGCATCCCACAGCACGAGCGGTGTGGCGCCGATCGGTGGTGGAGCTAACGTCGAGACGCTCGCCGGATATGCAATCGCGTAGTGTGCACGCAAATCGATTCGCTGCTGCGCCGTCAGCTCAGCCGCGTAGCAGCCGATAGCTGCGATTGACACTGCGCCGAACGAAGTCAGAGTCCAGTTGCCGAGCCACACTCTCGTGATGGGCTGTGACAGGACGAGCCCGGTTCCGGCGGTGGCGTCCACACCATCCATTCCAAGTGTCGCGACACCCGTCGCGGCGGAAATGAAGTCTTCGACCACATGAACGTTAGCGAGCGGATCGGAGCCCGTTGCAATGTATGCATTGGTGTTGGAGGTCAGCAGACTGTTTGTGCGTTGGACTCCCGTATATGCGTTTACGACTGCGTCCATGCAACTAAACACAGTACCGCTCGCGCCGCGGTATCGAAGCACAGCAAACCAGTGCGGGCGCGTACCCGCTGGTATGAGCGCAGGCGAGATAGCTAAGTTCTGCAGCGTGTCGTTGACGCCGTCGAACTGCACGACTTTCTTGCCGCCGAAGTGTTCGTAGTCAACTACATGCAGTGGTCGCGTCGTCGTGCCGTTGTCAGTGAGCGGCAGCTTGCGAATGATGTCTGTCCACTTCGACACTGCGCCACTCGTCAGCGTGATGCCATGTCGTGCGTCCCACAGCGCGAGCGGTCGCAGCCCACCGCTGAGCGGTGGAATGTACGCGGCACCAGTCGCGCCGCCGAGCGCTGTCGTCGCTGACATCGGTCGCGAGATGCTCGGGGATATCTGCGGTGTCGGCATCAGCCCTCGACACTGAGCTGCGTGTGTATCGTCAGCCTTGCACCTGCAGTGACTGTCGTCGGCACCCAGCGAAAGCGCATCGATCCGGCAACAGGAAATGCGAACGTCAGCCCGAACGCGCCGGACGGCGCCGCAGTGAGCTGGATTAGCTGTCCGGGCGACGTCCATGTGACTTGCGTCATGGCTGTATGCAGGCACCCGTCAGGCATCGTGAGACGCGCGATCGCTTTCAGCTGTTCGGGATCTGCAGTGAACTCGCCGAGCAGTTGGCCGGTGACGACACCGCTGACGACGATCTCGGTGCTGAGCGTCAGCACTGCCGGACCGCCGTCGCAGACGAACCAGCGGCCCGCATACGGCATCGTCGCGTCGACGTTCGCGAAGTACGGGCCACCCTGCTCATTCATTATTAACATTCGATCCTCCGACTGTGCCTTCTCTCAAACCAACGTGCCGGCGAATGTAGCGAGCGTCGATGCATCAGGGGTGTCGAGCCACGCGCCGAACGCTTGACACAGAGTAGCGAACTTCAGGTCAGTGCATGTGCGGCAGAAGTTGAGCACTTCACGAGGCGACTTCGGCGCAGCCATCTGCTGCACCACGACGTGTGCGAGTGCGACTTGCACGCGCAGCAACGCAGCGCTGCGCGTCAGAAGCGGCAATCGCTCTCCGAGAAACCACGACCAGCTTGGCGTCGGCGACGGCCAGCTGAGCGCTGCTTCCGCGAGCTGTGCGGGCGTCCAACACACACCGAGCGACTGAATGTACGCGACGCTTAGCACTGCTGTCATAGACCCTCCGCTCTCAACTCAGTATGCCGAGCAAGCGCCAACCAGCTGGCGAATCACCCATCAGCGGCAGCCACACTGCTTCGACGCAGACGTCTGGCCACATCTCGAAGCCGGCGTCGTCCGCGAGCACGAACCAGCCGTTAGAATCCGAACCAGCGAGGTGGGCAATCACGATCGGCATCGGCCCGACGTTGACGAGGATCTTACGCTGCTTCATCTCGTCTTGCGTATTCATGCCCACGAGCTTGAGAAAGACCGTACCCGGCTCCGAAGTCGTGTCGATGCGCACCACATCAGCGGCAAAGATGTCGGGGCCGTCAATCGTCCACGACACGAACGGAGCGCCGTTCGTGAAGCCATTGAAGGTCGCGATCTGCAGCGGCCCGGCGTCGCCACCGACAATGACTTGCTGCTTGAATAGATTGTCGAGAAGGCTCATGCGATGTGCTCTCAGTGATTGCGCGGGCCGGGATCGAGGAACGTCATGCGAAGCGCGTACACATCGTCGAGTCCATCAGTGCTCGTGATGTACACGAACCACTCGATATCTTCGTTATCGATCGTCTCGTTCACTGGCAGCGTGACGTCGAGCATCTTGAGGCCTGAACCCGTGACAGCATGCGGCGAGCCGCGATCAAAGCTGCCGGGCATCGACGACGGCGTCGGACTCCAGTCGCCGTTCTGTTTGCGAATGACTTTCATCGTCATCGCGTTACCACCCGACTTCGCGACGAGCGCCTGCACGCTGAGAAACTTTGCCCCGTTCGGAAGTTTGATCGGCCACAGATGAACCTTGCCGGCGCCGAGGGTGACTCTCGCGACAGCACCGCCGCCGCTCATGTCGAGCGTGCCTTCGCCGAAGCAGCTCAGCAGCGGGATCAACACCGTGCGAGTCGGCCACGGGTCGCGCCAGTATTGAAACTCGTCCTGCGCGATGATGTCATCGTGCGCGCTGATGTCACCGGTCACGTCGAGACTGCCTGCAATCTCGACTGCATCCTTGATCCACGGCACGCGCGTCTCGCCGTTGACCGTCAAATCGGCTTCGACGATCGTGCTGCCTGCGATGTTGGGAATCGTCTGCGGCTCAGTGAAAACGTTGGCGAGGTTCGTGCGCGCGATGTTGAGTCCGAGCTCGGCGAGGCGCAGCAGCAAGTAATACGTGCGATTCGCAAGCGACTGACCGAGCGCTTCGACTTTGTTCGCGGCGTCATTGCGCGAGTCAGTGCCGTCTGGCACCGGCACCGGCGAGAAGTCATCCGCGTCTGTCAGATCATGAGACATGCAATCAGACCTCGTCGTCGACGTTGAGAAAGCGCACCACGCCCGCCGTGTTCCACACGCCGCCTTCGTTCCACTCGTGCCCGGGCGGGTAGTTCCACAGCTCAGAGCCGCTCGAGTATAGGACGATCGACCCGAGTGGGTGCGCTGCGTTCCACTGCCGCGGGATGAGTAGCAAGTCTTCGCGCTCGGCCGCGGTTGGCTCGTCTGACACCCACTGGTCGGTCTGATAGAACAGCCACCAGCGCGCCCACTTCGCAGCGTTCGAGTCAGGCCACCAGGCGACCGTGGTGCGCTCGACGTTGCCGGCGACGTCCATCAGAAAGCGTCGACCCGAGTAGTACACGAGGTCGATCGGGAAGTTGTTAGGTGCGTAGTGCGTCCACAGCTGCGCGAGCATTGCGTACGGTCCACCGCGTCGACGGTGATCGATGCGCCAGCGCCGCAGTCGCTCGACGTACGCCGCATCGCCCTCGGAGAGCCCTCGCGGGATGCGGCGCTCTCGTCCGATGTACGGGATCGATTCGGATGAGTACAGACCAGGGAAGCGCAGCTTGACCGCCGCAATCAAGGCGTCGCCGAACGCGTCGAGATGCACGCCGAGTGTGTACAGCAGCTTCTCGTTATTGCCGCGCTGAAGCCACGGCGCAACACGCTTGCGCAACCGATCGCGAAATGTCTCGGCTGGCTCGAGCGCCGTCATGCGCTGACTCCGTCTGCAGGCGCGATTTGGTGAATCGCAGTCGCGTTCACAGCGGCGCTGACCGGCACGTCGTACGCGCTGCATTCGACATCCGTGGCCGGCGTCGTCACAACCACGTGAAAGATCTGCGGCCAGCTCGACGCGATGACGCTGCGAATCGCATCGACGTACACCTTCCCGGCGCCACCACCCGCGATGCGGTTGCCGCCAATAGGCTGCCCGATCATGAACGCCGCCAGGCGTAACTCGATCTCGTCTTTGATCTGCTGGTCGGTGCGCCCACTCGTGCTGTACATCCACACTTCGTACGTGACCGCAACGCTCAGGGCCATCGCACTGACTGTGTCCGCAGTGACCGCGAGCGGAGCTGCGGCACGCTGCACTGCTTCGTTCGCGATGCCGAGATCGGTCTCTGGGTCTTCGGAGTCGCCCTCGATCGCGCCGGTCGCGCTCGCGCAGTACACCGTGACGTTGCCGTAACCATCTTTGACGGGGCGAATGCGCGTAATGCCGAGCGTCGAGCCGTCCGGGCGTGTCGCATTGCGAACAGCAGCGCTGTACGCATCCCACGGCCCGAACGGCGACAGCGCGCCGAGCGTCTCGCTACATCGCGTGCGCAACTGCGGATCGGTCTCAGCGTCGCGACCTGTCAGCGCGAGTGCATTCGAGCACGTCACAGCGAGCAGCGTCGTGACCGGCTCTGTGATCGTGAGCGCACCACTGGAGCTGGCCGAGCCTGCCTCGGTTGCACGAATCGCAACCGTGTTCGTCGCGAACGAGGCGAGCACGAGCCCAGTCTCATTGCGGTAGGTCTTGTTCGTGGCGGGGTTGCGCACGATGAGATCCTCGGCGTCGAGCTCGTACTCGCCGCCGCCGCCGTTGACGAGCGTCAGCACGCCCGTCGCGAACGTCGCCTGAATGCGGTCGATCCCGTAGACGTAGTGCGCGACGATGTCGAGCCACGGCCCTTCGGCGAACTCGAGAAAGCCCGAGCGCGCGGTTGCGGCGAGGAGCTCGCTGTACGCGGACAGCGCGATCGACGAGGCGACCGTCCACGCGCGCACGACAGCACCCTCTTTCCAGCTTGAGATCTTCAGGCCGAGGATCCCGTACACCTCGTAGAAGCTCGCCTGCACCTCCTGGCGCGTGGTCGGATTGATCAGGTCGTTGAATGAGAAAATGGGCGTCATGCAGCGGCGCTCGTAATGTTGAGTGTATCGAGCAGTACGCCCGCACTGGTGACTGCGAACGTCGCCGTGAAGGTTGCGAGCTCAGGGTTTGCAGGCGTGATGACGAGTTTCACGCTCAGCTGCTGAGTCGACAGCGGGCTTGAGATGACCACGCTCATCTTGTCCACGCGGTCGTCTTTGCGTGCTTCAGCAGACATCTGCGAGCTGAGCATGCGCAGCTCGGTCAGGGTCACGCCGCGATTGCAGTACGCCCGAATGTCGAGGCCGTAGTTCGGCGCGTCGACGAGCGCGCCGCGAGGTGTTACGAAGCGCCGCACCAGCGCCTCGACGATCGCCTCGGGTGAGTGCTCGTCGACTTCGCTGAAGTCGTCGCGGCAGTCCATGAGGCAGTGCACGTCCACGCCGTAGTCGAGCGGCTCGGTCGCGAAGTCACTCACGCGCGCGAGTGTCGCGAGCTGCCGCGTGACCGCGTTGGCGTAGGTGAGGTTGCTCATGTGACGAAGACTCCCGCGCACGCGGCCCAGTCAGCGGGCGAGGTCGCAACGAACACGAGCGCGTGGCAACTGAGTGGGGCCCCCGCGAGCGTCGCTCCGACTTCGGCGTGGAGCTCGCCGCCGAGTGCGTCTGAGGTGCCTTCGAACACGTACACGGTCACCGCGCCGGCCGGGATGACCAGTGCTGCGAGCGCAGTCAGCTGACCCAGCGAGACCTGGAGCTCGGCGAGCTTGAGCGTGATCGCGGGTAGCTGAAGCGTCACGCTGGGGCCGCCGATGGCGAGCTGAAGCTGCGCCACGTTCGCGAGCGCGGCGACGATGGTCGCCCCGAGGGAAGGCGGCGCCACGGTGATGGCGGCGAGCACGTTTCCCAGTCCTGTCAGCTGCGCAGTCAGCGTGGGAATCGACATCGCAGTGGAAGCGGCGAGACCCGCCTTCAGCGTTGCCAGCAGGGGCACAGCGGCGCTCAGTGACAGCTCGCCGAGGCACGTGATCATAGGCGCACCTTCGGCGAGCCTGTCGCGACTGCGCCGTACAGCGGCTTCGCGAGCAGTGGCAGGTCAGCCGCGGACGAGCTGAAGCTGACAAGATATGGGACGCCGGGCATCATCGTCGGCGGCGGGACAGCTGGCCCGATGGGTGGCGGCACTGGCAGGAACACGCACGTCGTGCCGACGCCGCCCGACTGCACGAGGTCGCCCTGTCGAGCTGCTGCCTGCTCGGAGCCGCAGAAGCTGATCGACACTGGAGCGAAGCCAGCGCCACCTTGCCCGACGAAGTGGGTGACGATCGGCTGGCCCGGGTCGCCCTCAATGAACTCGACGAGCACTTCCGCGCCCGCAGCGAGCTCGGCGTGCACGCCCGCGACGCCAGGCCACATCGACAGCGGTTGCACGTCCGGCAGCCCAGCGCCCTTGCGGATGGCCTGCAGATCCACTCGGCCGTCGTCGCGCATCGCGACGACGCGATAGCGGTACTTGCCAAAGAGCATGCCGTCCGTAGCTCGGCGCGCGATCGCGTGAAGCAGGCCCGCAAGCCGGCCGCGCTCCGTCGCGCCGCCTCCGCACCACGCGACAATGCGCGAACTCGAAGCATCGATGCGAATGTCGTACTCGCGAATCGTCTGCGCGCTCTCGAGCGGGGGCTGCGAGAGTACCGAGCCGATCTGAACTTGTGACACATCGTCGAGTGCGAACGTGAGCGCGCGGTTACGCGGGTCGTATGTGAGAACGTCGCCCGTCTTGACGCTGAGCGGCACAGCCGGTCGCACGCCGACATGCGTGCGACCTGCGTAGTCGACCCACCAGGCGCGTTCGCCGATGACGTGCTCGAGCACGCGTGATGCCGTGCCGACGCTGCGCACGTAGTCACTACCGACGCGCTCGACCTCAGGTTCAAACTCGCCAATCGTTTCGCCGACCTCACGCGCGGCATCGTCTGCGACGAGGCGCGCTTTGATCTTCGCATCGTTGTGGTAGTTCTTGCGCGGTAGCGACCGACCCCAGCCGCCTGCGCCCGCGACCACGCGAACACGCCGCTGCTCGAGATGCGTGCCTGCCTGTGTCGGGACCACCGTGCCGATGAGCGCGAGCGCGCCAATGTTGATCGTCACCTTGCCGGACACGTCCGGTGCGACTTCGAAGTCGAGCTCAGCGACCCACGGCCCGACGTTCGCGACGTTGAGCGTGAGCGCGACGATGCGCTGGCCGTTGCACGTAACCTGTTGCTCGGTCGTCATGGCGCCGCCAGCTTTGCAACAAGCTTCGCGATGTACTCGCGGTTCGCCTTGGCTTCGGCCTCGTACGGGTCGGCAGGCGACTGCTGGGCGCCGTCTGGTGTCGCGAGCGCATACTTCGGGTGGCGGTATTCAATCACCTTGAGCTCGACGGTCCACTCGCCGTCACTCGTCTGCTCAGGCGCGCTCACATTCTCGATCACGATCGCGCGGATGCCGAGCGGCTCGAGCAGCGGGTGAACGATGTCGAGCGCGCGGGGTCGCTTGCCGTACGGCGGCTTGATGACGATTGGTAGAAAGTCATCCCACTCGACCCAGTGCTCGGGTGTTACTAAGCGGAACTTGATGCCAAAGTGACTGAGCATGACACCGCGAAACACGACGATCGAACCGGACAAGCCGGGCCCCTGGCGTTCGTCCCAGTTGCGCGGCGTGTCGGCGCCGACGATGTCGCACAGGCCCGGGCTGAGCACGCCACCGATCAAACAGCGATCGATCGGCTCAGCGATCGGATTCCAAAAGTTCATGCTCATGTGGCACCTGCCACGCGCGCGCCTAGCTGCAGCGCGATGCGTTCGAACAGCGCCTCAACACGGCGCTCGACATCGTTCGCGACGTCTTCGGGCTTGCCGTCTGAGTGCACGTGTATCCCACCGACGTCGATTGTGATCGGTGCTGAGGTGTTCACCTGCGGCGCCGAACTCGCGGAGCTCGACGAGGTCTCACCCGCTCCAACCGGCGCGACGCGTGGTGCGACGACGTCGTCAGCCGCAGCCTGTACGCCGGGCGCGCCTTTTTTGATTCCAGCTTCTACGCCCTGCGGAATCGATAGGCCTGCGACTGCGAATAGCTTCGAGGGGGAGTGACTCCCGATCGCAGTGTTGAACGCTTCAAGTGCGCTGCCGCCCAGCAGCCTGATCGCAGCCAGCAGCGGCGCCGGCACGAGGCCTTCGATGATGCCCATCAAGATGTCTTTGCCGGCCTGCACCCAGTCGACGTCTGCGAACGCTTGCTTCAGTTCGTCCCACCGGTCGATGAGCGTGTAGACAGCCCAGCCGACTGCGAGCGCGGCGATGATGAAAGGCAACAGCGGCGCGATTGCCGCCCACATTGCCGGCACCATCGACCAGGCGCTCGCAGCGAAGCGCCACATGCCCTTGATCGCGCCGGTTAGTCCCGATGCCGAATATTTCATCAGTGCCCACGTTCCGCGCCCGAGCGCCGGCACGAGCATCATCGTCAGCTTGATCGAGAGTCCCACCACCAGGGCGCTCGCAACTACGAGCGCCGCGATCATGCCCCAGAGCGCAATCTTCCCGAACCGCACCGCCGCGCTCTGACCGTTGATGCCGTCGAGCACCGCCTTGTCACCGAACGTCTTTTTGAACCACAGCCGCAGCTCGAGCACCGCGATCAACAAGCCCTGCGCGGATAGGATCACGCCCTGGAAAAACCGCTTCACGATGGGGGCGGCCGCAGTCGAGTCGTTGATCAGTGGCTGCAGGATAAGCTCGACGATCTGTTTGAGCGACTGACCCATCTCGGTCGACTGACTCATGAGATCGTTGACGCCCTTCCAAGCCGTCAGGTACTTGTCTATCTCAAGGCCGCTGAACAGTGCTGCGTACGCCTCTTGAGTCTTTTTCGCCTGTACTTCGGTCGACTCGAGCTGCCGCTGCGCGATGCCGCCGAGCCGCGCTTTCACGTTGTTCGCGAGCTTCGTCACACTGCCGCCCGCGAGGTTGATCGTCGCGGCCATGCCCGCGAAGTGCATCGCCGCTGCGTCACCCTGCGTCGATGCTTTGATCGCAACGCCTTCGAGCGTCTCGCTCAGGTTCTTTCCCCTGAAGCCCATCTCCGTGAGCTGCTGGCTGTACTTTGCAATCTCAGCACGACCGAGCGAACTCGACGCCGCGACGCGATCGATCCCGTCCTGCATCTCTTTCGCGTTCGCGGGGATGCGCTGATACCAGTAGCGCATCTTCGCAAGCCCCTCGAGGTGGAGCTTCTCATTGCGACGAGCGTCGCCCGCCGCGACGCCGTACTTGTACAGCGCGACAACCGCAACGCCGACTGCGACCACAAGCGCGGTCAGCGCAGCAACGATTGCGAACACCCCGACCGCGATCGCGCCGCCGCCTGCAACGAGCATCTTTATCGCGCCGAGCTTCGCGATAATGCTATTGAGTGGCCCCGGCACCGCCTGTGACTGTTTCGAGAGCGCGGCCATGCGCGCGGTGAAGCTGCTAGCAGCAGGTCCCGTCTTTGCGAACGTGCCGCCAAGCGACAGATAGCTCGTCTGCGCCCTAGCGATCGACTGCTTCTTGGCATCGATCGCGGTCTTGAGCTTGCGGAACTGCTCGATGTTCACAGTCGAGCCGCCCTGCAAGTTGCGCATCGCTTTCTGCATGCTCGCGAGCGCGCGGCTGTCGGCGTCGATGTCGCCTTTGAGCGCCTCGAGCGACTGCTGCATCGTCTTCGCCGCCGTGGACATCTCGTCCTCGAGCGTGAGTGCGAATACGGCTTTCTGGTCCTCGCCTGGCACGTGTTATTTTCCGAGCGACTTGAGTGCGGCTTCGATGGTGAGCCGCAGGCGCTTGACCTCTGCGTACGATTCGATTTCGAGTATCGCGCCGACGTACCCCCGCGCGTGCTCCTCCACACTTTCAGGTACCCGGAAGCCTCGCGCTGTGAGTAGGCACTCGGCAGCGACACCGGCGTTGTCGCGCGCCCTATCTCGCAGCGCTGTTATTTTTCCTCGAGCTCCTCTGTGCGATGTCCAGCGAGCAGACCAAGCGCACCCGTCAAGCGCACCCACGTCATCGTGTACTTCTCGACGAGCTCGTCGAAGCGCGCCATCGGTGGGTGCAGCACGCACGGCCGCACCAGGCGCTCGTGGTCTTCGGTCTTGGCGCCGTCGCGCGACAGGTTGCGATCCATCCAGCGCTTGAAGCTCGCAGCTCCCGCACGCTTGAGAATGATCACGCCGCCAGGGGTGCGCACCACGCGGATGTCGACGCCGTCTGGGCCGCGTTCGCTCTCGAAGCGCTCGATGACCTCGTCGTCCTCGAGCGCGAGTCGCTCGCGCGCGAGTGTCTCCTGCGGGGCGCGTGCGTCCTCGCGCTTGACGCGTCTCGCCGCGAGCTCGGCGCGCTTCGCTCTCAGCTCCGCGAGTTCTGCGGCTGCAGCCGGGTCGATCGACTTGTCGCCAACTGCCTGTCCATTCGCGTTACTCATGGCTGGCCCTCCTGCGAGTCAAATAGGGTGAGGCCGTTGCGACGAATCAACATCGCATCGATCTCGATGTCCTCTTCGAGGTGCTTCGGGTCCTCACTCTCGTCTGAGGCGTTGCCGATGATGACGCAGCGCTCGATCACGACAGTGAGCGACTGTTCGTCCGCCTCGACGTACTGCGTGACGATCTGAAACTCCACATCGCCGTACGAGACCTGATCCGGCGCGCGTGCCGCGAGCCCTGCACGCAACGCTTGACACGACGACTTCGGACCACCGAGCTTCACTGGCTCGATCGTGTACTTGCCGTGTGTGCGTGCGCGCGGTGCGTAGTGGCGCGCCATGCCGTACACCTTCGAGCGCTCGCGCTTGTCACCGTACGAGAGCTTGGTGAAGCCGTAATACCGCTCGTCGTCGATCTTGCAGATGATCGACGCCCAGCTGTAAATGTTGTTGTTGATCCGCCACTGGTCAGCCATCGCACACCTCCTCTTAGACCGCGACGACCTGCAGCGCGGGATTGTAGAAACCGACGTCGAGATTGATGAACTCGGGGTACGCGAGCGGTACGACGCGACCCTGGCCGTTGAGCGTCTTTGTCGAAAGCAGGTTGTCGGTGCGCGACAGGGCGAACTGCACCGCAGATGCTTTCGGCTTCGCGAGCAACGTGTCGCGCATCACGCCGATTGCGCCTGCCTCGATCTCGAGCGCCTCAGAGTCGAGAATGAAGCCGGTCGTCTTGCTGACGATAATCGGCTTATTCAAGCGGCGGATGAAGTACACACGCAGCGCTGCGTGTGCGAGGTTCAGCACACGCCGATGCGGCATGAGTTGGAAGTCCGAGCCCTCGGGAGAAAAGAGCCGCGGTCGATTCACGTACACACCCTGATAGCCCTCGATGGTTCGCAGCACGCAAAACCGCGCATCATCCAGGCCGGGATTCAGTGACTCGTCGTGCTCGTCGGCATTGCCGTTGATGTCGCGAATCGAGACGCCGGGAAGCAGGCCCACCGCTACATCCGCGATGTTGATCTCCTCAGAGACCGATGCGGTCAGCGCGCCAACCGAGTACGAGACAGGCCGGCGGTACTTGCGACCCGAGACGCTGCTCGTCAGCTTGGTTGCACCCGCACAGAGCGAACCGAACTTCGTCGCCTTCGTGCTGAAGCCCGTATTCATGGCCGTCGCGTACTGCGCCTCGCTCTCGAGCGCATTCGGCACACGAGTGTTCGCGATCCAGGCGCGCTCCTTGCCACGCGCGAACATGGCCGCGAACTTGATCTCGATCGTGTCCAGGGCGTCGGAGTCAACTGGCCCGACGATGTGTGCGATCTCCCAGTTGGCTGCGGTCGCACCGAGTGCGTCGAGCGCATCGCCGAGATCGGCGCTGCTGAAGTTCGGTGCGAACGCCCGAGCGCTGTGCGTGTCACCTGCGACGAATGTCCCCGCCGCGAGGTCGAACGACACGCCCTCGGACACCTCGATCGACGTTGCTGTCCCGAGCGCAGTCACGGGGCCGAAGTTGCGAGTGTTGTCGAGGCTGACCCGAAACGTCACGCCCGCGACCCCGCGTGTGCCGCCAGTTATGATCTTGACAACGATCTCGAGGTCGTCTGTTGGATTTGGCGAGGCTTGTACAGTGACGACGCTTGTGCCGTCCGCATCGCTGTCGACCGCGCTGACGGTGCCCGCAGGTGAGGTCGCGCTCGAGGCGCTGCGCACGATCACAACGGGCTTGCCGTATACGTCGATGTGTCGCGCAGCGGCCTCGACCACGGGACCGCCGCCAAACGTTGCAACTAAGTCACGCACACGCGCGTATGTTGCTGGGGCGTTGATCGGTCCCGCGTTCGCAGCGCCGACGCATGCATACAGCTTGCCCGAGCTCGGAGGTAGCACGCCCAGCGCGCCGTCTTGTTCTGTGATGTTGACTGCAGGCTGTGTCATGGGGTGCCCTCTGCTTCGACAGTTAGTGTCTCGGTGACATCGAGTTCGGAGACTTGGATCACGGCACGCGCGCCCTCGAGCGGCATCGACTCGAGCGCCTCGTCGGGCACCGTCGACTCAATCGTGCAAACAACTAGCAGTGCCGCGCCGAGGCGCCGCTCGATGCGCTCGCCGTACCAGTTGGTCGAGTCGATCGTGAATGTGCCGTGCGCCGCGAGGTACACAGCGCGATGCCAGACATCACGCAACAAGCGCGTCGCGCTGTACTGCGCGAGCTCGTTTTCAGGATCAGTCTCGTCGTACGTGCTGATGATGACGTGAAAGCGCTCGAAGAACGTTGCGAGCGAACGGCGCGGAAGCTGGCCGGGATACTTCGCAGGACCCACGACGCCTGCATTGCCACGCGGGTCGCCCGGCACCCACGCGATGCGCGCAGCGTCAGTCTGCTCGAAGGGACTGCGCCACCCAAACGGCTGAGCAACGAGCGTCCCGTCGAGCGCGAACCGTGCAACGACGTCCGCATACAACTTCGGCAATGCGAGGATGTCAGCCATCGACGCCCCGCACGAGCTCCTGAAAGTGCCGCGTCAGCACGACGCGCACGGCAGCTGCCATCACCGGCGGCAAACCATCGCGACCAGGGATCACCTGCCGGCGCACGCCACCGCGTGCCGAGCCGATGTGGTGACGAGCTTCAGGACCTGTCAGGCGCACGTAAATCGTCGGGCCCACTGCCGCGACACCCATCGCGGCTGCAGCGTTTCGGAGCGGCGTTTCGCCCTCCTGAGTGGGCTTCCACGGGGTGCCATCAGGGGCGGTGCCCGCAGCGATGGTGCGCCGAAGCTCATTCTCGATCGCAGTCGCAACGTCGGGCGCCGCACGCTTGCCGAGCTCCGGCAATGCGCGAATCGTTGCGAGCATGCGCTCGAACTCTGCGTCGCCCCTCATGTGCCGGTCCCTCCGCGCGAACGATCCTCGCCGTGACCGGTACGCCCCTGACCGTCGAGCCACACGTACGGCGACTGCTCGCTGTACGCGCGCGGCGAACCCTGCGAGATGCCAGTCGCACTGCCGTCGTCGAGCATCGGCAAATCAAAAAGCCCTACCTCGCTGTTCGCAGCCTCGAGCACCTCTGCCGCAGCGTCTTTCGCCTGCTCGCGCACGAGCTGGAACTGCTCATCGGTCGGCGCCACGCCGCGCTTGAGATCCACCTCGAGCGTGACCATGCGTACAAGCCAGAACTGAACCAGGCCCGGCACGGGCTCCGCGAACGGGACGGCGTAGCGCTTACGCAGTCGCGCGTTGATCCAGTCCGTTTTGATCTCGAGGTGCGCGAGCGTGAAGCCTGGCGACTTGACCTCGACGTCGTCGACCCACTTCGCTGGGAGCAGCGACAGCAGCTTGAATCGCTCGACGGTGAGGTAACTCGACATAGTGTCTTAGGTTCGGTGACGGGTGACACAACGCGCACGCCGACAATCGGGGGTCCAGGTCGATCAGCGGCGTGCGCGCGAGGATGCGCTCAGGTGGCTTTGCACTTGAACAGCAAGTACGGGTGCCCCGCGGACACAGCGTTACGGCCGATGCAATGCCACTCGAGTTCTTGCGCCCGATCGAGCACAGCTTGATCCTGCGTGCCGTAATAGTTGATGCGGTACGCTTCGCGCTGCGTGTACACGATTGCGCCGAGCTGTGTCGAAGCGACGTTCTCGCACGCGACGAAGAACGTCCGGTCGTCTTCGAAGCCGGCGAGCTCGTCGACCATGATAGGCATCGCGTAGCCGAGAGCCTTGATGATTGCTTCGACGTCAGTCGACGCAACCCCACCGCCGCCGCTCGACATGCCAAAAAACTTCGCGCCGGTCAGCTGCACTGCGCGCGGATACGCTCGCGGCGAGCACAGTATGAATGCGGGCCGCAAGAAGCGCGGGTCCTCGCCGTTGGGCATCTTGATCGATGCGATGTAGCCCATGATCCTGGACAAGTTGCTGAGCGCAGTGTCGAGCGACACCGACTCGTCAATCGGCACAGCGCCCGGATATGCACTGCCGAGAAGTCCACCGGCTGCACCAGTGAATATATTGCTGAACGTGCCCGCACCTTCGTTGTATGGATTGATCGGGTGGTCGGATGCGAAGAACGCCTTGCCGTCGTAGCCCGTGAACTTCAGCGGGTCGTGCGCGTTCTTGAGCATCTGCGTGACTTGCTTCTGCGGCCAGTACGCCATGTAAGCGCCGATCTGCGCGCTCCACTCGCTGCCGAGATTCAAGCCGTCGCCGTCTGTGTCTTCGAGCTGCGCGCGTCGAAGCTTCAGACCATCGCCGCTGAACTTCGTCTCGAACTCCGTGTACGTCGAGACGAGATCTTCGAACGCGATGTTGCCGCCCTTGCCTTGATCTTTGATCGTGGCAGTCGACAGCAGCCAATACACGATGTCGCGACGCGCCATCGTCGAGCGAACCTTCGTGATCTTCTGCCACCAGAGATTCGCGTTGAGACGGTTGTATTCTTGCTCGGTCAAGCGCTGCATGCGTGACTCGAGATCCATCATGAAAGTCGGTGTGATTGCTGGCATGTGTTCTATCCCGTGTTAGTCAGGTTGCCGATGTCACGGGCTGACGTATGCGTTGGCGACCCAGATTGAACCGCGCCGAAGCGCGATGACGAGATGACGCTTGAGCGCTGTCAGCGCCGTCGTCAGATTGACCAGACCCGTCGCATCCCTGTACTGGATCGTGTGCGCGTTCTTGACACCGTCTGCAGTGAAATACAGCAGCGTGCCGTCAGTCGCGACCGCAGGCAGCGTGACAATCGACGCGGCAGCAGTCGTCGGAGCGTCGTACGTCGCGTTGGAGTTTGGGTTATCCGCGAGAGCGCTGATGTTGCTCGACCACGCCGGCAATGCAGACGGCACCGCCTCGAGCGAGTCGAGCGAGCCAATCGCCGTCAGCGGGCCAGAGATCTTCTGAACCGCTACGCCCCTGAGCGTGTCGACAGCCCAGACGCGACCGGCAATCGATCGACCCGAGCCGTCGCTCGACACAGTCTGATCGTCGAGCACAAAACACGTGGCCATCAGCATCGCGGTCGTAACAGGTGACGCTGCGTCATTGCCCCACCACACGACTTCGATCTCGGGACTGAGATCAACGTTGACGAGCTTCTCGACTAGCGTTGCGTCGACGTCCTCTTCGAAGCGTCCGATCACATACAAATCGGACTCAACGTGACCGGGTTCGCACTTGCCGGTCGACATGTCGATCGCGGCGATGCCACCCTTGAATGCTTTGTTTCCGACTGCGAGCGTGAACTGCTTGTACGTCCAGCGCTCGAAGTTCGTCATGCGCGAGCGAGTCAATGCGGTCATTTCACACCTCCGGCTGCGCCACTAGGTGGTGCAGCTGCTTCGACAGGCTTGTCGACGATGCCGAACTCGAGACGATTAGCGCCACGACGGACGACGCCGAGCGTCTGCTGCGTAAGACCCATCCCCACGTCGAGTGCGTGCTGCTCGACTGCGCGCGGGTCGCTGCCGCTAGTGTCAGGAGCGCCCTGACCCGCGCCTCGTGTAGGGGCTGCGGCTGCCGGCGCTGCTGTCGTCGCAGCGATGTCTTTGCCGCGCTTGAGCGTCTTGACCATCGAGCGCACTGTCTCGATCGGCGTCGAGGCCTTCATGAGCTCACTGCGCAGCTCTGCAGCGAAGTCCTTGCGTGAGTCGAGCAGGCGTCGCCGCTCGGCGCGCGACTTGTCCGCGGTGCGCTCGGCACGAAGCTCGTGCACCTCTGCGAGCGCCTTCAGCGCAATCGCGTGCGTTGACGCTTCCGGCTTTTTGTCGTCAGGCTCAGCAGCTGCCGGCTTCTTTGGCTTGTCACCCGGCTCGTCGCCGCCGCCCTCGACCTTCGGCTCGTCGTCATCAGCCTTCACTGCAAGCTCGTCGTCACTTTCCTCCTCATCCTCGTCGTCGCCCGCGGGCTCGACGTTCATTGCTGCAAGCGCGCGCTTCGCTGCAGCTGCGTTCGCGTCATCGCCCTCAGCCGCTTTCTCGAGCGCAGCGCGGGCCTCTTCGTATGCATTTTTTTCCGCAGCCATCTTCAGCCCTCCGCCCGCGATCTGTGCGAGCAACGATTCAAACGACATGACGTCATCGACGAGACGTCGCTCGCGCGCTGCCTCGGCGTGAAACACTCCAGCCTGCAACGCCGCCACGTCCGCAGCCTTGATGCCGCGCGTGCTTTCGACGAGCGCAAAGAATACGCCTGCGACTGCGTCGATGATCTCCTGCGTCGCTTTGATCTCGTCATCTGTGATCGGCGAGTCAGGGTGCCCATCGACTTTGCGCGCGCCGCTCGTCACAAACGCGAAGCGCACACCCTGCATTGCATTCTGCGCGCTGTAGTCGGGTCGCGACTGCAGACAACCGATCGAGCCCACCGTACTCGTCTCACTCATGACGACAAACGATGCGGCGCTCGCGAGCGCGTACCCTGCGCTGCACGCACGCTCGCAGTACGCGTACAGGGGCTTACGCGCAGCCTCACACATCGCGCGAATCGCTTTGACCGTATCGAAGCAACCCGCGACATCGCCGCCTGGCGACTCGACACGCATAACGATCGCGGTCGCGTTCGACTCGCACGCTTCAGCGAAACGCTTTCGAATCGCTTCATACGAGTCGCACCAACCGGAGTCGTGTTGGTCGAGAGGGCCGCACACCTCGACGATGCACGTGTCGCCGATCATTTCGTTCTCGCGTGACGCGGGCGCAATGAACAGCTCGAGAAACGCTTGCGGGTCGATCGCGTACATGCGCTGATTGAGGCGCTCGTATCGCTGCGGAGGCGTAGCGCTTCGGCGCTTCACGCTGCGACCTCGTCTTCGTCGTCCTCGAACTCGGCGCTGTCGTCATCCTCGTTCTCGTCTTCGTCGGGCACCAAGCGCAGCGGCTCACGCGGAGCAACTGCGGCAAGCGGTTGCGATGCACCATCACCGACAAGCGGCACCGCGAAGCGCACGCACAGCGCACGCACGTCAAGCTCAAGGCCAGCAGCTTGACACGCCGCAGTGAGTGTCGTGATTGCGTTCGCGGTGGTGACGAGCGACAGCGCCTCAGCGTTGCGATCCTTCGGCGGCGTAACATCCCACTCGACGATGCAGGCGCGCGACTCGATCGCGGCGATGCCCCAGCGCAACGCAACGAACACCGGAATGCCCTGCGTGTTGAGCGTATTCGCGAGGCCGTCTGCAGTGTCCTTGATCAAATCAGCGCGGATCGTTTTGTGGATGTCGCTGTTCTGGAAGCCCGCGCCGCCAGTCGTTGTGACCTCTTGCCCGGCGATAGCGATAATCGCGTCGAGGTTGCACTCACTGATCGTCGTATCGAACGCTTCCCAGCCGCGGCCATTTGACTCGACCAACTTCACATCGTAACCGGGCGTCATCGCGAAAGTCGTGTTGATGCCCCACGCCATCACCTTCTGATACCAAGACTCCTTCTGGAACTCGCCCGCGCCCTGGGGCGAGACCGCAACGCGCGCAGCGTTCGCAAGCTTCGCCTCGTAGTTATCTTTGTGAAGCTGCGCGTGTTCCTTCCGGATGTACGAACGGCCGATCGCGCGCCACAAGCCGTGCTGCCACGGGACCATGCGCCCGCCTGGCGTGTGTAAGATCCATCGACCATCACCAGGAGTGATCGGCAGCGTTCCGGCGATCGATCTGAAGTACCAGCGGTTTTCATTCCAGCGGTAGATCAGAAACTCCGGATCGAGTCGAACTAACACCGGGTAGTCTCGACCTTCGACGGGCACGAGCTCGCCCACAGCAACACCTAACAGAACGCCGTCCGCAGCCATCAGCGCGAGCTCGGTCGAGGGGAACATCTCCTCGAAAACGCTGCGCACGCTCGCGTCATACTCCTCGTGGCCGAGCTCGAGCGCAGCAACAACTTCAGCGTCCCCCGTGAAGCGCTTCGGCAAACGCACAAGGCCACCCGTGCGTGTCGAGAGCACACCAGACAGGCGCCCGTCTTTGCGCGCTGCACGCATGAGGCGAGCTGCCGGCGCGATCTCACCCGCGTCGGCGGCGTACTCCGCCATCTCGAGATCGGACAGGTACCAGCGCGTCTGCGACTGTGCGAGCGGCTGGATCTGTCCGCCCATCAAGCGACGAATGCGCCCGACGTCGTCGTCATCGATCTCGCCACCGAACGGCGACGGTTGCGCTGCCTGGTATGCAGAGCGGCCGAGCAGTGCAGCCGTAGCGGCCGCGACATTGCTGAACAGACTCACGGCGCCGAGCTAGACCACGTGGCGCGAGCTAGCTGGCGGAACTAGCGCAGGCGACCGAAACTCGCCACGGGCGCCACACGCCACGCTTCAACACGAATGCCGTAGATGCGCGCGAGGCGCTCGCGTGATGCAAGTGCCGGCAAACACAAGCCCGACGCCCACTCAGACACACGCGTCGGCGAGACCTGGCAGCGTGCTGCGACCTCGCGCGCCGTGGTGCGCTGCAGTACCGCCAGGAGCGAGAGCCGACCTTGCGTCATGAGCCGATCATCGTGCGCGCATAAAGCACGCTTTACAACGACCCCGCAGAGGGCGTACCACGCTCGGCATGTCGACTCAAAATCAGCTCGACGCGAAGGTGGTCGAGCGCACAAGCGCGCTACTCGACAAACTTCAGTCGTACTTGCCCGCAGGCTGGGGCGTCATGACGTGGGTGTATGACCGCGTCAGCCCTACTCTCGAGGTGCTTGTCTTTGCATCGCACGAGAGCACCAGCGAGACGCTGCGCATCGTGCGCGCGACCGCAGCGAAGATACTTCAACAAGAGAGCCGACTCGGTAACGTCAGCGCCGAACGATGGTTCGACGCGCCGAACGCGCCGCCAGCAGTCGAGTCGCGCAGCGAGCTCCTCGTGAGCTCAGCAGCTGTGACCACGTTCGGCGCGCACGATCATGTGCGAGTCTGGTCGCGTGGCGGTCTCGCGGGCGAACTGATCATGACTGCGGGTGACGGCGTGACATTCGCGACGTCTGTGCTGATGCTACTAGAGCGGGAGCCAAGCGTATGACGACGATCAACCTTCACGAACTGCACATCTCGAAGCACGTGTTCGATGCTGCGGCGGAGTTGTGCCAGCGATCAGGCTTGCCGCCGCACACCATGCTGACGTTCGCTGCGCTGTGCGTGGTATCCGAGGCGTGCGTGAGAGCCGCGAGCGTCGACCCATCTGAAGCACAGATCGAAGCTGTACTCGTAGAGGTGCGGGTCCTCGCGCGAGAGATCTCCCGGCTACCCGACAAGGACCAGTCATGAGCGACGAGCTCGAGGCGTTACGAGAGTTGCGTGCGGAGCGTGACGCGCTGATCGTCGAGCGCGATACGCTGCGCAAGCAAGTCGACACGTGCATGGGACACGGCTTCGATCGCGCTGAGCTGTTCTGCAGTTCGTGCGGTCACATCGCGCGCGAGCTCTCGCACAACGAAGCACTGACGATGCGAGCGCAATCGCAGCTCGAGTGGCCGCGCATCGAGTGCGGCCACTGCGGCTACAAGGGCATCGGCAACTTGCGTCAGTTTTTTCGCGACGCACGAGGGTGACATCAAACAACCGACACGACAAAGAAGGGTGACGGACTATGGCAATCGCAGAACACGCACGACTGATCCGCGGGCTGCTCGACGACATCAAAGCAGGGCGACCGATCAACACGAGCGGCGACGTACAGGCTGCTCTCGAAGCAGCAGTGACATCGCTGTCATCACCGACAACGCCGACGGCGCTACAGCCGCTAACGTCGGCATATCCGAAAGCGAAAGCAGCAGACGTACCGTTCGAGTCGACACTGCCTGAGCACGCTCCGCAACAGCAGCAGCACGCGGCGTCGAGCGAATACGACGCTGCTCAGCGAGTACACAGCAACGACAGCAGCAGCGAAGCCAACGCTCGCGCCCGAGGCGAGGAGATGCCAGCGAAAGCATCGCGCAAGTAACAGCTACTCCGAAGACCCGGCTGTGCGGCGGGTGGCGCGTCGCACAGCCGGGCACCGGGTTCGGAGGGAATGCGTGTTGAACTTACCCGACGCACGCTTCGTATGTTTTGACAACGCTGCGCCGCGTATCGCACGCGGGCTCGCAGTCGGGCACCTATTTGTGCGTGCTGCATTCATCGACGAGTACGCGACCGGCGCTCTCGGCGACGTCCCGCTCGCGGGTCTGTGGATAATCGAAGCAGGCGCATGCGGCGTCTCGGCGTGCGCGTCATTCGCGACGGCGCTGCTGATAGCTGACGAGGTGTCTCGCTTCGCCGATGACGAGCGCCTGAGCACGGTGGGCGAGTGCGGCGGCCTGCGCAGCGCGCTATGCCGAGAGCTGATTATGTGGATTGAGTTTGCCGAGGAGGTCGACGCCGAAGGCTTCGCGCCGTGGCACTACCGCGAGTGGCTCGCCAAGCACGAGTCGCTCGAAACGACTCTGCAAGCCCTGGCCAGAGACTAGCGCTTCCACGTGGACGCACCGGCGTACGGGTCCATGATCGGCTCTGAGTAAGCATCCTCGCCCGACAGCGCCTGCCGAGCACTCGGAGGGAGCTCGACATCCTCACCGAGGCTGAGCGGTTCCCACACGCTGAGCGTCGTCGCGTCGTAGCGGTCGGGCGAGCGGCCCAGCATCTTGCGCAGGACGTCTTTCGGCGTGAGCTTGAGCTTGCCGTTGACCGCTTGCTTCCACTCGAGCGCGTGCAGGTCCTTTTCGAGCTTGGTGTCTTCGACGATAGCGCCGCCGTCGCGAATCCAGCTCTCGAGATTGCCGGCGAGCTCGTCGCGCATGCGGTCATACACCTTGGGCTGCCGCAACGCTTTGTCGCTCGAGCGCATCGCGACGAGCTCGAACGCGGGCGTGTCGTTGTCGACATACGCGCGCAGCGTGCCGTAGAGCTCCGCACCCACGGTGCCCTCACGGTCAAAGACTACGATCGGAGTCTCGCGCGGCAGCTTGAACGCCGCGATGAGAAGCAGCAGCTGCACCAGGTGCTGCTCGACGTTGAGGCCGCGAAACGTCCGAAGCGCGAGCTGCTTCAAGCCGCGTCGGATGCTGAATGCACTCTCGTCCCCGGTGCCTGACTCGCCCGCAGGGTCGAGGCCGATAGAAAGGCGCCCTGCGTCGGGCGTATCGGACCAGCGCTGCTCGGCGAGGCCAATCACATGCAGCGAGAAGATCTTGCCAGCCTCGTGCGTCGCGTGCTGGCCCTTGACGCGCACCTTGTACAGAGGCGACTCCTCGCCCCACTCGAGTTTCTTCTCGGTGATCCACGCGCGCGTCGCGAGCCCCGGTATGACATCGCGACCCTGCACGACATTGGGTGTGGTCTCGCTCGAGACGCGAATCGTCTTGTAGATGTGCGCCTTCGAGGTGAACGCCTCGAAAAACTCGCCCTCGTTCCGGGTGCCGTTGCCGGCGAGCAGGATGCGGGCGCCGCCGGCGCGGTTGCCCTCGGTTGCTTCGTAGATCGCATCTGGGATGCCAGACGCCTCGTCGAACAGAAACAGCAGGTGCCGGCCGGAAATACCCGCAACTGCTTCGGCCTCTCTCGCCGTGAAGCCGACCACCTCGCGGAAGTCGGTCGCCTTCAGGCCGGTCCTCGCCAAGTCGCCCTGCTCGCCGTCGATGAGCGCGCTGTGCGGGCACGGGCGCGGGATGATGAGGCCGTCCGGATCGGCACGCTTGCACGAGACGCAGCGGCCGGAGCGAGCTCGCACCATGCGGAGCTCGCGCCACAGGATCTGATCGACCTGGCGCGAGGTGGTGCTGCTCATGACGGCACGCGCATCGGTGAAGCTGCAGTAGAACCACAGCGCGAGCCCCGCGATGCTTAGGCTCTTACCCGTCTTGTGACCGCTGCACACTGCGACGCGTGGGTGGTCGCGCACGGCCTCGATGATCTTGATCTGTTCGGACCACGGCTCGACGCCCAGGATCTCTCTGAAGAACGCCACCGGGTCATGCTGGTAGCGGTCATTTGGCCAGCGTAGCGTCGTGATGCGCACTACGAGCGCGTTCAGCTCGCGCAGCAGGTCATCCTCGAACGTTGTGCGCTCTGCGTCGCGCTGCTGCTTGCGTCGCGCGACTTCGGTGCTGGTCGACGTCGTCACGCTTTGAGACTCGCGAGCGCCTCGACCACGGCTTTGGCCGCAGCTGGGTGCGGCTCGAGTGCGTGCAGGATAGCGCGCCTGAGGCGTATCCAGCTCGGGTGCTCGTGCACGTAGCGCGACTCGGCGAACTCCGCGGCCTGCTCGAGTCGAGCGCGCAAGCCGAGGATACGTGCCTCGGCATCAGCAAGCTTCACGCGCTCACTCGGCATCAGGCCCTGCTGACTGCGGTCACGGCGGATGACGTTCAGCAGCGCGAGGCAGTCCTCGAGCGTGCTCGGAGCTCCGACAGGGGACGCAGCCTGCGCGAGCTCGAGCGGGGTGGAGCGGGGCTCGTCGAGTGAGCCCCCGGGCTGCACCGACCACGCACGTACCGGGATGCCGAAGGCGGTCCACATGCGCGCTCGAGCGTTTGCGCCAGGGGGCTTCTCACCAGTACGCCAATCGAGAATCGACTTCGTGGACTTGCAGCCGAGCTCGGCGGCAATCGCCCGCAGCGAGCCCGTCACGCACAGCAGCATGCGCTGACCTTCGGAGCGCACCACCGGTGGCATGACGGCGAGCTTCGGCTGCATCAGTTGGTCGACTCCGGGGTCTCACCGGCGGGCTGCTTCCACGGGCTGTAGGGCTTGTCGCTCACAGGGAGCTCGTGCCCGGCTGCCATGCTGCCGTACAGCTTCGGGAACTTGCGCTCGAGGTTCCAGGCGGCCGCCTTCCAGTCGCCCAGGTGCACGCCCTGAGCGGCCTTGCTGATGATGAGCTGGTTGCGCACAGCGTCTTTGGCGATCGCCTTCTCGACGTCGAGTGCGAGCTGCGCGTAGGGCTCCTCGCCGTCTTCGCCTCGCTTGAGCCACGCGGCGAGTGTGTTGGCGCTGATGCCCACGGCGTTGGCTGCGTGCTTTTTGAACGCACCGCCTTCGAGGTACTCGATCAGCTTGGCGTGCAGCGCAGCGCTGTACTTCGGTCGACGTCCGCTCTCTTTGCTACCCATGTCAGTACCTCGAGTCAGCCGGCTCAGACTCCAGCTTGAGGCGCCACGCGCGCGAGGCGCCATTTTTCCTGGCGGATTTTTTGAACAACTGCGCCCGTTTGAAAACCGAATCTCGCCGCTTGTTCAGCACGTCGCG
>Ga0190264_10000005_pt1 | contig 34273 bp, 33 predicted proteins | sample Popmic112T_FD_136651 | JGI IMG/M metagenome (GOLD analysis project Ga0190264, IMG submission 136651) | Populus adjacent soil microbial communities from riparian zone of Indian Creek, Utah, USA - 112 T | ecosystem: Environmental > Terrestrial > Soil > Riparian zone | place: USA: Utah | collected... | reverse complement strand
TCGCCAACAGCTTCGGGTCGGCAGCCTCGACGACGATGCCGCCGGTGATCTCAGCCGGCACGTAGGAGCTGCGTCGCACCGTCGCACCGTCGACCGCGGTGACCGCAGCCGCCGATTCGACCTCGTCGAGGAGGTGGATGCGTCCCGCCCCGGCGGCCGGCAACGTCACCTCCTCCCCGAACGGTGATTCGCCCGGACCGACCGTCAGCAGGTTGGTTCCGAGCCCTTCGATCTTCGCCAGCAGGTCGGACTTGCTCGTTTCGGAGATCGCCAAAACCGCGACCAGCGAGGCGATCCCGATCGAGATTCCCAGCACCGAGAGGGCGGCGCGCAGCCTGCGGGTGCGCAGGCCGACGGTCGCCAGCCGCAGCAGGTCCCCGAGATGAAGCCGGCTCACGGTGCGACCCGCTCGTCGGCCTCGACGAGGCCGTCGCGAACCGTGACCCGGCGCGGCACCGAGGCCGCGATCTCCTCGTCGTGGGTGATGATCACGAGGGTCGCGCCGTCCTCGTTGAGCTCGCGCAGCAGCTCCATCAGCTCGCCGCCGGTCCTGGTGTCGAGGTTGCCGGTCGGCTCGTCGGCGAGGACGATCGCCGGCTCGCCGACCAGCGCCCGGGCCACTGCGACCCGCTGTCGCTCGCCGCCGGAGAGCTTCGAGGCGCTGTGGCGCTCGCGGTGGGAGAGGCCGACCCGGGCCAGCGCCGCGGCGGCGCGGCACCGGCGCTCGGGCGCTGGGACACCGGCGTAGAGGAGGCCGTCGGCGACGTTGTCGATCACCCGCGCCGCTTCGAGCAGGAAGAAGCGCTGGAAGACGAAGCCGATCCGGGTCGCGCGCAGGCCCGCCAGCTCGTCGTCGCCGGCCTGCGAGACGTCGCGGCCCTCGATCGTGACCCGGCCGCCGCTCGGGCGGTCGAGCGTCCCCATCAGGTGCAGCAGGGTCGACTTTCCCGAGCCGGACGGGCCGACGATCGCGGTCAGCTCGCCGCGCTCGACCGTGAGCGAAACTCCGCGCAGCGCCTCGACCCCGCCGGGATAGGTCTTGCGGACGTCCTCCAGCTCGAGGACCGGCGTCTCGCTCACTCGCCCGTCTCCACCGTCATCCCAGCCCGCAGGCCCTTGCCCTCCACCGCGACGAATCCGTCGGCGGCGAGGCCTGGGGTGACGACGATCTGGCGCCGGCCGCCGGGTTCGCGGACGCGGACAGCGAAGCGGTCGCCCCCGATCGCGATCAGCGCCGTCAGCGGCACGCTGAGCACGTCGTGACCGACCCGCTGGGTGAAGAGAACACTGACCGTCGCCCCGTCGAGCGCCGGGATCGGGCGCTTCCCCGTCACCGAGATCGTCGCTTCGACTCCCGGTGCGGCCTCTTCGCCGGGCCCACCTTCGCCGCCCAGGGATTCGACCGCGGCAAGCCCGCGCACCTCGCCGGGGACTTCGGCGCCATCGGGGAGGACCACCACGACCCGTTGGCCACGATGGGCGATCGACTGCTGGTCGGCCTCGAGCTCGACGCTGACCACGCGCCGGGTCGAGCTGGTGCGCAGCACCGGCACCGAAGACGGTTCGGGTTCGAGCTTCGGCTCTCCCGCGGCCTCAGGCTCCGCTCCTTCCTCCCGCTCTGGTTCCGGCTCTTCCCTGGGGTCCGACCTCTCCTTCCGCGGCTCCGAGTCGCTCCTCTTCGATTCCGCTGCTTCCGCGGCTTCGCCGAGCCCTTCCGCCTCCGGCCTCCAGGCGACCATGCTGCTGCCGGTCCCTCCGCCGCCGCCGAGCGCTTCGCCGAGAATCGCCTCGAGCGCCGTTACTCGCTGCGGCCCGCGCAGGAAGGCGACCCGACCCAACTCCAGCTCGCCGGTCGCTTCCAGTCCGAGGTCTTCCTGCCAGGCGGCGATCGCGGCCGCGGTGCTCGAGCTGAAGACCTCGTCGACCGAGCCGGGCGAGTAGCCGAGGGCCACCAGGTTGCGCTCGAGCTGCTCGACGTCGGCGCCTTCGGAGACCCCTTCGGCAAGGGCCCGGTAGGCCGGCACCGAGCCGTACAGCAGCAACACCGGCTCGCCCGCGACCGCATAGAGGCGGCCGCCGCGGCGAACCACGTCGCCGATCGCGGGCAGCGCCGTGACCGTGCCCGAGAGCCGGGCGAGCACCGTGGTCTCGCCGGCATACCCGATCGTCCCAGCGGCGGTCAGGTGTTCGGCCAGGGTGCGTCGCTCGACCGTTCCGGTGGCACCGACGGCGGCTTTGGCACCGCTGCCGGCTTCGCCGCCAGAGCCGGCAAGCAGCAGCGCCGGCCCAGCCGCCGCGAGCAGCGCCGCTGCTACCACCGCGAGCAGCGGCCGCCGTCGCCCCGCTGAGACCAGCCGGCCCCGCAACCGCCCCACCCGCTCGCGGTTCTCGTCAGCCACCGATGCCGATGCCGGTGTCGGTCTGGGCGGGCACCTCGTCCTCGCAGGACGCCGCCGCGGCTTCAAAGGCGGGTGAAGTCGTATCGACTCCGGCGATCCCCAGGAGCACTTTTCCGGCACCCGGGAATCGCGGGTCCGCCAGGTCGATGCCCTGTTCGCGCATGCACCCGGTGAAGGCAAGCCAGCCTTCCCTGAATTCCTCGCCCTCTTCGGCGGAGAGTTCCCGGCCGGCGTCGGCGAGCTTGCCATCGCAGGCGGCGAGCGCGTTCTTGGTCGTCGGCTCGTCGTCGGGAATCGTGATGTTCTGCCCTGGCTTCGGGTCTTCCATCTCGACCCCGTGCCCGCGCATGCACTCGGCGAATTCGAGTCCCGCCTCTTCGACCGAAGCGCTCCCGCCGCCCGCGCCCGTGCCCTCCCCCGCGCCTCCGCCGCAGGCGATCAGCCCGAGGGCGCAGAGCACTATTGCCAAAACCACCAGCCAGTCCGTCCTCTTCATTCCCACTCCTTTCGAGTTGCTCTGCTGCCGTTTTAGGAGGTGGGTGGTCACACGACGGTCATCGGTGCTGTGACCGCGCTGTGACCCGCGGGTGGGCATGCTGTGAGCGATGCGAGTCCTGGTGGTCGAGGATCACGCCGAGTTGGCCGAGTCGGTCGTGCGCGTCCTGCGCCGTGACGGGATCGCCGCCGACATCGCGCCCGACGGCGAGCAGGCGCTGCAGCGGGCCGGCGTCGTCGACTACGACGTCGTTGTGCTCGACCGCGACCTGCCGCGCCTGCACGGCGACGAGGTCTGCCGCGCGCTGGTCGCGCGGGGCGGTGGGACGAAGGTGCTGATGCTGACCGCCTCGGACACGATCGCGGAGCGGGTGGAGGGGCTGAGCATCGGCGCCGATGACTACCTGCCGAAGCCGTTCGCCTTCGCTGAGCTGCTGGCTCGAATTCGGGCGCTCGCCCGGCGGGCGCAGCCGCCGCTACCGCCGCTTCTCGAGCACGGCGACCTCCTGCTGGACCCCGGCCGCCGGGTCGCGACGCGAGCCGGCGAGCGCCTGGCACTCAGCCCCAAGGAGCTCGCGGTACTCGAGCACCTGCTCGCCGCACGGGGCCGGGTCGTCTCCCCGGAGGAGCTGCTGGAACGGGTCTGGGATGAGGAGGCCGACCCGTTCACGACCACGGTGAAGTCGACGATCAACCGACTGCGCGCGAAGCTCGGCGAGCCGCCCGTGATCGTGACCGTCCCCCAAGGGGGCTACCGGATCTGACCATGCCGCGACCCTCCGTCCGCCTCCGCCTGACCTTGCTCTACAGCTGCCTGTTCCTGCTCTCGGGGGCCTTACTGCTCGGCATCACCTACCTGCTCTTCCGCAGCGCCACGGGGATCAACCTGATCATCCCGACCGGGGCTCAACCGAATCCTTCCGGCGATGTGAAACAGATGGCCGAGCGGGCATTCGCCGCGGCCGAACAGCGTCGCGACGACGACCTCCGCCAGCTGCTGGTCCAGTCCGGGATCGCGCTGGGGATGATGACCGTGGTCTCGATCGCGCTGGGCTGGCTGGTCGCGGGCCGGGTCCTGCGCCCCCTGCGCGCGATGACGGCGACCACGCGGCAGATCTCCGAGCACAACCTGCACGAGCGCCTGGCGCTGCCGGGGCCGCGCGACGAGCTGAAGGACCTCGCCGACACCGTCGACGGCCTGCTCGCCCGCCTCGAGAGCGCTTTCGGAGCCCAGCAGCGCTTCGTCGCCAACGCGGCGCACGAGCTGCGCACGCCGCTGACGCTGTGGCGCGCGCTGCTCGAAGAGCGGCTCTCCGACCCCACTGCGACGATCGACGACTTCCGGACAACCTCGCGACGGTTGCTGGTCCTCGGCGATGAGCAGGAGCTCCTGCTCGAGTCACTTCTCACCCTCGCCTCGAGCGAGCGCGGCCTCGACCGGCGCGAGCCGTTCGACCTCGCCGCGGTCGTCGCGACGGTCCTGCGCGATCCGCCCACGGAGACGGCGCCCCCCGGCCTGCGAGTCGACTCCGCGATCGAGCCCGCCCCCGCCACAGGCAACGCCGCCCTGGCGGAGCAGCTCGTCCGCAACCTGATCGACAACGCCGTGGGCCACAACGTCCCAGGAGGACGAGTACTGGTGAAGACCGGCACCCAGGCCGGCAGCGCGTTCCTCTCGGTGGAGAACGACGGCACCGTCATTCCGGCCGCCGAGGTGGAGCGGCTACTCGAGCCCTTCCAACGCCTCGGCGCCGACCGCACGGCCCCAGGCGACGGACACCACGGCCTCGGCCTTTCCATCGTCCGCGCCATCGCAACCGCCCACCACGCCATCCTGCTCGTCGAGGCTCGGTCCGAGGGCGGTCTCGCCGTAAAGATCGAGTTCCCTCGCCCGGGCTAGACAGCGCTTTCTGGACCGTGGGGCGTGTCGCCGGCGCCTACTCGCCGAGCTCGCGAACGATCTCGTCGATGATGTCGAAGCCTTCCTGCACCCCGTCCTCCATCTGGCCGGCCATCAGGTCACGGGTCTCGGTGCTCCCCATCTCGATCAACATCCGCAGCGTCGTCCGCCCGTCGTTCTCCTCGAAGGTGACCGTGGTCAGCATCTCTTCCTGCGGCTGCGCCTCGAAGACCTCGGTGTAGACGAGGCGCTCGTTCGGCACCACCTCCTTGAAGGTGCCGCGGAAGGCGACCTCGCGGAAGGCGGCCTCGAAGCCCTCCTCGGAGCCCTCGTTGGCGCTTGCCGCGTAGCGGTAGGAGCCGCCGACCCGGAGGTCGGACTCAACCGCGGTCACGGTGGCGCGCCGGCCGGCCCACCAGCGCCGGATCAGGTCGGGCTCGGTGTAGGCGCGGTAGACGAGGTGCTTGGGCGCGTCGAACTCCCGTACCACTTCGATCTGCTTGTCGCCGATCGTCGTCACCACCGCCTTGCCGCTGTTCGCCACCTCGGGGCTATTCATCTGACGAGACTCCTTCCTCTTCCTTTTTCAGTTCCTGGACGACCCCCTCGAGCAAGTCGAAGCGCTCCTGCCAGAGCGGCTCGAAGCGCTGCGCCCACTCGTGGATCTGCTTCAGCCCCTCCGCCTCGAGGCGGTAGAGCCGGTGCCGGCCCTCGCGACGCACGCTCACCAGCTCGACCTCCAGCAGCACCCGCAGGTGCTTGGAGACCTGGGGCTGCGAGCTGCCCAACTCCGCGACCAGTTCGCCGACCGAGCGCTCGCCACCGGCAAGCAGTTCGATCACCTCCCGCCGCCGTGGCTCCGCCACCGCGTTGAAGACGTCACTGGTAGTCGCCGCTCTTGCCATTGCGAGGAATATACATTCCCATATAGGAATATGTCAAGCGCCGGCACACCCTGCGCAAGAGTTGGAATCGACCTCTCTCAACCTCATGTTGCCCCAGGCGTTGCCCCCGGGCATTTTTGGCCGATTTTGAGGTCTCCCAGAAACGCGAAAACCCGCTTGATAAGCGGTCCGTCCTATAGCGGGGGCAGGATTCGAACCTGCGACCTCGGGTTATGAGCCCGAATCTGAGATCGGCTGGACTACGTGGAGCACGGTTTAAAGCGGTTTTCGCGAGATCGACATCAGCTGGGATCGGCTGGACCCTGTGGGGCTTCTTGCCCCAGCAGATCGCGCTTAAGAGAACCGCCGCAACCAGCTAGCTGACCGTCTTTTCGGGGATTAGTCCGGGTTCTTGTCCAAAATCAGAGAGGCAATGACAAGGGCTCGCGCTCCTGATATCTGCGGTGATCTCTGATGTCCGCCTGCCTTTCTGACCTATCCGCCTCGCTTCTTTCGGGCGGTGCAATAGCCCTTCTTTCCTTTGGATTAGCCGTGCTTTGGGATGCTCGCAAAAGCAAGCGTGAGCGACAGCAACGACAACGCGCCGCGCTTCGAAACTTCTACCGCAAGCTTGGTAGTAACCGGAGGATTTGCGGACCGAACCTGATGCTGCTCAAGACGGAGCAAGGTCCGCTAGAGGAAGGCAAGTCCAAAGGCTTGGTCAACCCCTTAGATCGCTTGGAGGACGGAGCATGGCCCTTAGCTCGCCTTGATCTGCCGATCGCTCTGCTGAGCGATACCGATCTCCTGAGCCGCATCGAGGTGTATGTGGGCACCGTTCATAGGGTGAACTCCGAGTTTGAGGCCCGAGAGCGCTTTCAGATCCAGCATCTCGCTAGTGATGCTTCTCTCTTGGTGGACGGACTCGCCCGCTACGCGGGCATCGTCATCTACCCTCAGGAAGACTTGATCGTCCGGATTGCGGAGATACAGCGTGAGCTGGCTCCGTTCGTTTCGGCCGGCTCGGTTTCTGATTCCGATTTGGTGGAGCCGTAGGATCGACGCCAATGTCGGCCTTTCCGTTCAGCCGCGACCCAAGCCCCAAGGGCGACCGTGGGGAGACGCTGCCCAAATCGAACCCCGACACGCCGCCAGACTCAACGGACCCGACCGGGGTCTGTCCGCGCTGTGGACAGCGGTCGAGCTTTGAGGTCGGCCCAAGCCACCCTGTCTCCTTTAACGGCAGCGTGCATGTCATGTCGGCAGCAGCTGAAGGAGCGACGCTTCCCGACGAACTCGACCGAGCGACGATCCTGATCTGTCGTAACTGCAAACAGGGCGTAATGGTCGTTGAGGAGAAGTGGATTGGAGATCATCCGAGTCGCGAAGGAATAGGGAGCGGCGGGATGGTCACCTGGCGGGGTGTTCATTGGTGGCCTGCACCGGGCGCTGCTGACTTGGACGAGTCGATCCCGGTTGCGCTCCATGAAGCTTTCATCGAGGGCATTCTGGCCCACGGCGCGAAGGCGCCCCATGCCGCCGCCGTCATGTTCCGGCGCACGATCGAGGGGATGGTCCGCGATAAAGGCAACGAGCCAGCCATTCAGCAACTGGAAAACAACGACCTACCGGGCGCGCTGTTACACATGAACAAGGCGGGCATCCTCGATAAGACGCTTTATGAATGGACGCTTGAGATCAGAGCGCTCGGCAACACCGGTGGGCATTTCGACGCCTTCCAGAACGTATCGATTGAGCAGGCTGACCAGTTGGTGCAGTTGGTCCGGCAGCTGCTCCGCTACGTCTACGAGGAGCCCGCCCGGATGCAACGCCTTCGAGATTCGCGTAACGCGACCCAATAACCGCCGACCTCGCTGCAATCGGCGCGGCGAAAACGACAGTCAGATAGGTGACCCGCGCGGCTCTTCAGAGCCGGACCGGCTGGCTGACTGGCACCATCGACACCGAAGTCCGGGTCGAACCGTCCGGGCGCGGGGCGCTGAGGAAACCAAATTCGATTCCGTACCGAAGGATTTGCCGCTCGTCTGAGTAATGGAGGGTGGCATGACGGCCAGCCTCTTTATGGGAAGGGCCGCCCGGAGGCATGCCAATGACTCGTAGCTGCACCGTCCAGGTCTCGCCTGGGCCAAGGCGCTCCAACTCCTCCTTGGTGGCCACGCCATCAGCAAAGCGGGCTTCAAAATGGAGTTTCGTGGCTGCGTATTGCGTCGAGACGTTGAAGATGCGAGCGTGCCAGCGGCCAGTCTCGCTTCCGTCTTGAAGCGGATCAATGCCAGCATCACCGGTGAGAGTCGGCGCAATGGCAAGCCCAAGAGCCTCTAGCGCATCTCGACTGGTGGCACGGCTAGCGCTGGCTGCCCGCCAAGCGGCGACACCACCTACTGCAGCGCCGAGACCACCAAGGGCAGCGCCCAGCGCGCCCATGATCGTCCATACACTCGCAGCCGTCGCCAGCATGAAACTGATGATTGAGAAACCTTCGGATGGAGGCAGGGCCGGCGCAGACCCGCGACCTTCGGTTATGAACCCGAACCTTGAGATCGGCTGGAATCTGTGGGGCTTCTTGCCCCAGCGCCGTCAGTCGGATTCCTCTGAATCTTTCGGCAGCGACTGAGGCGGCTCCTTCTCTCTAGCACGCCACTCGCCATGCTCCGAATTCCAATGGACATAGTGATTCGGGTACTGATCCAGATCGAGTTCAAACAGAGCTCTAAATCCTTCGTCGGGAAGGTCTGCCGGGATGGCCAACTCGGTCTCTGAAGCTTTCGGGCCGATCCAGCCCATCAAGACCGCGGCTCGATGGTCGGGCTCTAAGTCGGCTGGAATCTCGATCGGTGGACGAACGACGAGTTGCCCTTGTCGGGGCTGGCGCTTCCGCCGCCAGAATCGCCTTCTGGGCTCGTGAGCCTCTTTGAGCGTCTTGAAAAAGGCTTGGAGACCGGCCCATCCGGCGCCGCCGGCAACGCCGACGAGGAATTCCTGCACCGGGAGGTCCACGAAAACCAGCCACGGAATCTCGAAGCCCTGCGGCGGGATGATCGCTTCGATATTCGCCTCGGCCTGGACCTCGCCGAACGCCGATCGAATTCCCTCGATCTCGCCCCGCGTGGCCAAGGTGCTCACGTAGACCTGCGCCTCCTGCATTGCCCGATCGTACGTAGGGGCAGAACCTAAACGACTCAAGTCTCGTGTCCCAGGTCCAGCGGCACCGCCGTCACGGCCCGGATGCGAGCGCGATCACGACAGGAACCGCGACCGCGACCAAGATCGCGATGACCCCGATCTTTTCGTTGCGGGTGAAGTCCCCCCACGCCGGCAGAAATCGCTTTCCCTCGAATCGTTGCCTGAGCGGGGGATGCAGCCGTTCCAGCGCGTTCCGACACCTCCCTTCGATGTGCCCGATCGCCTCCATCGCTTTCGGTTCGAGCGAACCGCGCAGCTCGCTCGGTCTCATCAGCTCCCGTAGGTGGGCAAAGCCGGAGATGCTTTCGGCGAAGACTCCATTTATCCAGACGCTGTACTCGTCGCTGCCACGGGCCGCTTCTGGCCGCGGCTCGCGCGGCGCCGTATGGCTCAGGACGTGTTCGAGATTTAGGAGGGCAACGTGGCCGGTCGACTCGGCAACCGCCTCGACGCGGAGCTGCGCCGCCCTCTGCCGATCGCGGAGGTGATTGAGCCTCGTTCGCAGGTCGTCCAGGTCGTCGCGCACCTTGCGATTTGGATCGTCGGGATATTGGAGGTTGTAAACCTTCGCGTTCAAGATGTCGCCGAGGGTCCGGGATCGACTGCGGTCGCCTTCCCGCTCCTCGAGCATCTGTTCCTCCCGGCCGGCGACGATCGCGTCGAAGTTGGCCAAGGTGAACGCCCAACTGCGCCAACGATCGGCCGCAGCCGGGTCGAACGGTTCGCGCTGGCCGGGATGCTCGACATCCGCGTCCTCGCCGGCCTCCGGCGCGATCTTGACCAGGTCGTCGCGCAGGGTGACGAGTTCACGGACCAGTTCGTCGTCTTCTTCCCCGTACTCGCGTTCAGCCTGCTGCACCTCGGCCGACAAAGCCGTGACGACCCGTTTGATCCGGCGATTCTCCCGCAGCAGACTCACGTACTCTCTCAGCCGACGAAAGAACGCTTGGCCCTCCGCATCCATCGCGGCTTGGTAGGCACGATCCAACTGCTCCAGAGGGGTTGCCATGGTCGGCGGCAGGATAGCCGCGAGGCTAGAGCCGATCAGGAAGCCGACGAGGTAACCCCTCCTGCCACGTCCTGAGCCTGTTTAGCAGCGCGGCAGGCGCTGTTCGCGGTTTCGCCGCGAACGTAGGTGGGCCAAAGGGCGGATTCAAGGCCTGGAATTGGCCTCCCTCAAACCTCACCTTGCCCCACAGCTTGCCCCACGGCCGATTTTGCACCCTGCTGTCTGTAAGACAATAAAACTAAAAGGCCCGCATTTGCGGGCCTTTAGTCCTATAGCGGGGGCAGGATTCGAACCTGCGACCTTCGGGTTATGAGCCCGGTCCGCCGACTCGGCTGGGCACTGTGGGGCGCGTTCTAGAGCGGTTTTTGCGAGATCGCACTACGTGGAGATCGGCTGGAATCTGTGGGGCATGTTGCCCCATTTGTTGCCCCAGGCGACACTGAACGGCGGCCTTCGGGGAAGGGACTTAGCACTTGAGACTCGTAGTCTGCTCGGGGTGCTTTCCTATCTTCTCCCAGGCCTTCGGCACCTCCGTGCGCCCCTGGCAGCCGGATATCTGTGGCTCACCGCCGGATATTTCGCACTGACGCCGGTGATCCCAACGCATTCGGAAGCAACGGGAGTCCTCGCCGACGCCTACAATTTGGCGGACTCGGTTGGATCTCCATCGCTGATCGCCGCGTCCGCCTTCGTGGCATATCTAATTGGGCTCCTCTCAGCCGAGCTCAGTAAATCCCTTGTCTTAGTGACGACTCGTGCGGCCCGCAGGCTTGGCAGTCCACCCTCAGTCGCTCCGCGCGACGAACGACAGCGCGGGTCCGAGGTCGCACCTAGGCAGGCCAAAGGAAAGCTCAAGCCCGCATTTCGTAGGTGGGCTGGAAGTGGAGAGGCCGATCTGTCGCTGCGGGGCGAGAAAGCAGCCACGTTGATTGCGGAAGACCGAGAGCGTCGAATCGAATCCGTCCTTCGGCGCGAGGAGATTTCGTGGGAGGAGGTAGAGGAGAGCATCCCCCTGGGACGCGCAATCTCTGGCGATGATCCTCTGCACGTGCTCTTTGACATCGCCGAGGTGAGCGAGAAAAATCTGCCCCGCGCCGCGAGCGACGGGGGTCCGTCAGAGGGGCTGACTCAGAGGGTTATCACCGACTTGCGACTCTCGAAGCTTCGCTTGCTTGAGAAAGCTCCCGAGGTATTTGAGGAGGTCGATCGTATTGAGAGCGAAGCGGAGATGCGCCTCGCCGTTGTGCCGCCTCTACTTGCACTAATCGCCGTATTGGCCGTTCGCAGCTCGATCCTTTGGCTGGCCGGGCTCCTCCTCGTGGCCTTTCTTTTCCAACAGGGCATTCGGTGCCGCCAAGAGCGGGGGGATCAGATCATTGATGCCGTGAGCGTAGGCACCGTCGAGCCGCCTGAGCTCGAGCGGTTGGCGAGGGTCTTTGACGAGGTGCACAAGGACATTCAGCAACGGCGAGTCGATCGGCAAGCCACTGGCGGCAGCGCTAACCCAGAGCCGACCTAGAAACTTAAGACTGGCCCATCGGCGTTGGGGAGCTCGGCCAGTAGGCGGCTCAACTCCTCTGCCGACAAGGAAATCTCCACTTCTGCCAGCCAGTCGGGGTCGTCCTCAAGTAGTTCTTCTAGTGCTCCATCATCGATCAAGTTCTCGCGGTGGAGCGGGCCCTGCGACCAGCGATCCGAAATCGAAGACTCCTGCCACAAGAGCTGGAGCGTCCCATCCAGATCTCGGAGCACGTAGGTCGCGTTGTGGCTTTCCCGCAGCAGCGACGTGAATGGATGCTGTGCCTCGTCCAAACCAGCGTGGCTCTCAAGGCCGCTCTCGGTCGCGTCCTGCTCGGCATCCGTCAGCTGCCCGAACTCGTTGGCGGCATCGAGCATGGCCAGCGTGTCGTGCCGGCGATCATCCAGTCGATCGAGTAGATCCATTCCGTGAGTTTCGCCGAGGGAGCGGACGCCCCACGGCCCTTCAATCTCGCGAAATCAATGGAGATTGCGGGCGAGAGAACCGAAGCGCCTGGACAGCGTCCGCTAGGGCTTTGTATGCTCGCGGCGCTTCTGAAGTTGGGGGACTCGACCTAGTCCAGTCCGCCTTCGGATGAGGCACCAATCGACATCGGCGTTCGCGCCGCCTACGAGAGGAGATCATGAAAACCGTGCCAAGCACGGGTGCCGGCCAGGTCATTTCCGCGCTCCCCGAGCGTTCCCTGCCCGCCACCCACCCACGGTTCGTCGCACTCGCGACTTCCTGAGATCAAGACGTAGCAAGCACATCACGATGCTCCGAGCGTCCGCTCGGCACGACCTCGTCCTGCCGCTCGTCCGCTGGGGCCTCCAAAGACACCGGCCTATGGCCGCCTACAGAGGAGAAGAACAATGTTCCAGGTAGAAAACGCAGACTTCATCGCGGACAAGCTCGCCGCCGAGCTGCTTCCCAATCAGGAGTACCGAGAGGCGTGCAAGAACGCCGAAGAGGCCATCCAGCGCCGTCGCCGCGCCGAACGGACGGCGGGCACCGAGCCAGCAGAGGGCCTGATCGAGTTCGATGTCGATTGGGCACTCCACAAGCAGCAGGAAGACCTCTGGCATCTCGCCGTAGCCGACAACGGCGACGGCATGACGAAGGCCGAGCTAGAGAAGTACATGACGACGCTGGCGGTAACCGGCGCCAACCAGAACCAGTCCATCACCGGGAATCAGGGAATGGGGCTGAAGATCGCTGGCCCAACCCGTCACAAAGAGGGCGTTCTGATCCGATCGCTCAAGGACGGCCAGCGAACGATGATCCAGATCGGGTGGACTGGGCGCGAGTACGCGCCCAAGGCCCTAAACGACAATGGCGACTTCGTGGTCGACGTCCCCGAGGAGCTGTTCCCCGACTTCATCCTGGAGCAGGGATCGGGGACCGTCGTGACCTTCCTCGGAAGCGAGCCCGGCGCCAACACCGTCGTCCCGGCCCAGCGACCGAAGATATGGCTCACGAAGTACCTGCATCAGAGGTTCTTCAGGATGGGCGACGAGGAAATCAAGCTCATGGTGCGCCAGCCCGCGCGAGACGTAAGCGAGTGGCCGGTGAGCCGCGAGGCAGCAGAAGCCGCCGACCACTTCAACCGAACCGAGGTCGTAGGCACCGGGGGTCAGTGGGACCGCTATGCCGATCGCGACGGCGAGGAGAAGCGGGGCTCGGTGGACCTCCCTGGGCTGCCATCTGCCTCGATTCCCCCTGCCCGTATGCACTGGTGGGTTCTGCCACCTGCCGGCCCTGGTAACGACCTGACGAGCCGAACCTATGGCGGCGGCAGCCTGGCGATCCTCTTCCAGAACGAGCTGCATGACTGGCGGACGGGTGGACAGGCAAACCCGTTCTTTGCCCGACTGGGGATCATCTTCGGGAAGCAGCGCATCAGCTTCGTCCTCGAGCCGGTGGGTGAGAAAATAGCGTCCGACTTCGCTCGCGCGCACGTTCTCGTAGATGGTCGGGCGGTCCTCGAGACCGACGCCTGGGCCGTCTGGGCCGACCAGTTCCGCGACCCCGAGCGGATGCCCGAGGCCATCAAGGAGACGGTCGCCGAGGAGCAGCAGCGACTACACGAGGAGGACCCCGACCGGGCGAAGCGCATCCGCGATCGACTCAAAGAGGTCGTCTCCATGTTGCGTCCTCGCCGCGCGCGTCGGGACCCGCAGGGGCCGACGACCGCGAGCGGCGACGAGGTGACCGGATCTGGCGGCAGCGCCGGCGCAGCCTTCGAGGTGCCCATCGGACCGGGACCCAGGCAGCAGAGCAGCGGAGCCGCGCAGGGCATAGGCGCGGTGTTGCCTCAGGTGGACGTAGATGGCGAGCAGGCGACGGAGGTCTTTTCGCTGCTCAAGCTCACTCCCCGCTGGGTGACCGAGGCCGAGGCGGAGACGTTGACGATCGTCAACGCTAACGGCAAGGCCATGAGCGATCGCGCTGCTGCGGTCGCAGGCATGGATGGCCTCACCGCCCCGGAGTTGTTGCTCAACCTCGAGTTCCGTGGCTACAGGTCGATCCTCCAGCACCTCAATGACTGGGGTAATCCCGATGGCGACGACACGGTCGCCGCAGCGATCGAGGCTCATACCCAGGAGTGGATCGAGCAGAAGATGGTCGAGGCCGTGACGGGCCTGCGCCAGCTCCAGAATGGCTCGACTTGGACCTCGACGGCGTATGACAACGCCCTCAGCCCGGTTTCCCTGACGGCTGCCTTCATGGCCGACCGCTACCACACGGTGCGGGAGGTCAAACGGCTAGTCGGACCGCTTCGCCAGAAGCCCGCTGCAACTACGGACTAGGTCGAAGCCGATGGCCCCGGTGCCTGCTCGGCGCCGGGGCCATCGGCCGTCGAGCTCACAACAGGCCCTGCTCGATCAGCGCCTGGACGATCACCATCGTCATGATCGGAGGCACCGCATTGCCGATCATCGTCGCCAGCTCGGTCCGCTGCTCGACGTGGCTGAAATCCATGAAGTCCGGCAAGAACTGCAGCCGCGCGGCCTCATGCGGGGTGATCGTTCTAGCTGCGTCTGGATGAACGAACCGGCCCTGGCCCATCGAACCGAACCCGCTGGTGATCGTCTGCGCGGGCTCATCCCAACGCAGACGCCCGTACATCGAGACGTAGCTATGCGCATCGTGATGACACTTGGGACGCATTGGATTCGGTAGGTCGAACTCGTCTTTATCCAAGAGCCACTTCATCCGCTTTTTGTTTTCCTTGCTCGGCGCGGAAGCGGTATCGAACAAAGTTCGACCATCGATCCCCTTGAGGTCTTGGATCGCCCATTTGACCGTGCGCCCGGGTTGTTCGGGCAGCCCCTCGAAGTCGAACGCCTTGGTCTGGGTCGCCACCAAGACGTGCCGGATGCGCCGCTGTGGCGCACCTAGCGCATTGAGATCGAGCGTTTGCGACTCGACCTTGTAACCCAGCTCCTCTAGTGCTTCGGCACAGCGGCCGACAGCCTTCCGCCGATCTCTCCCCACCCCACGAACGTTCTCCACGATCACAGCGCGAGGCTTGACGAAACGAGCGACTCGAGCCACCGCGAGGTAGAGGTCGTTGCGAGTGTCGTCGTGCCGGGTGTGATTGTTGAGCGCCGAATGGCCCTGGCAAGGCGGCCCAGCTAGAAGCAAATCCGCGTCGGCGGCCTGATCGAGTATGCGCTTTTCTGTCTCGGCCCCGTCCGTAGCTGCCCCATCCTCAAGGACGCCAGCCAGGTCGAGTCCCGCGACGCGATCGGAATCGATCTCGAACGTCGATTCGATCACCTCCAGCGCCGGGAGCCAGTGATCGACGGCTAGCAACAACTCGGCCGCCACCCCGGCCCGGCGAGCGCCCTCGATAGCGCCAACCGTCATTGCCCCACAGCCTGCGAACAGGTCTGCGATTCCGATCGAGGACCGCGTCTTCTCCTCCCCGACATTTGGGGAAGATGAGCGGAGAAAGTCTAGATCGGTTCCGGTGGCGAGCGAACTCACCGGCGTAAGCCTAGGCTTGAAGGGGAGGCGATGAGTCGCAGCGAGACCAGCCGAAGCTCTAGGCCCGCATGGGATGGAGTTCCTGACGACCGTCGAGCAATCATGCGCGCAAACCGGCGGCGTGACACGGCGCCCGAGGTGGCTTTGCGGAAGGCGCTCCACCGACTTGGACTCCGATACCGCGTGGACTTCCCGATCCGGCCTACCGGAGAACGCCTGATCCGGCCAGACATCGTATTCCCCGCCCGCCAGGTAGCTGTTTACGTCGATGGCTGCTTCTGGCACGGGTGCCCTCTTCACGGAACGCGGGCAACGACCAATCGGGCGTACTGGGACGAGAAGATTGCGACCAACAAGGTCCGCGATGCCCGAATCACTGCAGCCCTGCAGTCTGATGGCTGGACCGTGCTCCGCTTCTGGGAACACGACGATCCGATCAGCGCTGCTCAACGGGTTGGGGAGATCGTGCGAGCACGACCCGACCTTCGGTGAAGCTTTTGAACTTCCCGAAGCCGAAATAGCATGAGAAACGCTCATGAGTCACCTCTCGTGAGCCGGGGGCGGGCCGTTCCAGCGGCGCCGCCCCATTTACATGACAGACAAAACGTTAACAGGGGAACCGGCGGACTGACTGCAAGAGACCTTGTGGAGAGAGGCCGGGGACCCCCGCTGCAAGAGCCAAATCGACCTCTCTCGAAGCTCATGTTGCCCCAGGCGTTGCCCCATGGACCATTTTGAACCCATTGTCTGCGCCCTCGGAAACACGAAAGCCCCGCATTTGCGGGGCTTTCGTGAAATAGCGGGGGCAGGATTCGAACCTGCGACCTTCGGGTTATGAGCCCGACGAGCTACCTGGCTGCTCCACCCCGCGGCGTCCACGGATGGTAGCAACGGGGACTTGGCTCGGGGCTGGGGTAAGGCGTTTGCGCAAGCGACCTCCCGGTTACCCCTCGCTCTAGAGTCCCCGCCCATGCCAGCGGGCTCGCACAGGGTGGCGGTGATCGACGTCGGCACCAACTCGGCGCGATTGCTGGTCGCCGACGTCGCCGGGGGCGAGGTCTCGCCGGTAGAGCGGCGCAGCACGGTGACGCGGCTGGGGCGTGGGGTCGACCTCTCCGGCCGGCTCTCGGCCGAGGCGATCGAGGAGGCCTGTGCGGCGATCGGGGAGTACGTCGCCATCTACCAGGAGCTCGGAGCGGAAGCCGTCGCGGCGATTGCGACCAGCGCCGTCCGCGACGCCGAGAACGGGGGCGCCTTCGTCGCCGAGCTGCGCGAGCGCTTCGCGCTCTCGGCGCGGGTCCTCAACGGCGAGGAGGAGGCCCGGCTCACCTACCTCGGCGCCACCTCCGAGCACCCGCCCACCGAGCCGACCCTGGTGGTCGACATCGGCGGCGGCTCGACCGAGCTGATCGTCGGCACCGGCGCCGAGATCTCCTTCCACACCTCGCTCCAGGCCGGCGTCGTCCGCCACAGCGAGCGCCACATCGCCTCCGACCCGCCGACGGTGATCGAGCTGGAAGCCCTCGCCGGCGACGTGCGCGGCCTGATCGAGGCCGCCGTCGCCGACGGGGTCGAGGCCACAGCGGGCATCGCCGTCGCCGGCACCCCGACCTCGCTGGCCGCAGTCGAGATGGGGCTGGAGCCCTACGATCCGGCGCGGGTCCACGGCCACGTCCTCTCGCTGCCTTCGATCCAGCGGATGCTCTCCCGGCTCGCCTCCACCCCGCTCGCGCAGCGGGTGGAAATCCCCGGCATGCACCCCGACCGGGCGCCGACGATCGTCGCCGGCGTCGTCGTTCTGATCGAGACGATGCGCGCCTTCGACCTCCAGCAGATCGAGGTCTCCGAGCACGACATCCTCTACGGGACGGCGATCTCGGCGGCATCGAGTCACTTCTAAGTACCGATTGCTTCACTCTATGAACTTCGCGGTACCGCTTGGACAGCTGGGTACCCCTAAACAGGACAGATGGGTTAGACCCAGTCCCTAAGCCCAAAAAGTCGCATAGATGCACTACCCGGTTCTAGGTAGTCTGCATTTGAGCGACTAGACGCAGCGGACAGTCGGGCAGATAATCGGCTCACCGGGGAAGAGATGTGGTTCGTCCACAGCTTGGAACTGGATATAGGGCTTAGGCGATTGCCGCATCATGGCGCCTCCCGCCGTCTGAGCCCAACTCATACACGTGGTCCCTGAAGACGTACCCCTGCCCGTCCTGAGGGGCCAGCTTGAATCGGTCGCCAGCAATGGCGACCGATTCTCGTTTGTCAGGCCAGGTTCGACTTACGCGGGTAAACGACCTCGGGATCGGTGAGGACGTTCACAAGCGTCGGCCGGCCCGACTCGAAGGCCCGCTCGAGGGCCGGCCGCAGCTCGCTCGGATCGCGCACGAGGATGCCGTCGCAACCGAGCGATTCGACCAGCTCGTCGTAGCGGGTTTCCGGCCGCAGCTCGGCCGCAACCGAGTAGCCGTAGAGGAACTTCATCGGGTGATGCTCGAGCGCCCAGATCCCGTTGTTGCCCATCACGCCGACCACGCCGAGGCCGTGACGCGCCATCGTGTCGAACTCCATCCCGGCGAAACCGAAGGCGCCGTCGCCGAGCAGCAGGCAGACCTGGCGGTCGGGGTGGGCGATCTTGGCCCCGATCGCCTGACCCGGCCCGGCGCCGAGGCAGCCGAACGGCCCGGGGTCCATCCAGCAACCCGGCTCGTAGGTGTCGATGAAGCGCCCGGCATAGGAGACGAAATCACCGCCGTCACCGACCACGATCGCGTCGCGATCGAGAACCTCACCCAGCTCGCGATATATACGGACCGGATGCAGCGGCGAACGAGGGTCGTCCAACTCCTCCTGCTCCGCCGCCCGCTTCTCCGCCTCGACCGTGCGCAGCTCCTCGAGCCAGCGCCCGCTGCGCGGCTCGCTGTCGGCTACCGCCTCGCGGATCACCCCGAGACTCGCCCGCACATCGCCGACCAGGTCGACGTCGGGCATGCGGTTGGCGGTAAGCGCATTGTCCGCCACGTCCAGACGCACGACCTTGGTCTCCTCGCCGAAGCTGCCGCCGAAGCCGAGTCGGAAGTCCATCGGCACGCCGACCACCAGCGCCACGTCGGCGCCCTTGAGGGCGGTGCCACGGGCGCGACTGAAGGCCAACGCGTGGTCGGCGGGCAGACAGCCGCGGCCGAGCCCGTTGAGGAAGACCGGGATTCCCAGCGCCTCCGCCAGCTGCCGCAGCTCAACCTCGCCATGGCCCCAGTAGAGGCCGCTACCGGCCATGATCGCGGGCCGCTCCGCCGCCGCCAGCAGAGCCGCGGCCTCCTCCACGCCCGCCGCGGGCTCCGCCGCCGTCGCCGCGAGCAGCGGCGGGATCTCCACCTCGGCCTCGGTGAAGACGACGTCCAAGGGGTAGTCGAGGAAGGTCGGCCCGCTGGGAGCCTGCGCCGCCAGGTCCAGCGCCGCCGCCGTCATCGCCGCGATCTCGCCCGGCGCCTTGACCGTCGCCGCCGACTTGACCAAGGGCGAGACGAAGGGAAGGTGATCGATCTCCTGCAACGAGCCCGAGCCCCAGCGCATCTCCGGCGCCCGCCCGCCGAGCACCCCGATCGGCGAGTTGTTCGCCTGCGCCCCGGCGATCGCACTGATCCCGTTGGTCACTCCGGGCCCGGCCGTGAGCGCCGCCACACCAAGCCCCCGCGTCGCCTTCGCCAACCCCTCGGCGGCGAAGACCGCAGTCTGCTCATGCCGCACGTCGACAATCCCGATCCCCTCCTCCTTGCAGCCGTCATAGATGGAGAACAGATGCCCTCCGGACAGCGTAAAGAGATGGCCGACCCCCCTCGACCTCAAGACCTTCGCAACCAGGCGCCCCCCATGAGCCTCCATCGAACGAGCTTATCCGAGCGCTCCTCGCACGGGTGGCGCGGGAAGGGAGTCCGAGAACGGAGCCAGTTTGCCCCGCCCGCAGGACTCCCTTCCCGTGGCGCCCGTGCGCCGGATGCCCGGGGCGGGACTCGAACCCGCAAGTCCTCGAAAGGACAGCGCCTTTTAAGGGCGCCGCTTTTGCCAGTTTCGCCACCCGGGCAGAGGCGATGGTATCCCGCCTGCAGCCCCGTAAAGGCGCAGTAAATGTTCGCGGCGCGCAACTTCGTCGCTGTTACGGTGTCTCTAGGCATAGGAAACAACGCCTTCCCTGGAGGAGAGCTTGGAGGCATCAGCACTCACGCACGCCAGTCGCCGCGGGTTGTTGGCCCGGCGTTCCCCCTTGCTCAAGCTTCAGGGCGACGCCAAGCTGGTCGCGATGGTGCGTAGCGGCAACCCGGGCGCCTTCGAGGCGATCGTCGACCGCTACGAGGGTCGCCTGCTCGGCTTCTGCCGGCAGATGCTCGGCTCCACCGAGGACGCCGAGGACGTGCTGCAGGAGGTCTTCGTCAACGCCTACAAAGCGATGCTGCGCGACGAGCGCGAGATCAACCTGCGCCCCTGGCTTTACCGGATCGCCCGCAACCGCTCCCTCAACCATCTGCGCAAACCGACCGCCGACGCGCAGGAATCGATGGACATGGTGCCCGCGGTCGAGGCCTCCTCCACCGCCGAGAAGGTCCACAACCGCGAGGAGTTCCGCCAGCTTCTGGTCGACGTCAAAAAACTTCCCGAGACCCAGCGCTCGGCGCTGCTGCTGCGCGAGATGGACGCCCTCTCCTACGAGGAGATCGCGGCGGCGATGGAGACCACCGTGCCCTCGGTCAAGTCACTGCTGGTGCGGGCACGGATCTCGCTGGCCGAGGCGAGCCAGGCACGCCTGCTGACCTGCGGTGAGGTCCGGGTCGAGCTCTCCGAAGCCGCCGAGGGCCTGCGCAAGGTCACCGGCCCCGTCCGCCGCCACGTCCGCGAGTGCGACGAATGCGCCGACTTCCGCTCCCAGGTCCGCTCCAACGAGAAGGCCCTAGCGGCCCTCTTCCCGGTCGGCGGCCTGCTCGCCCTGAAGGGCTTCATCCTCTCCAAGCTCGGCCTCGGCAGCGCCGGGGGCGCTGGATCCGCGGGTGCCGCGGGCGCGGGTGCAGCCGCCGGCGGCGCAGGCGCAGCGGGCGCGGTCGGTGGCGTCGGCGCCGCGCTCGGTGGCGGCGGCGCGGCCGGAGGGCTCGGCGCGATCGGCGGCGCGATCGGCACCAAGGCGGTCGCCGGTGTCGCCGCGGCCGCGGTGCTGACCGCAGGCGCGGTCGAGGTCAAGCAGAACGTCGGCACTCCCGTCGACCCACCGGCAGCCAAGATCTCCCAGAGCTACGAGCACCAGCCCGCCGGACCCGCGATCGCCCCGGCCCAGGTGAGCGAGCCGAAGGTCGTTGCGGCGGCGCCGGAAGCAACGGCGCCCGAGCCCGCTCCGACGGTCGAGCCCGCCCCCGAGACCCTGCCGCCCGTCACCGCGCCCGCACCGGCCACCGTCGAGGAAGCGGCAGGGCAGTCCAAGGCCGGCGAAGAATCTGTCACCGCCGGCGACCCGGCCTCCGAAGCTCTGACCGGCGCCACCGCGCCGACCGGCGCCGTGCCCCCGGCCGGCGCCGTGCCCGGTGCCCACAGCGGCGGCGGCACCGTCGTTGTCGTCACCGTCGGCTCGGGCTCGACCACCCCGCCACCACCACCGCCGCCACCGAGCGAACCGCCGGCCGAACCGGCCCCGGCGCCCGCACCTCCGGTCGAATCGCCGCCCCCGGCCGGCTCCGGCGACGGCGAATCCGCCGCACCCGAACCGGCTGCTTAGCGACGCCCGCCGGAGTGCCCGGCGCTATCCGAGCCCGATGACTTTGAGCCGCCGCATCAAGCAGGTGCCGGCGAACTGCCGGGTTTCCTCGAGCGAGTAGCCGAACAGGTCGAAGTCGTCCCCTTCGGCCCAGGGCGGTGAGAGCACGCCGTCGGCGACCGGCAGTGACTCCTCCAGGGTGCGCTGGATCGCCTGCTTATAGCGCTCGTCCTCGCGCGCCTTCTCGCGCAGGAAGACCGAGCCGAAGGCAACGTGGCGGTGCTCGTCGCGGGCGACCTTGCCGAAGCCCTCGACGAAGCCCGGCAGCGTCCCTTCGCGTTCGTTGAAGTCCATGATGAAGTGCTGTCCCGTCAGCGCCAGCATCCCCTCGATGACCATGTGGTAGAGCGTCACCGCCTCGACCAGGGCCTCGGTGTCCTCCGGTTCGGCCGAGAGCCGGTCGGTCCGCTGCTTCAGCATCTGGTCGAAGAGGCGGCCGAAGTTGTCGTTGAGGTGAGCGGAGGTCTCGCTCAGCATCTCGCTCAGGCCATCGGCCTCAAGCACCCCGACCTCGCGATAGAAGCGCTCGAAGAAGCGCACGTGGCGGGCCTCGTCGGCGATCTGCGTGCAGAGGAAGATTTTCTGGTCCTCGGTCTCGGCGGCGCGCATGATCGGCCCCAGCTCCTCGGCCACTTTCTGCTCGCCGATGAAGAAAGACGAGAGCCCGTACATGCGCTGGAAGCGCTCCTCCTCGCTGATCCGCTCGTGCCAGTCTTCGCGGTCGCGGCTGAAGTCGAGCTCCTGCGTCTGCCACTGCTGGCGCTCCCAAAGCAGGTAAAGCTCCTCGTAAGTGAGGAGCTTGACGTCGGCGGTGCGGTCGGCCGCCTCGTTCAGGGCCGGGTCGGCGGTCTCCTGGTAGTCGGCTCGCTCGGTCCTGGACTGGGTCCCGGATGCCTGTTTCGCCTCCATCTTCAGCTCTCCCTCGGTCGGCTGCAGTGGTCCGAGCGAGGCTACCGCAGAACTGGCCGGCCGGCCAGTTCTCTTAAACGCTGTGCGTCTCCCCCGGTTTCAGGACCACGACCTGGGAGGAGGTCTGGGCCTCTACGTCTGACTTGAACGCGTCGGCGTCGGTCTCGATCGGCGGGAAGGTGTCGTAGTGCATCGGGATCACGGTGCTCGCCCCGATGAACTGCGCCGCGGCGACGGCGTCGTGGCGGTCCATCGTGTAATGGCCGCCGATCGGCAGCAGGGCGATGTCGACCGGGTCGCGTTCGGCGATCAGCTTCATGTCGCCGAAGAGGCAGGTGTCGCCCGCGTGGTAGACGGTCTTGCCGCCGAGCTTGACGATCAGGCCCGCGGCCGGGCCCATGACGACGCCGTACTCGGCGCTGTAGGGGGCCTCTTCGGAGCCCGGGATCGTGTTCGTGTGCCAGGCGGGGACGAGCTTGACCGAGCCGCCGTCGAAGCTGACGGTGCCGCCGAAGTTTGGGTCGCTGACGTTCTCCACGCCCTGCCCTTCGAGCCAGTTCGCCAGCTCGACCATCGCGATGCAGTGGGCACCGGTGCGCTTGGCGACCGGGACCGCGTCGGCCATGTGGTCGGCATGCCCGTGGCTGAGCGCGATGTGGGTCGGCTCCACTTCCTCGCCGGTGTGGACGGCGGCCGGGTTGTTGGGCTTGAGGAACGGGTCGATCAGCAGGGTCGTATCGCCCTCGCTCAGCTCGAAGCAGGACTGGCCGTGAAACTTGATCTCCATCTCAGCGCTCTCCCTTTTGTTCGTCCCCACCTACGGGGTCGGTCATCTCTTCCTTCAGTGCCCAGCCGACGGCCACTCCGACCATCATTCCCATCCGCGCCTCCTCCGCAAGCAGGGCACGGATGGCGGCGATCCGCTCGTCGGGGTCGGGCACGGTCGCGGCCTTCAGCGCCTCGGCCTCGTGCGGCTCACCAAACCAGCCGCCAGCCGCCATCGCACTGGCCAGGACCTTCTGCAGCTGCGGCGCCGCCTGGGCGACGACGCGCTCGGCCGCGGAGAACCGCTCCGGGTCGAGCAGCCGCTCGATCGCGGCCTCGAGCTCCTTCTCGTCGGGCACCGGCTCAGCCTAGTTACTCGGAAGAGCGCACGGCCGTGGCGAGCAGGCCGGCAAGGCCGCCGACGACTCCGCCGACCAGGCCGGCGACGAGGTCGGCGCTGGTGACAAAGAGCGGCAGCACGATCAGGACCGCCGCCGCCACGAGGACCCCGATCGAGTCGTACTCCTCGGCGATCGCCCCGCGCGCTTCGGCCCGCCGCAGCGCGAACCAGGCCGCCACCGCTCCCAATGCCATGCCGTTGCCCCCGGCGATCACCGCGAAGTCGTCTTGGGCGTTGGCGACGCCACTGGCCGCCAGCATCCCCAGAGCCCCGCTGGCGAGCAGCAGCACCGCGGTGGGGGCGCTGCCGATGCGGCGCTCGACCCCGGTCGCGAAAATCGCCAGCGCCAGGCCGACGACGAACAGATAGCCGACGTTGATGTAGGCGAAGGGCGCCGTGAACAGGCGCCACCACTCGTCGTCGAACGGGACCACCAGGCCGCCGAAGGTCGAGAGCGCGTCGCCGCTCGCCTTCTGGATCAGCAGTAGGGCGACGGAGCCGAAGATGGCGGCGACGGTCGTGTAGGGCTGGAAGGGCCTGCCGAGGGCATCCGCGGGCTTGCGGCGACGCAGCCGTGGCCGCCGGCGCCGACGCGGGCGCTGGGCCTCGAGCCCGCCGTCACGCCGCTCCAGCTTCGGCGCCCGCTTACGTAGACGGGTGCCGCAGTAGGGGCACTCGGTTACGTAGGGACTGACCTCGGAGCCGCAGTTCTTGCAGATGACGCTGAGCTCAGTCTCGCTCATAGTCCATCGAGAATAGCCCCCCGTCCCATGCCCCGCGCGCGTTTGCGGTGGCATACTCCCAGGACACCCGTCTTCGAGGAGGAATTTACGTGGAGCTGAAGAGCCTGACCGAGCAGAAATCGCTGCTCGCGACCCTGCCGCCAGGCAAACGTGCCCGACTACACCGCTTGCTGTTCGAGTTCGGTCCCGGCAACGGAACGCTGATGCTGCTGCCGATCGACCAGGGGATCGAGCACGGCCCCCGCGACTTCTTCCCCAACCCGGCGTCGAAGGACCCCGACTACCAGTTCCGGCTCGCCGCCGAGGCCGGTTACTCGGCCCTCGCCTGCCAGATCGGGATGGCGGAGAAGTACTACCCCGACTACGCCGGCCGGGTGCCGCTGATCCTCAAGGTCAACGGCAAGACCGACATTCCCTCGTCGGCCAAGGCCTTCTCCTCCTGCAACTCGAGCGTCGAGGATGGCGTTCGGCTCGGCGCCGACGCGATCGGCTACACGCTCTACGTCGGCTCCCCGCGCCAGGACGAGGATCTCGCTCAGCTGCGCCAGGTGCGCCAGGAATGCGACCGCTTCGGGATGCCGCTGGTGGTCTGGTCCTACCCGCGCGGCGAAAACGTCGACGCCAAGGGCAGCGCCAACTCCTTCTACGCGATCGACTACGCGGCGCGGATGGCGATGGAGATGGGCGCCGACATCGTCAAGCTCAACATGCCGAAGATCGACCCCGGCAAGGACAAGGACGCCCCCGCTCCTTACAACGAGATGCAGGTCGACCAGGCGGAGGCGATCCGCCAGTGCGTCGAGTCGGCCGGCCGTGCCCTGGTCGTCCTCTCCGGCGGCTCCAAGACCGACGACGAGACCGTCCTCACCAACACCCGCGAGGTGATGGAGGCCGGCGGCAGCGGCGTCATCTTCGGCCGCAACGTCTGGCAGCGCGAGTGGAACGAGGCGCTCGAGATCATCGGCCAGATCAAGGAGACCCTGCTCTCCAACGTGCGCCGCACCCCCTAAGCATTGAGAAGGGGCTCGCTGGGCAGCGTTCTGTTGCTCGTCTTCGTTGCGCTCCTCATCCTGCGGCCGTGGGATGAGGAGCTCAGCGCCGGAGAGAGCGGGCCAGGCAGCGTCGATGCCTACATCACCCGGGTGGTCGACGGGGACACGGTCGAGGCCCGGATCGGCGACGAGGTCGAGGACGTGCGCCTGATCGGGATCGACACCCCGGAGACGGTCAAGCCCGAAGCACCCGTCGAGTGCTTCGGGCCGCAGGCGTCGAGCTATACCCATCGCCTCTTGGAGGGGCAGCGGGTGCGACTAGTCTTCGGCGTCGAGCGCCGCGACATCTACGACCGCCTGCTCGCCTACGCGTACATCGATCACAGGTTCGTCAATGCCGAACTCGTGCGTAGGGGCCTGGCCCGAACCCTGGAAATCCCTCCAAATACGCTCCATAGCGCGCTTTTCCGCCGCCTGGAGCTGAAGGCGGCACGAGGCGGTCGCGGCCTCTGGGGCGCCTGTTAGTCGTGAACAGATTCTTGCGGCTTTGCTACGGTGCCCCGCGGTCCTTTTCGACCACCCCCCTATGAGAATGCGACAAAGCATCTCCCAGTTCGAGAACGCCTTCGAGCAGGAGACCTCACTTGAGCGCCGCCGCCGCGAGCAGCTGCGCCGCCGCGCGGCCAACCGCTCGCGGGCGCGCAAAATCAATCGGACCGAGCAGGAGAGCAAGGTTCGCTTCAGCGTCCTCGCCGTCTGCCTGACCGTAACCGTCGTCGTCGTCGTCGTCGCGATGTTCGAGGCGCTGGCCTTTTTGATGGCCTAGCCGCGAACTACCTGCACTGTTGACTAGACTCGCCCGCCGATGCCCCGACGCTCACTGAAGCCGCAGCTGAACCAGATCCGCGCCTGGGTGCACCAGGGGCGCACTGACGCCTGGATCGCCCACCAGCTGGAAATCAGCGCCACCGAGCTGCGCGAGTTCCGCAAGCAGTACGACCTTTCCGCCGACGACGAGAACGCCGGTTCCAGCGAAGTCGATCTCCGCGACGAGATCGAAGCTGAGATCGAGGCCGCCGCGGCCGAGCAGGAGGACGTCGAGGAGGACGAGGACGACGAGGATGGCGACGAGTCCGGTGAGGGCTCCGAGCGCGGCTCCGGCGAGGGCCGCCCGAAACGCCGCCGCCGTCGCGGACGCCGCGGCGGACGCGGCCGTCGCAAAGAGCTCGAGGCGACCTTCGACCACGGCGAAACCGACGGCTACGGGCTCTGGCTCGACGCCTCGGTCAAGGACAACCCGGTCTACAACGAGCACTGGGCCGGCAAACGCGAGGTCACCGTCCGCATCGACGCCGACCAGATCGTCATCCGCCGCGCCGGCTCCCCCGCCCCCGAGTCCGATGATTCGGGCTCGGATGACTCAGACGATTAGCTGCTTGCCCCCGGCGAAGTCGCCGGCGCCGCGTAGGTAGAGCCAGAAGGCAGCGTCGGCCAGCGACTGCGCGTCACTCTCTGCCGCCGGGGCGATGTCGATCGCCAGCTGCAGGCACCAGTCGGTGCCGCGCCCGTAGAGATCGGCCAGCTCGCCGGCGGTGAAGGTGACGCCGATCCGCCGCCGCAGCTCCTCGCGGATCGCCTCGATCAGGCGGTCGGCGAGGCGGCGCGCCCGCGGGTCGGTCAGAGCCTGCCACTCACGGTAGCCCTCCTCCCACTGAAACAGCGCGTTCTCGAGCGGATAGCCCATCGTCGCCCGAGATTACTCCGGCCTAGACGCCTAGGTATCGGGGATTTCGCGCAGCGGCGCGTTACGGAGACCGCAGTCGGCGGGGTCGAGCTCGCCGCTGACCTTCCAGACCGTCACCGGGCCACTGCGGAGGATCGGGTCGACGGCGGGCTCGCCGCGCAGCCAACGGGCCTCGGGCGAGGGGATCGGGTCACCGGGATGGAGGAAGTTAAGGAAGGGGGCGGTGACCAGATAGTCGAGATCGGCGACGTTGACGGCGGCGCGGAAGGCGCGGCAGGTCGGGATCGCGTTGAAGGCACCATGTGGGCCCTCTTCGCCGAGGTAGATGACGCGGTTGGAGAGGTCGGTGCCGTAGAAACCGTAGCGGACGAAGCCGGCGGTGGTGCCGGCGAGGCCGATGCGAGCGTCCTCGACGTCGCGCGCCCAGCGGTAGGCGGAGTCGAGGTTCATGCCGGGGATGCTTTCCGCCGCGACCTCGTTGCGGAAGCGTTCGTCGAGGTAGTGGCGCTGCACGGGGTAGCCGACCGCGACCACGGCCAGGGCGAGGACCACGAAGCCGGCGGCGACGGTGCCGCGGCTCGCCTCCCGGCCCCGGGCCAGCAGCAGGGCGGCCGGGACGAGCACCGCGAGGACGACCAGCAACAGCGCGAAGGGCCGCTCGGGGTCGCGGAGGACGCCGTCGCCACGGTCGCTGAGCAGCAGCACGACCAGAAGCACCCCCAAGAGCGCCCACTGGCGGCGCTTGTCGTCGAAGAAGCGTGGCAGCGCCACCAGCGCCAGCCCCGCCAGCACGGCGCCGTAGACGTAGCGGAGGTTGATCCCGAACGCCTCCGGGGCGCCGTCGGCGCCGGCGGCGCTGAGTGGCGTGAAGATGTAGGCGAGGAAGCCGAAGACGACGACGGCCCCGATCGCCCGCACGACCCGGTCCCTCCCCGTCAACAGCGCCAGGAGGCCGGCCACGAGCGCCCCCCCGATCACCAGCGGCCAGAGCGCCCCGAAGGCATCGTGAAGGCCTGGGAAGAAGTACTGGCGCCAGACGTCGGTGTCGGTCGCGTAATGGGCGATGCTGAAGTCGGGCCTGCCGATCTGCAGCCGCTCCGGGTGCGGCAGCGAGATCGGCCCCAGGCTCTCGACCGCGGGCAGCGGGTTGCCCGCGACGATCAGATTGCGCAGATACCAGTAGCCCCCGGCCAGGAACGCCGGCACGAACCACCAGACCGCCGCGGCCCAGCGCCGCCCAGCAGGCGCCAGCACGAGCACCGCCAGGCTCAACGCCGCCGCCATCGCCAGCGCCGTCACCTTGGTCCCCGCCGCCAGCCCCACGGCGAGCCCCGCCGCCGCCAGTGGCCACCCAACAGGCAAGCCGGCCGGTTGATGGGCCGCTTTCCCTCCATATAGGCGTATTTCCGGCCCATCAACCTGGTTTGCGGCCCTGGCCTGCGTCCAGGCGTTGATGAGGATGGCGATGGCGGCGAGGATCAGGGCGGCGGCCATGAGGTCGTTCTTGGCCGCCCCCGGCTCCCGCACGACCAGCACGTGCGCCTCGAGCAGGATCGCCACGGCCACGACGCTGAGGTCCCCACGCCCATAAGGCCTGCCGATGCACCAGGCGGCCAAAAAGGCCACCGCAAGCCACCCGTAGTTCAAGAACAACGAAAGGGTGTCCCGCCCCATCAACAGCACCCCGTCCGCGTGCAGCAGCTCAGAATTCTGCGGGTAGAACCAGTTCGTGAAGACGGTGTCGACGTGGTGCATCCCGGTGACGGAATGACCCTGAGCCATCTCCACCGCGAAAGGCATGTGGTACCAGAGCGAATCGAAGTTGAAAATGCCCCGGTCCAGCGCATGCTTCGTAGTTAGGGCCCAGTGCCCAAACACCAGGGCGATAACTCCGACCATGATCAGCAGCCGCCAAAGCGCCTCTCCGGCGGGTGGCACCGTAGGGGGACCCACCCCCGAGGAAGCTTTAGCTACCGCAGGGGGTGGGGGGTTCCCTGCGGTGACAGGCCCCGCCGGCCAGAACGCGACAGTCGCTGCCACCAAAACGCATGCGCCCATGAGAGTTCCCGGGTAAAGCAGACTGAAGGTGCCCAGAATCTCGGAGATCCAGATCAACAGCGCCACGGCCACAATCGCCTCGACCAACCGTGCCGGTGCCCCCTCCCATCCCGGCATAAGCCTCCGTCGCAGCCGATAGGCGCTGAAACCCAAGGAGAGCGCCACCAGGGCGATCTCAGCGGCTCCCAGGAGGTAGGAGCCGAGGCTAAGCATGGCGAGGGTCCTGAGCGCCGCTCAGTTGCCGAGGCCGCGGACGGTCACCGGGGTCTCGCCTTCGGCGACCATTCCCTGGGCGCGAGCCATGCGCTCGACCACGATCGGGTCGTCGGTCGACTGGATCCGCTGGTGCAGCCTGGTGTTCTCCCGCTGCAGCTCGTGCTGTTGCGCTTTGGCGGCGGTCGTCGCCGTGTAGGTCCGGACGAAATCGATCGCCGGGTTCAGGTACGAGTAGAGGACGGCGGCGAGGACGAGGGTCAGCGCGATCCGGCCGACGCGGTCCCAGTTGACGCGACTGGCGCCGCTGCGAGCCGCCGGGCGGCGTCTGCGAGCGGCGGGGCGCCGGCGCTGCCTGGTCGCGGTGCGGCCGGCCTGAGCGCGTGCTGCCATGCCCGGTCCTTTGCGGCCGGGCGCCGCATTCCTTCATTTAGGAACGGCGCTGGACGAATGCCTGCAGGCCGGGGAACTGGGCAGAGGAGCCCAACTCCTCCTCGATTCGCAGCAGGCGGTTGTACTTGGCGACGCGATCTGAACGCGAGGGGGCGCCGGTCTTGATCTGGCCGGCGCCGGTGGCGACGGCGAGGTCGGCGATCGTCGTGTCCTCGGTCTCGCCGGAGCGATGGGAGATCACGGCCGTGTAGCCGGCCTCGCGGGCGATCCGGATCGCCTCCAGGGTCTCGGTCAGAGTGCCGATCTGGTTGACCTTGACCAGGATCGAGTTGCCGACGCCGAGCTCGATGCCGCGGCGCAGGCGCTCGGGGTTGGTGACGAAGAGGTCGTCGCCGACCAGCTGCACGCGCTCGCCCAGCTTCTCGGTCAGCAGCTTCCAGCCGTCCCAGTCCTCCTCGTCCATGCCGTCCTCGATCGAGACGATCGGGTAGCGCGAGCAGGCGTCCTCCCAGTAGGAGGCCATCTCCGCCGGCGAGAGGCTGCGGCCCTCGTGCTCGAGCACGTAGGCGCCGTTCTCGAAGACCTCGCTGGTGGCCGGGTCGAGGGCGATGAAGACGTCCTTACCGGGCTCGTAGCCGGCGGCCTCGACCCCGGCCAGGACGGCCTGCAGCGCCGCCTCGTTGGAGTCGAGGTCAGGCGCGAACCCGCCCTCGTCGCCACCCGCGGTCGAGAGGCCTTTTGAGGAGAGCGACTTCTTCAGCGCGTGGTAGACCTCGGCCCCGACCCGCAGGCACTCCGAGAAGCTGGAGGCGCCGGCCGGGACGACCATGAACTCCTGGAAGTCAACCGAGTTGTCGGCGTGGGCGCCGCCGTTGAGCACGTTCATCATCGGCACCGGCAGCAAGGTCGGCTCGCCGCCGCCGTAGAGCTCGGCGAGGTAGCGGTAGAGCGGCTGGCCCGAGTCCATCGCCGCCGCCTTGGCCGCGGCCAGGGAGACCCCCAACAGCGCGTTGGCGCCGAGCCGGCCCTTGTTCGGAGTGCCGTCGAGCTCGATCATCGTCCGGTCGAGGGCGCCCTGCTCGGAAGCGCGGGCTCCCGTCAGCGCCGCGGCGATCTCGCCGTTGACGTGAGCAACGGCGCGAGAGACGCCCTTGCCGGCCCAGGCGTCGCCGCCGTCGCGCAACTCGACCGCCTCGAACTCGCCGGTCGAGGCGCCGGAGGGGACCGCGGCGAGGCCGCGGGCGCCGGACTCCAGCGCGACTTCGACCTCGACGGTCGGGTTGCCGCGCGAGTCGAGAATCTGCCGCGCGTGGATGGAGGCGATGACGCTCACAGGACGCGCGAGTCTATTGACCCGGACGGCACCAAGCCTGCTTGCCCGAGAGCCTATTCCCCGGTGGGGGCGCCCGTGGGGGGCGGGGCGCCGGCAGCGCCCGGAATGCCTTCGGGCAGAGCGTTTTCGACTGCTTCTTTGAGACCCTCGGGACGCGGGCGCTGCGGCAGGCGTTCGCCCTGCGGTTTGAGCAGGTTGACGCTGCCGGGTACGGCGGGCGCAACCTGGGCGACCGGAGCCGGGCAGGCTTTCGGCAGGCCGCCTTTGGGATCGGCTTCGTAGCAGCCGGGAGGAGCGCTTGCCGGGTGGCCCGAACCGACGTAGTTGGCACACCTTTCGATCACGTAGTCCTCGGCGCAGAAGGTCCTGGACTGCCATTTGCTCTGGTACTCGGCGACGAAGTCGGAGAAGACCAGCTGGGCGACCTGTTCGGTCAGCTGGCCTTTGATTTCAGCGCTGACTTCGGCCAGGCCTTTGATTTTGGCCGGATTCAGTTTCTCGACCTCGATCACGAAGAATTTGCCTTCGACCTCGACCGGACCGCCGATGACGCCGGTGGCGGTCTCGAAGACCGCCGATTTAAGCTCTTCCTGGCTGGCCAGAAGTTCTTCGGTCAGCCCCGGCTGCAGCCCGCCTTTGGCGCTCGTCGTCGGGTCTTCCGAGTATTTTTTCGCAACTTTTTTCCAGCTCTCCGGCGAGCTGTCTTTTTCCAGCGCCGCCTTGGCCTCTTCGACTTTCGCTTTGTCTTTGTTGACGACAACGCGTACGTCGCGGGACTCGGGGGTCGTGTACTGCGTGTCCTTGTTGGTCTCGTAGTAGTCGGAGATTTCGGCCTCCGTGGCCGGCGGGGCCTGTTTGGCGATCGCTTCCTGGATCTGGGTGCTGAGCAGCTGCAGCTTCACCCGGGCAAGGACGTCCGCTTTCGTGAAGCGCGAGGTTTTGAGGAATTCCTGGTAAGCGGCGGCGGTTTTGAAGTTCGTTTTTTTGATCTGCGCCAGTTCGGTGGCGATCTGTTTCGGGGTGACCGCGATGCCGAGTTCTTCGGCCTCGCCCTGGATCCAGATCGTGTCGAGAAGTTCGCCCAGCGCCGCCGTCTTCAGTTCTTCGTATTTGTCGTCGCCCGGTTTCGGCGTGCCTTTCAGTTTCGCCTGGGCGGCCTGCTGCAGCAGCGCCCGTTTGAATTCGGCTTCGCTGACGCTGCCGATCTCCTCCGGCACCTCTTGGACGATCGCGACGTCGCCGGCGGGCACGCTCGGCTGGCCGAGCCCGTTGGCGATCGCGTAGCCGGCGAAGAGGAGCACGAAGAGCGCGCCGAAGAGAAGCAGCGCAAGGCGCTGCTGACCTGACTTCCTGCTCTGCCCCGGTTTCGCTCCCACGAAGTCGGCAGCATAGTCAAATTGCTTAAGGGCGGGATGAAGCGCTGTCTCAGGCGGCCGCGGCGTCGCTGTGGCGGCGCGCCTCGCGGAGGCCCGAAGCCAGTGCCAGCACGGCCGCCAAGCGCTCTTCCGGGTCGCCGGCGGCACGGACGGCGGCGACCTGCTCGCGCCATTCGTAGAGCGCTCCCTCGACCTGCTCGGCCAGCACTCCGGCCCCCTCGGAGTCGAGCTCGACCCCGGTGACGCTGAGCCGGCCACCGCGGAACTCGACACTGCGGGCCCCGGCCAGGCCCAGTTCGATCCGTGCCTGCTGCAGCTTCAGCAGGTTCTCGGCCGGGTCCGGCAGCTGCCCGAAGCGGTCGCCGAGCTCGTCGCGGATCGCCCGCAGCTGCCCCGGCTCGCGCGCCGCGACGATGCGGCGGTGGATGTCGATCTTGGCCGCCTCGAAGGGGACGAAGGTGGCCGGCAGGTAGGCGTCGACCGGGACGTCGAGGCGGACCGGCTCCGGCGCCTCCTCGCGCTGCTCGCCCTCCTCCACCCCGGCTTCGCCCTCGGCCACGGCCTCGTCGATCATCTGGCAGTAGAGCTCGAAGCCGACCGCGGCGACGTGGCCGGACTGCTCGTCGCCGAGCAGGTTGCCGGCGCCGCGGATGTCGAGGTCGCGCATCGCGATCCGGAAGCCGGAGCCGAGCTCGGTGTGGTCGGCGAGGGTCGAGAGCCGCGCCGCCGCCTCCTCGGTCAGCGCCTCGGCCGAGGGGTAGAGCAGGTAGGCGAAGGCACGCTCGCGCGAGCGTCCCACCCGGCCGCGGATCTGGTACGCCTGCGAGAGCCCGAGCTGGTCGGCGCGCTCGACGATCAGGGTGTTGGCGGTGGGGATGTCGAGCCCGGACTCGATGATCGTCGTCGTAACCAGGCAGTCGGCCTCGCCGCGCAGGAAGCTCAGCATCGTCTCCTCCAGCGTGTGCTCGTCCATCTGCCCGTGGGCTTCGAGAAAGCGGGCGCCGGGGACCAGAGCGCGCAGGCGCTCGGCGGTTTCGGGCAGCGAGTCGATGCGGTTGTGGAGGACGAAGGCCTGGCCCTTGCGCTCGACCTCGCGGGTGATCGCCTTGCGGACGAGGTCCTCGTCGTAGGGGCCGACGTAGGTGCGGACCGGGCGCCGTCCCTCGGGCGGGGTCTCGATCACGGAGATGTCGCGCAGGCCCGCGAGGCTCATCTGCAGGGTGCGCGGGATCGGCGTCGCCGAGAGCGCCAGCACGTCGACTTTCAGCTTCAGCTGCCGCAGTAGCTCCTTCTGCTTGACCCCGAAACGCTGCTCCTCGTCGACGATGACCAGGCCCAGCTCCTTGGCGCGGACGTCGCGCGAGAGCAGCCGGTGGGTGCCGATGAGGACGTCGACCTTGCCGGCCTCGAAGTCTTTGAGGACAGCTTTCACCTCCGCCGCCGGGCGCAGGCGGGAGACGCCCTCGACGCGGAACGGGAGGTCGGCGAGACGCTCGCGGAAGGTGCCGAAGTGCTGCTGGGCGAGGATCGTGGTCGGGACCAGGACGATCACCTGCTTGCCGTCGGCGGCGGCCTTGACGGCGGCGCGCAGGGCGACCTCGGTCTTGCCGAAGCCGACGTCGCCGCAGACCAGGCGGTCCATCGGCCGCTCCGACTCCATGTCGCCCTTGACCGCCTCGATCGCCTCCAGCTGGTCGGCGGTCTCGCGGTAGGGGAAGGCCTGCTCCATCGCGATCTGCCACTCGCCGTCGGGCGGGAAGGCGTGGCCGCGGCGAGAGCGGCGCTCGGCGTAGAGGTTGAGCAGCTCCCCGGCCAGGGCACCGGCCGCTTTGCGCGCCCGTGCCTTCATGTTCTGCCAGCGTTTGCCGCCCAGCGCCGAGAGCGACGGTTCGCCGCCGGCGCCGACGTAACGGCTCAGCTTCGCGAGCTGGTCGGTGGGGACGTAGACGCGGTCCTCGCCTTTGTATTCGAGGTAGAGGTAGTCGCGGGTGACGCCGCCCACCTCGCGGGTCTCGAAGCCGGCGAAGCGGGCGACGCCGTGGTCCTCGTGGACGACGTGGTCGCCGGTGCGGAGCTCGGCGAACGACTGCAGCGCCCGGCCGAGGCGCGCGTCGGCCCGCGGTGGGCGCTTGCGGAAGACCTGCGTG
>Ga0190264_10000004_pt1 | contig 39111 bp, 34 predicted proteins | sample Popmic112T_FD_136651 | JGI IMG/M metagenome (GOLD analysis project Ga0190264, IMG submission 136651) | Populus adjacent soil microbial communities from riparian zone of Indian Creek, Utah, USA - 112 T | ecosystem: Environmental > Terrestrial > Soil > Riparian zone | place: USA: Utah | collected... | reverse complement strand
CGAGGCCGACATCCTCGGCGGCTTCAGCGAATGCATCGAAGAAGCGTTCACGGGCGTGGGACTGCGAGCACACCTGAAGAGCCTCTACACCGAGCTGGTCACGAAGACCAGCGCGACGATCTACCTGATGGGCTACCCGGACACGATCCCCTCCTCGGCCCTCACCTACAGCGCCGCCCAGTTGGCGATGACCGGCGAGCTGCTGAACCGCGAAATCGCCTCGGTCGCCGGCGAAGTCAGCACGACCCGCCTGCGGCCGTTGCTCCCGCCCCACTTCAACGTCGGCATCGACATCTCGCCGGTCTACCCCTCCCGTTACTCCTGCTCGCGGTTCGGCTTCCGCGTCGACGGTCCCAGCGTGCAGTCGGAACCGACCCAGGACGAGCTCGAGGTCGATCACCCGCTCTCCTTCTGCTCGGGCCCGCCGATCGGGCCGCCGTGGGTGATCAGCGGCGACACCGGCATCCACCCCAGCGCCGCCGGCTACGCGCAGATGGCGGCGCAGGTACCACCGCCCGAAGCCTGACCAGCGCCCGACCGAGTTAGTTGCCGGTTGCCGAGAAGTGCTGGTAGTCGCGCGGCCAGGGCCAGTTGCCGCCCCACTCCCAGCCGATCGCGGCGAAGGCGTCGACGACCGCGCCGCCGCGGTGGATCAGTCCCTTCGCCCGGCGTGAGCGGTCTACGTACGGAGCTCCACCCGGCGGCGAGACGTAGCCGGATTCGGTCACGTACGGATTCTCCAGCGGGTTGAGGTCGAGCGCCCGCCCGTAGGCGTGTTCGGACCAGACCCCGCCGCTGCCCGCGACAAAGCGGCAGTTGAAAGCAGAGGTGTTGTCGGCGGCCATGCTGCGGCGGTCGTCGGCACCGTAGGCGTCGACGAGGCGCATCTGCCGGATCGGGTAGCGAAGGCGAAAGAGGGTCCGCATCACGCCGAGCATCCCCTTGGCGGCGTCCTGGTTGACGACGAGCCGCCCGCGGTGGACATCGCCGTCGAACCCCCAGTGGCTGACGGTCAGCAGCCGCAGCTCGCCGAGCCCGACCGGGCAACCGCGGCGCCAGGAGACCCCGGTCATCCGCTCCCGCGTTGCCGCGTCGATCCGCTCGGCACGCCCCTGGAAGGGTTGCGCCGCGGCAACTCGGGAATCCGCCGCAGGAGTCCAGCCCGCCGCCAGCAGCGCGGTGAGCACGATTGCCAAGCCGGCCTTCACGCCGACAAATCTAAGCAGCGCTAGCCCGCGTCGCCGGGAAGCACGGCCAGCGCTTTTGAAACCAGGTCGCGCCGGTCACAGCTGACGAGGCGGCGATCGCCTTCCCCGACCGCCGCGACATAGGCCGCGTCATAGACGGAGATCGAGTGGTGCTCGGCGAGCTCGGCGGCCCGGGTCATCAGCGCCCCCGTAGAGGCAACAACACCGCCGTCGCCGGCGATCCGCTCGAGTACCGCGAGCATGGGGGCAACCGCTTCGGGGGTTCTCCATGCGCGAATCGCGACATTCGCGACCTCGTAACGAGCAAGATCCAAAGTGGCGAGAGTGCTTGGGGATCCCTCCAGCAGTGCGCAAGCGGGGGCATGCTGAGCGTCGTCCCGATCGAAGGCCGCGAGCACAACGCTCGCGTCGAGCAGCAGCGTGCTCAAGGCCCGGGCCTCGTCGCCTTCACCAGCTCGGCGGCATCGCCCCCGTGGTGACCAGAGCCCTCGCGCAGCAGCTCGCGGATCGCCCCGGCTCGATCGGCGCGGCGGCGGCGAAGCGCCTCATCGGCGAAGCCCCTCAAGACGGCACTGCGGCTGGTTCCAAGCCGACGCGCCTCCGCGTCGACCTCGGCCAACAGCTGCTCAGGCATCGAGACCATCACTTTCGCCATGATCGTCAGTATACCCGGGTATATAGGCCCGTGCCCGTCGCGGCCTTTTCTTGGACGCCATCCTCCGATCCTCGCCGGCCAGGTGTGACCGAGCAAGACGCACGCGTGTCGTCTCTGTCTCGACAGGGCAAGCAAAGGCGAGCTTGCCCCCGGCCCGTCGGCAGTGAGAGCATGGTCTACCGATGAGCTTCCTCTCCCCCGCCCCACCGCCGTTCGAGCTCGAGGAGTGGAAGCGCAAACCACACCTGGCACGGCTCAAGCCACTGGTGCAGGACTGGGGGGAAAACGGGTTCGGCTCGCCGTCATTCGTGTACCTGCTCTACGCGCTGAAGTTGGTCGTCTACGCGGGCGGGGCGCTGCTGGCGATCTCGACCACGCCGGGGCTGGGGGGCGTCGGCAACTTCGGCGACTGGTGGACCGAGCCGATCGTCTTCCAGAAGTTCGCGCTCTGGACCCTGCTCTGGGAGATCCTCGGGCTCGGAGCCGGCTCGATGCCGCTGAGCTTCCGCTTCCTCCCCCCGATCGGCGGGCCGCTCTACTGGCTGCGGCCGGGGACCGTGCGACTGCCGCCGTGGCCGGACAAGGTGCCGTTGACCGCAGGGACGCGGCGCACGCTGTTCGACGTCGCGCTCTACGCGGGCGTGGTCATCGTCGGGATCTACCTGCTCTTCTCCGCCGGCGTCGACGTCGACGGGCTGGGAGCGGGACGGCTGGCGCCGGCGGGGATCGCGGTGCTGCTCGGTCTCCTCGCCCTGCTCGGCCTGCGCGACAAGGTCTCCTTCCTCGGCGCCCGACCGGAGATCTACGCGACGATGCTCGCGGTCGGCCTCTTCCCGCTCGACCAGTGGATCGTCGCCTGGCAGTTCATCTTCATCTTCATCTGGTGGGGCGCCGCCTCCTCGAAGCTGAACCGTCACTTCCCCTTCGTCGTCTCGGTGATGATCAGCAACGCGCCGCTGGTCGGGCCGAAGGCGCTGAAGCGCAAGCTCTGGCGCGACTACCCGGAGGACATGCGGCCCTCGAAACTGGCCGCCGGCATCTCCCACTTCGGCACCGTGCAGGAGTTCGGCTGGCCGCTGCTCCTACTCACCGTGGACAACAACACCGTGCGCACGATCGCGATCGTCGGCATGATCCTCTTCCACCTCAACATCACCTCGATGTTCCCGCTGGCGGTGCCGCTGGAGTGGAACATCTTCATGATCTTCGGGACGGTGTTCCTGTTCGGCCACTACGGCGACGTACCGCTCTCCTCGCTCGACGACCCGCTGCTGATCGCGATGATCGCGGTCATCTGCCTCGGCCTGCCGGTGCTCGGCAACTTCCGTCCCGACAAGATCTCCTTCCTGCCCTCGATGCGCTATTACGCCGGCAACTGGGCGACCACGCAGTGGCTGTTCCGCAAGGGCAGCGGCGCCGAAGACAGGCTCGACGAGCGGATCACGAAGCCGGCCCGGGTGGTCGGCAAGCAGGTGGGCGACATCTACGACCCCGAGACCGCCGACTTCCTGCTCAACAAGGGCCTCGCCTTCCGCTCGATGCACTCGCACGGGCGCGCGCTCAACGCCCTGCTCCCGCACGCGGTCGACGACGTCGAGGCCTACGACGCCCGCGAGGGCGAGCTGATCTCCAACGTCGTCAACGGCTGGAACTTCGGCGACGGCCATTTCCACGGGTGGCAGCTGCTGCAGGCGGTGCAGGAGCACTGCGAGTTCGCGCCGGGCGAGGTGCGAGTGATCACGCTTGAGTCGGAAGCGGTCGGCAGCGGCCGCCAGCGCTACGCCATCTACGACGCCGCGACCGGCTTAGTCGAGGAGGGCTCGGTCGCCGTCGCCGACATGGTCGGGCGCCAGCCCTGGCTGGACGAGTCGTGGGAGTTTCCGGTCGACGTGGAGCGGCGGGTGCAGCCCGTGAGCCCGGCCGCGACGCCGGCATGAGCACGGCGACGGTAGTCGGCTCCGGCCCCAACGGGCTGGCCTGCGCGGTGGCGCTGGCGCAGGCCGGGGTCGAGGTGACGGTGCTGGAGGCCGAGGCGACGATCGGCGGCGGCACCCGCAGCGCCGAGCTGACGCTGCCGGGCGTGCTGCACGACGTCTGCTCGGCGGGGCAGCCGATGGCGGCCGCCTCGCCCTTCTTCCGCTCGCTGGAACTGGAGAAGCACGGCCTCGAGTGGCGCTGGGCCGAGGTCGACCTCGCGCACCCGTTCGACGACGGCAGCGCCGCGACGATGGTCCGCTCGATCGAGCAGACGGCGGCGGGACTGGGAGAGGACGGGCCCGCCTGGCGGCAGCTGTTCGAGTCACCGGCCGCGCACTTCGACGAGGTCAACGAGGACGGGCTGCGCCCGATCCTGCACCTGCCGAGGCACCCGCTGCGGCTGGCGCGCTTCGGGATCCCGGCGGCCGCCCCGGCGACCGTGCTTGCCCGCCGCTGGAAGTCCCCGGCGACCCGAGCCCTGTTCGGCGGCACCTCCGCCCACTCCTTCAGCCCGCTGACGCGGCCGCTGAGCGCCGCGGTCGGGATGGCGCTGACCGCCGCCTGTCACAGCGTCGGCTGGCCGGTCGCCGGCGGCGGCTCGCAGTCGATCGCCGACGCCCTGGCGTCGGTGCTGCGCGAGCACGGCGGGCGGATCGAGACGGGGGTGCGCGTCCGCTCCCTGGCGGAGCTGGGATCTCCGGACGTCGTCGCCTTCGATCTCGCCCCCACGGGCGTCGCCGAGATCGTCGGCGACCGGCTCCCGAGTCGAGTCACCCGCGCCTACCGTCGCTACAAGTACGGCCCGGCGGCCTTCAAGGTCGACCTCGCGGTCGCGGGCGGCGTGCCCTGGACGGCGGAGGCGTGCCGCCGCGCCGGCACCGTCCACCTCGGCGGCTCCTTGGAGGAAATCGTGGTCGCCGAGCGCGACACCAACCGCGGCCGTATGCCGGCCCGCCCCTTCGTCCTCGTCTGCCAGCAGTACCTCGCCGACCCCGGCCGCTCGGCGGGTGACGTGCACCCGATCTGGGCCTACGCCCACGTGCCCAACGGCTATGACGGGGACGGGGAGAAAGCGGTGCTCGACCAGATCGAACGCTTCGCCCCAGGCCTGCGCGAGCGCATCATTGCCACCGCCACGCACTCCCCCGCCGACTTCGAGGCGGGCAACGCCAACTACGTCGGCGGCGACATCGTCGCCGGGGCCAATACCCCGCTGCAGTTCTTCTTCCGCCCCCGATTCGCGCTCGACCCGTACTCGACCGGCGCCCCCGGCCTCTTCATCTGCTCCGCCGCGACGCCGCCCGGCGGTGGCGTCCACGGCATGGGCGGCTACAACGCCGCCCAGTCGGCACTGCGGTACCTCCGCCAGGGCTGATCCCCGTGGCTGCAAGTAGGCTGCGCAAGCTCGTGTCCTCCCGCCTCCCGATCCTCAGCCTGGCAGCCGCGCTGCTGCTCGCCGTCGTCGGGGTCTTCGCGCTCGGCGGCGACAGCCGCGCCGCCGACGCCGGAGTCACCGCGGTCGACTCCTCGGCCTGCGGCCCGGTCCAGTACGGCGGCGCGGGTACGGCGCAGGCCCTGATCGTCTCCGACCTGCCACTGCAGGGGGACTCGCGGCGGCGCTCGCTGCAGATGAACGACGCGATCCGGCTGGTGCTGGAAGACGCAAACTGGAAAGCCGGGGGGTACTACGTCGCCTTCCAGGCCTGCGACGACTCCGAGGCCGACACCGGCCTCTGGAGTAAGGCCCAGTGCCGGGCCAACGCCCGCGCCTACGCCGCCAATCCCGCCGTGCTCGGTGTCATCGGCACCTACAACTCCGGCTGCGCCGAGGCGATGCTCCCGATCCTCGGCAATGCCCCTCAGGGCGGCCTGGCGATGGTCTCCCCCGGCAACACCCTGATCTGCCTGACCCAGTCGGCGCCCGGCTGTCCCAAGGGCGAGCCGAAGAGCCTCTACCCGAAGCGGCGCAACTATGCGCGGGTGGTCCCCAACGACGCCTACCAGGGCGCCGGCCTGGCCAGCTTCGCGCGCGGGCAGGGAGTCAAGCGCCCCTATGTGCTCTACGCCGCCGGCGACCCGACCAGCCTTGGGCAGGCGCGGACCTTCCGCGGCGGCGCCAAGAAGCTGGGAATGCAAGTCGCCGGGTTCCGTGCCTGGAACCCCGATGCCGCTAACTACAGGGGCCTGATGAATGCTGTCGGTCGTAAGATGCCCGATGCCGTGGTGCTGGCCGGGCTGACCGAGCAGAACGGCGCCCAACTGATCAAGGACAAGGTCGCGACCCTCGGCTCCAACAGTGGCATGGTCAAGCTGCTGGCACCCGACGGCTTCGCCCAGCAGTCGACGATCGACCTCGCCGGCAGCGCCTCGGAGGGCATGTTCGCCAGCGTCCCCGGCCGCGTGCCCGAGAACCTCGAGGGCGAAGGCGCAAAGCTCGTCTCCCAGCTGAAGAAGGAGACCAAGGGCCCGGTCGAACTGTATGCGCCGTACGCCGGGCAGGCGGCAAGCGTGCTGCTCGCGGCGATCACCCGCGGCGGCGAACGCAACCGCGTGATCAGCGCTATCCGCGAGACCCACGTCTCCCATGGCATCACCGGCAGCTTCAGCATCCTCCCCAGCGGCGACCCCAGCCTCGGTCCGATCACGATCTCGGTCGCGAAGAAGAGCTTCGTGACGGTGCGCGAGGTCGATCCGGGCCCACGCCTGGTCGCTGCCGCCCGCCGCGGCTAGACGAAGCGGAGACCGACCACATGATCCGGTGGCCTTCCGCAACCCCGGGGCCGGAATCGAGTTAACTGGGGAATGCCTAATCCCCGGCCAAATTGCCGGGGAGCGGGGGAACCATGTTTTCGGGGCGAGCCCACCTTCGGGTGGGGGCGCAAGCTCCTTCAGCGCCAGCCCGTCAGCTAACCCCGTCGGCCGACGAAGGAGGCATGGATGACGATTGCCCGACGGGCGGCGTGGTTGGCCGCCATCTGCATGTTCCTCACGGCCCTGGCCGTGGCCTCGGTCTGCGCCACCGGCAAGGCCTGGGCGCAGCCCCGCGGCGGCATCTCCGCGGTCAACCCCGAACCCGCTCCCCCGCCCGCCGCGGCGCCGCCGAGCGCTCCGGCCGGGGACGCCGCCCTGGTCGGCGGCCGCGCGATCGCGCCGGTCGACGCCCCGGCCGCGGTCAAGCGGGTGATCGCGGCGGCGAACAAGATCCGCACCAAGCCCTATGTATGGGGCGGCGGGCACGGACGCTGGTGGGACCGCGGCTACGACTGCTCCGGCGCGGTCAGTTACGCGCTGCGCGGCGGCGCGTTTCTCGACAGTCCCCTCCCCTCCGGGCCGATGGAACGCTGGGGAAGCCCGGGCCCGGGGCGCTGGGTCACGGTCTACGCCAACGCCGGCCACGCCTACGCGGTGATCGCCGGCCTGCGCTGGGACACCTCCGGCAGCAACGGCAGCGGCCCCCGCTGGCACGCCGACATGGCGAGCAGCGCCGGCTACGTCGCGCGTCACCCGCCGGGCTACTAGCCTGCCCGGTGCCTTGGTGGGAATGAGAGAGAAGCTGGCCTTGGTGGCCGCCGGTGCGACTATCGCGCTGGCGGCCGGCACGGCCGCGTCCACCGCGGAGGCAGCCATCCCCTGGGGAGCCGGCTGCACCTCGGTCGCGGCAGACGGGTCGCGGACCAGCGCCACCTGCGGCGCTGAACTGGTCGACGGCCGGGCGATCGCTCCGCCGGGCGCACCCACCGCCGTCAAGCAGGTGATCGCGGCGGCCAACCACATCAGGGGCAGGCCTTACGTCTGGGGCGGCGGTCACGCCGACTGGCGCAGCCGCGGCTATGACTGCTCCGGCGCCGTCGGCTACGCCCTCCACGGCGCCGACCTGCTCGGCGTGACCATGGTCTCGGGCCAGCTGGCTTCCTGGGAAAGGGGCGGGGTCGGCCGCTGGATCACGATCTACGCCAACTCCCACCACGTGTTCATGGTCGTGGCCGGGCTTCGCTTCGACACCCGCGACGCGCCGCCGGGAGTGACCGGACCGCGGTGGCACCGAGCCGGCGTGGATACGCGCAGCTTCGTCGCCCGGCACCCGGTCGGTCTCTGAGACCGAGACCGAGACCGAGACTCGCTGCGTTTACAGAGGGATACCAGAGCATTTGTAGATCGCTAGACTGGGCCGGGTGTCGCCGCGGGACAGCGAAGACATGCGCAACGATCTCCTCGCGGCGAAGGAGCGGGATCTGAGGCCGCTGCTGGAAGAGAGCTCGGAGATCCTCGATCTCGACTACGTGCAGACCGAGGCGATGGAGGACTTCCTCAACCTCGCCTGGTTCTCCGGCACCCGCTCCGGCCGCGACCAGATGAACGCCCGTGCGACCGAACCCAACCCCGACGTCGAGGCGGTCTTGGTCTCTCATCTCAAATCGGACTTCAAAGGCCTGATGGATCAGTCCGCCGAGACGCTCAACCTGACCGTTCCGCGCACGATCAACATGTGGAACTACCTCCACGATGCCTGGATGGCCGGTAACCGCACCTGCGAAGCCGAGATGATGGCGCTCTACATCGAAACGCAGTCGGACGTCGGCGAGGAAGCGCGCAAGTGGCTCGAGGAGAAAGACGAGACGGACTAGCCGCCTGGGAGAGGCTAGGCCCTCCTAGGTGAAGCCGCATTTTTTCAGACCGTATTTGGCGGCCTGGTCTTCAACAGCTTTGAACGGCGTTTTGGCCGTGTAGACGCTCAGCGGATCCTTCTTGCTCTCCTCAACCGCCTTCTCGACTCCGTCCAGCATTGCCGCGATCTCATCCTCATCGCCGTCCGGCGCCCCGAGCTCACGGAGTTCCTCGATCTCGACTTCGATCGGGGGTATCCCGACCTCGACAACGAGCTCTTCTTCGCGCGCTTTCGATTCGTCTTTACCGTTCTCTTTCAGGAAGGCTTTGTACCCAGACGACTGGCGGTCGTCGGCCTTGTCGCAGATCGCCTGCGCCTGGGCGATGAACGCGCCCTTTGAGAGTGCCTCGTCGCCGCTGTCGCCGCAACCCCCGACCATGCCGGCAACGATCAGGATGAGAGCCGCCGTTACCGACGATCTGGTTTTCGAAGTGGTCGTCCACATAAGAAAGGGAGCGCGCGACCCCGAGGGCCGCGCGCTCCTAATCACACTAGAACCAATGATCGACCCTTACGGGTAGATCAGGTACGGTTCACCGATTTCGGTGTCGATTACCTGCCGGGTCTCATTTTTACCTGCCGGTGAAGGCAGACCCGCCTGGAGGTTCACCAGGGGGTTGAGGTTGATCGGAATGAACCCGAACAGAGTCAGGACGCAGCCGCTGGCGCCGGGCGCCGAGAACGAATTGTCCACGTATTCACCATTTTTGAGGTGAAGGATCTGCAGGGTGGGATCAAATGAGAATTCCGGGTTTTTCCCGGTGATCGGGGTGTTCGGCCCAGGCGGGCTCGTCGTCCCGGTGATCATATGGAGCGTGATCGGGCTCCCGACCGAACCGACGTAGCAGTTCGGACCGAGGACGCCGGTCGTGTTCTCCAGGTGCACTTTGATCGGCAGCGTGATATCCGTGGCGCCTTTCAGCACCGGCTGGCCTGCCAGTTCGGTCGTAGCGTAGAGAGTCAACGCGCTGCTACCGAGAAATTCGGCGAGCCAAGTCAGACCGGTTATACCGATGACTCCGCCCGGGACTTTCTGTTTAGCTTTCGAAAGTCCGCCTTTGGAATTGGCGACGAAGTTTTCGAATTCGCCGTTGGAGCCGCCGCTCACCGTGATCGGTTTTTCGATCGGCACGGTCTTGCTACCCATTTTGAAGCTGCCGCTCTTGACGGTCGAGAAAATGCAGAGTTCGACGCCTGCGCCGATTGGTTCAGTTGCCGGATCCGGACAACCCGCGAACTGCGAATAGCCCGGAGCAGGCGTGGTTGCCTGCGCTGCCGGCGCGAGCATCGCAACGGCGATAACCGCCGTCATGACCGCGCCCAGCAGCTTCCCAAGATGCTTAGACCTCATTGAGACTCCTCCCACTGGTTTACATTGCAGTCTCGACTAAATCAATCTATGCTGACTGCGAGAGATTCGCCGAGTTGACCGGAAGACCGTATCGGTATTCTGAGGTGCCTGTCAAGGTACTTTTTGCGCTCTAGGCCTTCAAATCAACGGACATTTGGCCTTAGCGGGCAATACTCATTTGTTCGTTGACGTCCAGCCGTGCAATCAGCTTCAGGAGACCAGCCCCCTCGGCCGGCCGTTGCCCATGTCGAAGGCGGCCGAGGAAGCCGCTGGTCTCAGCCGATGCGCCAGTCGCGTCGTTCGGCACCGAGGCCGCCCATCAGCTGAAGACTGACGGGCGGCTTTCTCGATTCTCTATCCGAGCATTACCTTGGTGTCTACTCCTGTGTATTTACCCGTCACATGATATTCGCCCCGCATCGTCATCGTCGTAGATGCGTGCCCGCTGGTTGCATTCACACCGCACACGGAAAGGGGTCCCATTGTGCTTGTGACGTTGAATTTGCCCAGGTGGGCCATGTTGATGCTTATGCCTTCGTTAGCTGCACTCGCATTTATGGTGCCGAATGTTGTGCCGGTGATTGGGCCCTGCGCTGGAATGTCATATGTGCAGATCGGTTTGTTTTCTGTATGTTTCGTGTGGCTTTCATAGATGTGTACTTCGATCTTTGCTCCTTCTCCGCATTTAACGGTTATTTGACCGGCGGTGGTGGTCGGAGCGTGAATCCTAAAGAAACATCCGTTCACTGTGACTGTCGCCGGTACGGCTGTCATACCGTTTGAGAAGCAACCCGAAAAGCCCGGCGTAAAGTCGACTTCTGTTTCCGGACCGTTGATCGTGGCCGATAGGGTCGTGATCGTGCATTCGACGTATCGGGCTCCGTTACCGAACGTCATCCGTATCAGTTCCCCGTGTACGGTTTTGACGTCTTTGCCCGTCAGGACCGCCGGGTATGAGTCCGCTGTGAATACAGCAGCCTGGGATGCCGTGGTCGACACGGCACTCAGCGCCAGCACTGCGGTCATGGCCAAGCCTAGGCTCTTCTTGCTCCGGTTCATCGCTTCCTTCCTCTCGCTCGGGTTTTGTGCCCTCGATGGCAGCTAAACCTCTAGCCGCAAAGGACAGACTGTGTCAACGACAAGCCGCCTCTAGGTCGTGCAGGGGCGACGAGGTCCTTGACTTCACGCTGCAAATCGCGCTGGTCAGTTTTCCGCGTGCGCCTGTAGGGCGCACTCTCAGTAATGGCGTCACCGGGCCACGGCGGCGGTGACTGCCCGCCACCGGAGCGGTGGCGGGCGTAGGACCCACTAACTAGTGTTCGAGCATCACTTTGGTGTCAACGCCTCCCGATTTACCCGTCACTACATATTCTCCCCGCGCCGATCCAGTCGTTGCAGCATGCCCGCTAGTTGCATTCACGCCGCATATGGAAAGCGGTCCCATTGTGCTTGTGACGTTAAATTTGCTTAGGGCGGCGAAGTCGAGCTTGATCCCTTCGTTGGCTGCTCCCGGGTTCGTAGGGCTGATTTTGATACCGGTGATCGGGCCCTGCGCTGGAATGTCATATGTGCAGATGGGTTTGTTTTCTGCGTGTTTCGTTGCGTTTTCGTAGACGTGTATTTCAATCTGTTGGCCCGCTGGACATACTATGGTTGTCTGACCCGCCGTTGTAGTCGTGGCGTGGATCCTGTACAAGCAGCCGTTCATTGTGAATGTCACCGGTACAGTTGTCAAACCTCTCGCAAAGCATTCGCCATACGTTGGGGTAAAGTCAACTTCTGTCGTTGGTCCAGAAATCGTCGCTGACAGAGTGACGAGTGTGCATTCGACGTGCAGGGCACCGTTGCCGATCGTAATCCTTGTGAGTTTTCCGTGTTCGGTATTTACGTCTTTACCCGTCAGGGTTGCCGGATACGCGTCCGCTGTGAATACCGCGGCCTGAGATCCCGTAGCCGATACCGCACCTAGTGCCAAGACCGCGATCAGGGCAAGGCCGAGGGTCTTCGTCCTCCGCTTCATCGTTATTCCTCTCGCTTGGGTTATGCCTCAAGGGCAATCAACCTGTAATCGCAAGGGCTAGCCATGTCAACTTGCTGACGTCTGCTCGACAGAACCGCAGCAGCCGCCTGGGTCTTCCTGCCGCAATTGCCGCTGGTCGCCTATCCGCGCGCGCCGATTTGGCGCACTCTCTGACACAGCGATGTTGATGCGCCGCTGCGGCACTGGAGCAACGGCCGGCCGCCATCAAAAGAGTGACTACCAGCGCCCTACTAGATAGTGCGATAATAGGAGGCTTGGTCTTTTACTCTGCAATCGTCGCGGTGTTTTAGTTCTCCGCGCGCGCACGATAGGCGCGCCCTCAGCAGCAGCACTCCCGAGGTTGCCCTGTGGGCTGAAGCGACGACCCCCGTCACCAAAGGTAGTGACGGGCGGCTAAGACCTGCCTATTGGAGCATTACTTTGGTGCTTACGCCACCCGAATTACCGGTCACCAAGAAATCGCCACGCAGTGCCATCTGGGTCGTAGCATTTCCGCTGGTTGCATTCACGCCGCAGATGGACAACGGTCCCATTGTACTTGTGGTTTGAAATGTGTAGGGGGGTGGGGGTGGCCCGGGAAACTTGAACTCGATACCTTCGTTGGCGGCGGCTGGGTTAATGACACTAAATTTGATGCCGGTGATCGGGCCCTGTACGCCGACGTCGTATGTGCAGATCGGTTTGCTTTCAGTGTGTTTCGTTGAGTTTTCGTAGACGTGTATTTCGATCTGTTTTCCTGCACTACATACAACAGTTAGTTGACCGGCGGTAGTCGCCGTAGCGTGAATCCTAAAGAAACACCCGTTCACTGTGACTGTCGCCGGTACGGTTGTCAAACCGTTTGAGAAGCAACCCGAGAAGCCCGGCGTAAAGCCGACTTCTGTTTCCGAACCGTTGAGCGTGGCTGATAGGGTCGTGATCGAGCATTCCACGTATCGGGCTCCGTTACCGAACGTCATCCGTATCAGTTCCCCGTGTGTGGTTTTGACGTCTTTGCCCGTCAGGACCGCCGAGTATGCGCCCGCTGTGAATACAGCGGCCTGAGATGCCGTGGCTGACACGGCGCTCAGCGCCAGCACTGCGACCAGGGCCAAGCCTAGGGTCTTCATTGCGTCAACGACAAGGCGCCCAGGCTTAGGATGGACGGTGCGATTCCAACCTTCTTGCTGCAACCGTCGCTGAGCGACTCTCCGCGTGCGCCGACAGGGCGCACGCTTGGAGACGACACCGTCGGCCCCCGGAGGAGCCGCCCGTCACTTGAGAGTGACGGGCGGCTTGGGGGCCTATTCGATCATGATCGGCGTGTGAACACCGCTTGAGCTGCCTGCCAGGAGATATTCGCCACGTAGCGATGCCGTGGTAAACGCGTGTCCACTGGTGGCATTTACTCCGCAAAGAATAAGGTTGCCCATTGTGCTTGTGGCGTTGAATATGGCCAGCTCTTTGAGGTTGACCCGCACACCTTCTGTGCTCGTGCCTGAGTTCATGGCGCTGAGTGTGGCGCCCGTGATCGGACCCTGCGGGCCGATGTCGTATGTGCAGAAGGGTTTGTTTTCTGCGTGTTTCGTCGCATTTTCGTAAATGTGTACCTGGATAGCCTGTCCTTCTGGACATCTGAAGGATATTTGACCTTCGGTTGTGCCCGTGGCATGGAATACGACGTGACATCCATTTGGTGTAACTGTGGCGGGTACCGCTGTAAAGCCGTTGGAAAAGCATTCTGAGAAGGTTGGTGTAAATGTAACTTCTGTTTCCGCTTTGGTGAGCACGGTCGACAGGGTCGTAATTGTGCATTCGACGTATCGAGCTCCGTTGCCGAACGTAATCCGTATGAGTTTCCCATGTTCCGTGTTCGCGTCTTTGCCCGTCACCGTCGCCGGATATGCGCCCGCTGTAAGGGTACGGGCCTGTGCTGACGTGACCGATATAGCACTCAGTGCCAGAGCTGCGATCACGACAATGCTTAGGATGTTTCCGCTCCGTTTCATCGTTCCCTTCCTCTCGCTAGGTTTGCGCCTCAAGGGCAATCAACCTCTAGTCACCCGGGTGAGCTATGTCAACTGCCGGCGCCCTACTCGATAATGCGACAGCGGGACGCTTGGCCTTTGCTCTGCAATCGCCGCTGGTTAGTTCTCCGCGCGCACCGATAGGCGCACTCTCAGCAATGGGGTCACCGGCTCCACGGCGGGAGTGACTGCCCGCCACCGAAACGGTGGCGGGCTTAGGATCTTTACCTAGTGTTCGAGCATTACTTTGGTGTCTACGCCACCCGATTTACCCGTCACTACATATTCACCACGCGCCGATCCCGTCGTCGCGGCGTGCCCGCTGGTTGCATTCACACCGCACACCACAAGCGATCCCATTGTGCTTGTGACGTTGAATTTGGCTAGGTCGGTAAAGTTCATTCTGAAGCCTTCGTTGGCTAGACCCGGGTTCGCAACGCTGAATGTGATGCCGGTGATCGGGCCCTGCGCTGCGATGTCGTATGTGCACAGCGGTTTGTTTTCTTCGTGTCTCGTAGTGTTTTCGTAGATGTGTATTTCGATCTGTTTTCCTTCCGGGCATATGATGGTTGTCTGCCCCATCGTTGTGCTCGTGGGGTGGATCCTGTAGACGCACCCGTTCGTTGTAATTGTCGCCGGTACCGTTGTCAGGCCATTCGAGAAGCATCCGGCATAGGTCGGCGTAAAGTCGACTTCTGTTTGCGCGCTGGTAAGCGTGGCCGACCAAGTCATGGTTGTGCATTCGACGAACCTGGCGCCATTGCCGATCGTTATCCGTGTGAGTTTCCCGTGTTCGGTGTTTACGTCTTTGCCCGTCAGGACCGCCGGGTATGCACCCGCTGTAATGTTGTTGGCGTGAGCTGCCGGGGCGATCGCGAAGCTCAGCGCTAGGACCGTGATCATGACAACACCTAAGGTCTTGGCATTCCGTTTCATCGGTTCTTCCTCCAGCCGGGGGCTCTCAGGGCAGTCAATCCGTAGTCGCCAGAGATGGGCTGTGTCAACGACAGGCGCCCCCGACCCCATACAGAGGCACGGGACGCCCGACCGTTACGCTGCAATTGCCGCTCGTCGGTTCTTCGCGTGCGCCGATACGGCGCACTCTCGGAATCATCGTCGTCGGCACTTGTGGCGATGGTGAAGTAGCGATCTCCTATTGGATCATGATCGGGGTGTCTACACCACCCGATTTTCCGGAAAGGAGATATTCGCCACGCAGCGATGCCGTCGTTGCTGCGTGTCCGCTGGTTGCATTCACACCGCACACGGCAAGGGGACCTTTTGTGCTTGTGACGTTGAATTTGCCCAGTTCGACAAGGTTGACACTTATACCTTCGTTAGCTGCACCCCCGTTTATGACGCCGAGTTTGGCACCGGTGATCGGGCCCTGCGCTGCGATGTCGTATGTGCACAGCGGCACGTTTTCTGCGTGCCTCGTTGCATTTTCGTAGACATGCACTTCTATTGAAGCGCCCGCACTGCACGTGACGAACGCCTGCGCCGTAGCTTTACTCGTCGCTTCGACTGTGAAAACACATCCGCTCATTGTGAGTGTCCCCGGTACCGCTGTCAGGCCGTTTGCGAAGCATCCCGAGAAGGTCGGAGTAACTGTGACTTTTGTGGCCGCTTCGGTAAGTTCAGCCCCCAGGGTCACGGTTGTGCATTCGAGGAATCGGGCGCCATTGCCGATCGTCAACCGCGCAAGTTTCCCGTGTTCGGTGTTTGCGTCTTTACCCGTCACAACCGCCGGATACTTTCCCGCTGTGACTTTATTGGCCTGCGCTGCCATGGCGGACACGGAGCTTAGTGCCAGGGCCGCGATCAGGGCCAATCCGAGGGCCTTCGTCTTCGAATTCATCGTTCTTCCTTTCGCTCAGGTTCGCGTTCCTTGTGAACGCTCAACGTCTAGCGGGGAAGCGACCGTCCGTCAAAGAAAAGGTATCGGGTGCGTTCGGCGTTGGACAATTGGATCGAGATCCGGGGGGTATCTTCCCTGCAAACTTCGCTACTCGGTTTCTCGCACGCGCGCTCTTGCGCGCTCACAGCTTGAGTGCTGTTTGCGTTCCTCCTAGGTCCGGAGCGATGTCTGGATTACAGCCCGACAACCGCCCGCCCCGCTTAGCGCGGGACGGGGCGGCTTCAGGCGACGACTCTTGTCGTCTAACCGAATAGGACTTCTATTCCAGCATTACTTTGGTGGCTACACCACCCGATTTACCCGTCACATGATATTCGCCACGCAACGAACCCGTCGTTGCGGCGTGTCCACTGGTTCCATTCACACCGCACACGGAAAGGGGTCCCATTGTGCTTGTGACGTTGAATTTGGCCAGTTCGGCGAGGTTGACACTGATGCCTTCGTTGGGTTCACCCGCGTTTATGATACCTAGTTTGGCACCGGTGATCGGCCCCTGCCCTTCTATGTCGTATGTGCAGATCGGTTTGTTTTCTTCGTGTTTAACTGCGCTTTCGTAGACATGTACTTCAATTTTCGCGCCGCCTCCACATACAACAGTTGCCTGACCTTTTTCCGTGGTCGTAGCATGGAGCCTGAAGAAACATCCGTTCATTGTGACTGTCGCCGGCACCGTTGTCAGACCGTTCGAGAAGCATCCCGAATAGCTCGGCGTAACGTCGACTTCTGTTTTCGCTTCCGAGATCGTTGCCGCCAACGTTGCGGTAGTGCATTCCACGTAGCGGGCGCCGCTGCCGATCGTCAGACGCGCGAGTTCCCCGTGTTTGGTTTTGACGTCTTTGCCTTCCAGGGTCGCCGGGTATGCACCCGCTGTGACTACTGCTGCGCCCTGGGATGCCGTCGCGGAGAAGGCACTGAGGGCCAGCACCGCGATCAGCGCGAGCCCGAGAGCCTTGAGTTTGCCATTCATCGTCTGTGGTTCCTTTCTCTGGATTCTGTCCCTGTATGGGACGCCAGAGCTGTAACCGCCGGACCCGGAATGGGTCAAGGAGATTCATGGAAAGGAGCCCTTAGGGGACGAAACGGCAGGCCGGTGAGACAAAAAGTCCTGCAAGCATCGTGGAACGAATTTCCGCGTGCGCGAAGCTGCGTACTGCTCCATTGCACCGCGGGGGACACTTCCCAACCTCTGCAGGGCAGTACTTCTTGCCCTTCTGCTGGCAGTAGAAGGGCAACCTAGGCAAAAAGTAGCCGTCCGTCCCACGCTAAACGGGACGGGCGGCTACAAATGACAACTCTCGCGTCTAACCGAATTGAAGGACTGCTATTCGAGCATAACTTTGGTGTCTACACCGCCTGATTTACCGGTTATTACGTATTCGCCACGCAACGAACCGGTCGTTGCGGCGTGCCCGCTGGTTGCATTTACGCCGCACACGGAAAGGGGGCCCATTGTGCTTGTGAAGTTGAATTTAGCCAGTTCGTTGAGATTGACAGATATGCCTTCGTTAGCTTTACCCGCGTTCACGACACCAAGTTTGGCGCCGGTGATCGGGCCCTGCGCTGCGATGTCGTATGTGCAGAGTGGTTTGTTTTCTTCGTGTTTAACTGCGTTTTCGTAGACATGTACTTCAATCTGTTTGCCCGCAGGGCAGACGACGGTTGCCTGCCCCGAAGCCGTGGTCGTAGCGTGGAGCTTGAAGGTACATCCGTTCACTGTGATTGTCGCCGGTACCGTTGTCAGGCCGTTCGAGAAGCATTCCGAATAGGTCGGAGTAATCTCGACTTCTGTTTTCGCTTCCGAAATCGTTGCCGCCAACGTCGCGGTTGAACATTCCAGGTACCGGGCGCCATTGCCGGTCGTCAGGCGCGCGAGTTCCCCGTGTACGGTTTTGACGTCTTTGGCAGTCAGGGTTGCCGGGTATGCACCCGCTGTGACTACTGCGCCCTGGGATGCCGTCGCGGAGAAGGCGCTGAGGGCCAGCACCGCGATCAGCGCAAGTCCGAGGACCTTCGTTTTCGAGTTCATCGTTCTCCCTTTCGCTTAGGTCGTGCTCCTTGTGAACGTCTAATCTCTAGACGGAAGGATGCTGCCCGTCAAAGGAACACACCAACTACGTTCGGCGTCGAGCATCTGGATCGTGGTCGGGAAGCTTCTTCCCTGCAACCGGCGCTAGCTGGTTTTCCGCACGCGCGCTCTTGCGCGCTCACAGCATGAGTGCTGGTTGCGTCCCGCCCAGGTTCGGAGCGATATCCAGGTTGCAGACCGACAGCAGGCAACCGCCCGCCCCGCTAGCGCGGGACGGGCGACTTTGCGACTTCAGGTGACGACTTTCGTCGTCTAACCGAGTAGGACTTCTACTGGAGCATTACTTTGGTGTCTACACCGCCCGATTTACCAGTCACATGGTATTCGCCACGCAACGAACCGGTCGTTGCGGCGTGCCCACTGGTTCCATTCACACCGCACACGGAAAGGGGCCCCATTGTGCTTGTGACGTTGAATTTGGCCAGTTCGGCGAGGTTGACCGATATGCCTTCGTTGGCTGCGCCCGCGTTGATGACACCGAGTTTAGCACCGGTGATCGGGCCCTGAGCTGCGATGTCATATGCGCAGATGGGTTTGTTTTCTGTATGCTTTTTGTGGTTTTCGTAGACGTGTACTTGAATCTGTGATCCGGGTCCACAGCCTATGGTTGCTTGACCTTGAACCTGGCTCGTAGGATGGATCGTGATGACACAGGTGAATGTGACTGTCGACGGTACCGATGTCAGGCCATTCGAGAAGCATCCCGAGTAGGTGGGGGTAATTTCCACTTCTGTTTTCGCTTCTGAGATCGTCGCTGACAACGTCGAGTTTTCACATTCGATATAGCGGGCGCCGTTGCCGATCGTCAGGCGCGCGAGTTCCCCGTGTACGGTTTTGACGTCTTTGCCCGTCAGGGTCGCGGGGTATGCGCCTGCTGTGACTACAGCCCCCTGAGCTGCCGTCGCGGAGAAGGCGCTGAGCGCCAGCACCGCGATCAGGGCGAGGCCGATGGCCTTGAATTTGCCATTCATCTGTGGTTCCTTTCTCTGGAATCTGTCCCTGTAGGGGACGCCAGAGCTGTAACCGCTTGACCGGCATAGGTCAAGAAAACATGATGAAAGACCGGTGCCGAACTCGGGCGCCGCCAAGCCGCACGCGTAAACTCCTGCAAGGCTAGTGGCAGCGAAATTCGGGCGCGCTAGATTCGCGCGCGCGAGGCACTAACGCTTTTTCTGCTTCTTGCTCTTCTGCTTCTTGCAGTTGGTTTTGACCACCGGTTCGGTGTTCTGCTGCGCGCCATTCTGAGCGGTGAGGGCGAGCTTGGCGCGACGCTCCTTGGCGCAGAGGTTGGTGCTGTTTACCAGCAGGCCCCTTTTGCCGCCGTAGAGGTCGATCGTGAACTTGGCTACCGGGGCATCGGGAACATTTTGGAAGGTGGTGCGGATGCGGCCTTTCTTGGCGTCGACGAAACCCACCAAGGTGACATGGATCTGGCCGTTGAGGTCGGCGACGATGTCGGGCAGCAGACGCTCCCCACCGTTAGAGCGGAAGTAGACGGGACCCTGCAGCGGCGCGTCGAGGAGCGGCGAAGTGGCCTTGGCGGTACCGAGCACCGAGCCTTTGGGGCACTGGTTGGCTTTGAACTGTACCCGCGTGCAGGGGTTCTGAATGTGAGCGTTGTCGATGAACTCGGTGCGCGGCAAGGTGACCACCGCTTTGCCGATATTGGCGTCGCCCGGACGAGCGGTGAGAGTCGAATGCAGAGCCGGGTGATCGTTTCGCTTCGTCCCTCCTTTGAGCGCGAGTTTGAGCTTGGGCTTGAACCCGAGCGCGCCGCAATCGGACGCTTGGAAGTAGGAGCTGAGGGGGCTGACCACGCCCAAGGTAGAGGTGGCCGTGCCGGTTATCGCGGACGGTTCACAGCTGGTCGGGTTGAGCGTGAAGCTGGGGCGATCCATCTGCAGAGCGACCGAGCGTACGTCCAGCGGGAGGCCATGGAGGATCGTCGGCAGGGGGTCGGAAACCGCTTTGACGATCGTGGTTTCGGGATCCAGGTAAAGGGCGGTGCGCACGGCGACCACCCCGAGGTCGAACGGTCCGGCCAAGGCCGGGGTGACGATCTCCACCGAGAGCGGGGCACCCTTGTAGGGGCCAGCCAGGTAGGCGCTGCCAGAGACGTAGTAAGGATGAGGGCCTGCGCCGGCGCCGGCGGAGACGGTTCCGATCCGCGAAGCAGCGGGACAGGAGGGCTGGGCGAGCTCGAGGGCACCCTGACCTTCAGCGCTGCGCGACTGCGCGACTGCGATCTGAGCATCCGAGCAGTAAGGGATGCCGGCGAGACTGGCCACCAAGCCCTTCGGCAGGGTGGTCGAGATCGCGCTCAGGTGCTGAGAACCGTCGGCACGATCGAGCTTGAAGACAAAGGGTGAGAAGGCACCCGCCTTGGGCGAGAGGGTGCCGGCGGAGAAGCGCGGAGAGTGAGGCAACTGCGAGATGGAGGTCGGACAGGGACCCGAACCTCCGGCCGGAGAGTCGATCTGAAAGCTGACGGTGCGCCGCAGCGGCACGTTCGGATCCGAGTAGGGGTAGAGATCCGCGGTCGCCTCATAGCTGCCGCAGGTGGGCGGGGTGATCAGCGGCGCCCGGTCCCCACCCTGGAAGTGGAAGCGCAGGTGCCCGACCGGGAACTGGGGCATGTCGTCGAAGGTGGTGGTGAGCCGGCCGGTGCCGGGATCCGGTTCGACCTTGCCGGCGAGGCGCACGCTGATCCCGAGCTTGGGATTCTTGATGACGACGTAGATGGCAAGCAGCGACTTGAACGGGTTGTCGCCCTGCTTGGCCACATAGACAGAGCCCTCGAGCGCTTCGTCGAGGAGCGGCGTGGTGACGTCGACCCGTCCCACCTTGGAAGCTTCCGGACAGCCGGTGGCCGGGTTCGAGTCGATCGGCCCTTCAGCTTCGAACTGGGCGAGGCTGCAGACCTCGAGGCCCGAGGCGATCGCGGGGTTGGTGGTAATGCCCTCGGGCAGGGTGACGACGGTTTTCTTGATGTCGGAGTCGGCGGTGCCGTCGATTTCGGTCAGACCCGGATCGTCGATGTCGATGTCGAAATCAATGCCGCTGGGAGATTCGGCGGCGCTGTTGGTCGGTTTGCCGGACACCGTAGGACCGAAGTCGAGTTGCTCACAACCGCTCATCGTCACCGGCTGCCCGGTGCCGAAGACCGGGGCGTTCGGTTCCTGCCAAGATCGCGCTTCATAGCGGATACCGAGCGGCCCGGTGCAGGCGCGCGGCAGGGTCAGGAAGGGCTTAGTGGCGCCGTCGGAGACGCCCGGGATGATCAGTTTGGTGCCATAGATCGGCAGCGCGTTCGAGGTGTAGTTAGTCGAGGCCAAGACGTTGAAGGGTGGCTCAGGATTGACCCGCAGGTCGATCGTTACCGGTACGTGGACTACGTGGAAGCCCATCCGCAAGACCTGCCCGGGGGGCGTGACGATGCTGTAGAGAGGGACATCGAAGATGAAGTCGGGGTGGGCGACGAAGGCTTCCGCCCTACCCACCTGCGAGGCGGCGCTGCATTTTTCTTCACTGAACTGAACGCTCGAGCAGGGCGGTATCGCGGTCGGGTCCCCGACGAATCCCGGCGGCAGGGAGACGACCAGGTCCTTGACATCGCGGTCGGGCAGTTCTTCGAGGTCCGGATTGGGAACGTCAACGGTGTTGAAAGAAAACGAGGTGAGCTGGGCGAAGGGATGGGTGCCGGCTTTGGTTGCCGGCGTTTCGTCTTCGTTTATGAATGCGGAGTTGAATTCTTTGAGGCCGAAGGCAGCCTGGGCCGGAGCGACCAGAGCGAGGGTAAAGAGGCCGGCGGCAAGGAGACTTTTGACGAGGTTCCTCATCGACCCGCCCTCCCGTTCTTGCCGGTTTGCTTGCCCTTCTTTGCCTTCTTCTTGTTGGGCACGCATTTCGATTTGCCCTTCTTGGTCACCCGATGCTTGCCCTTAGGACACTTAGGCGGTTTCGGGACCGGGTTGCCCGAGCGAGGGGTGTTGCTGCCCGGTACGGGTGGGCTCGGAGCCTGGGTAGCGGGACGACAGCTGTCGGCGTCGACCTCGCAGGGGTCCGATGGAATCGGCTGCGGGAAGCCACCACCGACCCGAGCGTCGTAGAGGTCGATCTGGGCCGGGTCCTGGGGCAGCAGGCTGACGCCGGTGGTGAAGAAGATGTCACGCCCGTCGGTGCTCGAGTCGATCACTTCAGCACCCTGACTACCGACACCGTCGGAGATCAGGCTGATGCAGCCGCCCGCGGCGGCGACGAAGTATTCGGCCCCGAGCGTCTGGCACTCGGCCTGGCCTGCCGCCCGCTGCCACATGTAGACATCGCTGACGGTGTTGTGGTCGCGCGGGACCAGAGTGTCGACGCTGTTGAAGAGCAGGCGATCGCCGTCGGCGGAGAGCAGGCGCGAGGGGTGCAGCTGTTCGGGCCAGCCCGGGAGCGTGGAAGCGATACCGATTCCAAGCGAGAGCCGGCCCTGCGGGCGGGCGCCCGAGGGGTTGCAGCCGATGCAGCTGAGCTCCCCCGCCGGGCCCGAGGCGGCATCGTAGAGGTAGACCTCGCTGTCCAGCATCCCGCTGAGCGCGTCGGTGTTGTTGTAATCCGTCAGCCGCGCCACGCTGGTGAAGGCTAGGTGCAGGCCGTCGGGGCTGACACGCGAGCTGCGGGTCGAGGGCTTGAGGGCAGCCAGAAGATCCTCGCCGCCCCTAATCCTTGCCACGAACACGAAGCCACCGCCAGCTTTGCGCAGATACAGATTCTGCGCTTTCGCCAGAGCCTGTTCGCCCTCGCTGTTTTGCTGGGTACCGGTCAGCACCGCGGTCGAGACGAAGTAGATCCGGGAAATGTCTTCACTGAACCCCGCCACGCCTTTGAATCCTTTCGCGATCAGCTGCGAGCTGGCGGAAGCGACGTCGTATTCGAACAGTTCTTCTTCGTTGTCTTCGGCGAATTTCTTAGTCGAGTAGATCGCCTTCGTCCCCGCGGGGTCAGCCCCCCAGAAGACCGCGTTGTCGTTGGTGGCGATCGGCACCGTGCAGGCTTTCGCCGGATCGGTGCAGACCCCGCCGGTGATCGGGCTCGGCGCCTGCGTCGCGTTCACCCGCAGGTAGAGGTCCCCCGGGTCTACGGTGCCGACCATGCCTTCCGTAGCAAGGAGGGGGTTACGCGAATCAGTCCAGAACACTTTTGAGGCATCCTCGGAGACCGCCCCGACCAGGGACGACTCTCGGAAGCCGCCGGTCGAGTCTTCTAAGGTCCCCGCGCTCGAGTTGGTGCAGGTACCCTGCCCTCCTTTTCCTGGCGGCAGGGCGCTGATCAGCCGCAGGAACGGAGCTTTCTCGGTGGTGATGTACACCTGGTTGATACCCGCCGTCGGGCAGGCGTTGCCGGTCAGCTCTGCCGCCACCCGAAATACCGTGTGGGCGCCGTCGGCCGAGGATCCCTGCGGGGTGGGGACATAGAATTCGACTTTGATCTCTCCCGGGTCGGTCCCGAATCCGGGCGGGTCGATCGGGGTCAGCAGTTCATATCCCGCCGCCGGGTCGCAGTAGTCGCGCTTGTAGATACTGGCCACCCCGGCCGGCGCACCCGGAGCCAGCGTCAACTCGTTGTCCTGCACGAACCAGCCCTCGCAGACCCCGTCGTCGAAGGCCTTGAACTGACCGGTGAACGGCGGCGGCCACAGAACCGCGGTGGAGCGCGGCGGGGAGATCGGCTGGGCAGACCAGCCGCCGGCGTTCCGCGTGGAGATGTACTGGTTGACCAAGGGAGCCGAGGCCGGGTCGGCGAAGGGCCGAAGCGAGGAATAGGTGGTGCGTTCCCCGTCGGGGGAAGACTTGCGCGGGGAGGTGAAGCTGTTGGCGATTTCGCCGTCGGAGATGTCGCCGCCGTTCTTGTCGGGCGGCGAGACCAGCTCATAGCCGCGGCAGCCGGCGAGGCTCTGGGAGAACGAGAGTCCGGTCGCGGGATTGGGGTTGGCCTGGGCGCGCAGGCTTTCGTTGGGGCAGGGGCGGGTGATCAGGGGCTCGGTGAAGGTGGTGAAGGTTCCTTCGGCCCCGTCGAGCGCTTCCGTACCCCCGACCCCGCGCACCGGTCCGCCGCCGCTGCTTTGGGCGATAAAGCGGAAGTGGTAAGTGGTCCCCGGTGCCAGGTTTCCGAGGCCGACCGCTTCGGTCCGCACGTCTTCGCTCGTCACCTCGGTGGTGAGCGGCCGCTCAGGCGTGGTCTGGGTGCAGCCCCCCGTCGAGCAGTTGTCGGTCCCGTATTCGACCCGGTAGGTCGCATCCGGCCAGAAGTTCGGGTTGATATCTGCCACCAGCTCCGCACTCGTGGTGCCGGCCGCGAGCGGGAATTGGGCGTTGATCTCAGGCGGCACCGACGGGGGCGGGCAGATCGTCGGATTCGGCGGCGGTCCATAGGCACGCACATAACCGTCGGCGTCGCTGAAGTTTGAGACGTAGAAGTCTACCCCCGGAATCTCGCAAGCCGAGCTGGTCGCAATCCCCACCGAACTATCGAAGCCGTCTGAGAATGGGAATTCCGGCATCACGGCACCCGTTGGGGTGAATTTGTGGATCCTCATGTTGAGCGTTCCGGGCACTTTCGACCCGTCGGTCGCGTAGAGGTTGCCGTCCGCGTCGACCGAGAGCGCCTGTGGATCCGGCACCGAGAGCGTCGCCAGAACCGTCCCGGCCGGCGACATCCTTAGCACGCCCGGTTTCGAGCCTGGGATATTCGGGGCCTCGGTACAGGCTCCTACGCTGCAGCGCGATACGTAGAGATTGCCGTTGTTCACCCCACCGCTGTTGTCGATCGCCAGCGACTGCACCCGCTCCCCCGCAAGCGTGGCGGTCCCGATGCTTTCGATGTAGTCGCCTTCGCTGTCGAAGCGCTGGATCCGATTCTCGTCGCCGACGTAGACGTCGTCATTCGGACCGACGGCGATCATGTTGCTGAACGGTGCCCAGTTGCCGAACTCGCCCGGATCGCTTCCGCTAGTGCCGGCGCGACAGACATCCCCTGAGGCCGCAGTGCAGAGATTGCTGCTTTTCGTTTCATTGACGCCGCCGCCGAACATCAGCAGGAACTGCGCTGGGTCGCCCGAGCCGGCGCCGGGGTCGAACTTCTGCACCCGCTGGTTGGATCGGTCGACGATGTAGACGTCACCGGCGCCGTCGACCGTGATCGCCGGTGCGAGGCCGAGCTGGCCTTTACCGGAGCCTGGGAGCCCTTTCAGACAACCGGTCTGCGCCGTGCAGGTCTGCAGTTCGGGAGCGCCGGTGCGCACTCCCCAGCCCCACGCCTTCACGAACCCACCCCAGATGCTGAACTGGTTGATCCGGTGGTTCTGGAGGTCAGCGACGTAGACCGCTCCCGTGGAAGGCTCGCTCGCCACTCCGCTCGGAACCAAGCACTCGCCAGCCCCGGACCCCGGCAGGCAACTCTGCCACAGTCTCGCGTGCTCCCCTGCGGCGGCCGCCCCTGCCGGCGCCGACAGCGCGGCCAGCAGAAGAATGCCCAAAATCATCGTCGCGACGCCTGCGTACTTTCCCTGCTTCACCAAATCTCCCATCTCCCTTGCGTTCCCTGGGTCCCGACAGGAAACTGTATAGAAACTATTGCATACCTGTCAAGGGTTCCTGGAACTACCAAAAGACAAGCCGCCCGCCCCGCTTGACACGGGACGGGCGGCTTCAGGTGACGACTCCTCGTCGTCTAGCCCAATAGAAGGACTTCTACTGGAGCATTACTTTGGTGGCTACACCACCCGAGGTACCGGTCACATGATATTCGCCACGCAACGAACCCGTCGTTGCGGCGTGCCCACTGGTTCCATTCACACCGCACACGGAAAGGGGTCCCATTGTGCTTGTGACGTTGAATTTAGCCAGTTCGGCGAGGTTGACACTGATGCCTTCGTTGGCTGCACCCGAGTTAATGACACCCAGTTTGGCGCCGGTGATGGGGCCCTGAGCTGCGATGTCGTATGTGCAGATGGGTTTGTTTTCTGTATGTTTCGTGTGGTTTTCGTAAACGTGTACTTCAATTTGTTTGCCTTCGGGACACACGACGGTTGCCTGACCTTCGGTTTTGGTCGTGGCGTGGAGTTTGAAGGTACATCCGTTCACTGTGACTGTTGCCGGTACCGCTGTCAGACCGTTCGAGAAGCACCCCGCATAGCTCGGGGAAACGCTGACTTCTGTTTGCCCGGCAGGGCCGGCAAGCGTGGCCGACAACGACGCGGATTCACATTCGACGTAGCGGGCGCCGTTACCGATCGTCAGGCGCGCGAGTTCCCCGTGTTTGGTTTTGACGTCTTTGCCCGTCAGGGTCGCCGGGTATGCACCCGCTGTGACTTCAGCCCCCTGAGCTGCCGTCGCGGAGAAGGCGCTGAGGGCCAACACCGCGATCAGAGCGAGCCCGATGGCCTTGAATTTGCCATTCATCGTCTTTGATTCCTTTCTCTGGATTCTGTCCCTGTATGGGACGCCAGAGCTGTAACCGCCCGGCCCGGAATAGGTCAAGGAGATTTGTGGAAAAGACCCCTACGAGGGCGGGGCGGTAGGTCATGAAGACGAAAAGTCCTGCAAACATCGTTGAATGGATTTTCGCGTGCGCAAAACAGCGCATGGCGCCATTGTGGCGCGGGATCCTTTCCGCACCCGCGCGCCGGCGTCAGCCGAAGGCGCATTCCAGGAGCCCGTACTGGCGCGCCAGCGAGCCGGAGTCGGCGTACTTCGGAGTAAGCTCGACCAAGCTGCTGAGGGGGGGTCCGTCTTCAATGCCCTGAGTGTCCTCTTCCATGGTAAGGAGGAATGCTTCGACCTGCTCCTCATCGCCCTCAGGAGCTCCAAGGGCACGGAGTTCCTCGATCAGGTCGGTCATTATCGGAGGGACTTCCCGCCTGATCGCTTCGCCAGCGACGACTTCGTTGGCCCGCGGCGTCTTGGCTCGATGCTTTTCCTCATACGCATTGACCCGCCCCAAGATCGGGACACTCTCGTTGAGGCAGACCGCACCCGCGCGCTTGATCCACTGCGCCTTGCTCAGGCTGGACGTCGTGAGCGTTTCGGTCGAGTCGTCGCTGCCCCCGCAGCCGACGAGGAGTGCGCCAGCAGCTGCGATAAATGCCATTAGTACCTGGATGCGCACCGCTGGTCGCATGGTCAAATTTCTCCTTTTACTTTTACAAGAAAAAAGAAAAGTTATACCACGACCCCCGTCAAACGAAGATCGGCCGGGCAACAGCCCGGCCGATCTTCTGATGTGGCTGTCGCTGCAACCAAGGACTACGGGGCGGTGACCGCCCAGGTTCCGAGTGAGAATGCTTCTTCCGGCGGGGGCGGGCTTGCCGGGAGTTCCCGGGCAAGGAGCGCACCTGAGGTGCTGGCACCGCCGTTGCCGCTGGACGGTTTCACGAATTCAATCGGAGCGCCTGCTTGAAATACGTTGACGCCGGACTCGAAGACGCAGAGTTCCCCGGGTTTTGCCTCCGGGTTCGCGGCGCTTGGCGTGCCGGCGTGTTCGCTGTTTTCGCAGACCGACGGATCACCTCCCACCGAGGGAATGAAATGCGTTTTTGCTTCTTCAATCTCGCTCGGCAGCGGGATGAAGAAGGAGATCGCGGTCGCCGCCACTTCGAAACGAGCCCCATTACCGTCTTCGCTTGAGAGGAAGTAAGAGCCGGTCTCGGTCGCTTTAGAAGGCAACGTTCCGCCGGCGGTCCAAGGCTGCCCGGGAGGGCCTTCAGGGCCTTCAGGGCCTTCTTCGCCCTGCTCGCCGGTTTGACCGGTATCACCCTTGGCACCGGTATCACCCTTGGCACCGGGGCCTCCTGAAGCACCGACGGCGCCAGGACTACCGTTCACGCCGGGGGTCCCAGGCTTCCCGGTCAGCGATTTAAGGACGCTCGGCTTGATCTGGCTGGTCGAGGTGATGACGTATTTCTTTGCCGCGTAGGCGCCGCCGGCCATGGCGAACACAAGCGCGAGCACTGAGATGATTCCGGGGATCCCGAATCGGTTTCGCAGTAACGACATTGTTGCCTCCATGCAATTGGTTCCTCGAGTCGGGTACGGCGCCCTGTCTCCCTGGCTCCAGGCGGTGCCGGTGGCCTGCGGCGACACGCTCGGTCACCGCTTGCCCCGCCGGCTGGACCCCCCGGTCCCAAAGTCAGCGCATCCCTTCTCCCAAGCCCGGGACCCACCCGGACTAATAGAACATAAGGAACGCTGAAGTGTCTGTCAAGAAATGGGCGATAGGGCCCGGGGTCCGAATTCGGCTACCCGATGGCGATCATCGTCCGGTGCAGGCCGTCGACGAGCGCGGCCGCGAGGTCGCAGTCGCCGCCGAGCTCGAGCCGGTTGCGATCGTTTTCCAGCGCTGCCGCGATCCAGGCCCCGGCCGAACCCGTGCCCCAGGCGTCCGCCTGCCCTTCGAGGTTGGTCACGCACGAGGTAACCCGGCCCGCGACGACCTCCACCCGCACGCCGGCGAGTCCCCGTTCCCCCTGTCCCCGGGTCTCGACCGTGAGCCGGCACGAGCCGGAGAGGTTCTCCGGAAGCTCCAGCGTCGGCAGGGTGAGGAGGAAGGCCGCCTCGATGTCGAGACGGCCGATCGGCGGCAGCTCATCGGCGGCGTTCAGCCGCTCCCAGCGGGCCGCGGCGGCGAGGGGAGCGGTGCTGAAACGAAGCCAGTCCGTGACCGTGTAAGGAGTGCCGGGGCCGGAGCTCCTCACCGCCTTGATCTGACCGAGGCGGCGCAGGGCTCCCAACCGCCGCTCCAGCGTCGGGTAGTTGATCCCGACGATCAGCTGGTCCAACTCGGTCAGGGTGAGCGGCTTCGCGGCGAGGGCGCGGATCATCGTCGAGGACCAGGCGTCGACCAGGGCGTTGATCGCCGCCCGCGCCGCCTGGGTGCCGAAGCCGAGCGATTCGCCCGGACACTGACTCAGCCAGTTCCGCAGCAGCTCGACGACCTGCAGCAACTGCCGGCCCGCGGCCGTCAGCTCGTAGTCGAGTGAGCGGGGAAAGCCGTCGAGCCGGTTCCGCGTCAGGATCCCGAGCTCGGCCAGCTCCCGAAGACGGATCCTCAAGGTGCTCTGGGAAGGCCTGCCGGCAGCGCGACTCAACTCCGCCAGTGAAGTCGGGCCGGACGCGAGCGCCTCCAAGACGGCGGCGTTGATCGGCATCGCCAGCAGTGACATGACCCGCGCGCCGGCTCGCTCCTCTCGGTGCCTTATTGCCTGAACCTGAGTATTGGTCAAGTTAATCTGATTATGGCGGTAGTTAGGTACGTGTCAATGCTTCTCTCTGCGTTCAGGGGCGGGCCCGCTGCCCCAAGCCGCGGCGCGGCCTAACTCACGACCGGCGTGCCGGTCCGCTGAAACAACTGCGGCGAGGGGATCCCGATTACCTCGCCCTGGAATCGCTTGTTGGTTCCGTAGACCACCCAGGTGGTGTCGATTTCGCCGATCTCGAGATCGAGCCGGAGCAGATCGGGGTGCTTCTCGTAGTGCTCAAGGTGGGTGAGACCCGCGTCGTAGTCGCCGCGCAACAGCGCCTCGGCGATCAGTGGCTTTGATATCTGCGGGATCACTTCCTCCCACTCGCCGAGATCGACGTAGCCCTCGGTGGCGGGGACGATCCCCAACGAGCGCGGCTTCTCGACGTCGCGCCGGCTCAGCACCGCCAGCGCCTTGGTCGGGTAGATGAAGGTGTCGACGACGAAGACCTCGGTCCAGTGTGTCTCGGTGACTTCGTGGACCTGCGGGTGGGCGCTGCACTGAACCAGGAAGGCGTCGTCGCGCCCGCGGATCGAGTCGAGGCCGACGAAGAAGTCGGTGATCAGCTCAAAATCGTAGTTCTCGATCCCCTGGAAGCGGGCGTATTCGGTCACCGCGCGCTGATGGCAGGTCCCCTCCGGCCCCAGCGTGACGAAGGTGATCTTCCGCTCTGGATCGTCGATTCCCATCCCTTGAACAAGAGTAATCGACTAAACGAGAAGCGTCAAACTGACGCGTTCTTGCCGGCGCGGCGGTGGCGTAGAACCAGCGGCGCCACGTAGCCGATCAGGGCGCCGATCCCGACCGCCGCCAGCAAAGTGACGATCAGCGGCGCGTCGACGGTGATGAAGAGGACGTCGACGCGAACCTGCTGCGAGTTCTGCAGGGCGACGATCGCGACCAGCGCCACCAGCACGCCGAGAGCCCAGGTGCGCCAGCTGGTCTGTCGGCTCTCTTTCGGCATCGAGCCATCCTAGAAGCCCGGCAAAGGGACCGGGAGAGGAAGCGGATTCAATAACTCAACCAGACCTTAGTATGCCCCGGCCATGTCCAAGCCAAAGCGCGCCCAGGCCGAGGCGGACCCCGTGCCCAAGCCCGGCGAGGATCTGCCCACCGCCCTGCCGCCGCCCGCCGCCGCGGCCCTCGTCTTCGTCGCCGCCGGCGCGGTGCTGATGCTGGAGATCCTCGCGGTGCGGCTGCTCGCCCCGTACGTCGGGCTGACGCTGGAGACCACGACCTCGATCATCGGCGCCGCCCTGGCCGGAATCGCGGCCGGTGCTGCCGTCGGTGGCTACTTCGCCGACCGCACCGATACCCGCCGCCTGATCGTCGGACTCTTAATCGGCGGCGGCCTGCTGACGTTGCTGACCGTCCCCGCGGTCCGCTGGCTCGGCCCCGGCGCCCGCGGCGACGGCGACCTCGCCGCGCTCGGCATCACCCTGATCGCCCTGGTCCCGGCGGCGGCGGTGCTCAGCGCCGTCTCTCCCGCGGTCGCCCACCTGCAGCTGCACGACCTCCGCGCCAGCGGCACCATCGTCGGCCGGCTCTCGGCCTGGGCGACCGCGGGGGCGCTGATCGGCACCTTCGGCACCGGCTTCGTGATCGTCCCGCTGATGCCGGTGGGGGCCGCCGTGCTGGTGATCGGCGCCGGGCTGATCCTCGCCGGGATCATCCTCGGCAGCTCCTCGCGGGTGCTGTCGCCGGCGATGATCGTCGGCATGGTCGTCGCCGCCGGCGCCCTAGGGGTGCTGACCGGCTCCTCCACCTCGCCCTGCGAAGAGGAAACCGAGTACCACTGCGTCAACGTCAAATCCGAACCGGCCCTCAGCGGCTATCACCTGGTGCTCGACGGCGAGCTCAACTCTTACGTCGACCCGGAGCAACCCGCGCGCCTCGCCTACCCCTACACCCACTGGATGGCCGACGCGATCAACTCGACCAGCCCGCTCAAGGCTCCGCTCGACGTCGTCTTCGTCGGCGGTGGCGCCTTCACGCTGCCGCGCTGGCTGCGCGCGACCCGGCCCGGCTCGCGAGCGCGAGTGCTCGAGGTCGACGGCGAGGTAGTGGAGTTCGTCGAAGAGCGGCTCGGTCTCGACCCCTGGCCGCGGCTCAGCATCGCGGTCGGCGACGCCCGCATCGGCATCCTCGACGTCCCGGACAACAGCGCCGACGTCGTCGTCGGCGACGCCTTCAGCGGCCTCACCGTGCCCTGGCACCTGACCACCAGGGAGTGGATGGCCGAGGTGCGGCGGGTGCTGAGGCCGGGCGGGCTCTACACGCTCAACATGATCGACTACAAGCCGTTGTCGCTGCTGAAGGCGGAGATGGCGACGCTGCTCGAGGCCTTCGCCGACGTCCGCCTCGTCAGCTTCCCCGACCCCGAAGGGAGGCCGGCCGGGGGCAGCGCGGTGCTGCTCGCATCCGACCGGCCGTTGCCGGCGGGGGCGGGCTCGAACGCGGAAGGCGCCCTCACGTACGAGCAGGGAGTGGTGGAGGAAATCGCCGCGGGGGCCGAGCCGCTGCGCGACGACTACGCCCCGGTCGACCAGCTGTTGACGACGACGATCGGGTGACCCGGATCGACGAGCTCGCTAGCGGCGGGCTCGCTTGGCTTTGCCTTGCTTCGGGCAATCGGCTCGGACCACGGGATTGAAGGCACGGACCTTTGCCGTTCTGTCCGGTGAACTTGGCCGTCGCGTGGGAGCCTTGGGCGCAGAGATTGCGGCTGTTCACGATCCGAATCGATCCGCCCGACCAAGTCGGATGTCGACGCCGTGCAGAGCAGCAACCAAGTCTGGCGAACTGCTCGATGAGCGTAGGTAGACCAGTCCTTCCAGCGGATCGTCGAGTAGCGGTGTGAAGGCCCGGGCCCTGCGGTAGATGAGCCCTTGGGCATCTGTCGGCCGCGAACTGCACCCGGGTGCGGATGTACTATTGGGCGAGGAGGGCCGAATGCGGCGACCTCCTCGCCCTGGACCTTCGTCGCTATTCAACCCAGACGTCGGCCTGGCCGCCACCTACGGTTTTGTCGCCTGACACTGTGGCTTTACCGATGTAGGTACCGGTAGTCGACGTTGTTGCGGCACCGCAGAGCGAGTTGCCGATATACGAGCTTGAGATCCCGGTCTGTGTCGGTTGCACGATGACGCTTCTGGTGGGCGTGGAGCCCTCATTCGCGTAGTCGGTCGTGCCCGCAGGAGTCTGCGGCCCGATGCTGTAGGTGCAGTCGGCGAGCAGCGGGATTGTCACTTCGATCTGAACCGTGCCCGACGGACAGACGAGGTGCGCCGGTCCTTTGTTTTCGGCTGCGTTGATTGTAAATTGGTAGAAGCAGGTTCCGAATTTGACGTGAGCGGGCGCGTTGAACACCGACGGAACGGTGCAACCGCTGTATACAGGGGTGGAGTTGATGGCAGTGGTTGTTTTCACAGTCGGACTGCCGCTGAACGTGGCGGTGGTGCATTCGACGGCCGGTCCACCCGTTTCATAGGTGAATCTGTGGTTTTCGGTCACTTTGCCTGTCAGCGTCGTTTTTTCCACATTGGAGTGGAATTCATTCGCCGACGCCGCGGAGGCGACGATAGCGCTCATCGCGAAGACCGCGACGAGGGTCAACCCGAGGGCCTTGAGGTTGCGAGTCATCTCTTTTATTCCCTTCGATTGCTTGGCACACCGCACCCTCTTTGGATACGGCCCGTCCCTAAGTGAGAACCTCCCATCAATGCCGTACACGCTCTCGTTAGTCAAGGAAGCTCGGAGTATTAGTTGAGACGAGGCGGCCCACAGGGGCACGGGCTTGTTTTTTCCCTGCAGGCGCCGTAAGGGGAGTTAGCGCGCGTGCGGATCGGCAAGCCTGACAATCGGAGCTCGGTGAGCGAGAGGGGCCTGGCGGCGACCCCACCATGCTCGGGTCCCAGCCCTCCACCAGCGCCTCCTTGAGGATGCCCCCCCCGCCGGCAAGGTCGGGATCAGCGGCGCGTTGAGGGAAAGCACATCAGGCACTCGCGAACGTCGGCCGCTGCGCGGCCCACGGGCGCGCCGCTTCCAGCTGGGCCCCGAGGCGGACGAGCGTTGCCTCGTCGAAGGGGGCGCCGGTGAGCATGGTGCCGACCGGAAGGCCCTGCTCGGTCCAGTAGAGCGGCAGTGAGATCGCCGGCAGGCCGGTGATGTTGCCGAAGGCGGCGAAGACGACCGAGGCGACGACGTCGAAGGTGGCCTGCTCGGGGGCGGCGTGCTGGGCCTTGAGGACGGCGCCCGCGAGCGGGGGCAGGATCGCCGAGGTGGGGGTGAGCATGATGTCGAAGTCGCGGCCCCAGCGGGCGACCTCGCGACGGGAGAGGCGCTCGAGCTGCTGGGCTGCGACCACGAAGTCGTAGGCGCTGATGTCCTTCGTCGCAGCCTCGTAGCTGTGGCGGTTGTGCGGCTCGACCCGCTCCCAGTCGACGCCGTCGTAGGCGGCCAGGCCCGCGGTGGCCATCGTCGTGAAGGCGGGCACCAGCTCGGCGGAGATCGTCGGCACCTCGACCTCGCTGACCTCGTGGCCCAGCTGCTCCAGCAGCGCCGCGGTGTCGCGGGCGGCGTCGACGCAGTCGGGAGCGGTGGGGATGCCGAGCGGCGCCTCGGCCATCAGCCCGATCCGCAGCCGGCCAGGATCGGCACCGAGCTCCTCGGCGAAGGGGCGGGCGGACGGGATCGCGTTGTTCCAAGCTAAGGGGTCGGGCCCGGAAATGGCGTCGAGGACCGTTGCGGCGTCGGCCATGGTGCGCGTCGTCACGCCCTCGACCACCGCCCCCATCCAGTCCTGGGCGCGGCGCGGCACGCGGCCGCGGCTGGACTTGAGGCCAACCAAGCCACAGTAGGCGGAGGGGATACGGATCGAGCCGCCGCCGTCGTTGGCGTGGGCGATCGGGAACATGCCGCCGGCGACTGCCGCCGAGGCGCCGCCCGAAGAGCCGCCCGGCGAGCGGGTGGCGTCCCAGGGGTTGCGGCTGGCCCCGTAGCGGTCGTTCTCGGCGACGGTGATCGGCCCGAACTCGGGCGTGTTGGTGCGGCCACAGAGGACAAAGCCGGCCCGCAGCAGCGCCTCGACGACCAGCTCGCTCTCCTCGCTCACCCCGTCCGGTGCACCGTTGGAGCCGTAGGTCAGCGGCCAGCCGGAGACGGCGGTGAGGTCCTTGATCGGGATCGGCACGCCGAGGAACGGCGCCTCTTCGCCGGCGGCGAGGCGGGCGTCGGCGTCGCGGGCCGCCACCCGGGCGGCCTCGTCGTCGCGCCAGATCACCGCGTTCAGCTCCGGGTTGCGCTCGTCGACCGCGGCGAGACAGGCGTCGAGCAGCTCGACAGCGGAGAGCTCGCGGGCGCGCAGGGCGGCGGCGAGGTCGAGGGCGGAGCTGCTCGGTCCCAACTGGCTCACCAGCCAACCATATGCGCGCTGCGATGATTGGCGGCGGCAGGCAGGGCCGGTGACTACAAGGAGACGGGCGATGGCGATTACCGAGCATGAGGCGAAACAGATCGAGGCGGCGAACGCGGGTGGCAGGACGCCGGTCGTCTTCATCCACGGGCTCTGGCTGCTGCCGAGCAGCTGGGACAACTGGGCGGGCGTCTTCGAGGAGGCCGGCTACGCGGCGGTGACCCCGGTCTGGCCGGATGACCCCGAGACGATCGAGCAAGCGCGGGCCAACCCCGACGTGTTCGCCAAGAAGACCCTGGGCCAGATCGCCGACCACACCGCCGAGGTGATCGGACAGCTGCACAAGAAGCCGGCGGTGATGGGCCATTCCACGGGTGGGCTGCTCTGCCAGATGATCGCCGACCGCGGCCTCTCCGCGGCGACGGTAGCGATCGATCCGGGGCCTTTTCGCGGGGTGCTGCCGCTGCCGCTGTCGGCGCTGAAATCGGCGAGTCCGGTACTGAAGAACCCGCTCAACCGCGGCAGGGCGATCACCCTCACCCTCGACCAGTTCAAGTACGGCTGGGCCAACGCACTCAACGACGAGGAGGCGAAGCAGCTCTACGAGAGCTTCCACGTGGCGGCCCCGGGCGTGGCGCTGATGCAGATGGCCAACGCCAATCTCAACCCCTTTACCGAGGCGAAGCTCGATCCGAGGAATCCCGCCCGCGGACCACTCTTGATCATCGACGGCGAGGTTGATCACACGGTCCCCTGGGCGATTGCCGAGGCCTCCTACAAGAAGCAGAGCCGCAACGAGGCAGTGACCGAGATCGTCAAAATCCCGAACCGCGGCCACTCGCTGACGATCGACAGCGGCTGGCGCGAGGTCTGCGACACCGCGCTCAATTTCGTCAAACGCTTCATCTAAAGAGATCCTCCTTTCGCATCTCGGAAGGACCATGGGTCCTTTGCAGTTATCCATACTTACCTTGACAAGTATTCAGACGTTCCGATATCTTTGCCAGGCCCGAAGGGGGGTTTCGGGTGGGAAAATGGGGGTTATCTGATCACGGGGAGCGGGGGGAACTTGAGGATGGGATTGCCCCACGCCTACGCGGTGGCGCCCGGCGTCGCTGATCCCCCTCCCGGCTTGCCCGGCTTCCATTCTCGGTTGATGACCCAACCACAGCGACCGCTGTCAACTCAAAGGAGAGGATTTGATGTTCTCGCTACTACGTAACCGATTCGGGATCCCCGGAGTTATCTCGGTCATCGCGCTGGTCTTTGCGATGGCCGGTGGCGCTCTGGCCGCAAAGAAATACGTCATTACTTCGACGAGTCAGATCAAGCCGAGCGTCCTGAAATCACTTCAGGGCCAGGCAGGCGCGCCGGGGGCAACCGGCGCAGCTGGATCAGCCGGCGCAGCTGGTGCGAAAGGTGACGCCGGCAACAATGGTGCCCCTGGTAAAGCTGGTGAAGATGGCGCCGACGGAGTGAGCGGCGAACCATGGGTGGTCGGCACCGCCCCAACGGGGGCGCTGATGAAGGGTACTTGGGCTTTCCAAGGCGGTGTAGCCGCAGCAGAAAACGAAGAATTCTTCACGGCGATCTCCACCACTGTTCCGATCGCGCCAGGCCCCTTTGGTCAGGTGATCGTCGCCGAAGGAGGGCAGGGACCATGTCCCAACGGCTCTGCCGCAAACCCACAGCCGGCGGTAATTGAAGCGGGCGAACCGAATGAAGGCGAACCATCCCCGGGAGTGATGTGCCTCTTCTTCGGAGAAAAAGAAAACATCAAGCCGCTGGGAGGAGACTTCAAACTGAACAGCTCCGGGGGAGGGCTCGTTCTGCGGATCCGCTCCGCAGCCGCCGGCGCATTCAAAGCGTATGGATCGTGGGCGATGATCGCCCCATAGCAATACCCCATGTTTCGAACGGTCTGATGGAAGCCACTGGTGGAGCGACTCATTTCGAATCGCTCCACCAGTGGCGGGGTTCGAAACTCTCCTTGACAACCTCCGCACGAAATGATGCATATGCCAGTTCCGCACACGTGCATTTATGCCGAACGTGTTTTACAGGCAAAAAGCAACCAGATCCTTCTCCACCCGCCTCGCCTGCGAGGTCCAATACTCTAAATTCCTTGACTATCTGACGCCTTGCGGCTATGGATTGCCGAGTCCCACCTTTGGGGCAGCGCCCGCCCCTCGATCGAGGTGGTGCGCGTCAAGCAATCGAAAGGAACACGGAGATGATTCGCAATCTCAAGGCCCTCGGGCTGGCCCTCATCGCGGTCTTCGCGATGAGCGCGATCGCTGCTTCTGCGGCGTCGGCGAATGAATTTCACTCATCGCAGGAAAACACCCAGCTAACAGGCAAAACCACCGAAAACCACAAATTTCTCTACGAAACGGGTGGCAACATAGTCGAATGCACCGGGGGTACCTTCAACGGCACCATCCTCGGTAAAAAAACAACTAAAGAAGTCACTGTCTCTCCGGTATACACCGGCTGCACCGTGCCGGCAGTGTTCAACTCACCGGTCCACATTGATTTCACAGGTTGTACCTACAGATTCACAATCAATGCAGCCGAAAACAAAGGACCTGCGCACCTGATATGCCCAGCCGGCGCAAAAATTGACATCACGGTCACAATTCCGCTACTCGCAGACTGCACCCTGACAGTGGGGCCGCAGACTCCGGCAGGCACGACCGACTACTCAAACGAGGGCACTACGCCGAAACGAAGCGTCGTTGTCCAGCCGACACAGACCGGCATCGTAGGCTCGCGTGACGGCAACTCGCTCTGCGGGGAAGCCACGTCGACTACGGGTACCTACACCGGCAAAGCCACAGTTGAAGGCGAGAAAAACGGCACCAAAGAACAGGCCGACGTCTGGGTCGAATAGCCCCAGAACTGTCGCCTGTGCCGGTCGGAGAGTAATTCGATCGGCAGGCGAGAAGGTCCGTCCACAGGGCCGGGGGAGATCCCGGCCCTGTGGACATCGGCCGGCGAGGGCTCGCTTCTTGATAGAATCCCGTACGTTCCTATACGATACTTTGGGAGTTTGGGTCCTGAAGTGACCAAACTGCGGCAATGGGGAAATCCGCGGCATAGACACAGGGAGTAACGAGGTATGGGGGGGATGCAAGGGTTCGGAGAGAGGTCGCGAACCGCTGTATTCGCGACGGTACTAATCCTATTTGCTCTCGGCGCTGGAGCGGGCAAGGCTATGGCGGGGTCGCCTCAGTTCTTGTGGCAGGCGCCTGAAGACGGTCAGCGTGGCTCGGGGGCCGGGCAGCTGGCGTCGCCGGCGGGCGTCGCCACCTTGCCTGACGGTCACATCCTTGTGGCCGAGAAGGGGAACTTCCGGATCAGCGAGTTCGACGTCTGGGGGCAGTTCGTCAAGTCTTGGGGCTGGGGGGTCGCCGATGGCAGCGCGGAACTTCAGGCTTGCGGCCCAGGCGCCGTTCCGCCGACCACGGTCTGTCAGAAAGGGCTTGTGGGCCCCGGCGCCGGGCAGATTACGCAACCTTTCGGCCTTGCGGTCGATTCCACCGGAGACGTCTATGTCAATGAACTCCTGCCCGAAGCCGACGTTTTCGGAGAACAGAGCTTCCGAGTGCAGAAGTTCGATTCCGAAGGTCATTTTCTCTGGATGGCGGGAGGCGAAGTCAACAAGACGACCGCGGCGAACCTCTGCACCAAAGAAGACCTCGTAGGTGGGGACGAATGCGGTGCCGGGGTTCCCGGCACCGGGGACGGTCAGTTTGCGGCCACCTTCCTTGGCGGCAACCGAATCGCGATCAGCCCGGACGGGTCGGTCTTTGTAGGCGATGTCGATCGCATTCAGGCCTTTACCCCGGCCGGCGCCTTTGCCGGGACCGTCGCGGTTCCGGGAGAGACGGTCAGCTCGCTCGCCATCAACAGCAAAGGCGACTTTTACGCAACGTATGGCCTGGGTGGCATTGCCGCCGCCAAAGACGATGTTCACAAGCTGAACTCGGCCGGAGCGCCGCTCTCGACCCTCAAAGCAGAGGACCCGCGGGCCCTGGCGGTTGGCGCTGATGACGGCATCTACGTTGTGGCCAACCCCCAAAATGGGCCCGACAGGATCCTCAAGTTCGACGCCGCCGGAAGCAAGGTGATCCCGACAAAAGCGGAAGAAGACAACGCGGAACTGTTCAACCCGGCATCCATAGTCCCGGGCCTTGCCACTGCCACCGGCACTCCTTGCGGCATCCCCGGCGAAGACGTGTATGCCTCCAGCATCGGTGATTCGGAGACCCTCCGGGCTCACGGGCCTGCGCCGAACCCGGCCCTCTGCCCTCCCCCGCAGGCGCCACCTTCGATCACCGACCAGTACGCGGTGTCCGCGGACTCCGACGGTGCGGTGGTGCGCGCGCGGATCAATCCTCATTTCTGGCCGGACACCAACTACTACGTGCAGTACGGGACCGGGGAGTGCTCCGATGGTGGCTGCACCCAGCAGCAGCCGACGGGCCCGGGCTCCAAACTAAGCGG
>Ga0190264_10000003_pt1 | contig 43315 bp, 85 predicted proteins | sample Popmic112T_FD_136651 | JGI IMG/M metagenome (GOLD analysis project Ga0190264, IMG submission 136651) | Populus adjacent soil microbial communities from riparian zone of Indian Creek, Utah, USA - 112 T | ecosystem: Environmental > Terrestrial > Soil > Riparian zone | place: USA: Utah | collected... | reverse complement strand
GGTCCCCTGCGAATTGATCTGGTGATTTTGACTCCCCTCCCCCCTCGGAGGGGAGGTTGATCAACAAAATCAGGGGCTTGATCGCTCCGAAGGCCCTGAAATCGGACCCATTTCAAGGTCGTTTTCGGGCCTGAAAACGGGCTCGATTGGCCCTCGCAGCCTCTGCCTTGCTCTTGATCTCGTCGCAAGGAGGGCAGAGGAGGCCCAGGTTGTCGAGGTCGCGAGGCGATCCGCCCTCGAAGATCGGCTGTACGTGGTCCAGGACGAAGCGCTCGGCGTCTGGATCATCAGCCATGACGTCGTCCTGGTCAGCTCCGCACCTGTAGCAGCATCCATGATCACGTCGCGTGATCTTGCGCTTCAGCTTGCGCCATTCACCCGAGCTGATGCCGTAGCGCGCTGCCTTGTCGTCCCTGCCTCGCCATGGGATGGGCTGGTGAACATCACAGCGTCCACGGACAGTTGCCATCCCAATGCACTCAGGGTCGGTACATCGAGATAGAGGAGAGGTAGGCACCCTGGGCACCCCCTAGTCCCCTGTATGCCCCCCGGGGGGGGTGGGTACGCCCCTAGGGGGTGCCCGTGGTGTCCTCGTCTGCAGCGTGCTTGGTGTGCACGAGGATGGCGAACTTACGTGCTGCTGCTTCCTTCTTGATCGGACAGTCGAGCAGCAGTGCTGATCCGTCAGTGCCCTCGATGGTGATGAACAGCCTCGTGGTGTCCTTCTTCATGGCGAGGGCGAATGGCCCTGCAAGGGCTACACGCGCGGCCGTGATGCGCTTAGCAGCCTCTCCGCGGTCGATGGTGACCTTGGCCCCTTTGACGGGTACGTCCATCTGGCCTGGTGCGGTAAACCTCAGAGGGTCCTTGCGGACCATCATGCCGCCTGGCACTGCGACTCGGAGTTCGAGGAGTGCCTTGCTCTCGGCCTTCTCTTCGTCAGTCTTCTTGCTGCCGAACATGATCCCCCCAGGATCGTGCGGATGAAACGTCATCATCACGCATCCCGCGGGCGCATGGGAGGGGTCTCATCAGTTCAGTCGGAGGTAGTAGTTCTGGGCCATCTGCTGGAGGCCCTTGGCGTCGAACTCGGTGACGTACTTACCTGCGCCCGCGGTGGTCTTGTAGCCGCCGTTCGGGCTGCACAGGTTGGGCTTGACGCCCGCCGCGTTCTTCACACACTCGTAAGCCTCGACGACTCCGTCCTTGTCGAGGTCGGTGTTGGGGTGGTCGAGGCCGAAGATGTGCCCGAGCTCGTGCGTGACGGCGTTCTTGCGCATCATCTCGTTGACGGCCGGGTCGGGACCGAACCAGTTCGGAACTTCCCAGTATTCGGAGTCCATGAGCAGGTGCCCGCCCCACGCGCTGTTGTCCACGGTGGAGTAGCAGGGCCGGGCCTGGGAGTAGCCGGGCAGGCCGAGGGGCTGATGGATGTAGTGCACGACGATCCGGTGCCGGGAGGGGCAGCTCGTCGCCGGGGTGGTGTCGACGATGAACGACACGGTGACGGGCACACCGGTGATGGTGGTGATCTGCCCGGCCGGCCCGGTCAGATACGGCGTCAGCTTGGTGCGCGCCTGCTCGCTCGCGAACACGATCGTGTACGGGTCGGGGGCGATGCTGTAGATCCTGTGGGACGTGAGCGCCTTCCACCCGGTACCCGAGTACACGGGCTCCGTGGTCGCTGGGGTGGAGGGAGCCGCTGCACCGAAGAGCAGGCCCGCGGCGAGCGCGAAGGCTGCGACGATACGAGTAACCATGGCGCGGGCCTCCTACGGGGTGGTGTCGTCGGTGATGAGTCCGAGCAGGGCGAGCGCTGCGGCGAGTGATTCGCCTGCGGAGCCGTCTGCCCACGAGCCGGTGACTGTCGGCTTGCTGACGGGTGCGGCGCCGAAGAAGCCGACCTGATTGGCGGCCCCGTCGAGGACGTGCCGGGTTGCCCCGTACAGGCCGTCGACGAACTCGACTTTCCCGGCGACCTGCGCGTTTTGTGCGTCGGCGGAGAGCCGGAAGTACGAGCGCTGCGTTCCGGTGAAGTCGCCGCCGGACCAGTTGGAAATGATCAGGTCTGCGCCGGTGGCTTCGAGGTCGAGCCCGCCGCCGCCACGCCGGAACCGGTAGCCCTTACCAGTGCCTTCGACGCTGAGGTCTGCGCCGATGACCCTGACGGGGCCGGTCGAGTTGACGCCGGCGAGGAACGCGGTGCCGCCTTCGATGGCGGCGATCCTGGCGAAGATGTCGTCGAGGAACCCGTTGAGCGTGGTCACCGTTCCGCTGAGCGTGGTGACGGTGCCATTGAGAGTGTCGACGACGGTGATCGTGGCGAACGTGGCGTCGGCCCAGGCCCGGTCGCCGTGCGGGTCGGTCGCACCAGAGTGCGCAGTGACTTTGGCTTGCGCTCCACTGGAAGTCTCGAGAGCGGCGGTGTCGGTGATGCCGTGCACGACCGTGGTGTCAGCGGCGTGCGTGGCGACCGCGGCATCGGTGTACGCCTCGGCGTCCGCTTCGCTGCCGGGCGGTCCTTGCGGTCCGGTGACGACGACGTATTCGCCTTCGGCTGCCGCGGTGGGCGCCACGTCGGCCAAGTCAACTGCCGGTGCCGCGGCGGGCAGGGACAGCGGATAGGAGCGGCCAGGGGCGTCGTGCCACCGTTCCTGCACCCTGTACGTCCAGCCGACGGGTGTGACATCAGCATCGTCGGTCGCCAGCAGGGCGACGGTCACAGCTCCGTTGACGTCGAGCGCCGCCTCGATCGTGCCGAGCAGGAGCGTGCCATAGGCGCCGGACGTGAGGATTGCAGGCTCGGGCGTGAAGAGGAGCTTGCCGGTCATGGGGGTGCCGTCGGGGTGCTTGTACGTGCCGGTGACCGTGACGGTCGACAGTCCAACAGGCAGAGGCACGCCGCACCTCCTCAGTGAAGTCCCGCCGCCGTGACGGGGGGTTGGCTCGGCGGCGGGACGATCAGGCGGCGCGTGCGCCAGCGGGGAGGGCGGGCGTCTCGCCGGGGGTGAGGAGTTCGCGGGTCCACTCGTCGCGGACGGCTTTGGGGAGCTCGTGGACGTTGTAGCGGACGTTCCCTCGGCCGGAGCCGTAGCGTTGGATGCGGCCTTCGTGGGCCCAGCGGCGGATGGTGACGCCTGGCCGGCCTGCCCAGTAGGCGGCGGCCTCTTCGTTGACGAGGGCGAGGGCCATGACACCTCCCCAGAAACGCGGGAGGGACCCCAGTGTGCGCCGCCTCAACGGTCGCGGAGGTCCCATTGAGACACACAGTACGTTCGCCGAAGTCAAGGCGTCAACTATCGCCGATTATCCGGCGATAGGCGGTGCCTATGGACCAGACTGCCCGTATGCCTCTTGTGGTGACGGTGCAGGCGGATTCGCGCGAGGAGTGCGTCCGGCATCTGCAGCGCGCCTGCAGCCTGTTGGGCCTGACGCCGTCGCTGTCGCCGGTGCGGTCGCTGGGGACGGACCGGTGGATGGCGCGGGCAACGCCGACGGCCCCAGCCGGTGAAGGCCAGGGCCGCGAGTCGTGAGGGTCAGGACGCTTTGACGCCGGGCTTGCGGGCTGTGCGGGTTGTGGCGGTGCTGGGCCGGCTGCCGCTCTCCGGGTTCCAGCGGCCGGGGCCGTTGCCGGGTGGCGGGATGGGTACGGGGACGGCCGGTCCGGTGTTGCCTGTATCGCGGGAGTCGCTCACGGCTGTCTCCTTCGGGGTCAGATGCGGCGGTTGGTGGCCTGGTCGGCGGCTGCTCCGAGGATGCGGATGACGGGCCCGGCGCTGGCCTGCTGGTCGTTCCACGACGGCAAGGTTTCGGCGGTGAACTGGCGCCGGATGGCGTCGAGGACGATGGCGCAGGCGTCGTCGGCGAGCCCGCGGTCGGGCCCTGCCGCAACACGGATGGCGCCGCCGAGGCACACCGCGCCCTGCTCGTCGCGGAGGCCACCGCGGGTCCAGCCGCGCCCAGCGAGGACGCTGCGGGCGTCGCGCAGGACGGCCGCGATCGGCGTCACGGCCGGGGCGAGCATGGGCTGCAGCGGCACGTCAGTCAGGTCGACGACCGTGTCGGGCAGGTGGGCGGTGTTGACGGCGAAGGCGAGCGCGGCCTGGTCGAGGCGGACGTCCATGCCGAGGGCGGCGAGCTCAAGGCGGGTGTCGAAGTCGACGGCGGTCGGGGTTGCGGTGTGGGTGAGGGTCGTGGTCATGTCGGATGGCTCCAGTGGTCTGAGGGCTGCTGGGCGGGTGGGGCGCTCCCGAGTGCTGGCAGGCGGAGGGAGCGCCCCGGTCACCACCAGGAGTGCCGGTTGCGGCCGGACGCCTGGTCGTTGGCGTCGACCTGCTTCTCGAGCTCGCGGAGTTCGCGGGCGTTGAGCTTGCGATTGGGCCGGTTGCCGAGCGGGCCGGCGACTTGCGGGCCGGGTCCGGAGAGCTGACGGACGCCCTTGGGCTTGTCGGTGTAGACGGGGCCGTCGCGGAGGACGAGCCCTTCGACGGACAGCGAGCCGGAGATCATCCACGCGTCGAGGAGCGGGTGCCGGTATGCGACCTCGTACTCGTCGTACAGGTGGCTGTCCTCGTAGGGGGCGAGGTTGGTGGCGACCTGCCGGAGGACGTACAGCTTCTGGCCCTTGCGGGCCTGACGGTTGGCCTTCCTGGCGTCGGGCTTGGAGCGCTTGTAGACGGTCATCGGGGTCTCCTTCGATTCGGGATCTTCTTCGCATATAGGTCGTGACTGGGCGTGCGTGTGGTCGTGACTGTGCTGGTCAGCGTCGTGATGGCGGTTGTGATGGGCTGTGACGCTGTAACGACCTCGGGGCGGGAATCACGACCTCGTCACGAGGTAGGTCACGACCCTGACCTGCGGCGTCACAGCCGCGTCACGACCTGTTAGGCGGCTTCGTGCCGGGTCTCGCCGGTGATCTGGCGGATGATGTCGAGGCGGTAGCCGCGCGCCCCGCCGGTGACCTGAGTGGTGGTGACGTCGACCTCGAGGGCCATGTGGTCGACGGCCTTCTTCAGCTCGCTGGTGACACGCTGTGCGGCCGATCGGCGGGCCTTGGCCTCGTCGGCGCCGAACTGGTCGATGCCCCATGTGTCGGGGTCGGTGTGGGCGAGGTACTCCCAGATCTGAACGGTGGGAAGGAACGCGGCGTCGTCGGAAGCGGCGAACGCGCCGCGGATCATCATCACGATCCTGGGGAGGTCGGTACGGAGCCGGTCGGCTTCGGTGGCGCCGAACCGCTCGAGCCCTGCAGCCTTCAGAGAGCGGGCGCCGACGGTGGGGCGGCCGGCGGCGGCCCGCTCCTTCCCGCGGCGGGTGGCTTCCTGCACGGACAGGGCCAGGAACTTGTAGACCATCGGCTCGGTGCTGCCGCCGCCCATGATGTACACCTTGCCCGCGTCGGCCGGGTCGTCGCCCTGCGCGGGGTGGAGCCGGTCCGGGCGCCATCCATCCGCGCCAGCACCGGCGCCGAACACCTGCTTGACGTCCTGGTGCCGTGAGGGGCCCACGATCTTCAGGGCGATGCTGTCGGCGATCGCGTCACCGAGGGAGTCGGCGGTGGCTTCCTGGGCGGCGATGACGAGCTGCACGCGGGACTTCCGGCCCACACGCAGGATCTTGACGGCCAGTTCCTTCGCCCGGTCGGACAGCTGCGGGTACTCGTCGAGGAACAGGACGATCGCCGGGTCTTCGGGTGTGGGCTCCCAGTTGTCGTCCATGCCGAGCTCGGCGAACAGTGCCGGGCGGGCCTTCGCAATCTTCAGGGCCTGCTCGAGGATGGCTTCGATCTCGCCCATCGCGTCGTCGCCGATGGCCCGGACCCCGAGCGCGTCGGCGAGCGGGGCGAGCCCGTTGCCGCCGGGGTCGAGGTCGCCGACGAGAACGTCGGAGCAGGCGGTCAGCGCGTCGGCGAGGGTTCGCATGGTGACGGACTTGCCGCCGCCGGAGGTGGCGATGACGAGGACGTGCAGGCCGAGGAGGGACGTTGCGAACGGCTGGCCGTCCATGCGGTAGGCGACGAGCTGTGCGTCCCGCATCCGCTTGGTGTTGGGCTTCCGCTCGGGGGCCTTGGGCATGTTGGCGAACGGGTCGGTCTCAACGAGGCGGAGCATGACCCGGCCGCGGGATGTGCGCATGGGCTGGCACAGGAGCCCGTCCTGCGGAAGGTCGAGGGGCGTCTCGAGGTCGGGTGCCTTGCTGATGATGTCGCCGGGCTTGCCCTTGGCGAGCTGCACGGTGACTTCCCAGCCCCACGCGTGGTGCTTGTGGGCTTCGACCTTCGCAATCTTGATGCCTTCGGAGACGAGGGCGCGGCGGACGCATTCGGCGGCTTCGGTGCGGGTGCGGGCGTCGGCGATGGGGAACGGCTCGCCGTCGGTGGCGCCGATCTCGATGACACCGGGGTCGTCGGCCTGCTCTATTGCGGCCGGGCTGCCTTTGGCGGCGCCGTAGATGGCGGTGGCCATGCCGAGGGCGATGGACGTCCAGAGCCCTCCGGCGGCGACACCGTATGTGGCGGGCCCGGCAGTGACGGCGATGCCCGCGGCGGTCTTCGCCGCGTATACCTTGCGGTGCGCCTTGTAGGCGGCGCGCAGCTTGAGGACGTTGGTCTTCGCGTCCGCTTGCTCGTCGGCGGTCTTCGCTGCCTTCAGGTCGGCGCGGGCGGTGCGGATCATCTGCGGGTAGTCGTCGCGCCAGCCGTCGGCCCATGAGCGGGCGAGCCGGCCGTAGCCGCGCACGGTCCAACCGATGTATAGCCGGTTGCCGAGTGCGTGGTCCTTGACCCGCTCAAGGCGGGCGTTCTGCGACTCGATCCATGCGGGGCGCGCGTCCTCGTCCTGGTGCTTGACGATGACGCCCTCGAGGGGCAGGGGCTCTACCGCCGGGGCGGGCACGGTACGGCGTTCGGTGGTCGGCGTAGCCATGACGGGGCTCCTCAGTGGTGGCCGTTGACGGCGGCGACCTTGCGGCCGGTGTCGGCCGCGACGGTCTTGGCGATGGGGTGGAACGGGAGGGCGTCGCCCTTGGTGCGGCGGTGTGCCGGGGGCTGCCTGCGACCGGCCTTCACAGCGGTCTTCTCGAGCCTCTTTGCGACCGGGGGGAGATCGGTCACGACCTGCGAACTTTTCGACCCGCTGAACAGGGTTCCGGGGGCTGTCGGGAGGACGTAGCGGACGGGCTGCTGCGGGCTGCTCGACCGACGGGACAGGAGCGCGAGGATGCGCTGACGGATCGTCTTCTCGTCGAGCGCGAGGGGCACCTGCGCGGCAGCCAGAGCAGCGGCCGACCGGACGGCGTCGGCATGCATGCGGGGAGTCATGCCGGGCTCGAGGGTGCCGTGGACGATGAGCCATGCCCGGGTCCACGCGTCCTCCGCCTTGAGGGTGCCGTAGGGCGCGGCGGACACGAGACGGTCGGCGACCTTGGCAACGTCCCGGTGGTGACGGCGGCGCTTGCGGTCGTGCTTGGTGCGGGCCTTCTCCTCCTGCCGCTGCTTCGGGTTGGTGACCGCGGCGGACAGGGTGAGCACCCACTGCCGGACTTCGAAGTACAGCGGACCGAGCATGGTGACCGCGGCCAGGCCCCAGCCGACGAGAGCGCCCTGCTCCGACCCGTGGAGGTAGTTGATGCGGGCGGCGAACGCGGCGGCCGAGACGCAGAAGGCGCGGAGCAGCCAGCGGACCCAGGCGGGGAGCTTCCGCTCGTCGGAGTAGGCGACGCCGGCGGCCATGACCCACGCGGCACCTTCGAGGGCGAACGGGACGGGCAGCAGCATCGCCGACTTCTTCACGAAGAACGCGACCTGCGCGGGGATCGCGGCGAAGGCGGACAGTGCGACGAGAGCGAGGGTGCCCTTGCGGTACACGTTTCCGGGGGTGAGGGTCTTCTCCCGTTTGGCGGCGCGGGCCTGCTTGCGCAGCGCCTTGTCGCGGCGGGACTGGGCCTTGTCGGCGCGCTCCTCGTCGCGGTCCTTACGGCGCTCGTCACGGCGCAGCTTGGCCTCGAACGCGCGGGTCTTGCGCTGCTCTTCGGCGTCTTCGCGCTTGTCGGCGCGGCGCTCTTCGAACCAGCTGCTCACGGTGATCGGTGTCCTTTCGGGTTAGACGGGGTGGCTGGTGCGCTGCGGCGGGACTGTGGCGGTGCGGACGCGCTGGTCGTCGACGAGCCCGTCGAAGGCGATCGCGGCGACGGCGAGAATGCCGATCACGATCCGGACGGCGAGGGGCGGGTTGAAGCCGAGGAACCAAGCCAGGCCGGCCACCAGCAAGGCGACACGGGCCCGGGTCAGGCCGATCAACAGGTTCACGGGGAGTCCTTCAGTGGTCGGGGCGAGGGCGGTGGTTGGCACCCCGGGCCGGATCCGATCCGGCAGCGTCACGCCGAGTCCGGGGCTGGTGGGGTCAGCGGCGGGTGTGACTGGCCTTGTGGCCGGGGAGCGCGGTCTTGCACGGCGGGCACTTGCGGACCGGTCCGCTGCCGACGGCCGGGACCGGGATGGTCTGGCCGCAAATCCCGCGTGTGACGCCGGGCCGGAGCTGCGGTTCGCAGTCGGGGCAGTGGAAGTGCATGTCCAGGACGGTCGCCACCGGTCAGCGCCGCTTGGTGAGTTCCTCGCGGAAGCACGTGATGGTGCTGCCGTCTTCCTGCTGGATGCGGACGAGGTCCTGGTGCGTTTCGATGACGACACCGGTCTCGCCACCCTCGTGCTTGGTGGGCTGGACGGGATTCGTGACGGTGACGCGGTCGCCAGTCTTGAGTGACTTGAACAGGCTCATGACGATCTCCTTTCGGATAGGTCGGGTTGGAGTGCTGGTCACCACCAGCTGATCTTTCGCCGGTCGGGGCAGCCGTTCTCGGCGTGGTCTTCGCACGGCGGGCACCGATCGTTGGCGGGGCCGATGCCGAGCCAGTTGCCGGAGTGCAGTCGGGCGTGCTCCTCGCACTGCTCGCAGCGGTCGGCCATCAGGCGGCCAGGTCGGCGAGCAGCTGGGTGCCGTGCTCGATGTCGTGGCCGGCGATGAGCGCCTCGATACGGCGGATCTCGAGCTCGTCGCCCTTGTCGACGGCGATCTCGTGGCGGGCGGTGAGCGCGAGCCCGGCCTCGTAGGCGTCCAAGTCGGCGTTCGAGACGATGCGGACGTGACGGTCGCGGGTCATGTGACGGGCCATTGGAGTGCTCCTTCGGGTGGTCAATCCGGGTGGGGTTGGTCAGGGGGTGGGTGTGGCGCGGTGTCCGGCACGGTCGGCCTGCCACGGCTGGGCGCCCAGCAGGCTGTCGGCCCACTCGCGGGCCGCCCGGTCGGTCATCTGCGGCCGGCCGGGCAGGTAGGCGGAGACGAACGCCCACAGCTGCCCGTCGTAGGTGAGCGTCCAGCCGAGCAGTGCCGGATCCCAGGCCAGCCGGTAGGAGCAGGACTCTCGCCGGGCCGTGGTGGTGGTGTCGGTCATGGCAAGTCCTTCCGGTGGTCAGGCGGCGTGGCGGGTCAGTAGACGGGGCCGTCGAACTGCTCGATGTAGAGGCGCACCCCGGGGTGTTCGGCCTGGGTGCGGAGGGCGTCCTGGACGATGCCGTTCAGGGAGCCGGGGCCGCCGTTGGTGCCGAAGGAGAGGAGTTCACCGGTGGTGGCGTTGTAGATGCGGTAGCTCAGGTCGACGTCGCTGACCGGCTGGCGGTCGACGAGGGGCTTGCCCTTCCAGATGTCCATGTCGGTCCTTTCTGGGTTGGTGCGGGGGTCGGGCTTGTCGGTTCAGCCGGACCCCCGCGGGAGGGGTGGTCAGACCATGTCGCGGTACTCGTCGACCATGTCGGAGGTGTTCACGAGGTACTCGACGGCCTTGTTGAGGAGGACCTTCCGCTCGGCGCCGGTCGACGCGATGGCGTCGGAGAGGTACGTGGCGGCCGTCTCCAGGTCCTCGGCGCCGTTGATCCGCGCGAAGAAGCCGAGGTTGTGGGCTGCGGTCTGGAGCTGGTCGACGAATGCCTCGGGGGTGGTGGCGGGCTTCTCCTCGGCGACGAACGCGATGTCGTCGGTGTAGCGGGCGAGGATCGAGGGGGCGATGGTGGTCATGGCTGTGGTCCTTCCGGTGGTCATGCGGATGGGGTGGGAAGCCGCGCCGACGGGCTGGGGGTGGTCACCGCCGGCGCGGCGGACTGGGGGGTTACGCGGCTCGTGCGGCTTCGAGGGCCTTGCGCTGCTTCTCGGCGGCCTCTGCTGCCTGGCCGGCCTGCTTGGCGCGCTTCAGGATGCGGACCGTCTCCCGGTCGGCAGGGCTCAGATCGCTCGACCTGAACACCGGGATCACGCGGCCTTGACGCTGCGGCGGACGTAGGACGCGGCCCGGTGGGCGGCGATGTCCGCAGCGGAGAGAGTGTTGGTGATGAGCGGGCCGTTGCCGCGCCTCACACCAGAGGCGATCAGCCGGCGCTCGGAGGGGGCGGGGGCGATGCACTCGGGCATGCCAGTACGCTGGTCAGCAGCCATCAGGGGTCCCTTCACAGATCCTGGTGGTGAGGGCCGGCCTGCGATGTAGGAGTCGCAGCGTCCGGCCCGTCTTCGGTTGTGGGTGCGCAGCCCGACGGACGTGGTCCGGTAGGAGTGAGCCGCGCTTTGAAGCTCTGATTTGAAAGGTAGAGGGATTCGGGCCCGTCGTCAAGCACAGGCTTGAACGAGTCCGGAAACGCCCCTACTCTCATGGAATGACCGACACCCTGGACGCCACGATCGCCGCAGTCGCCGGCGCACTGAAGGACATCAGCGACCCGATCGAGCGGTACCAGGCGATCGTCACTCTCGACTCCCGCATAGACGAAGTCCGCAAGGAAGCGCGCCGCTCCGTCGCTCAAGACCTGCACGACGGAGGACGTCCTTGGCGTGAGGTCGGCGAACTGATGGGCGGCGTCAGTGCACAACGTGCCTGGCAGATCGCTCGAAGCGAGTGATTTCGTCATGCCATCAAGCCTCGCGGCCAGCGGCTTAGCCGACCATGAGCCGCCAATGCCGCTGCAGTGCAGGACGAGTGCGGCGGCAGTGCAGGTTCCCCATACCGCGACCGTGAGGGCCGGATAGTGGACATCGTCGACACGTGGACCGGGCGAACTGCCTGCGCCCTGCAGGCCGCCCTCCGCATGACGAACGAACAGTTCGCCGAGCATCTCGACCTTGGGGTGCGGACCGTGGCCGGTTGGCACGCCAACCCGGACATCGTGCCGCGTCTCGAGGCGCAGCAGTTGCTCGATACCGCCTACGAAAGGGCACCCTCTTCAGTGCTTCGACGGTTCAGCATTCTGGCGCGTCCCGCGCCGGACCCTGTGGAGGCTCAGGCCTTGCGGGTCGCAATCGCGGTGGTCGTGCGGGATAGCCAGGTGCTTCTCGTTTGTCGGCGCGGAGACGATGCCCTGTCGTGGCAGTTCCCGGCGGGGATGGTGAAGCCGGGCCGCTCCCCCTCCGCCGTGGCCGTCGAGGAAACACACGCCGAGACCGGCATCCGCTGCACCGTCCGCGAGCACCTCGGGTCCCGCATCCACCCTGTGACCGGAGTGGTCGCCGAGTACGCACTCGCCGACTACTTGATGGGCGAGGCAGAGAACCGCGACCCGATCGAGAACGCCGACGTGGCATGGGTGCCCATCAGCCAGCTGCCCAAGTTCATCCCGTCCGACCGCATCTATCCGCCCATCCTGGAGGCGCTCGCATGACCGACACGACCACCCCGAAGCAGGGCATCTCCGCCGCCATCATCGTCAGCGACGGCCGCGTGCTGATGGTGCGGCGCCGTATCTCCGAGGGCGAGCTGATGTGGCAGTTCCCCGCGGGCGGCATCGAGCAGGGCGAGACGCCGGAGCAGGCGGCGGTGCGGGAGACGCTCGAGGAGACCGGGCTCGAGGTGAAGGCGACCAAGCTGATCGGCCAGCGGGTGCACCCGAAGACGCAGCGGGAGATGTCGTACACGGCGTGCGAGCCGGTCGCCGGCGAGGCGCATGTCGCGGATGCCGACGAGCTGGACGCGGTCGCCTGGGTCGCGCACGGCGAGATCGGCGAGTACGTGCCCTACGGATTGTTCGATGCCGTGCAGGCCCACCTCGATGAGGCACTGCCCCACTGACCCCGGACACACCAGAGCGCCCCCGACCGTGATGGTCGGGGGCGCTGTTGTGCTTCAAGTCGCTCTGCTGAATGGCCCGTTCCGCTGCCACTCTGATCCGGACGGAAGGGGTTGGGCATGACATGTCCGCAGTGTGGTGAGTCGAGTCAGGTGCTGAGGCTGAAGGACTACTGGCGGTCGCTGTCGCAGGATGCGGAGGGGAAGCGGGACCTGAGACAGCCGGACGGCTATGCGGCCCGCTGGCTGATCCCAATAGCCCTCCTCACGCTCGCCATCTGGGTGCTGTCGCAGGGCGATCCGCTCGGTCTGCTGCTGCTCGCCGTCGGCCTCGGTACGGGGGCGTGGATGTGGCGCCAGTCGGCCGCGGCACAGGAAGCGCGGGAGGCGTGGGAGCGGGCACTGTACTGCCGCCGATGCCCCGCCCAATTCGAGCCGGGCGGGGCGTGACCTGCAAGACGGCCGGGAGTTGATCACCGTATGGATGAGCGCGTACCCCTGGTGACGGTCGACGAGTTGCGGAAGACGGTCGCCCTGCTGCTGGTGCTCGAGGAGCAGGGCGACGACATCGGCATCGAAGCCGGCCGACTGGCGCACGACTACGCGCTCAGGCTGCCGGAGGACTGAGCCAGCACCAGACGGCGGGCTCGAGCGTCTCGTCGTCGTCGGCGTTGTCGAACCACGAGTCGAGACACGGGCGGCAGAGATAGGACGTGCTGCCGTTCCGGTGCCGCCACCAGGCGACCGCCGGCCGGATGCGGGGACGGCCGCGCTCGAGGACATGGGTGCAGCAGGTGCAGGTCACGCCGCGGCCCGCCTCTCCGCGAGCGGGAGTGACAGGGCTTCGCTGTGCCCGTACTGCTCGGAGCATGCGGGGCAGCGGACGCCGGCGGTGTCGAGGGTGATGCGCAGGGTCTGTCCGCAGGGGCAGGCGACGGGCACGAGGCGGGGCTGCTTCTCGCCGGTGACTTGGGCTTCGCACTGGCGCCGCAGCTGTCCGACCTCGTGCGCGAACTCGGCGAACGCGGGGTGTTCGCGGGCCGCCCACGTGAGGTTGATGCGGAGCGCCTTGACGACCTGATCGCACTGCTGCTGCATGTCTCCCTGCCAGCGCGGGTGGGTCCAGCCCAGCAGCTCATGCCAGTCGACGAGCCACGTCTGCAGGATGGTCACCACGCCGCCGCGGGCGAGGAGCGACAGGGGCTCCAGCCGGACGGGGATCGGGGCGGTGCGGGAGCCGGACACGGACGGGCCGCCGCTGCCCGAGCCGGGGGCGAGCCGGCTGCCGAGCTTCGCGTACAGGCCATCGGGTCCGGCGAGCGCCATCAGGTTCGAGTCGGTGCGGCTCTCGCAGGGGCGGCACGCCTGGTAGCCGAGCTCGTCGGCGTACAGGTCGCGGTGGCAGCAGGTGCAGGAGGACATCGGCAGGGCTCCTTCGTGCGGCAGGGCAGGTGCAGGTCAGGCGGAGGCGAGCTGGGCGCAGGTGAAGCGAGCGAGGAAGTCCATGCGCCTCATCGCCGCGACCTTGGTGGGCACGATCCGGTTGTCCGCCGCGTCGTAGATGACCCAGTCGGCGGGGACTTCGTGGACCCGGTGCTCAATCTGTGTGGCGTTCTCGCGCCAGATGGAGCCGCGTTCGAGCGAGCTGCTGGTGTCCCAGTGGGCAGCGCAGTTATGGCTGGCCGACCAGCCGCAGCCGCAAACGAGTCGGATGGGCGTGATCACGGCTGCTCCTGCGGGTCGAGGGCGGCGCGGATCGCTTCGGCGTATCGGCGGTCCGGGGCGAGGGCGTTCTCCCACCGGTCGGCGAGCTTGCGGACTCGGTCGAGGGCGGCTTGCGCGTCGGCGAGGTCTTCCTGCGTGGCGCTGAGCCAGGGCTGCTCTTCGCGTCGCCGCTGCACCTCCACCCGTAGTTGCTCCTGCTCCCGGTCGGCGACGGCGATGACGGCGTCGGCGGCGGCTTCGGCGTTCATGCGGTCGCCGTCCCAATCGACGAGCGGCCACAACACCTCGGCGTAGGCGACGCGCCGGTCGGCCGCCGGGGCGGGGGCGGGGAAGTTTTTGGCGTAGGCGTCCATGTGCGGCGCCCATCCGGGCACGGCGGCGGCCTCGCGTTCGGCTTGCTGCTGCCGGGCGTAGTCGATGGGGCCGAGCTGGGCGGTGGCGGGTGTCTCGTTCACAGGTACTCCTCGGGTGGGATCAGGGTGCGGATGCGGCGGCCGTGGATTCGGCGTGGGCCTGGGCGGGTGGCGGGTCGGGCGGGTGCGTCGCGGTAGGTGAGGAAGTGGCGGCGCAGATGGGTCGGGAGACGGCGCGGGGCCGGTGCCGGGGGCTCCCACAGCGGGAGCTGGCCCGGCACCTGGCGGACGGTCACGGCTGGTCGTTCTTGAACCAGGGCTCGCCGCTGCCGGGCGTCTGCCAGCAGGTGCCCCACGGCTGGGCGACAGCCACGAGGCCCACCTCGACGGGCGGGAGGCAGCGGCGGTCTATGCCGGGAGTGCCGCGACGGTGCTTCTCGGCGGCGCTATCGCTGTTGAACGTCTCGTGGCAGGCGGGGCAGTGGGCGCGGCGGAGGCCGGTCCACTGTTTGCCGCATTCGCCGTGGCTGTTCATGTCGGGCTCCTTCTCGGGTTCGTGGCTGTGGCTGGCGCTGAGTGGGTCGGAGGTGGCGCGGGACGCTGGAGAGCCGTTAGGCCGTCTACGGCCCGCTGTGACTGCGGGACGGGGAAAGTCCGGCAGAGAGGCTGGGTGCCGTCACGCCGCCTCCCGCTGCCGGGCCCGGCGGGCTTCGTGGTAGCGGGCGTTGCCTGCCTTGCACCCGTCGCAGGCCGGTTCGCCGCGGCGTTCGTGCTGCCGGTAGCCGGCCCGGTCGCCGTGCCTGCGCTGCGGCTCCAAGACCCCGGCCCGGCAGGCGAGCCACACGGCCTGAGGCATGGACTGCGCGCCGAGCTTCACCAGCAGGCGATGCCGCGCGTCCTGCACGGCGGGCATCGACTTGCCCAGGGAGCGGGCCGTGGCCGCAGTGGTGTAGCCGTCGACGGCGCGGCGGAGCACGGTCATCTCCAGGTCGGTCAGGCGGGGCCTGCTCACGTCTCGGCTCCTTCCGGGTATTGGTCGATCGGGATGGGGACGGTCTCGGTGTTCTTCATCCAGCGCGGGATGCGGTCCGGATCTGGTTCCCGGGCCGGGGGCGGGGCCGTGTCGCACGGCTCCACCTCCCAACCCGGCGGCCACAGGGGCGGCCGGTCGGTCACTGCGGACCGTTGATCTGGCGGGCCACAGCGAGAGGGCGGTCATGGCTGGCGTCGAACTCGCCAACGGAGACGGCCCGCTCGTAGCGCTTGGCCTCGGCATCCAGCAGGTCGGCGAGCGCGTCGGCAACGGCTGGAGAGAGCCTTACGGCGACGGTGTGCTCCGCCACGGCCGGGGACGAGGGACGCAGCTTCTCGGCGGCGGCCTTGAGTTCGTCGGCGGGTGTGCTCATCGGGTTCTCCTCGGTGTGTGGAAGGCTTGGGCGAGGGACGCCCGCGATACCAGCGCGGGCGTCCCGACGTGCGTCACGGGGTGGGGGCTTCGGCGTGTGCCTCGATGGAGCGACCGCACCGGTCGCAGTGGATGTGCTCGCCGACGTACTCGATGCAGCCGTCGATGGCAGCCAGGACAGAGGCCTTGGCGAGCTGTGCCTCGAAGCAGCGCTTGCAGTGCCTGTCTCCGCAGGGCTGGCCTGCTTGGTGCGCGGCGGCGATGCGCTCGAGCTCGGCGCGGATGATCGGGTCCTTGACGATTCCGTCGGCGATGAAGAAGGCGAGCTTCCAGGTGTCGACGTGCAGGTTGATCTCCTGGGCGAGCAGGTGCTTCAGCCGGTCATCGGCGGGCGGGTACTGGTCCATCGGGTTTCCTCCGTGGTGTGGGTGCTGGTGGTCAAGCGGCGGCTCGGCGTCGGCGGGCGTCGGCTCGCTTCGCAGGCCGGCAGGCCGTGTTGTAGGCGTCCCGGCAGGCGTCGCACGGGGATTCGCCGCGGTACCAGTGCTGGTGGGCGCCGCTGCTCGTGCCGTGGGTGATGGGCGGCAGCCGGCTGGGGTCTTTGGGGGCAGCTCGGTAGGCTTTCCGGTAGGCGGCCCTGCCGTCGACGCAGTCCTGGCAGGGCTTTTCGCCGCGCTGGTAGTGCCGGTTGTAGCCGGACGGCGTGCCGCACTTGGCATGCCTGGGGAGGGTGGATGGTTCGAGGCCGAGGGAGATGAGCACCTCGTCGTAGGTCGCGGACATCAGGTCTCCTTCGTGCAGTTGGGGCAGGGTCGGGGTGCGGGGCCGGTCATGCGGCGCGGCCCAGGTCGCGAGGGGCGGTGTAGGCCGCGGCGGATCGGGTGGTGGCCCAGCGGTGGCCGCAGCGGCAGATGTAGCCGTGGACGATCCGGTCACCCCGGCGGCGTTCCTTCGCCGGCGGTATGGCGGGGGCCAGGCAGCGCGGGCAGGTGTCGGTCATGGGGTTCTCCCGTCTCGGCATTCGGGGCAGCTGGGTCCGGGCGAGGGGCCGGTGGCAGCGGAGCCGCAGGGCCAGGCGCCGGGGCGGGCGATGTGGAAGCAGGGCTTCTCGACCTCGGCCTTGGGCCGCTGCTTGGGGGCCTTCGGGGTGATCCCGGCGGCGAGAAGGAGCAAGTTCTTCAGGTCGCCCTGGGCGCGGGCGGCGACGATGTCCTCGTCGGACGGCTCCCAGCTCATGTCTGAGCCATGTCGACGAAGCGGGCGTAGTGCCCCTGGAATGCAGTGGTGATCGTTGAAGTGGGGCCGCCGCGGTGCTTGCCCACGATCAGGTCGGCCTCGCCGGCGCGGGGTGATTCCTTTTCGTAGGCGTCCTCGCGGTGCAGCAGGATGACGATGTCGGCGTCCTGCTCGATCGCCCCGGACTCGCGGAGGTCGGAGACCATCGGCTTCTTCTCGGTGCGCTGCTCGGGGCCGCGGTTGAGCTGGGCAAGGACTACGACAGTGATCCCGAACTCCTTGGCGAGGAGCTTCAACTGCCGCGACATCTCGGAGACGGCGACCTGCCGGGACTCTGCTTTGGGGGCTTGCATGAGCTGCAGGTAGTCGACGACGACGAGCCGCAGGCCGACGGTGCGGACGAGGTTGCGAACCCGGGCCCGGAGGGCGGGGATCGACAGATAGGACTCGTCGTTGATGTGCAGCGGCGCGGGCTGGATCTTGGCGGCGGCGCGGGCCATGCGCTGCGTGTCGGTGGTACTTCCGCCGACAATGCCCTGCTTGATGTGGTGAAGCGCGACCTGGCCTTCAGCGGCGACGATGCTGTTGCCGAGCTCGTCCTCGCCCATCTCCAGTGACTCGAACAGGGTCGGGATCCCGTTGCCGATCGCGGCGGCGCGGGCCAGGCCGAGGCCGAACGTGGTCTTGCCCATGGCCGGCCGGGCGCCGACGACAACCATCTGACCGGGGGCCCATCCGCCGGACAGCAGGCTGTCGAGGTCGATGAACCCGGTCGGGATCCGGTCCTCGTTCGTCGGCGGGGTGATGGCCCGCTCGAGGACACCGGCGAGCAAGTCGCCGACCAGCTTCGTCTCGCCTTCGCTGGCGGAGCGGACGACGCCGTCGAGTTCGGTCTGGGCGGCAGCCACGTCGCTGTCGGGGTCGAAGGCGGCGCTGTTGCCGCGGAGGACGGACGCATGGCCGTGAGCGACCAGGCGGGCGGCAATGGCCTTCTTCGTGATCCGGTCGGCGTACCAGTCTTCGCTGCCGGGGTGGGCGTGGTTGTACAGATCAGCGAGCTGGTGCTCATTGAGGGGCACGGTGGCGATGCGGCCGTCTGCACGCCAGGCCTGCAGCTGCCGATCGACGGCGAGGTAGCGAATCTCGTCGTCCTCGAAGTCGGCGGCGAGGTGCTCGACGGCGAACCAGACCCAGCGGTAGCGGTCTTCGGTGATGACGGCCGGGTCGAAGCCACGCATGGCGAGCTCGTCGACGATGGTGGGGCGGGCCATGGCGGTGGCGACGAGGATCTGCTCGGCCTCCGGGTCGGCCGGCCGGTTGGGCATGGTGTCCTGCTCGTCGAGCGGGGCGTCCCAGATGTCGGTGCTCATGCGGCAGCACCGCCCTTGCGGCGGTCGGCGCCTTCGAGGAGGAGGACTCCGCCGCGGCACATCTCGCCGAGGCGGGATGCGACTCGGTCGCCGACGATGTGGCTGATCTGGTTCGGCAGCACGTCGCAGGTGATGAGGACCGGCCGGCGGTTGATGTACCGCTCGTCGAAGATTTCGTACAGCCGCTCCTGGGTCCAACCCGTCGGGGAGACGCGGGCTGCGGCAAGGTCGTCGACGTAGAGCAGGTCGGCGCGCTGGAGGGTGCGGGTCAGGGACTTGGCGTCGTAGTCGCGGTTGTCGGGGCGCAGCGCGTCGAAGAGGGCGGTGGAGCGCCAGGTCTCGATCGACGGCATGCGGCCGGTGCGGTCGACGCGGGCACCGAGCCAGTTGCGGGAGGCCTGCCATGCGGTGTGGGTCTTGCCGACGCCGATCGGGCCGGTGAGGAACAGGCTCGGCGGGGTGTCGGCCTTCTGGTCTGCCCACCGCTGGGCGGCCGGGTGGATCTGAATGGTGCTGCGGTAGATGGCGGGGGTGCGCTCGAGGTAGCCGTTCACGGCATCCTCGCGGCGCTCACGAAGCACCGACTCGCGCGGGTCGGGCTGCTCATCCGAACTGAAGGGCACGTGCCTTCTCCTCTTCGGTCATTTCGTTGGGTGCGGTTTGCGGGCCAGCTGCGGCGCGCGGCAGGGGCGGCGGTTCGTCCTCGTAGCGCTTCTGGTTCAGCCACGTGGAGGCGTGCGGAATGAACTGCTGCTCGGTCTTGACTGCCTGGTGGTAGTCGGCGTGCGCCTTGACGGCAGCAAGGAGGAGCGAGGAGTCGACGCCGGCCTTCATCGTCTTGACCCACGACTTGGCGGCTTCGCTCTTGCCGGCCTTGCGGGGGTAGCGGGACCAGAACTCGTCGAAGGCGGGACCAGGGTCATCGGACGCGCTCCCGGCCGGAGGCGGGGAGGGGGTTCCTTTCCCTGTTCCCTGTTCCTTTCCCTGTTCCTTTCCTTTCCTTTCCGCCAGTGAGTCCTCACCGAGTCCTCCGTGAGGAGTACGTGAGTCCTCATCACCGCAGGTCGGGCCCGGGATTGGGGCCGACGGCGGGGGCGGCAGTTTGCTCGGCGTGGGTCGGTTGATTTTCTGGTGCTCAGCCCAGCCTCGAACGGCCAAGTAGTGCTTGCGATTGAGGGTGTAACGAAGGATCAGTGAGGACTCACTGAGTGCCTTCAGGTCGTCCTCGACATCGCTTGTCGTGCGATCGTCGAGCGGCCAGATGGCGGCCTTGATGAGCCGTGCATCATCGACGCAGCGGCCCTCGTCGTCCGAGTGGGTCCACAGGCCGATGAACGTCAGCCGCTGCACGGGCGTCAGGTCGGCGACCGTCAGCGACGTGAAGAACTCCGGCTTGATCGAGCGGATGCGGGCCATCAGAACTCACCCCCGGCTGGGGGGCTGCCAGCAGCCTTCAGGTCTTCCACAAGGTCGATGCCACGCGCCCTGCCTGTGCGAGCCGCCTGCTGCACGATTTGGTACTGCGTGTACTCGAGGCCGAGGGCTTCGCCTACTGAGACCCTGAAGCATCCGACGTCAAAGTTGTCTGGCCCCTTCTCGGTGGTCTTCATCCAGCAGGTGCGCCAGACGAAGTACGCCTCCTCGATGGCGGCCAAATACTCGGGGTCCTCGCGGAAGAACAGACCAAAGATCGGTTCTCCGCAGGCTCCACCAGCGACGGCCGCGTTGAGCAACTGCTCTGCATCGGCGCCGACGTCGAACCCGGCTGCGGCCAGGTCCCTCACTGAGAGGAGCATGGCTTCGGTGGGGCTGGATCCGAATTGCTCTTCGAAGGAGCCCACCCACGTTGCCGTGATGGCGTCGACCGTCGCATCCCGCGCCGGTCGACGAGGCGGGGCGACGGCGGCGATTCGGCGGGCCTCGTCCTGGATCGCTTGGATCTTCTTCCAGGCGATGCCTGCGCAGTACTTGAACTTACTCTCGGGACGGACCTTGGAGATGCCCATGGCGGTATCGACGATTTCCGACCAGGCCCAAGCAGGCAGGCCGGCAACACGGAACCGCTCAACGCTGGACTTCCAGTCGCCGGGGAGAGCGACGCCCTTTCGGTCTCCCCCCTCGCCGACGCCCCACCGGTTCCACTCGGACAGGAAGGTGTTCCGGTACTCGAGCTTGGGCTTCTCCTGCTCCAGGAGACTTACGGCGGCCTGCTTCATGGCTTCGGCCCAGCGGAGGGCGTCATCCGCGACGTTGGCGACTACCGCAGAGTCAACGGTGGCGCTGCTCTTGCCGCTGTTGCAGGGCTCGCAGCTGGTGACGAGGTTGTCGGGCGTGTCGCTGCCGCCGAGCGCCTGGGGCACGACGTGGTCGACGCGGAGCGGGGCGTCGGGGGCGCTGGCCCCGCAGTACCTGCAGGTGTGGTTGTCCCTGCGGAGGATCTCGTAGCGGAGGCGCTTGGAGACGGCCATTCGGGAATCCTTCGGATCGTGAGCGTGCAAGATGCCCGTAAACCGGGGCGGCTCATGTAGCTACACGCTATAGGCTCGTGTAGCTACAGAGCAAGCTGAATCGATCGGCAGTTTGTAGCTACACTGATCACCCACGGTTCTGGCGCGTGTAGCTACCGTCCGCTACGGTGGTCGCATGTCCGCGAGCCTCGAGAAGTCGGCGCACACGCCGCCCCGCCAGATGCGCATCCCTGACGACGAGTGGTTTCCGTTCGAGGAAGCCGCCAAGAGCCAGGGGAAGACGCGCGCTGCCGTCGTTCGCGAGTTCATGCGCTGGTACATGCGCCGGCCAGGAGCGCCGGCTGTGAAGCGGCCAGACGCTGGCCCGTGGTCCGAGGCAAGCGAGTAGCTCACGTCCCCTCCCTCCTTCCTGGCCCCGCCATCGGCGGGGCCTTTGTCGTGCGCTCAGGCGGCAGCTCGGTAGCGGTCGGCTCCGTAGTTGGCGTTGGCGGCGCGGCATGCGTCGCAGGCCTGGGTGTCTTCGCGGAGGTGGCGCTTGTAGCCGGGGCGGGTGCCGCACTTGGCGGGCTCGCGTCGTCGCGGCATCCGCTTTGCGGGGGCGGTGTACCGTTCCCGGCGGCGCTGGTCCTGCTTGTAGTGCTTGAGGCAGAGGCCGCGGCCCTTGACGAGGTCGTCGCAGTCGTCGGCGGTGCAGGTGCTTGCTCCGCTGAGTCCGTTGTCGAACTTCCAGCGGGCGATCTGCCGCCTGTTGACGCCGACTGCTTCTGCGGTGTCTTTCTCGGTCCAGCCGGCTTGGACGAGGAGGAGGGTGGCGGTGAGTTGTTCGGCGCGGGTGAGTTGGGGGCGGGGCAGGTCGCCGGTGATGGCGCGTTCGATTGCGATCCAGTCGATGTCGCCGGTGTAGGTGATGTCGGTGGGGAGCGCGACGCGGGTGGGTGTGGCGCAGGCGCGGGTGGCGAGCAGCGGCCGCAGAGCTGAGGTCACTTGTCGTTCTCCTTCCGCTGCTTGGCGGTGTCGATCCGGTGCTGGGCTTCGGCGGTCTTCCAGCTGCGGGCGTCGGGCCAGATGGCGCGGCAGGTGTCGAGGTCGATGGCGGCCCGGTGTGCAGCTGCGTCGCGGACGACGTCGGCGGGGGTGCGGCGTGGGAGGGGCGGGCGTTCGGCGCGGCCGCCGGGGAGGTGGCGGAGGAGCCAGCGGAGGGCGAAACCGAGGACCGTGAGGTAGGCGGCGCCGGCGATGAAGTCGAAGGCGTTCATGCGGCCCTCCGTGGTGCGCGTTCTTCACGGAGCTGCTGTCGGACGTTGTCCTCGAAGGCCGACATGTCGTCGGGGGTCATGCCGGTCTGGGTGAGTTTCCAGCGGGTGTCGGCGAGCGGTTCCCCTCGCCAGCAGTTGCGCAGGCGGCCTTCGAGTTGGCGGAGGAGTGCCTGCCGGTCGGCGGTCATGCGGCCCTCCCGCGGTGGCTGGCGAAGGGGGCGAGGACGTACTCGCCTATCTCCTTGTTGTGGGTGGGACCGGAGGTGGAGCGGACCTTGCGGATCTCGACTATCGGGGCGGGCTTCCGGTTGATGAGCGACAGGAACACCAGGCCGGCGGTGCCGTGCGCCATCTCGGGGAGCAGGTCGCGGAAGGTGTTCATGGAGAACGGTCGGCCGTTCTCGCCGAAGATCTGGATGGCCTGCTCGATGAGCGCCTTGTCCCACTCGGACACGGAGGCGATGAACGCTTCGAGCTCGGCGGTGATCCGGATTCTCTCGGCGGTGGTTGCGGAGTGCGCCATGGCGGAATGTCCTTCCGGTGGGATGCTGCTGGCCGGGGCCCCGCCTGTTTGCGGCGGGCGGGACCCCGGCGGGGGTCAGTCGCTGAGGTCGGCGTCGTCGATGACGGCGGGGCCGGTGAGTTCGGCGACGGAGAGCGCCGGCTTGTCGGGGACGATCTCGGCGTGGGCGATCCCGGCGAGTTCTTCGGCGGCGTAGGGCATGCCGTGCAGGACGTCGGAGGCGATGAGCCTGCAGAGCTCGCCGGTGGCGCGGGCGATGAGCATGGTCTGCGGCTGCTTCTTCCACTCCGCCTTGTCGGTGAGGCCGAGCTTCGCGGCGCGGGCGATGGGCCATTCGACGTGCTGCCAGGTGTCGGCGCCCTTGCGGCGGCCGCGCATGAGGCAGTGCTCGGGCGACGATTCGACGAGCTCGATCTCGTGGCCGTGGGACTGGAGCAGTCCGCGCATGGCGTGCGCCCTGAGGGCCGGGGTGCCCTGGATGATGTCGACCGCCTTGAGCGACGCCATGGGCTGCAGCCCGAGCTCGTTCCCGGCGAGGATGACGGCGGTGACTTCTTCGGGCTTGCCGCGGAGCTGGCCGGCGAACGAGGTGGTGGCGATGGACTTGGCGACGGTGGCGATGACGCGTGCTTCGCGGGCCCACTTCTCCATGGCGGATTCGCCGGGCTGCTGGGGTGCGGTGCCGTCGGGGACGGCGGGCATGTTCTGCTCGGGTACGGCGAGTTCGGTCACGGGAGGTACTCCTCGGCTTCGCGGATGGCGGCCCATGTGGGCAGCGAGATGGTGGGGATGGTGTCGACGGGGCCGGTCCAGTCGGGCCACTGGCCGGTGGTCTGGCAGTCGGCGTAGATGCGCAGTGCGCGCTCGTTGCGGGCCCGGCCGATGTCGCGGGTCTGGGTGTCGAGCTCCCGCACGGTGATCAGGTACGGGGCGGTCTTCTGCTGGACGACGAACAGGAATCGGGCGCCGTCGTCGGCGAGCCCTGCGGCCTCGAGCCCGTCGAGGTACCAGGCGTCTTGCTGGTGATAGCCGTAGGTCTGGATGGCTTTGGAGAAGCCGTCGGGGCTGGCGTCCTTGGCCGTCTTGTAGTCGACGCAGACGGTGAGTCCGGGGAGCTGCTTGAGCCAGTCGGGACGGCAGCGGCAGCGGACTCCGGTGCCCTTGTCGGTCCAGAAGATGGAGCGTTCGGGGATGCCGGTGCCGGGGGTGAACAGCGGCCCGGCTACGGGGTGCTGCCGTATGGCGGCGGCCATCGCCTCGACCTGCTCGTACTCGTGGCGCAGGAGCGGTACGACGTCCATGCCGTAGGCCTCGTCGCGTTGCTGCTGTGCGGCCTTGGTCTGGTAGCTGTCGAACTCGAGGACGTCGATGTCGGGCCCGTCGCCGAGGACGAGCTTGTGGGCGGCGTGCCCGAAGTCGAACTCGCGCTTCGGCAGTGGCGGGTGCTCACGGTCGTACCGGAACTGGGCGGGGCAGCTGGGCGGGAGGAGCTTGCGGGCGCCGGTCGAGGAGAGGGAGTTGTGGTCGTGGTACTCGTCGACGGGCATGCCGTCCCGGACGACGGGCGCATCGGCGACGGTGGTCACTGGCCACCACCGGTCTCGTCGTCGAGGCAGTCTTCGCAGACGGGGCCTTCGGGGCGGCGGGCGAACGGGCCTTCGGTGTGGCCGCAGCGGGCGCAGGCGATCACGCGGCCACCCCGCTGGCGATGGCCTGCAGCTGAGCCACACCGTCGCGGTCGTACTGGATGGCGATGACGGCGGCCACGTAGTCGGGGAAGGCGAGGGCGAGCAGGTCGCGGTTGTCGGGGTCGGCCATGTCGATGGTCTTGATGAGGTGTTCGGTGAAGCTGCCTGCCTGGTAGCCGCCGCGTCCGTAGTGGAAGAGGACGTGGCTGGCGGTCTCGGCGGGGATGCTGGGCTGGTTCATCGGGTTCTCCTTGCGGGATGCTGGGTGGTTGGGCCGCCGGGCCGGCCGGTGGTGTGGGCACGGCCGGCCCGAGCGGGTTCAGGCGGCCTGCTTCTCCGGGCCGGTGAGGTAGCACCAGCCGGTGGGGCCTGTGTTGCTGTGGCCGCGGTGCTGGGCGTCGATGGCGAGCAGCCAGTCGGGGAGCTGCAGCGGGCCGGGTTCGGCGTTGCCGTCGGCGAAGTACAGGGTCACGGTCAACGTCGTCCCGTCGCGGAAGGCGCCGGTGGGCCAGTGCGCGAACTCGACCGAGGCGGGCTTGGCGAGTCCGTACAGGCGGGTCTGCATGTGCGGGGTGGTGGCCGGGTCGAGTTCGACGTCGTGTCGTCTCAGTGCCCGCGGGTAGCGGTCCATCGCCCGCGACGGCTCATGCACCTCCGGTACGCCCCGCCCGGTGACGCGAAGCCACCAGGCGATGTCCGACTCCTCGTCGGGGCGGCCGAACACGGTCATGTCGTTGCGGATGTCGACCTGGAATCCGGCGTCGACGAGGGAGGAGTGCCAGCGGTGGAGCATGCCGCCGCGGATGCCGGGGTTGGTGAAGCCGCTGCTGCCGACGCGGTAGACGACGCACACGGTGTGATCGGTGGGGTGCTGGCCGATGGTCCAGTCTCCGGCGGGGGTGGCGGGGCAGTGGGTGTGCATGTGATCGACGACCTGTGGCCCGAGGTCGGGGCTGGGTTCCGCCGGAGTGGTGCGGAGCATGGTCGTCATCACGCCGCCCCCTTCCGCTGCTGCGGAATGTTGGTGGGGTTGCTCGAGCCGGCGACGGCGATGACGGGTCCGGCGAACGCCTGCGCGAGCGTGATGACGGGGATGGGCTGGGTGGCTTGGTCGGCGCCGTCGCTGGTGTCGCGTTCCATGGGCGGCACGGTGATGGCGTCCCGGTTGGCGAGCTCGGCACGGAGGGCGTCGCGTTCGGTGGTGGCTTGCTCGAGGTCGAGCTTCACGCCGGAGAGGTCGATGCCCGCGGTATCGAGCTGGGCCTCGAGCTCGTTGCGCTCGGCCCACAGTTCGCTGACGCGGGTTGCCTGCGCGGACAGTTCGCACAGGGCGGTGTCGAGTTCGCGCCGCAGCTGGGACGGGGACTTGCCGCGGTGCCGACCGTGGGAGCGGACCGTGCCGAGGAGGCTCATGCCGCGGCCACCTTCGGCTTGCACACGTCGCAGCTGGCGAGGATGTCGATGTGCTGCCGGTAGTGCCGGAAGGTGACGAGCTCGAGCCGGTATCCCTGCTTGATGGACCGGTCGCGGTCCTTCTTCAGCGGGTACCACTCGCGGCGGGCCTGGTCCTCGGTGGCGAAGACTTCACCGTCGCCCCAGTCGGCGTCCATGACGCTGCAGGCGCATCCGCAGGGCCGGTACGCGACCCAGACGGCGTCCCTCAGCTCGACGGTCTGCCCGTCGATTTCGACCATGAGCTTCATCGGGTTCCCCCTACGAGGTGGCGGTGGAGCCGGAAGCATCCGGCGGAGAAGGCGAGGCAGATGGCGATGGCGGCGGCGCACTGGGCGGGAAAGCGGCCCATCACTTGCCTCCCGTCTCGCGGATGGCGCGGTTGATGGCGGCGAGCTGCTGCTCGTACACGGCGATCGCGAGGTACAGCAGGGCGAGGAGCGGCGCGTTGAGGAACGGGGCCGGGGCGGTCATGACCCACCGCCGAGGTCGTCGGGGATGTCGACGAAGCCGGCCAGGATGTCGGCCCTCAGTGCGGGGTCGCTGATCCAGGCGGGGATACGCGGCACGAGGTGGAGCGCCCGGAGCAGGGGGCCGCCGACGGTCTGCTGTATGGCGGGCGCGGCGGCGGGCAGGTCGGACAGCATCTGCGACAGGACCACCGTCTCCGTGCGGGCCGCCGTCACCGGACTGCCGCCTCGTCGGACATGCGGCGGAGCGACCTCATGGCGAGCCGGAGAGCCAGCAAGAACCCGGGCCCGGCGCCCTGCTGTTCGGGAACCAGCTCGAGTGCCAGCTTGTCGGCGGCCTCCCGCAGCACCTCGGCGCGATGCTGGGCCAGGATGGCGTCGACCTTCGCGGGCCACTCGTCGCTACCGTCCAGCAGAAGCAGCTCGTCGCGGGCGCTCATGCGTCCTCACCGGCCTCAGCCTTGAGCCGGGCGATCTCCGCACGTGCGGCCTCAAGCTCGTCGACTGCGGTGCGCTGCCGCTTGACCTCACTGACGACGGTGTCCCGCCAGGCTGTGACGCCCTTGAGGAACTCCTCGGCAATCCGGACGCGGTCCTCGGCACTGATGTGCTGCGGGATCTGGAGGCTGATGCTTCCCGGCCCGTGCCACCCGTCGGGCTCGACGTACAGGACCGGGTTCGGCATTCCGCTGCCGCGGACGTTGGTCCTGGGCTCCAAGAAGAAGGTCACCTGGTACGAGCTCATGCCTGGCCTCCGGTGTGGTTGCGGGCGGCCAGGGCAGCGGCCCGTGCGTTCTTGTGGTCTTCGATCCGGCGGGCGAGCCATGCGTCCCACTCGGGGTCGCCGGACTCGGTGGAGCAGCAGTCGTCGTGCTCGCAAGCGAGGCGGGCGAACACGGTGTCGGCCGGGTCCAGGAGGTGCTGCTGTTCGGCGCGGCAGCCGGCCTCGGTACGGGCCTGCTGCTCAACCACCGGCAGCGGCACATCCAGGCGTTCGATCGGGGCCGCCATCACAGGCCACCGCCCTGAGCGCGCGCCCTGAGCGCGACCACAGCGGTCATGAGTCCACGCTCGAACTCAGTGCGCGGGCCTGCCGCCAGCGGAGGGACCTCGCTGGCCAGGTCGTCGGCGACCTTGCGCAGCACCTCGGCGGCGAAGGCGTTGAGCAGCGTGTTGACGTGCTCGGTGTAGCCGTACCGGTCTGCGTAATTGAGGAGCTCGTCGCGGGCGCTCATCGGGCCACCTGCTTCGGGGTCACCATGAGGCGCGGGTCCCAGGCGGCGAGCGTCTTGTTCGCGCGGGCCAGGTCGGACAGGGCACGCTCGCGGGCTTCGCGGGTGTACGGGCTACGGCAGCGGGACACCGTGATCGCGGCGTCGACCGCCGCGTCTTCGGCAGCCATGACCTCAGGCGGCATCGCCGCACCGATGAGGCCGGCTACCCGATCGGGAACCTCGGCCACCAGCTTCGGGAAGGCGATCACGACTGCACCGCCTTCGGCTCCGAAGTGCGGGCCGCGCGCAGCGCTTCGCGGTGCTGGTCCATCGCCTCGTCGCGGGAATCGGCCCGCTTCGAGGACTTGTTGATGACGTAGTCGCCGATCAGCCAGCCGTCGTGCTGCTTGCTGGCGCTGTCGTCGAAGACGACCGTGTCGTAGTAGCGGGGGGCGATCCGGACCGTGGAGACGGTGAGCTTCTTCGAGTCCGTCCTGACCGGCGTCTGCCGGACGATCTCCGGGAATCGCTTCTGCGAGAATGTGGGCATGATCTGCCTCGCTTCTTCTGGAGGGTGAGAGGTGGATCTAGGCCGGCGACCGCATTCGCAGTGCGGCGTCGGCCGCTTGCCGCTAGGCGGCGAGGGGGGTGACTGCGGTGCGCTCGTTCTCGCGGCGCAGGTCCTCGGCGGTGAAGGTGATCCGGCCGCCGTCGTTGTGGTGGTGGACCTCGCGCCGGTAGCACTTCTGCTTCAGGACGCGGACGCTCCGGTAGGGCAGGAGCTGTCGGGCGACGACCTCTTCGGGGGTCCAGCGGATGAACTCGGTGTCGTCCGCCTTGATGGGGGGTGCCTTCGTGGCCTTGGCGGTCACGTCTCGTCCTCCTTGTTTATGGCTGCCGGCTTGACCTGCAGCGCGGCTGCGATGGTTCGGACCCTTTGGTCCGCTGACTCGTGGATGAGGTCCCGCTCGAGGCGGGAGAGGTAGCCCCTGTTGAGGCCGGTCAGCTTCTCGAGGGTGCGCAGGCTCATCTTCTGAGCGTTGCGTACCCGCCGCATTGCGGGTCCGTCTGGCTTCACGCTTAGATGTAAGCGCAGTCTGGCTACGGATGCAAGCAGTCTTGCGACATGAATGCTGAGAATCTGAGCGTGACACGGGGTGTCTGAGCGGCCGCTCTGCATATGCCAAACGGCTTGATGCAACCCAGAAAGCTTGAAATGCCTACTAATGCGCAGGTCAAAGCACAGGATCTGCGCTTTGTGGTTGCATGATCGTGGTGCATGATGTCGGCATGGACCCCGACTGGCAGCGACTCGGGCAGGCACTCAAGGCCACCCGCAGTAAGGTTCGCGACCCCCAGACCGGCGCCAAGCTCACCCAGGAGCAGGCGGCAGCCGAGCTCGGGCTCAGCCGCTCCGTCATCCAGAACATCGAGCGCGGCGTCGGTTTCGACAAGCCCACCCCGACCATCCGCCAGTACGCCCGCCGCCTCGGCTGGGACGAAGACTCCGTCGACTGCGTCCTGGCCGGCGGCGACTACACGCTCGCGCCCGACGACAACCCGGCGGCCGCCCCCCTCGCCGGACTGCCCGTCCGGATCCAGCACGAGCTCGAGCAGGACGGCGAGATCGTCGACACCGCGGTCATCCAACTCCCCGGCGGCGGCACTGCTGTCGTCGTCGTGAAGAACCCGCCCGGCGCCACCCCGGAGCAGCGGAAGCAGAACCTCGAGGCGTGGCTCCGTGCACAACCTGCTCTGCAGGGCCTCGACTTCTCCGCCACGGAACCTTCACGGGATGACTAAGAACGCGCAACCGTCGTGCAATTTCAGTCACTCATAGCACTCCCGTTGTGACCCAAAAGTGTGGTTGCATGGCTGAACGCTGACTGTGGGGCCACCAATCGGACAGTGGGGTGCCGATGTGTGTCCATGTGTTCCGTGCCTGTCAGATGCCGAACAGCACTCTCGTGTGGGTCGATCCTGTGGGTGCTCACTTCTTCGCCTACGCGGATAGTTCCCTGGCCACCGATGCGGGGAAGTTGACGGGCGAGGGTGTCTGTCAGGTCAACGCCGCGCTGGCCGCAGTGCCCGGCGCCCCTTCACTCGAATCGGCCAAACCGTGCAGTGAACCCCTGCTGTAGTCGCTGGCTGGATGACGATGGATGTACGCATCCGAAAGGGGTCCCCGGTGGCGCATGCAGAGAAGGTCTACAAGACCGCCAAGGGCAAGAAGCTCAAGCAGTTCACGTGGCGGTGTCGGTACAAGCGGCCCGACGGAACGCGAGGGACCGAGCCCGGGTTCCCCACGAAGAAGACGGCCGAGGAGTGGGGAGAAGAGCAGGAGTCGGCGATCCGGTCCGGGCGCTGGATCGACCCCGAGCTGCAGCGCATGCAGTTCGGGGTGTTCGCACGGAAGTGGATGAAGGCGAAGCCGAAGCGCGGCGCCACGATCGGCAAGCGGTGGAACCTGCTGGAGCAGCACATCCTGCCGAAGTGGGAGCACACCCCGCTCGTCTCGTTCAACTGGTTCGACGTCGACGCCTGGCAACAGTCCCTCGCCTGCGACGAGGTGACGGCCGGCCACTGCGTCAGCCTCATGTCGTCGATCCTCACCGGCGCGGTGGACGCCAGGCATCTGACGGTGAATCCGCTGTACGCACGGCGCCGCACCCGGGCGGCCGCAGGCACGGCGGCGAAGGCGAAGCGGAAGAGCGACGAGGAGAAGTGGGCGACGCCGGAGGTCGTGCTCCAGGTCGCGGACCGTCTCGGGCCGGCGGTCGGCCTGCACATCCTGACGACCGCGTTCACCGGTCTCGGCTGGGGCGAGGGCGCGGCGCTGCACCGGGACAACACCCTGCTGACCCGGCGCCAGGCGCACGACGGGGGCTGGTTCGAGTGCCCGGTCATCCGTGTCGATGCGGAGGTCGGGGAGCTGGCCGAGTACGAGGGCCGCGACGAGGACGGCAACAAGACGGGCATGGTGCTGAAGCTCGAGCCGCCGAAGAACGAGAAGCGGGCGCGGGACATCGACGTGCCGCCGTTCCTCGCGCAGCTGCTGCGTTGTCACCTGGCGGACTGGCCGCACGAGAAGGTGTTCTGCACGCCGTCGGGGAAGTTCTGGCGGCGGTCGAACTTCACGCGTGCGCAACTGCGTCCTGCGGCTGACGGGCGCAAGGAGCTGCCGACGGTGAAGGGGCACCCGCCGCGGCCGGCGTGGGCGCCCGTCATGCCGGGGCTGACGATGCGGGATCTGCGGCATACGCACGACACGTACCAGGACCAGATCGGTGTCCGCCCGGCCCTGATGTTCGAGCAGGCCGGCCACAAGAGGCCTGGTATCAAGGCGGTGTACCAGCATCCGACGCCTTCGATGCGGCAGGAAAGGCTGGACGGTCTGCAGGAGATCTACGAGCGGGCGATGGGTAACCTGGGGTGGACGACGTTGTGGGGGAGGGTTGACCTCCGGAAGGCGCCCCGTGGGGGCCGTCCCACAAATATCCCCCAAACGATCATCGGGGATCAGGCGGAGGCGGCTTAGCCGCAGGTCACGAGAGTGCAGAGGGAATGGCGCCTCGTGTTTACCCTGGCTCTTACAAAGCAGATGTCGGCGGTTCGAAACCGTCCGCGCCCACCATGCGGACCAGCAGGTTAGGTCCCAAAAGCCCAGGTCAGAGCGATTCATGGCCTGGGCTTTCCTGTGTCCCGTACACGTTGACCCCACCCTAACTACAACCGCCCTACAGTCTCACTACGCACGATCGTCCCCTAAAAATCCCCCAATGGATCATGAGGGAAAGTGCAGGTCAGTGCGTATAAAGCGGCGACCCCCCTCAGTTCGATGGAGGGGGGTCGCCTTGTGCCGAGGCCACCGACTATCGGGCCACCGAAACGCGGAAGCCTCGGCACGTCTACCGGAATCGACTCTTCACCTTATTTAACGGTTGTATCTGGCGAAGGTCAGTCCCTCGAAAGAGTGAACAGGCGTTCGATTACTTCACAGTAGCTCTAGCCTTGCGGCATATGCCAGAGGACCGCAAGGCTGTTCACGCTATCGGCACGGCCTCACCATGATCGAATAAAGCCGCAAAACTGCTGTGGCCTTATGATCACCGCAGGTCGCAGGTTTGTCGAGTGCCTCCCGCCCCTCCTCAGTGGATCCTCGACGCCCGCATCCGGGCCGGTCGACGCATAGCGGCCAGGCGCATACACCAGAACCTCACCCAAGAGCGGCTGCGGGAACTGACGGGACTCTCCGTCGACACCATCCAGCGCATCGAGAGCGGGCGCAGCGATCCCAAAACCAGCCAGCTGCTCCTCATCGCCCATGCCCTCGACGTCCACGTGACGGAACTCCTCGAGTAGCCGGGGCCGCCGGCTGGGATTGTCCGGCGGCCCCGTACCCGCCTGCTGCTGTGCGCCGCCGCACTCGCAGTGGACGGGGGTCATTGGCACGCGTACACGTCCGCGTCGAGGACGTGCGCGCCGTCCCGGCCGCGGGCCCGGCCTGCATGTATGGCGCCGACGGTGAGCCGCTTGCCACAGGCGTAGCAGGCGCGGCCCGCGGTGGCCTCCCACGACAGGGCAGCGGCGGGCGGTATCGGCGCTTCGCTGCAGCGGGTCTTCTCGGGCGCGGTCACCACTGCAGGTCCCGGCCGGTGTTCGGCCAGTAGGTGTGGGTGTACGGGTGCAGGTGTGCGTCCTCGTGTCCCGGTTCGCGGGTGCACCACAGGTCTTGCTGCGGGTGCTTGGCGAAGCAGGGGGCGTCGATGTGGACGTGCCGCGACTGGACGCCTGTGCGTGCGGGTGGCGGATCGGTAGGCTCGGTCATGGCGCGCCCTCCTGTGGCGTCGTCCATACCCCGGGCCGTGTCAGCGGTCGCGGGGTTTATGCTGCTCAGAGACTACCGCTACATGCCGCCCCATAGTGCACCATGCGGCCACCTGCGGACGCCGGGCGTATGGTGCCGCCATACGTTCCGGCCATGAGCTCCGAGCCCATCGAGTACGTGTACATGCGGGTCGCCGACGCTGTTGAGCAGGAGATCCGTACAGGCCGTCTGCCTCAGGGCGCGCGTCTGCCGAACGAGCGGGACATGGGCGAGCAGTACGGGGTGGCTCCGGGCACGGCGCGCCGTGCAGTGAAGGAGCTGCGGGGACGCGGCCTGGTGGTGACGCTGCCGAACAAGGGGACGTTCGTGTCGGCGCCCCCAGCCGCCGAGGAGCCGGCCAGCCGGTAGCCCCTCGACACTGCGCCGACTTCGCCGCATACTGGAGCGGTACGCCCCGGAGTCCTGTCACTGCCGCACTGTTCGGCACACAGCCCGGGGTAGAGCTTTGTCTGGTCCCGGACGGCAGCAAGCCCCGCCGCGGTGCATCACGCCGGGCGGGGCCAGAAGCAACCACCGCACTTTGCTCGGTGGATGATGCCGCCAGTGTACGAGCGGCCGCTGACACCCCTGCCCCTGCCGGAGCCGGCGCGCCCGACGGCCGAGGGCTGACATCAGCGCCGCCCATCGCCTGTTCCAGATCCACCGCGGGGACTGCGCGGTGCTGGCACCGGGGCGGTTCAGTTCTGTCGGCCCGACACGGTGCTCGGGATCCTTGAGTAGGAAGCCGATTCAGTCCGCGAAGCCGAGCGCAGTCGACGCTGCGACACGAAACCCCTCGTGCGCCTCACCCAGCGAGCGCTGCGCGGGGTCGAGGCCGAGAGGGTCAAATGATCCTTCGCCGCTCCTGAAGAGAGCCTGGGACAGCACCTCTTCGAGAGCTTCACCCAGCTCGCTAGCCAGCCTTCGGACTGACTCCGGACCCGTGAGGTCGACACGGGTGACAGCGGCCCTGGCTGCGTGAATCAACGTGACATACCGCTCGGGCAAGTCCGCGGGTCGGTCGCGCACGAGCATTGCAGCGAGTTGCAGATCGTTCTCGAAGATGGCCGACCGGTCGACGACGTCCAAGAGCGCGGTGCACGCCGCCAGGCGCTGGTCCCGTTGCCACTCACCATCGCTGTGTTCCTGCTGCAAGCGGGCCTGCGCAAGGCTTCCCTTGGCTGCCATCCTGGCTGCCCAAATGGCAGCGCAGCCGCCAACTCCCGCTCCGACAAGGCCGGCTATCGCGGCCATCAGTTCACTCATGACCGGCATTCTGACGCACGAGCGCCCCGCCTCCGCTGGGGGCAGAGGCGGGGCGCAATCCACTGTGGCACGAGGGCAGTCAGCGGCAGTGGCTGCACGGCGAGACGCCACACAGCGAGTGGTCCCGTCGGCGGCCGGCCGACTGTGCAGCGTGCGCGATAGACCGGTCAACGGCCTGGGCCAGCTCGCACTCGACGTTGCAGAACGGGTCCCGATCCGCACCAGAACTCCACACCAGGTCCGGCTCATCCCCCTTCAGGGGCATCCCGCAGAACGCGCACTCCATCAGTTCCTCCTCAGCGATACGGCTCTCACTGAGGACAGACGACGTAACTCGGGAGCAGCGCATAACGTCGGGTTACTTGCGCCCGGCGTCCACGTTCATGCGCGCGAGGATCGAGGTCAGCATGGAGCGGGCCAGACGGGTCTCCTTGTCCTCGCTGACTGCGGTCACCATCCGGTCCGGGCGCACCTCGCAGTTCTCCCGGATGACTTGCTCCATGTACTCCAGGATCTGCTCGTAGGAGCCGGGTCCCTCGTCGTCCAGTCGCAGCTTCACGTCTTCTCCAGGTGCCGATAGATGGTGGGGCGGCTGACGCCGAACTCTTCGGCGATCTGATGCACGGTGTACCTGCGCTTACCGTCGTTGCCGAGCTCGTCGTACATCTCCTGCGCCAACTTGATCTGGCGAGCTTTCAGCTTGGGCTTCTGGCCACCTGTACGTCCGCGGGCTCGCGCAGCCTCGAGTCCTTGCTTTGTGCGCTCGACCATGAGGGAGTGCTCGAACTCGGCGACGGCGCCGAGGATGTGGAAGAACATCTGCCCGACGGGCGTGGAAGTGTCGATGCCCTGGTCCAGGACAACGAGCTGGACGCCCCGCTTGCGGAGGTCGTCGCCGATGTCCATGAGGTTGCGGAGTGAGCGGCCGAGTCGGTCGAGCTTGGTGATGACGAGGTGGTCGCCTTCGCGGACGGCGACGAGGGCCTTGTCGAGTTCGGGCCGTGAGGCGAGCTTGCCGCTGAGCTTGTCGACGAAGACCTGATCGCAGCTGGCGGCGGCGAGGGCGTCGCGCTGAGCTTCTGGGTGTTGGTCGGAGGTGGACACGCGTCCGTAGCCGATTCGCATGGTCCAGTGTATCGCGAACGGGGTAGGTCGTTACATAGATGCGGACACGGGATGTGCAACAACAACAGTGCAGCGTGGGCGAGTTCAGCCGTCGTGTTTCATAGACGTTCGTTTGCGGACACAGCGAAGCGCCCCCAGCCCGGAGGCTGGGGGCGTTCAGTTCGTCAGGACGGATCCTCCGGTGGAGGTGGCTCCGGCGGGGGTGGTTCGGGTTGGGGTTCGAGGACGCCCATGTCGACGAGCGTCTCCGCGTCGGCCCCGGTCTCGTCCATGCGCCGCACGACCGGACGGTCCGTCGGGATCTGGTCGGGCATGTCGAACTCCAGTTCTCACACGTCGATGTGGTCGAGAAAGGGGCGCGCCCGGATGGGGATCGGTCGGGGTGCCGGCGGTTCGAGGCCGGCCTTGCGGATGTAGCCGACGAGGCTGTGCCGGTCGGTGACCAGCCAGCTGATGGCCGCACCCTGCCCGGTGATCTGGTCCTGCTGATTTGCGGCCCCGTGCTCGAGGGCGACGATCCGCTGATTCAGGCTGTCCCGGATGACAGTGAAATCATCCCGGCGTTCCTGCCGCGGGGTGCGGCGTGCGGCGCGTGCCGCCCACACGCCGCACATGCCGGTCACTGCCGATACGCCTATCGAGGCCCATGTCTCAGGACTCATACGGGGGGCTCGCTCTCTTGCTGCGGGGCGGCTCCGGCCACCCCAAGACCACCATGATCGGGACGGTGATGGCCGTCCACACCGCTGCCGCCGCCCAGCCGCGCGGGTAATCCCCCAACAGCCACGAGGCGAGATACGTCGCCATCCACGGCACCACGATCATCACCAGGGCTACGAATCCTGGGGCGTCGCGGCCCGACGGCACCCACGCATACACCAGGGCGATCAGCCCGGCGGCGATCCACAGCCATCCCCAGGCGGGCAGCGGCATGAGGGCCAGCAGCAGTTTCAGTCCGCGCCGGTCCGGCTGCGGCTGCACGATCTGGCCCCAGCCGATGAGCAGCCATACGACGCCGTAGCAGGAGAGGATCGCGCCGCGGCGGCCGAGCATTCGCTTCGCCCGCCGCAGTACACGGCGCGGCACTCAGACTCCAGAGACGGGGGACTTGGCTGTCGCCGGGGAGACCTGGCCGCGGGTGAGCAGTCCGAGGACGGCGAGCACGACGGCGTTGAGGGCACCGACGGTCTCCGGGCTGACGCTGAATCCGTAGGCGGCGAGCAGGGCGACCGCAGCGGCGACGAGGCCGGTGAACGCGGACGGTGCGATCGGCCGGGTGACGGCGGCGGTGGCCGCGGCGAACACGGCGGACACGACGGCGACGAGCGCGCCCGCCTGCTCGCCGCTGAGGCCGAAGTTGAAGGAGACGAGCAGCGACAGAGCAGCGCTGACCGCAGCGATGATGAGCGCCGGTTCGCGGTTGAAGGGCTTCATGATGGTTCCGTTCTCTCGCTGGTGGCGAGTGGTTCGATGTCGACGGCTGCGAGCGCGTCGGGCCAGTTGGTGAACCGCAGGGCGCGGTCGTCGATGTACGCGATGGCGGCCAGCTTCCGGTCGGTGACCAGCAGGACGCCCTGCTGATTCCAGAACGGCTTGCGGCGCCCGTACCAGGTGCGGGGCGGGTGAGTGGTGCACTCGACCCCGTAGCCGGTGCGGCGCTCGATCCAGCGGGCGACCTGCTTCGGGTTGCGGGTGGTGTGCACGAACACGGCGTACTGCTGCATGAGCTGGGAGAGAGCCGCCACCGCGCCCGGCTTCCAGTCGCCGTAGATGGAGCCGTCTGCCCAGCCGCGCTCGTAGGAGTGCAGGACGCCGTCGAAGTCCACGGCCACCGTCTGAACGTGGGTCACGGCTTGCACTCCCCGATCGCGCGCGTTCGGCGAGCCAGCGCCGGACGGTCTGGTTGTGTCTGACGTCGCTCGAGGAACTCGAGGTCGTAGTCGATGACTGTCACGTGCTGGCCTGCCCGCTGGTGATGTCGACGTCGACTTGGATGACGGCGTCGGCGATGGCCTGCTGTACGGCGGCCACCACGGCCGCGGTGTCGACGTCGTCGCCGAGCTGTCCGGCGAGGGACTGCACCGCGGCGGACAGGCCGACCACCTGCGTTTCGATGCGGCGGGCTCGGGCTTCGGTGTCCCGCAGGTAGCCGTAGGCGTCGCGCGGGTCCGGCTTGCCGTCGAGCGTGCCCTTGTAGCTCTGCACGGCGAGGGCGATCCGCTTCAAGTCGTCTGCACTCAGGGGCATGTCGTCGTCCTCCTCGATGGGGGCGGGTGGTGTGGTGGTGGCGGGGCGGGGTGCTCCTGCCTTGGCCCAGGCGTAGACCGTGTCGCCGGGGCAGGTGGTGGCGAAGCCGTCACGGTGCCCGCCGAGCCACGTTCCGGCGGGGCCTTCGCGGCGGCAGTAGTCGATGGCGTCACGGGCGCCCGCCAGCTGCGTGTCAGTCGGCTTCGTCAGGCCGCTCGAGCCGACGAGGAGGCACAGGGCGTAGTCCTGCTCGTTCAAGCTGGTGTTGCCGTTCGCGCTGTTGCGGCGGCGGAGGCCGCGGCCTTCGTACACGTAGCCGTGGGTGCAGACGACGAACGAATAGCCGATGTCGCTCCAGCCGTTGCCGTCCATGTGGGAGGCCTGGAGCTGGCGGACGTAGTCGTCGCACCGGTCGTGCGTGCGGTCCGTGTAGGCGGTGCCGAGGTAGTGGAGTTTCACGCCCCGGCGCTGGCTGCCCGAGTAGAGCGTCGCGCCGGACGGCAGCCGGTAGCCCCGTGCCCCCCAGGCCGCGCGAGAGACGAGCTTCACGTGGGTCTCCAGACATGGCAAAGCCCCGCTGTGCGGGGCGGTGTTCGTAGGTCAGAGGCTGTACATGACGCCGTTCAAGCTCACCCACGGCGGCTTGTCGGTGGTCGTGTTGGTGCCGACGGCGAGGAGATGCCCGCCGGTCTGCGCGTCAATCTTCAGTGATGTGACGGTCGACGAGGCGGCGGAGCAGGCGCCGGGCGTGGTGCGCAGTGACGACGGCCGGGCGGCGGTGGGCAAGGCCGAGTTGGTGAACACGGCACCGTTGGCGATGGCGCCGCCGGGCCCGGTGTAGCCAATGCCGAGGCCGCCGCGGAGTTCGACGTGCATCTCCCCGTAGAGGTTGAGCAGCCTGTACTGGCAGTTGCCGTTGCTGTTGCCGTCGTGGGTGAAGCCGGCTGCCAGGGTGATGGTCGTCCAGGCGGATGCGCCGGCGGCCATGACGGTCCACTGGCTGCCGTCGTACATCGTCATCAGCATCTCGGTGTCGAGCCACGCCTGCATTCCGGCGACGGGCGACGTCAGGGTCGCGTTGCGGGACGAGGCGGACGTGAAACGCATGATCGTCCTGCCAACGAGGGCGTTCATGCCTGCGCCGACTGAGCTGATGTTCGGGCTGACCGTGAGTTCGGGGATGGTGATGCTCTGCCCGTAGTCGTCTGTGGCCACTGCGGCCTCCTTTCAGGCGATCCGGTAGGTGAATGAGAGGCCGAGGTAGTCGCCGTTCGCCCAGGTGAAGGGCCTCGTGTTGTTCCATTCGCCGGTCGTTGCGCCGGTCGCGGTGGTGGGGCTGATGGCCATCACCAGTGACTGGGCGGACGCGATGCGGCAGATCCCGGGGTAGTAGGCGTTGCCGGGGTCGGTGGCCAGCGAGCTGCCGGTCCAGTGGTGGAGGGCATTGCCGAGCGTGGCTGCGGGGAAGGGCAACGCCCACCGCCACTGCCCTGTGCCAACCGTGGTCGTTGATCCGAGGATCATGTTGATGCGGACAGTGCATTCGTCGCCGCGGAGCGTGTGCTCGCCGGCCAGGCTGCCGTTGCCGAGGGCTGGGGCGGTGCCGGTCGTGGTCCACGTCGGCGTATAGGTGGTCCATGCGGATCCGCTGCCGGAGCCGAAGCGGCCCCAGCACAGCCAGGACCCGGAGCCCGACACGGTGACAGCGACGAGATCGCCCACGGTCGGGTCGAGATAGGTCTCCATACGGCGGGCGATGATGCCGTCGATGGTGGTGATGGTGCCGTCGGAGCCGACGGTGTCGACGACGGCGAGTCGCCAGTCCGAGCGGCGGACCGCGGGCGAGGCGCCTCCTGCTCGGACGGCTTCCTGGCTGATGGCGTCGGCGAGGGCGGCGGCCATCGACTGCGATCCGGTCACGTGCCCTCCTTCGCCGAGATGGTCTGCAGGGCGAAGCTGCCGCCGGCCTCGAGCGGGACGCTGAAGCTGTGCACCTGGTGCAGTTCTTTCGTGCCGTCGGGGTAGGCGACGCGGATCACGTCACCTGGGGCCAAAGCCGGGTTGGGCAGGCTGGAGATGTCCGCGGAGGAGTTGGGAGCCTTCGCCGACCGGAGCAGCAGCGTCGCGGCCGACGTGCAGGCGCCCTCCGTGATGAGCGTGCTGGAGCTGTAGAAGCGCGGCCGGCGCCCGAAGGGGCCGTCCCAGTAGGTGGGCGAGGAGGGGTCCTCGTCGACGACCAGGTCGCTGACCGGTGCGGTGCCGGTCTCTGTGCTTTCGCCGCGGGCGTGGACGCCGTTGTGGACGGCGTCGGCGGTCATGCCGCGGGAGGCGGAGATGTAGGCGCCGCCCTCGCCGGCGGCGATGGACCAGACGGGGGTGGCGGACAGGATGTCCGGGAGCTCGGCGATTTTGAAAACGCCGTCGGGGTCGGCGTACACCTCGGCGCCGATGGCTGCGGCGAGTTCGAGGACGGCTGCCCACGGGTCGCCTTCGATGTCCCAGGTGCGGGCTCCGATCGCCGCGTCGACGGCGGTGCTGACGACGATCGCATCAGGGATGCTGCGCTGGATGAGTGCCTCGATCGCCCCGACCGCCAGGCCCGATGCCCGGTACGGCTCGGTGAACTTGTCGTCCGCGATGACGCACTCGAGGCTCTTGCCGTTGATGGTGACGGGCCCTTCGTCAGGGTCGCCGTCGATCTCATCAACCCTGAAAACGCCGAGGGGCACGAGCTCGGTGGTGCCGTCGGGGTAGCGGACGCCGCGGCTGATGCGCAGCTTCGAGCCGTAGGTGGAGAGCTCGTCGGCCGCGCTGCGTGGGATGAGGGACACGTCGGCGGAGGTGACAGTGCAGGTGCGGCGGATCTGCGACCCGCGGTCCACCGGCACCGACCCGCCCGTGTGCTCCAGCCTTTCGACGATCCCGTCCGTCCGGAACAGCACCACTTCGGTGATCGGGATGTGCGATTCGACGATCGTCTTCAGGAATCGTTCGGAGACGGGATACACGATCAGCCTCCGATCGGCTGGTTCAGCATCACGTCCTCCCACGTGGCATACGTGTCGAGAACCTCCTGCCATGTGGCGTGCTCGGTGAGGATGTCCTGCCAGGTGCGGCCCGCCGAGCCGGCGACGCCGACCGAGACGGGCATGTCTGCCTGCTTCAGCGGCAGCGTCCACTCCCGCCACTGCTCGGGCGCGTAGGTGGTGATCCGGTTCTCGGAGACCTGGCCGACGTTGACGTACATGTCGTCGACGCCCATACCCGGCGCGGCCTGCCAGAAGAGGACGTTGCCGGAGTCGAGGAGCCAGTGCAGCCCGGCGCGTTCCTCGTCGGTGCGGGTCCAGATGACGAGGTCGCCATCCAAGCCACCGCGCACATCGGACAGGACCACCGAGTTGCGGCGGCCGCGGACCCGGAACTCTGCCTGGCCGATCGCGCGTTGCCAGTCCGGCCCCTGCTTCACCAGGATCTTGATGTTCCGCTGCGGATTGCCGGGGTCCTTCAGCCAGGCTTCATTGACGTCGGCGTGGGTGATGGTGACGGTGTCCGTCGCGCGCGACGCGGTCACGACATTGCTGCTGCTCTTCGACTCGGAGTAGTAGTGGAACGGCACCCCCAATGGGGCTTCGTAGTCCTCCACCACCACGACGGTGTCGGTGATGGTGACCCGGTCGAGGAGCCCGTCCGGGCCGCGGACCAGCGTGCGGGTGCCGTCCGCGGTGACTCGCCACAGGGTGAACGGGTCGGCCGTCGGCAGCTCCCGCAGCGTGACCGTGACGGACGCCGTGTCGTCGTGGACGACGACCGCATCGATCGGCAGCGTCTCCCACAAGGCGGCCCGGTCCATGCGCAGCACCGACGACCCGGAGGTGGCGGTGAGCGTGTACTCGATCGCCGCCTGCGTCGCCCCGACCGGAGCCGAATGCGCGGCGTTCAGATACCACCAGTTCGGTGCCGGCACCGCAGCCGGAGCGCCGGACGAGGCACCGAGGTCCACATCTGCGGCGTCGTACCAGCGGATCGACCGGGTCAGCGTCCAGCCGCCAGCCGTCACCTTGAAACCGGACTCCGCCGTAAAGTCCAGCGCCGGGTCGTATGCGCCGAGCGCGTACTTCGGCGACCGGATCACCGACGTGGTGGCGGTGGCCGACGAGACGCTCATGCAGTAGAAGCCCTCGAGCCCGTCGGTGCCCCACGGTGTGACCCGGGCGAGGGTGGCAACACCTGAGGCGACCGTCCACCCGCCGATCCCGCGCTCAAAGCTGGCGTCCGCATACGGCACGACGGATCCCTCGCGCAGTACCGGGGCAGTCGTGATGACCGCCCGGTCCACGCGCAGCAGCTGCCCCGCAGTCGCGCCGGTGAGACCGAAAGCGACGGTCGCATAGGCGGCATTGGCGGGGGCGAAGTCAGCGACCCGCTGCATGTAGAAGCCCGTGCCCGGCGCCGACAGCACCGACTGCGTCGCCTGGATCTGGGCGAACGTGTCGTCGTAGAAGCGCAGCTCGATCCACGCCGTGCTGCCCGCCGTGGGCGGGTTGAGGTAGGCGTAGGCCAGATACTCCTGGCCCGGTGTGACGGTCGGCAGGTCCGTCGACCGGAAGTCCGCGTTGCCGTTCGCCGTGACCGTCATGGTGGCGACCTGGCCACCCGCGAGATAGAAGTCCGCCGCCCACGTAGTAACCGGTGCCGTGCGGGATACCGAGCAGTTCGTGACCGCCACGTACTCCCACGACGCGGCCCGCTCCGACGATTCCGCGTTCGCCGACAACAGGTTGCCCACGGTGCGCTGCGGCAACCCGAGGTAGACGTTCTCGAAGAAGCTGAACACCGCCCCCGCGGCCGGGCTGCTCGAGACGACGACCTGCGCGGACGCGGCCCCGTCCGGCGCCCAGTCCGCCACCGCGATCCGATGCCACGACGCCGAGGCCGACGCCGTCGTCAAAGACCACGTGATGCTGATCTCCGCCGCCGCCGCGTCGAGCCAGCGGATACCGATCCGCTCCGGCACCGTCGCACCCGACGCATCCGCGAACGCTTGGTACTCGGTGAACGGGGTCACCGGATACGAGGCGACCGTGCGCGCCTGCATCTCCCCCGCGGCGACGCTGCGGACGGACAGGCAGCCCGCACCCACCCGCCCTCCGCCACCCAGGTTGATCGTCGCATTCAGCTTCGCGACCCAGCCCGAGGTGTTCGGATCCACCTCGGACGTCGTCGCCGACAGGAAGTTGCCCGGGATCGCCATCAGTTCCCCCTCCTGCCACGCAGAGTGGAGACGAGTTCGCCGTTCGCCTGCCGCACCTGGCCGGCGGCCAGGTCGTCGACATAGGCGCGGAGGGTCGGACCGTCCTGAACCACCAGGGTTACTGGCTGCCCAGGCGCCAAGCCTCCGCCGCTCACGGCGACGGCGCGCCGAGCCACGTCCCACTGGCGGGCTGTGAGGACGGCCTCCGGCTGGCCGGTGGCGTTCATGGCTGGTGTCATCCCGGGCTGTAGCCATCCGCCCTGGTCGTACTTCAGGGCATACCTATCGGTGAACAGGCCGCTCTTGTACGAGCGGGCGCGACTGCCGACGAGGACGCCGTCGCCACCCCTGCTCTCGACGTTGACGCCGTTGATGGTGCCCGCCGTGTGGCCGACGCCGGCGTTCGTGATGCCGATCATGTACGGGGAGCGGCCGTTGTGAACCCAGTTGGGCGGAGCCGTCTTACCCGAGAATGCGCCGGTCGCCCAGCGGCGGTGCGGCTTCTGCCCGCGGACCACGGACTCGATCGCCGACAGGAACCCGCTGCAGTCCCAGCTGGGGTTGCCGTTGCCTCCCCACTGATACGGCTTGCCCGCCTGCGTGCGCGCCCACGACAGGGCCGACTTGTAGCCCTTGCCGCCGATGCCCGCATCGCTCAGCTTCTTGTCCGCCTTGCCGGAGAAGTCGAAGATGGCAGACAGCATCTTCTTCGGAATCCCACTGATCATGGTCCGGTACAGCGAAGCCGACCCGGAGATCTTCTCGATCAGCGGGCGGACCACCATGTTCAGGCCGGCCATGGCGGACGCCTTCATGCCGTCCTTCAGCCACGAGACCCCTGACTTCGCCAGGTCGAGACCCTTCGACGCGGCCTTGCCGACCCAGCCGAAGATGCCGCCGTCTGCGAATCCGGGCAGGCCGAGGGCACTCTGCACGCCGCGCACACCGCCACCGCGCGCAGCCGCATTCATCGCGTTCACATAGCCGGGGCCGACCGCGCGCGTCCACTCCGGGCGCATGACAGCCTCGCCGCCGGACAGCGCGGCCAAGTGCACGTCGCGGCCCGGCGTGTATCCGGGAAGGACGCCGCCAGTGGCCCAACCCTTGATGTTCATCGCCTCGATCTTCGGGGCGCCGAAGGCTTTCGCGACCTTGTTCCACGTGGGGACAATGCCCTGGTTGTAGATCTTGTCGATGATGAATCGGACTGGCTTCTTCGCGATGTCCGACACCTTGGACCACTGCTTGCTGATGAAGTTCTTGGCATCCTCGAAGGACTTGCCGACCGCGTCGACGCCCT
>Ga0190264_10000002_pt1 | contig 47586 bp, 64 predicted proteins | sample Popmic112T_FD_136651 | JGI IMG/M metagenome (GOLD analysis project Ga0190264, IMG submission 136651) | Populus adjacent soil microbial communities from riparian zone of Indian Creek, Utah, USA - 112 T | ecosystem: Environmental > Terrestrial > Soil > Riparian zone | place: USA: Utah | collected... | reverse complement strand
GCGGCCGAAGACGCGGCCGGAGCCGAGGCCGCAGCGGTAGCCGAAGCCGCAGCCGAAGCCGAAGCCGAAGCCGAAGCCGAAGCCGCAGCCGAAGCCGCAGCCGCAGCCGAAGCCGTAGCCGAAGCCGAAGCCGTAGCCGCAGCCGCAGCCGAAGCCGCTCCGTACTCGCCCCGCTGGTACGAGCTGCGCAAAGCGGTTCGGGCTGCCGTCAAGAAGGCGATCGAGCCGGTGCTCAAGGAGAAGATCCGGCCGACTTCGACGTCCCTCCTTGAGTCCGCCCTGGAGACGCTGGACAAGATGATCGACCCGAAAGCCGGCGAGTGATCTCACCGGCCATGAGAAAGGCAGAGCGAGCTCGGAAGAAATTCCAGCCCGTCTCTGTCCCACAGCGCGAAACACTGGAGCGGCTCTCGAAGAGGGCGGGCATCGTCCTACCCGAGGTCCGGACCAAGAAGCAGGCCGGTAAAGCACTGGACCGCCTCGAAGAGTTCCTTTCCTCCCCGCCGCAGTTGGAGGGGTTCAGCGCTTCGACAGGGCCAAGGAAAGGCGGTGGCGGCGACGCTCCAGAGGAATCCTTCCCGAAGCCAGGCGAACCGTACGGAAGTGGCCATGAAGAGGGCGAGAGGGATTCGGTGGCGGCGTGAGCCCGAGGGTGAGCAATGGCCTCGACCCGGCACCCTTCCGTGCCTGGGTGGACCAGCGCCTTTCGCTGCCCGTGAGTTCCAGGGAGAGCATGGGCGAGTTTGCGGGCCAGGTCACCGCCGACGAACTCGCCCATGCTCTCGGGATCGGTGAGCGCCGACTACACCGCTGGCGCTACGAGGTTCAGACGATCGACCGGATCGAGATGGAGGAGGCCCTGCATCACGCCGACTCCGCGATCTGGGAGGTCTACGGCGTCGAGGACTGCGACCTGGAGGCCGACGCCTACTGCGGCCGTTGTCACGACACGGTGACGCCGATCGCCGGCGCCTGCCCGTGGTGCGACTCCTCGCTGAGTGCAGCGAAGGCTCGTCGCTGGTGCCCGCGAGAGGACCGCCTGATCTTCCCGGCCAACGACGGGTCGTGCTGGCGCTGTGGGACGGCGACCGAGGCAATTCCTTGGGCTGATTGCGCATGTGGGTGCGGGCGCAGTATTCCTCGCTTCGACCCCCAGGGCCGCGCCCACGAGTACGCGCTTGGGCACGCGCCGCGCTCGCTGGAGCGCAGGTGGGAGGTGCCGATCGAGCCGTTCGCGGAATACCTCGAGCGGGAGCTGGAGCGCATGGATCTGATCGGCGCGCTGGCTCGTGCCCACGGCCTGCCTCGCGATGAGGTCGTGCGAGTGCTTAAGCGCCAGGTCGAGACGCTTCCGACCAAGACCGTGCGTCGGGCGGTGTGGACGGCGGGCCGCGGCGGGACCGGCAAGGGTTTGCCGCGCCGACCGGGTGCACCTACGCTGGAGAGCCTGTACCCCGACTTCGTCCGCTCGCGGACCTGCCCCGGTTGCGGCACAGGCAAGGCCCCTCACGCCGAGCTCTGTAAGAGGTGCCGGGTTGCCCAGAACCGACGTGATGGGGTCAAGCCACCGAAGCCCCCGACGCAGATTCGCCCGGAGCTGATTGCCGAGGCGCGCGCGCACTACGACGCCGGGAACTCGGTTGCGAGCGCGGCCGCCGAGATCATCGACCGCACCCCGCACACCAACGTCGCCTCCACGGCACAGGCACTCAGCCGTGAGTGGAAGCGCCAGGGCTTGGAGATGCGCGAGCGGGTTGGGGAGGCGGTTGCATGACGGTCCGACCGAACGGAAAGCTGGTCGACCTCGAGACCCTAGGCGATGTCGTCCAGATGCTCAGTCCGAAAGAGGTCCGGCGCCGGGGGGTCGAGGAGCAGACCTTCGCCGACAACGGCCTGGTGATCTCTGCGGTCTCGGCAGGATTGAACGCCCGAGGCTACGAGACGGAGATCATCCGGCAGGGGGGGGGTCCGGCGGCTGAGACTGCTCGCTACGCCGGGCGAAGCCGCCAAGCGCCGTGCCGGAGACCAGGCCCAGCTCTTCACGCCGCCCGACAAGCGCACGCCCTACGACGAGGTCGCATGACCGGGCGCGAGTCCCCGCCAGCCCGTCGCCCTCTCAGACCAGGGGACTGGGGGGTCGGAGTCGTGACCCAGCCAACCATCCTCGACGCCGACGGCACCCAGCTATCCAAGGGGATGCGGGTGACCTGCTTGAACCTGGCGGGCACCGTGGGCGAGACAGCGCGCCACGGCAACGGCCACTCGCACGTCGTCCACTTCATCCCTGACGACCAGCCCAGCGATCCGGCGAAGTCCGCCTACGTGTCGTGCTGGATCTCGCCCGAGACGAACAGAGCGCCCGACCTGAAAGCAGTACTCACCCCTGACCCTGAGGAGAGCCAATGAAGACCACCGCCTACTTGCGAGTAGGGAAGCCGAAAGGCGGTCGCGCGCCGAAGCTCGCCGTGAACGCGAAGCCGAACCTGCGCCCACTGGAGGACGACCGGGGCCGCGTGCTGCCGACGACCAGCTTTGCAATCGAGCTTGAGATACCAGACGAGGCATTCACCTCAGCGGCACACGTCGTCGCCAAGTTGAAGGTGCCCGAGGAGCGGCTGACCATCGCGGCCGAAGTCATCGAGGTTCCCGATGCCTAAGGGGAAAGAGCAGGTAGGGGCGGAGGCTCCGTTTCGCGTGAAGGTGACCGGCGCGAGCCATCCAAGACCAGCCAGCCGAGCCCACCTCGCTCTCACCGCTGCCGTTCTCCAGTGCATCGAAACCGACGTCGAACCGGACACGATCCGGCGATTCGTCAACGAAGAGCTACCTGCCTCAGCCTCATCAGAGACTGGAGGGGCGGGGGAGAGCGGCACCGAGGAGGACCGCAAGCACATCGACTGCCTGCGGAAAACCGGGGACGCTCAGGTCCGATCCGGCGACGGGTTCGCGGTGCTCGCGGGCGAAGAAACCCCGCGGCTGGCCGACCGCCTCGAAGCCGACTGGTTCCCCGAGGCCACCTCCCCCCAGCAATCAGTACCGGATAGCGGAGAGGGGGAGAGCAGGGAATCGCTTCGGGAAAAGCTGCTGGGTGAAGCTGGCTTGGGCGCCGGGACCGAGGCGCTCCTTGCCGGCCTGCCCGACCTGGACAAGTCGATGGAGTCGACCTGGGTCACCGCCAGCGTCGCTTTCGAAGAGGCCGTGATCGCCGCCTTCAACACGCTCGACGACCCACCAGGAGAGGTACCGGGCAACTGCATCTGCACCGACGCAGACGATCCGAACGACCACCGCAAGGACTGCCCGTGTTGGGGACCAGAGCAGCCGAAGGGGGAGGGGCGATGAGCGTCACGGTGCTGGATCGGGCTGGCCGCAAGCTGGAGAAGGGCTCGCGCGTCGCCGTGGCGATGCCGATGTTCGACTCCCCGTACACGGTTGTGGCGCTTCACGAGTTCGACGACGGGCGGGCCAGCGTCGGCCTCTACCGCGGATCATTTGATGAGTACCAGCCGAGCTTCTGCATCCCCTACGTGCCCTCCGACCCGACTGCTGGCGGCTACATGGCTCGCGATCTTGAGTTGATTCCCGCCGGGGACCAGACGGAAGGGAGCGAGTGATGGGCTGGAGCCGCGTCATCGAAGACGTGCTGGGCTTCCACCACATCGAACTCGGCGTCGACCCGCCAGGCGATCCATACCCGGCGATGGTGCAGATCGAAGCCGAGGGCGGGACCGTCCTGGCCGAGGACGCCCGCGCATATGCGCTGGGATTGCTCGCCGCTGCCGAGGAGGCGGACGCCCAGAACGATGCCGCCTTTGGCGCCTTCTCCGCCACCCCGGACCAGCCGAACTGTGGAGGGGGCGGGGAGGTCAGAGACGACGATTGCCCTGGCTGCCTGCCCAATACCTGCGGCGGCTGCAAGACGCCCTGTTCCGGATGCAACCACCCTGAGTGCCCTAATCGGGACCAGGCGGAGGCTCGCTTCGAGTGCCCGGGCTGCGGGCGGTCGAAGCCGCGCTTCGGGGCAGCCTGCCTTCATCCAGATGAGGGCACTTTTTACGCCGTGCGAGTCAGTGATGCCGTCGCCGAGGATCTGCCGAGGGTGTCCGGACAGTGCTCCACCTGTGGCACGACGGTCTCCCTCGGGGGCGACGGGCGAGTGGAGGCGCACCGCGCGCCCAAGCAGCTTTCCGGCGTGTGCTTCGGGACCGGCAAAGAACCCACCACCAAGGACGGTTCAGGACGGAAGGGGGGCGACCGTGGCTGTCGATAGAGAGCAGCGTGAGATCGCGGTCGGGGATCGCGTCGTGGTCGACGGCGCGGGCTTCACCAACCGCCATCGCGGCACGGTCCTGGCCAGCGACGACGTGAACGTCAAGGTCCAGATCGACGGGCTGCTCGGGAACCCCTTCTACTTCACCGCCGCATTCGACGGTGTGATCGAAGACCTGACGGTGGTCGATGCGGGAGACGAGGAGGGGCGCCGTGTCTGACGATCGCCGTTGCCCCGACGACGGGGCCTGCCACCACGGCTGCCTGCCGGTCGAGTGCTTCCGGGTTCGCTCTTGCTCGCCGCTGTCGGAATACGGCGAGGCCTGGACGCCCGAGGACCAGGTGCGCTTCGGCGGGGCGACGGTCAACCCGACGGTCGAGGACATCCTGGTCGCCCCCGCCAACCCCTCCAGCACTACTAGGGGCGCCGGCGATGCCTGAAAACATCGACGGCGAGCTGTACATGACGGACGCCGAGCGCAAGGCGGTCGAGCGGGTGCAGCGGGCGATCAAAGCGCTGCCGAAGTCAATCGCCATCTACTTCAACGGCGACACCGCATCCGTAATCGCCTGCAACGAGGACGGCTTCATGCGCCGTGACGGCGAGGGCTTCGACCGGGACGCGATCTGCGGCGCGATCTGGACTCCTCGCTGTGAGGCGGGTGCTTGGTGATGCCCAGTAGTGCTCCCCAGATACCGGCTGAGGCTGTTGAGGCACTGGCGAAGTTCGAGTTTGACCGCCTCGAACGGGAAAGCGATCTGAAAGTGGTGGGGGGTCCCCTGGAGTGGGAGGACTGCGAGCCCGGCGCGCGTGAGGAATTGCTGACGTGGGCACGCGAAGCGCTCGCAGCCGCCTACCCCCACCTACTAGCTGCCTTCGGGGAGCGGCTGGTGAGCGACGAAGTCGTTGACGAGGTCGCTGACGAGTGGACCGAAGGCGAAGAAGGGTTGGCGCCGAGCTTCATCAGGGAGTTGGGCGAGACCTGGCTGCGCGTCCTCGGAGAACACCTCGACGCCTCCATAGAGAGCGATGGGGGTCCGGCGTGAGCGGCGCGGTGAAGACGAACGACCGCGAGCGCATGGCCGACGACCTGCACGGGCTGGGCCTCTACGCGACCAGTAACGATGTCCGACACGGGCGCTCGCCACTCACCAAAGGCGTCGCCCACGTTCGGGACTACTGCCTACCGAAGTTGCTCGGCGATATCGAGAAGCAGCGCGAGTGGATCGTCAAGTACCCGCCGATCCCAGGCACCTGGGGCGCCGTCGCACTCCCGCGTATGGAAGCCCGCCGCGACCAGTTGCAGGCGTTCCTCGATGCCTGGTGGCCCTACGACATCGCCGAGATCTTCCGGCTCCCCGACACCACCAAGGAGACCACCGATGCCACGTAGTAGAGAAGAGCTAGTAGAGGCGCTGTCGGAGTTGAAACGCCGCGAAGAGAATCGCGCTGGGCTGCTCGGCAACTCCACGGCGACGATGCTCACCGAAGCCCGCGACCTCCTTGACTCACTGGAGGAGCTGGAGCGGACCAAGCTCGCGCTGGATGAGGCGCGCTACTCGCCGATGGGCGACAACCACCACAACGCCGCCGCGTGTCCTCACTGCCGTCCTGAACTAGAAGGCGAGCAGGCGAAGCTCCGAGCCGAACACGAGCGCGCCAACCGAGCAGAGGACGCCCTGAGGAAGATCCGCTCGCTGTACGAAACGGCCTGCCGTGAGGAAGACCCGGAGGACCCTGAAAGCGAATGGGACGAGGACGACCCCGAGGGCCACGCCGCGACGTTCAGTTGCTTCCAGCGAGCCGCCCTCCTCGCCAAAGCCGTCCTCGACACCTCTATAGGGGATCGGGAGCCGGAGACTTGCGGACGGTGTGGTGGAAGCGGGCGGGCACAGGTTCCCGGCTTCGACAACGGCACCGTCAACTGCCCGTCGTGCAACGGCACCGGAACCAAGCCACCCGCCCCATGTAGTGACGGAGCTTCAACGCAAGGAGGTGATGCGAGTGCCAGGCAACCGAGCGGAGAGCGTTCCGATGGGAGCTTCAGCACCCGTGTAACCGGGGGCGAGCCTGAGCCTGATGGCGGGCTCGCCTCTGACGACTTCGAGTGCTGCGGCGGGGACGGCGAGCACGAACCGTTCTGCGACTGCCGCCCGCCCGTGCGACCGCCTGTTGTCGATCAGATTATCGACCGGCTGGAGGAACTGCGCGACGAGGAAAAGCTGGAACTGGAGCGCCGCAAGGCGGAAATCGACCCGCTCTCCATGGACCCGTCGGCGCTGATCTTCAAGGCCAAGGCGCGGGCCTATGAAGACGCGATGCACCTCGTCGGAGACCTGGATGCGTTGTCACGACTGGCCCCCGAGCCTTCATCCAGTGACCAGGAGGGGGAGGGGCGGTTCTTCTGCGGCAAGTGCGGCCGGTACAGCCCGACCTCGGAGCACGCCGGCTGTCGCTACCTAGCTGCTCCCACCCAGCCCGCAGTACTAGTCCCCTCGGAGTGCCATGTCGTCGGCTGTCGGCTTCCTGAGGGGCACACCGGACCCTGCTGTCGGCGTCCGTTGTCAGCACCCGAGACCACCGACCAGAGCAAAGGAGAGGCGCGATGAACTGCGAGCGCTGCAAGCAAGAGGTCGTCTCCAGCCGGGCCTTCGTTGGTCAGGAACGCGAGGCCGAGTCCGTCACCGCCTACGACTCCCGCGACGTAGATCCGCTGGTCGCTCTGCTCGGCAAGACTTTGCCGTTCCTCCCCAGCGGTGGCACCGGCTCTCTTCAGGACCGCGTCTTGGCCGCCCTAGCCCCCTTCGATAGCGAGGAGAAGACGTGAGCAACGTGCCCGAGCGTTTCAGCCTGCTGGGAATTCTTCGAGGCTTGATGCTGTCGGATCATTTTGGGGACGTACGAGATGAGGTAAATCACCTCCACGACCTCCTCGGCATCCCCCGGCCAGAGGGCGGCTACGCAGAAGGCTGGACCGCCCAAGACCTAGAACAGGTCGGTGCCCACCCGGATCAAGAGGATCGTTCGTGACCACCCTCAGGGCTTCACAGATAGAGACCCTGAAGGAGCTTGACGCGCTTGAAGGCGAAGCGACGGTCGGCGAGTTGGCGTCCCGCCTAGGCAAGTCAGAGCGCACCGTCGAAGGCAGGCTCTCGCGTCTCCTCGACCACGACGAGCCTTATGTCTCCTTCCGCTACGGCGGGCCGTCCTGGGCTTGCGAAGTGATTTACCGCCTCACCCGTAAGGGTCGATCAGAGCTATTGGGTGCCAAACGAAAGGAAGCAGAGTGAGTGTCGAGGAGAAGTTCGTCCATCCCCACAACAACGAGAGCGGCCGATGGGAGAAGGTCGCGCTGCTCGAAGCGGGCGGCTATAGCTGGAGCATCGCGGGTGTTTGGCGCGACGGAACCACGGGACGCCTGTATGGCGATACGGATTCAGGATGCTCGTGTTTCGGCCCGTTTGAAGAAGAGGGCTACGGCGCTTCCGCCTACACCTTCGGCGACCTGACGGAAATCACCACCCGCGACCAGGCGGCCTCGTTGGTTGAGGATCTATATGGCGAAGAAGAGGTGTCGACCACCGACCGCCAGGACTTCGTGCGAGCAGTAGAGGCAGCGCTATCGAAAGGAAAGGCATCCGCATGGGCGTCAAGATCTACGGCGAGGCCGACGCGCGCACCATCGCGCAGATCGAGCGGTGTCAGGCGGCCGAGGAGGGATCGAAGGCGGTTCTCTGTGCCGATAACCATCTTGGTTACAGCCAGCCTATCGGCGGCGCCGTCGCCTACCGCAACCACATCAGCCCGAGCGGAGTCGGCTACGACATCGGCTGCGGCAACAAGGCGGTGAAAACGTCGATCTTGGTCGACACGCTCCACGGCACGGATGTCCCGCAGATCATGGACGAGATCGTCCGCCGGGTCAGTTTCGGGATGGGGCGCAACAACGACGAGCCGGCCGACCACCCGGTGCTCGACCAGATCAAAGAGGCGCCCTTCGCCCCGCAGCGCCAGCTATACGACCTTGCCGCCAAGCAGCTCGGCACGGTCGGCTCGGGCAATCACTACGTCGACCTCTTCCGAGGCGACGACGGCTTCCTCTGGATCGGCGTCCACTTCGGCAGCCGCGGCTTCGGACACAAGACCGCATCCGGTTTCCTGGCGCTCGCCGAGGGTAAGCGCTTCGAGGAGCACGCGACCGAGGGAGAGATGGACTCACCGCCCATCGTCTTCCCAATCGACTCCGACCTCGGCCAGTCCTACATCGCCGCCATGGAGATGGCGGGCGCCTACGCCTACGCGGGGCGCGATGTCGTGGTCGACACGGTCCTCGACATCATCGGCACCTCAGCCACCTTCGAGGTCCACAACCACCACAACTTCGCCTGGCGCGAGACGCACGACGGCGAAGACTTCTGGGTGGTCCGCAAGGGATGCACCCCGGCCTTCCCCGGCCAGCAGGGGTTCGTCGGTTCCACCATGGCCGAGGAGTCCGTGATTCTGGAGGGGACTGCCTCAGCGGGCGACGCCCTGTTCTCGACCGTCCACGGCGCCGGCCGTGTCATGTCTCGCACCGAGGCGGCTGGGAAGAAACGCAAGCGCTGGTCCTGCTCTAACCGCGACTGCGACTGGGTGCAGCCGCCGCGAACCCACAAGCCCCAAGACGGCGCCTGCCCTGACTGCGGCAACCAGAAGCTCTCGAAGATCTGGGTGCAGGAGAGAGAGGGCAGGGTCGACTGGACCGCGGCAACCGCCGACATGGTCGAGAAGGGCATCGAGCTACGGGGCGCTGCTGCAGACGAGGCCCCCGGCGCTTACAAGCGACTCGACTCCGTCCTCGCCGCGCAAGGGGACACGATCCGCATTCTTCATCGCCTCCAGCCGATCGGTGTGGCCATGGCCGGCCCCGACATCTACGACCCGTTCAAGGATTGACGAGGACGATGGATTTCGGAGAGCTATCGGGTGGTGGTGGGTCGTGAGCGATCACGCACCCGACTGGAGCCGGCACGGCCTGAAGGATGCAATGGACTGGCTGCTGCCCTTCCATCACCGCGAGCGCGAGCAGCTTGCCCAGCCTCCTGAGCCCCGCGCCCCGCGCCGCGCACCCGGTCCGCCGGCAAGGCGCCCTTGCGACCGATGCACCACCGAGTTTCAGCCGAAGGGCCCGACGTCGAAGATCTGCAACGGCTGCAAGTCAGCCGCCGCCATGGCGAGCTACCAGGCTTCGCTTGCTGCTCGTCCGGGGTCCAAGGGGGAGAGGGCGGCTTGAACCCGGCGACGGCAGAGCAGGTAAAGGCCCCGGCGGATGGGCTGATCGAGGTCGTCATGCTCCTCAAGCCCGGCCAGTACGCCGAGATGGGGCACGACCTCGAGGAGATCCGCAGGCGCCTGGATCTCCCAACTTCCGCGTCGAACACCCAGATCATCAGCGAGGCTGTCCACCGGCTCGCCCACCCCGGATAGGCTGCGGCGCCATGCCGACCCCGGTTGTCATCTACGCAGCCAAATCGACCGCCGACAAGCATCGGAGCATCGGAACGCAGCTCGAGGACTGTCGCCAGAAAGCGGCCGACGAAGGCTGGGAGATTGTCGGTGAATTTGAAGACGAGAAGCTGTCGGCCTATTCCGGGAACCGAGGAAAAGGACTTCAGGATGCAAAGCAGTTAGCAACGGCGGTCGCCGATGAACGCGCAGAGGTCTGCATGCTGGTGGCCCAAGCCTCTGATCGCTTTGCCCGTGGCGAGGGGGACAAGCCAGGGGCTGCCGACGCTCTGATCGAGATTTGGCACGCGCTCCGTCGCCTGAATGTTCACCTGCACAGCGTTGAAGACGACGGCGATCTGCGCGACTCACCCTCGGTAGCCAACCTCGGCCACCGAGCCATGATGGAAAGCAAGCGGAAGTCGGGAGCGGTCGCCAAAGGCATGAAGCGCCGCCGGGCCAAGGGCCTCGCTCACGGCGGCACTCGGCGATTCGGCTATCGGTTTGGTGAGGGAGCGGTCTTGATCCGAGTCGAGGCCGAGCGTCTGGTCGTTGCGCGCATGTTCGACGAGTTCCTTGCCGGTAAGAGCGACTCGGCAATCATGCGGGGGTTGACGGCCGACGGCGTCGCAACCGCCGGGGGCCGAAAGTGGCACGCAGCAACGGTGCGAGCGATCCTCGTCAACCCGTTGTACGCGGGCATGCTCAGCACGAAGGAGGGCGTCATTGCCGCGAGTCACGATCCCTGCGTCTCCGAGGAGGTGTTCGCGAAAGCCCAGGCACTTCGGGCGGCTCGCAACAAGGTCGGCCAAGGAAGAGGGCGCCCGCCGGTAGGCAAGCACCTGTTCCGCAAAGGAATGCTCAAGTGCGGCTGTGGGTGCGAAGGCTCGATGGTTCCTCGCACCAGCCGATCGGCCCCGAGTCGCCCCGGTCGCAATCCATCCGAAACCTATTACAGCTATGAACGCATGCGGGATTCGAGCCTCTGCAGCATGCCCCCCGTGAAGCGGGCGGAAGTCGACTCAGCCGTCTACAGCTACTTCGAGCAGGTCGGACTCGATGTCGACGCCACCAGGGCGCAGCTAGCCGAGGCCCGCGACCACAAGCTTGTCGAGGTGCGCGGGTTGCTCGGTCAGGCCGAAACCGAGGCGCGCCGCGCCGATGAGCGTCTAGCGCGCGTCCGCCGCGACTACACGGATGGCAAACTCAGCGCCGAGGACTGGGCCGAGTTTCGCCAGGAGATAACCGCGGAACGGGAGGGAGCTGCGGCGGCGCTCGATCGCTTGGCGGATCGGGTCACCGAGGTCGAGGCCTGGGGTGAGTTGGCCGATAGCGAGCGGGACACCCTTGCAATGCTCGCGGATCTGCGGAGCGCTGTGGCCGGGGAGATTTCAGACGCCCAGAGCACCGAGGCAGTCCGGGCGGTCCTGGCACGCCTCTTCGATCACTTCGTCCTTCGCCGCGCCGACCCGAAGGAGCGCGTCTACGCCGATCTTGCATGGCAGGGTGACTACATCATCGAACCGATTGCCAAAGAGCAGGCCGTCAAGGGCTACGAAGGGCTCCGCCCGATCTTCCGCCGCGAGCCGATTTACGATGCGGGCAACAATTCAGGAGTGGCCCAGGCGACGAAGTCGACGATGAAGCGGGCCAGCTCCCCGAACCAGGCGAGCGAGAGGCTGGGGGTGGGGAAGCGTGGGGCGCTCTCGCCGAAGATCCCGAGCCGGTAGACGACCAGGGCCCCGACCGCGACCAGCGCCACCGGCGCCGCGAGGATCCCGAGTAGCGCCGTTCCCAGCCCGGCCAGCAGTGAGAGGGCCGCGAGCAGCCCGGAGACGAGGGGGCTGCGCTCCCCGTCACCCGCTGGTTTGCCCGGCCCGCTCAACCCGCCCGCACCCTACAAGCGGGCCAGGAGGTCTCTTGGCCGACGGGGCGGGGTCGGTAAGTTCAGGGCGTGGCCGAGCTGACCTGCCCCAAGTGCCAGGCGCCGATGCGCACCCATGAGCGCAACGGGGTGACGATCGAGCAGTGCACGAAATGCCACGGGATCTTCCTCGACCGCGGCGAGCTCGAGCAGCTGATCGGCGCCGAGAGCTCCTTCCTCGGTCGCTACGACGGCCCCGGTCTGCTCCCCAGCGCCGATACTTAGCCGATGCCCGGCCCCTTGATCGAGTTTCCGGCCGACGACGCCGAGCGGGCCCTGCGTTTCTGGCGTGGGGTGCTCGGGGTCGAGCTGGAGCCGCGGAGCGGCGAGGCCGGCGCCGGCTGGGTGCACGAGGGTGACGGCGTCCGGGTCGGCGTGCACGAGCGCGGCAAGGGCCCCGGCGACACCGGCTCGCTGCCCTACTTCCCGGTGGCGGAGATGGCCACGGCGCTGGAGCGGGTGCGCGAGCTCGGCGGCTCGGTCATCCACCCGGGCGAGCGCTGGTCGATCTGCCGCGACTCCGAGGGCAGCCCGTTCGCGCTGGAGGCGCCTGCGGCCTGAGCTAGGCGGGGTCGGCGCCGCCGCTGCCGGCGCCGGTGGCGGGCTCGACGCGGAAGGCCGAGCGCGCCGGGTGTTCGGGCTTGTAGAAGGTCGCGGTCTGGTTCTGCAGGCGCCAGGGAGAGGGCAGGCGGCCGGCGGGGGAAGCGAGGAAGCGGGTGAAGAGGGAGGCGGCGCGTTCGCAGCTGATGCCGCTGCGCGGCGGCAGGTAGAGCAGGTACTTGCCCTCGGCGAAGGTGATCGGGCCGAGGACGACGTCGGAATTGACCATGAAGGTGTTCTTACAGAGAGCGCCGAGTTCGTCGTTGCCGCCGCCTTCGCCGCCGCCGCCGAGCGCGACTGAGAAGCCCGCTTTGCCGCCCTGGGTGAAGGAGGCCTTGCCGCTGCCCTGGGCGTTGACCCGCCACGGCGCAGGCAGGACGCCGTCGTAGTCCTCGAGGAAGCGGGTGAACAGTTTCGAGGCTCCGGGGCAGGTGAGGTCGGAGGAGGACGCGGTCGTGACCTTGTAGCTCCCGGCGGGCAGGACCGCGGGGCCGATGCGGTCGTCGTGCAGGACCCGGAAGCTCGGGCAGGAGGCGGCGCCGGCCGAGGGGATGCCGAGGCTCAGCGCGAGCGCCGCGAACGCGAGCGTGGCGAAGAGGCCGAGGCCGATCCTCCGGGAGGAGCGAACGAGACTCATGGCGCGAAATCTAGTGCGGTCGGCGGACACTCCGCCGCCTCGGCCATACGTAGCATTCAGTCGACAGATGCCCGAACCAGTCAAGCGCAACCAGCGCTATATGCCAGGGCTGGACGGGCTCCGCGCCGTCGCCGTTCTCGCCGTGATCGCCTTCCACCTCGGCTTCGAGTGGGCGCCCGGCGGCCTGCTCGGGGTCGGCATCTTCTTCACCCTCAGCGGCTACCTGATCACCGACATCCTGCTCTCGCAGCTGGCCCGCCGCGGCCACATCCGCCTCGGCAAGTTCTGGCTCGCCCGCGCCCGCCGCCTGCTGCCCGCCCTGTTCGCGATGCTCATCATCGTCGTCGCCTGGGTGACGATCTTCGGCCCCGCCCAGCCGCAGCAGTTCCGCGACGGCGTCGTCGCCTCGGCTCTCTACGTCAGCAATTGGCAGCTGATCTTCGGCGACGTCTCCTACTTCGCCCGCTTCGCCCCACCGGGCCCGCTCAACCACCTCTGGTCGCTGGCGATCGAGGAGCAGTTCTACATCGTCTGGCCCTTCCTGCTGCTGATCGGGGTCAAGGTCGTGCGCGAGACCCCGCTCGCCTCCGGAGTGCGACCGCGGCTGGCCGTCGCCACCCTCGCCCTGGGGCTGCTCTCGGCGATCCTGATGGCGGTCGTCTACCGCCCCAGCCTCGACCCCTCGCGGGTCTACTACGGCACCGACACCCGCGCCTTCGAGCTGCTCTTCGGGGCGGCGCTGGCGATGGTCTGGCCGAGCCGCAAACTGAGCCCGCGGATCGGCGCCGGCGCCCGCAACACGCTCGACGCCCTTGGCGTCGTCGGCCTGGTGGTGATCGCGCTGATGATCTGGCGCACCGACCAGTACTCCGCCTTCCTCTACCGCGGCGGCTTCGTCGCGCTCTCGGTCGCGACGGTGCTGGTCGTCGCGGCGCTGGCTCACCCGGCGAGCCGGCTCGGCCCCGTGCTCGGCTGGAAGCCGCTGCGCTGGCTCGGCGTGCGCTCCTACGCCATCTACCTCTGGCACTTCCCGGTGATCGTCCTCACCACCCCCGGCGGCATCGCCAACGGTGCCGAACCGCTGCGCGAGCTGCTGCAGTTCGCGGCGATCGTCGGCATCTCGGCGCTCTCCTGGAAGTACATCGAGGAGCCGGTCCGCCACGGCGTCATCGGGCGCCTTTGGGAGCGGGCGAAAGCGGGGGAGTGGCGGCCGCGGCGCCTCTCGTTCGAGGGCTGGGCTGTCGTCGGCGTCTGCACCGTCGTCCTCGTCGCCGCCTGCGCCGGCATGGCCGGGGTCAACTCGGTCTCGGCCGAAGGCAGGGACGTGCGGGTGGAGGAAGCGATCGCCGCCGGCGCCGCGAAGCCGGCGCCGCTGACCCCCGCCCAGGCCAACGCCTCCACCCGCTCCTCCTGCAAAGCCGTCGTCCACATCGGCGACTCCACCTCCGAGGGCCTCACCTCGCATGAATACCTGCCGCTGGCGAGCCAGCGGATCGAAGCCCAGTACGCCGATGTCGGCGCCGTCGAACAGCACATCGAGATCTCCGGCGCGCGCTCGATCGAAGAGCAGTTCGAAGGCGAACCGAACGCCCAGGAAGTGGCCGAAGCCTGGAAGCTCGAAGGCTTCAAGGGCTGTTGGGTGCTGGCGCTCGGCACCAACGAGGCCGCCAACGTCTTCGTCGGCTCCTCGGTCGGGGAGATGGAACGGATCGAAATCATGATGGACACGATCGGCAACGAGCCGGTCCTCTGGGTCAACGTCCGCTCGCTGGTCGAAGCAGGCGACCCCTACTCGGCCGAGAACATGGAGAAGTGGGACGAGGAATTACTTGTAGCCTGCCGCAGATACCCCAACATGCGAGTCTACGACTGGGCATCCGACGTCAAAGACGCCTGGTTTATCGAAGACGGAATCCACTTCACCTCACCCGGTTATGCCGCCCGTAGCGAGTTGATCGCGCACGCCCTCGCCCACGCGTTTCCCGCCTCGGGCGAGAGCGAAAGCGGAACCAACTGCTTGGTCAGCTGACCGCAATAACCCCCTACAGGAAGGACCACCAGTCATATGAGTGATTTGAACGAGCGCGACGCGAAGCTTGTCCAGTATCTGAACGAGGCCTACGGCAACGAGAAGGAGCTGGAGACCTCGCTCGAGCTGCACATCGCCCTGACCTCGAAGGCGCCCTACAAGAAACGCCTCAAACAGCACCTCAAAGAGACCAAGTCGCACGCCAAACAGCTCGAGCGCCGGATCAAGAAGCTCGGCGGCGGCGGGCACGCGCTGCAGACTGTCGTCGCCAAGGCGGCCGCGGTCGCGAAGGCTCCGGTCCAGGCGCTGCGCGGCAGCGGCGAGCAGGAGACGATGCTGAAGAACGCCAAGAGCCAGTACTTCAACGAGCACGAGGAGATCGCGACCTACCTGGCGATCGAGGTCTTCGCCGAAAAGGTCTCAGATAAGGAGACCGCCAAGCTCGCCCGCGACATCCGTCGCGAGGAGGAACGGATGGCCAAGTTCCTCGAGGGCCAGATCAAGTCCCTCTCCGGCGCCGTCGCCACCTCCGAGGTGCCCGCCGCCCAGCGCCGCCCCGCCAAAGCCACCGGCGCAAGCAAAGCCAAAAAAGCGCCGGCCAAAAAAGCAGGCAAAGCGAAAGCCGCCGCCAAACCGAAAAAAGCCGCCGCGAAAAAAGCGAAACCGGCCGCGAAAAAAGCCAAAGCGAGCGCCGCGCGTAAACCGAAAGCCGCCGCAAAAAAAGCAGCTCCTCGCAAAGCCAAAAAAGCCGCGAAAAAAAGCTCTTAGTTCGTAGCTCTCAGCGCCCGCGCCCTACAGGGGTGGCGGGCGCTGGGCTAGGGCGCGTCAGCGCTACGTGATCTCCACCGGCTCCAGCTCGTCCGCCGGCTCGAAGCCGAGGATGCGGCCGTAGAAGTAGAGCTCGGCTTCGAGGCAGCGGATCTCGGTCTCGGCGCGGCGGAAGCCGTGGGCCTCGCCCTCGAAGGCGAGGTACGCGTGGGGAACGCCGTTCTGCTTGAGGGCGGCAACCATCGTCTCCGCCTGGCTCGGTGGCACTACCTCGTCCTCGAGGCCTTGGAAGAGGATCACCGGCGCCCGCAGCTGCTCGACGAAATGGATCGGGGAACGCTCGTAGTAGAGCTCTTTCTCCTCGGGGTAGGGGCCGATCAGCCCGTCGAGATAGCGCGACTCGAACTTGTGGGTGTCGGTGGCAAGGGTCTCGGTGTCGGCGACGCCGTAGTAGCTGGCGCCGGTGGCGAAGTCGTCGTGGAAGACGAGGGCGCAGAGGGTCGCGTAGCCGCCGGCGCTGCCGCCGCGGATCGCCAGGCGCTCGCCGTCGACCTCGCCGGTCGCGGCCAGGTGGCGGGCGGCGGCGATGCAGTCCTCGGTGTCGACTACGCCCCACTCGCCGCGTAGGCGTTGCCGGTAGGGCCGGCCGTAGCCGCTGCTGCCGCGGTAGTTGACGTCGACGACGCCGATGCCGCGGCTGGTCCAGAAGAGGAACTCGCGATCGAGCGCGGGGGTGGCGTGGGAGGTGGGGCCGCCATGGCTCTGCACGATCAGCGGCGGCAGCTCCCCCTCGGGTCCCTCGAAGTCCGGGTTGGCCGGCGGGTAGTAGAAGCCGTGCGCGATCTCGCCGCCCGTGGTCGGGAACTCGATCGCGCGTGGAGTCGAGACGTAGGCGGGGTCGACCGCCTCGTCGGCGGCGCTGCGCACCTCTTCCAGCTCGCCGCGCGCCAGGTCGTAGACGACGATCGCGGTCTCGGCAGTGGGGCCGGCGGCGGCGAAGGCGACGGTCGTCCCTCGCGTCGACAGCGAGGGGAAGCCGAACGAGGTGTAGGGGAGGTCGAGGTCGCGCAGGCGCTCGGCCCCGGGGTCGAGCACGAAGAGGCGTTCCTCGCCGCGCTCGCAACGGACGAAGACGACAGAGCCGTCGTCGAGGAAGGCGTAGGTCGAGCCGCCGAAGAGCCACTGCGGGTGGGCCAGCTCCGCCGCCTCGTGGGTCAGCTGCACGTTCGTCCCGTCCTCGTCGCGGTAGAGGTTCCACCAACCGTCGCGGTCGGAGACGAAGTGCAGCCGGCAGGCGGCGTCCCACTCGGGCTGGAAGACCGACTCCGCGGGGCCGCCGGCGACGAGCCGCGCGTCCGCCGTAGCCCCGAGCGGGGCGACCCACAGCTCGGTCCCGTCCCAAGGCATATTCGGGTGGTCCCAGCAGGTCCAGGCGAGCTGCCGGCCGTCGGGGCTGATTCGGGGGAAGGAGTAGAAGTCGCGCCCCGAGGCGAGCACGGTCGGCTCGCCGGAGCCGTCAAGCGCCAGGGCGATGACCTGGTTCTCGGCTTCGCCGGAGCCGTGCACTTCGCGCACACAGACCACAGCGCGGCCGTCCGGGGCGAGCTGCATGTCGGCGTAGCGCAGGGCGCCGGGGCTCTCGGGCTCGGGCGTGATCGCGACCGGCTCCTCGCCGAGCCGCAGGCGGTAGAGCCGTTGGTCGGCGAAGTCGACGAAGAGGACGAGGTCGTCGGCGACCAGCGACCAGCCGCCGCCGCCGTACTCGTGGACGCGGGTGCGGGCATTGGTCCCATCGGGCGTCACCGCTGCGGGTTCGCCACCAGCGCCGCGCCGCATCAGCACCACGCGGCCGCCCTCGGCCGGTCGCCCTTCCCCCCACCAGACCGCGCCGTCCTCGGCCAGCTGCGGCGCCGCCAACCGCCGCCCCGCCGCGGCTACGACCTCGGGACCGATCGGCGAGCGCCAGGAGCCATAGGGGGCGACGGTAGGCACGGAACGCAGTCTAGGTCCACGCCGCTCGTTCGTTTGTGGGGTCTATAGCCCCCACAATGCATCGAGCGGCGAGATCGGTGCGTCCATAGACTGCCGCGCCGATGACCAACACTTATGAAGTCCCTCAAGAGTCCCGTGACCTCCGCGACATGGTGCGCCAACTGGCGCAGGAGAAGATCGCCCCGCGCGCCGGCGATATCGACCGCGAAGGCAAGTACCCGTGGGACGTGCGCAAGCTGCTGGCCGAGCACGACATCCTCGGGCTCCCGTTCGACGAGAAGTACGGCGGCACCGGCACCGGCACCCTGGTTCTGCAGATGGCGGTCGAGGAGATCGCCAAGGCCTGCGCCTCTTCGGCCCTGATCCTGATGATCCAGGAGCTCGGCACGCTGCCGATCCAGCTCTTCGGCTCCGACGAGCTGAAAGAGCGCTTCCTGCCCAAGTGCGCCAGCGGCGAGTGGTCGCCCGCCTTCGCGCTGTCTGAGCCCGAGGCCGGCAGCGACCCGGCGGCGATGCGGACCACCGCCGTCCGCGACGGCGACGAGTGGATCATCAACGGCCAGAAGAACTGGATCACCAACGCCTCCGTCGCCGACTTCTACGTCGTCTTCGCCGTCACCGACCGCGAGAACAAGCGGATCAGCGCCTTCGTGGTCGAGAAAGAGCGCGAAGGCTTCGACCCCGGCAAGCTCGAGCACAAGCTCGGGATCAAGGGCTCGCCGACCGGCTCGCCCTCGTTCACCGACGTCCGCGTCCCGCATGCGAACCTGATCGGCACCGAAGGCAAAGGCCTCGGCGTCGCCCTCGGCACGCTCGAGCGGACCCGCCTCGGGGCCGCCGCCCAGGCCGTCGGCATCGCCCAGGGGGCGACCGACTACGCCAACGAGTACGCGAAGGAGCGGGTCGCCTTCGGCAAGCCGATCAACGCCCTGCAGGGGATCCAGTTCAAGCTCGCCGACATGGAGACCGGCACCGCCGCCGCCCGCGAGCTGCTCTACAAAGCCTGCTCGATGGCCGATCTGGCCGAGCGCCCGGCGAGCCTGCCGAAGTGGACCTCGATGGCGAAGCTGTTCGCCTCCGACAACGCGATGAAGGTGACGGTCGAGGCGATCCAGGTGCTCGGCGGCTACGGCTACGTCAACGAGTACCCGGTCGAGCGCATGTTGCGCGACGCCAAGATCACCCAGATCTACGAGGGCACGAACGAGATCCAGCGGGTCGTGATCGCCCGCACCATGAGTGCCTAGCCGCGGATTTCGTTCGTCTGCAGCGCCTGGACCACGGCCCCGGTCCGGGTGTGCGCCTGCAGGGTTTCCATCGCGTTGCGGATGTGGGTTCTGACGGTCTCGGCCGAGACCCCTAAACGGTCGGCGATCTCCTTGCCCGAGAGGCCTTGGGCGAGGAGATCGAAGATCTCGCGCTCGCGCTTGGTCAGGAGCAGGGGCTTGCCGTCGACCTCGGCGTCGAGCAGCGCCGTGATCGTGGGGTCGACGTAGCGTTCTCCCCGGGCGAGCAGGCGCAGCACCTGGATCAGCTGGGTGACGCCGCCGAGCTTGAGGAGAAACCCGCGGGCGCCGCTCTCGAGCGCTGCGCCCAGGGTGCCGACGTCCTCGATGCCGGTGTAGACGAGGACGGGGACCGCGGAGTGATCGACCTGTAGCTCTCGGACCAAGCTCAAGCCGTCCCCGTCCCGGAGCTGGATCCCGACGACGGCGACGTCGGGGTGGTGGGCGCCGAGGACCTCGAAGGCGCCGGCAGTCGTTGCCGTCGAGCCCACCACCACGACGCCACGCCGCTCGAGCAGGACCTCCAGCCCCTCGCGCAGGGCACCGTGAGCATCGATCAAGACGACCTCCATATCGGGGTCGACCTACCCACATCGGAGGCAACTCGAAACGGAGAGGATCTCCCCGATCGGTGGTATGCGCCTGTGCGTTCACCCGTTCGATGCGTCTCTTGATGACGGGAAAACGGTGAGCAAGCGCACCAAAGTCGCACTCTCAGCTCTGATTATCGGGGTGGTGGGGAGCTTCGCCGCGCTCGGGGTGTACGGCCTCTTCACGGCGACGACGCAGAATGCCGGCAACGAGATCACCAGCGGCACCGTCGAGTTCACCGACAACGACTCCGGGTCGGCGCTCTACAACCTGACCGCGGTGCGCCCCGGCGACGTGACCAGCAGGTGCATCAAGACCACCTACGCCGGCTCCCTGCCGGCCGTCGTCCGCCTCTACTCGCCGAGCAGCGCCGGCCCGCTCGCCCCCTACGTCGATCTGATGGTTACCCAGGGGACGCAGCCAAGCCCGACCTTCCCTGGCTGCACGGGCTTCGCGCCCGATGCGGTGGGAGTCATCTTCGCCGGCACGCTGCAGGGCCTCGAGCAGGCCCGCGGTGCCTACGCCACGGGAATCGCCACCGCGCCCGCCGGGAAAACCGGCTGGGCCACGGGCGAAGCGGTCGTCTACCGCTTCCAGGCAACCCTCCAGGCCAGCGCCCCGGACGCCAGCCAGGGCTGGAGCACCGGCGTCCACTCCTTCGTCTGGGAGGCGCGCAGCCAGTAGCGCGCCACCACAACCAGCGACCCACTTACACGTACTAGCGCAACACAAGGAGAAATCGGAAATGAGGAAATCACAGAAGCTGCTGCTGTCGACCGTGGTGGTCGGCGTGATGGGCGGCTTCGTTGCGCTGGGCGTCTTCGGCCTCTTCAGCGCCACGACCCAGAACTCAGGCAACGAAATCAGCTCCGGCACCGTGGTCCTGAGTGACAACGACGCAGGTTCGTCGCTCTTCAACGTCACCGGTGCCAAACCCGGCGACAGCTGGACCCGCTGCATCAAAGTCACCTACAACGGCAGCCTGCCGGCCCAGGTTCACCTGTACCTGCAGAACACCACCGGCCCGCTTGCCAAATACATCAACCTGACGATGGCCCAGGGGACCCAGGCAAGCCCGACGTTCCCGAACTGCAACGGGTTCACCCCCGACTCGACCGGCGTCATCTACGAAGGCCCCATCTACTCGCCCGAATCCGGCAGCTGGGAGATGGGTCTGCCGGTCACCCCCGCCGGAGGTACCGCCTGGAACGCGGGCCAGTCGCTCGTCTTCAGGTTCGTGATGACGCTTGATCCCGCCACCCCCGACAGCCAGCAGAACTCGTCACTCGGCATCTCAACGATCGTCTGGGAGGCGCGGAACGACTAACGCCGCGCCGCCGCTCCAACCTGCCGAAAACTGAATAGAGAGGAACACATGCAAACCAAGAACAAGCTGCTCACGTCGGTCCTTGTGGTCGCGGCGCTGGGCAGTGTCGTAGCACTGGGCGTCTTCGGGCTCTTCAGCGCCACGACCCAGAACTCAGGCAACGAAATCAGCTCCGGCACCGTCGCCCTGACCGACAACGACGCCGGCTCGGCCCAGATCAATGTCGTCGGCGCCAAACCCGGCGACAGCTGGACCCGCTGCATCAAAGTCACCTACAACGGCAGCCTTCCGGCCGACGTCCACAACTACGTCCTCGGCGGCACCGGCCCGCTCTCCCCTTACCTGCACCTGACGCTGTCCCAGGGCACCCAGCCCGCGGCGACGTTCCCCAGCTGCACCGGGTTCACCCCGGATGCCACCAATGGCACCGGTGTCACCTACAGCGGGCCGGCCCTCGGCGCGCCCGCAGGAAACTATGAGACCGGTTCACCCGTGTTGCCATTTGGGCAGACCGTCTGGAACCCCGGCGACTCGCTGGTCTTGAAATCGGTCCTCACCCTCGACTCCGCGGCTCCAGACCTCGCTCAGGGCAACACCACCGGTGCCTACACGATCGTCTGGGAGGCACGCAACGACGGCTAGGCGTGACTCATGTCTCCAGAAAACATCCATACCAACGGTGCGCGAGTTGCCGGAGCGATCCTGGGCGTAGGGCTCGCTCTGGCGCTCGTGCTCGTCTCGCTACCGGCGGCAACCAGCTCGCCATTGCCCGCCACGGTGCGGGTCTCGATGGTTCCCGCGGGGGAGCTGGAAGTGACGCCCTCGCCGCCGAGCCCGATTTTGCTCGCCGGTGCGCTGCGCCCGGGAGAAGGCCCGGCGAGCGCCGACTTCCAGGTTCGCAATCAGACCGGCAGCGATCTGGAGGTGGCACTCCGCACCAGTGCCGACTCGACCGTTCTCGACGGCCTGCTGAGGGTCAGGCTCAGTGACAGCGGCGGCACGCTCGCCGACACCACCCTGCAGGGGATGAGGCAGCGCTCACTGGGGCTGCGGCTGCGATCCGGAGAACGGGCGCGACTGCGAATCCAGCTCTGGATCCCGAGCGACGTCCTCAGCGGCTTCGAGGGCCGCCTCGTCCACGTGTCTCTGGCCCCGACGGTGCGCACGGTGGGAGGCCGGCGATGAGGCTGCGGCTGTTCCTGACCTGGACGGTGGCCGCCTTCGTACTCGCGGTCCTTCTCTCCACTGCGCTTCCGTTCGCCGTCGGCGCTCGCTCGCTGGTCGTCAAGTCGGGCAGCATGACCCCGACGATCCGGACCGGTGACGTGGTCGTGGTTCGGCCGATCGCGCCGACCGAGGCGGAGGTCGGGGACATAGTCACCTTCCAGGACCCCGACCGCAGCGGGCGCCTGCTTGTCCACCGCGTGCGGGCAATCGCCCGGCACGATGGCAAGAGCTACTTCACGACCCAGGGCGACGCCAACGCCACCCAGGAGCACTGGCAGGTTCCTGTCGACGGAACCATCGGCTCGGTGGCCTACAGGGTCCCCAAGCTCGGCTTCGCCGTGAGCTGGATCGGCACTCCCGCCGGCCGCATCGGGCTGATCGTCGTGCCGGCGCTGTTGCTGGCGTTCTCGCTGCTCGCCGGGATCTGGCGAGCTCGACCGGAGGAGCTCGCATGAGGCCCCGGTCCGAAAGCCGACCGCGCCGTCGCCGACCCCGGGTGCTGACGCTCGCCGGCCTGGCGGCGCTGCTGGGCCTGGCGGTCCTGTGCGCCGGCGTCTGGGCGGCCTATTCGGGTAGCTCCAGCAGCGCCGGCAACGAGCTGGTGTCCGCCCCGGACTGGGTCGCTCCGACGGCCTCCGCCTCGCTGATCGGCAAGAGCCAGGGTGGCGTCCCGGGCTACATCCGCCAAGGCGGTACCTACAACGTCTACGCCAACGTCAGCGACAGTGGCAATCCCCCGAGCGGCGTGTCGAGTGTCGCCGGCGGGCTCGGCACGATCACGACCGGCCAAAGCGCGGCGGCGCTGTCGGCGGGGTCGTTCGCGATCGGCGGGGCCGCCTACAGCTACCGCAGCGCCAACCTGACCGCCAACGCGACGCTCGCCGCCGGGACCTACTCGTACTCGCTCACTTCCAAAGACGTCCTCGGCGCCGCTCGCCTCCAGACCGGCTTCACGGTGATTGTGGACAACACGGCGCCGACCGCGGTCGAAATCCAGACGACGAACAAAAGCGGCAACGCCGTCGGCAGGCCCGAGATCGGCGACTCGGTCGTCTACACGTTCAGCGAGAGGATCGACCCCGGCTCGATTCTCTCCGGCTGGACCGGGACCACGACCAGCGTGGTGACGCGAATCACCAACGCCACCACCGACGCGCTCACCGTCTTCAACGCCGCCAACACGACCCAGCTTCCTCTGGGCAGTGTCGGTCTTGGGCGCAACGACTACGTAACCGCGAGCGCCACGTTCGGTTCCACCGGAACCGCCTCGACGATGGTGCAGAGTGGCAACACGATCACGGTCACGCTGGGCACGGCGTCCAGCGGGCCAAGTACCGCAAGCTCGACCGGGACGATGACCTGGTCGCCATCGGCGAGCGCCTACGACTTGGCCGGAAACGCGCAGAGCACGGCGACCCGGACCGAGACCGGTAGCGCGGACAAGGAGTTCTGAGCCATGCGTTCGCGGCCACTCGGCCGGCGCCTGCTTGCCACCGCGGGTGTCATCCTCGCGGTCCTGGCGGGTGCGGTTGCCCTCTACGCCTCCGCGGCCGTCCGCAACGGCTCGGCGAGCCCTGGGGTGCAAGCTTTCGCCAGCGGCTCGATGTCCGTGTCGAACTCGAATGACGGCGCGGCCATCTTCGACATCTCCGGCATCGGCCCGGGCATGAGCGGGGAGGGCGAGGTCACGATCGGCAACACCGGCACGGTGCCGGCCACCTTGGCGTTGGCCTCGTTCGACCGCTCCGATGCTCCCGGCCTCTACGGCGGCGCCCTCTCGACCCGGCTCGACCTGCGGGTTGCCGACGTGACCGGCGGCGGCGACGTCGAGGTCTACGCGGGGGAGCTGGTCTCGATGCCGGAGCTGCGCCTGGGCATCCTGGCGGCCGGCGAACTTCGCACCTACCGCTTCACGGTCGGCATGCGCGACGGCGGTGCGCCTTCCTCTCCCTACGTCGACGACAACCTCTACCAGCGGGCGAGCACCAGCCTCGGCTACGACTGGGTGCTGACCGAAGCCGATGGGGGTGCCGTCGACCCGCCAGGCGCCCCCACCGCACCTGCCCCGACCGCTCCCGGGCCGCTGGCCTCGGCTCCCTCCGGGCCGGGGCTCCCGGCCCTGCCAGGCAGCGGCGCGCTGGTCGGTGACTCCCACCCCAACTCGCTTGTCGGTACGCCGGGAGACGACCTCATCTACGGCCTTGGCGCCGCCGACAGGATCTTCGGGCGCGGCGGAGACGACTACGTCTTCGGCGGCGCCGGAGCCGACTGGCTGCACGGCGGGCCCGGAAGCGACCGCCTGCGCGGCGGCGTTGGAGCGGACCGCATCGACGGCGGCCCCGGAGCGGACATCCTCTTCGCCCGCGACGGCGAGGCCGACATCCTCGATTGCGGCGGCGGCGCCGATACCGCCTATGTCGACGAACGCGACCGGGCGCGGAACTGCGAGGCCATCCACTCGCAATACGGGCGCCTGTTCAAGGGCGCGGAACCCGGCGAGTAGCTACCCGGGGCCAGGGGCCTCCACCTCGCGCAGGCGGTGCGTGTCGACGTCGTAGACGAAGCCGCGCACGGCGTCGCGGTGGGGGACGAAGTCCGAACGGCGGACACGCAGGATCGATTGCCGCACGTCGGCCTCGACGTCGACAAAGGACTCGATCGCGAAGGCGGGCGCGATGCCGGTCGCCTCCTGCAGCTCGGTCCGGAAGCTGTCGTCGGTGAGGGTCTGCATGCCGCAGTCGGTGTGGTGGATCAGCATCACCTCGCGCGTTCCCAGCTTGCGCTGGGAGATCGCCAGCGAGCGGATCATGTCGTCGGTGATGACGCCGCCGGCATTGCGCAGCACGTGCGCCTCGCCGTCGCCCAGCCCCAGCGCCGCGAAGACGTCGAGCCGCGAATCCATGCAGGTGACGATCGCCAGCCGTCGACTCGGCTGCACGTCGAGGTGGCGGTCCGGCAGCGGCTCCGCGAAGCCTCGGTTGTTGGCGAGTAGCTCGTCGATCGTGTCCATCCTCGTGGCAGCCTAGCCTTCCCACTTAGAAATGCCCCGGCCGGCCGAGTTCTCAGAGCGGCAGTACGAGCTTGCGGTGAACCTCGAGCTGCTTTGTGGCGGCAGCGGCAAGTTCACGGTGCCCACTCAGCGCGCCGAGAAGATCCTCGGATTCGACATCGAACTCGTTCCGGCGCTGAGGGCCGCCTGGTCGCATTTCGGCTCCGGCAGCCCCCCGGTCGGCAGCAAGCGCCATCCCGGACTCCCTTTCTCCGCCAGCCTCTTCATCCAGTACAAGCGACCCGAAATGCTGGTTGGGCATAGGGCGGGTCAGGTCAAGTGCCGCCGGCTCAAGGTCGTCGGCTCGCCGGTTCCATATCTCCGCTATCGGCTCGCTCCGGATCAGCTGGACGCCTTGATGCGCTTGCAGGCCCAGGTCGGCGGCGGTGCCGAAGTCTGTTACGCCGTGGCGGGCTTCATCTCGCGCCGGCAGCTTCATGCGCGGCAGGCCGCGGGCGAAGTCATGGATGGATCCAACTTTCTCTCGATGCGCAAGATCGAAGAAACGAGGAAAAGCTATGGGCTGCCGCCGGTCAAGCCGGGGGAAAAGCACGTCTGGACCTTCGAGGAACTGCGGACCGACGGGGTCCTCTGCTCTGAGCCGATGGCGGTCGAGGGCGTCGGCAGGCGGGGTCTGATGGAAGGGCTACTGCGGCGCGCCCGCGCCAACGGGCCGGGTCTGGACCGCCATCTCGACACGCTCGGCGACGCTGTCCTCTCCTGGGACTCCGAACAGAGAAGGGCCGTGACGCGAGAGGCGGAGAGAGAGCCACCGCGCTCGATCGAGTCGGAGCGCCAGCTCAGCATCGAGTGGCGGCGTGTGCCCGACGACGAGCCCCGGCTCGAGGGTGGCGACTCCAGGTCGATGCGCAAGGCAATCGACGTCTACGACGCGGCCCGCAGCCGCGGTCTCGACTGGCACCTCGCGCTCGCCTGGCCACGGGATTCGACGTCCGGGTCGGAGGAGCTGAGGTAGTCGATTGCGGGCGTCCCGGACGGGTAGGGGGATGGAAACCGGGTAAATCGAGTTCAGAGGAGAGAGACGATGGAGACGAGCAGCCTCAGCAAGGGCATCTTCGACGGTGCCAACCGCGACCGGCGCGATGAGGTGATCGAGCTGCTGACCAAGGCGTACTGGATGGAGATCGAGACGGTGATGAGCTACCTCTCGGCCTCGGTCAACCTCGACGGCGTGCGGGCGCAGGAGATCAAAGAGTCGCTCGCGCAGGAGGTCGAAGACGAGCTCGGTCATGCCCGTCAGTTCGCCGACCGGATCAAGGAGCTGTACGGCGTCGTCCCCGGCTCCGAAGATTTCGCGGCGGAGCAGAGCTTCCTGCAGCCGCCCGAGCACCAGACCGATGTCGTCCACGTGATCCGCGGCGTGATCAAAGCCGAGACCGGCGCGATCGAGCACTACACCCGGATCGTCGAGGAGACCGACGGGATCGACCCCGTGACCCAGGACATGGTGATCGCGATCCTCCGCGACGAGCAGGGCCACCGCCGCCTCTTCGAGGGCTTCCTGCGCGAGTACGAATTCGAAGGCAAGGCCTGACACACACATAAGTTCGTTGACTTAAGTGTTGCGGCGACATATGTTGCCCGGATCTTGAGTAGACAGTTCTCACGTTTCGTTCAAACCTGTCTAATCGTCGCCACCGCCCTCCTCTTCGTCGGGGTACCGGCCGCCGCGGGTGCCGTCTCTGCCGATGGCGGACTTTCGGTGCTCGACAACAGCAACACCCTCGAGGTGTCCGGCGAGGAGGGAAAAGACACCGCCACCGGCTACTTCACCCTCTTCAACCCGAGCGACAAAGCCACCCCCATCGAGGTCAAGTTCCAGGCGGCCAGCTCGGAAAAGCTGACGGTGGACAAAGTGACTCCGGAGCTGGTCCCGCCGGGGGAAGCACAGCGGGTCGGGGTCACCTTCTCCGGAATGGAGAACCTGGACGCTGCTGTAAGCGGGCAACTCGTCGTGCTCGGTGGGGTCACCCCGGTCGCCCAGGCGGTCAAAGTCTCGCCCGCGCCTCGGCCCGATATGCCTTGGGCCGAGGTGTTGATCGGGGTCTCGTTCTTCATTGCCGCTTTTCTGGCCCTGGCGGTCGTCGGGGCGATGGAGTCGACCGCTTCGCTCAGGAACGCGGCCCCGGGCCCGAAATGGAGCTTCGACAGCTGGGCGACCACGCTGACCGGCGCCGGCGCCATCTTCGGCACCGTGCTGGCCGAGGTCACCCTGCCCTCGTTCACCGAGCAGTTCAGCAAGGAGACCCTGACCAACCTCAGCCTCTTCTTCGGGATCCTGGTGGTCTTGGCGCCGTTCATCTTTCAGGCGACGAGGAGGCGCACTCCCGTCACCACCGCCGAAGAGGAGGAACGCGTCGGCACCAACCTCACTCTCCTGATCGCCTGCACCATCACCCTCTGGGCGGTGCTGGGGCAGTTGGGAACCTTTGCCCTCCTCGGTTGGGAACTGATCGGCGATGAACCCCTGCGGTGGGTTGCGATGCTCGCCATCCTTCTGATCGCGGGGCTGGCGGTCCGCTACTTCCTGATCACGGCCTCACTGCTGGTCCGCCGGGACTGGACTCCGCCGCCGCCGACCACCTCGACTGCTGGTGACGGCGCCGGCGAGATCTTGGAGCTGCTCGAAGAGGAGGGAGCTTTCGACACCAGTGAGATCGATCGCCTGTACTTCAACCGCGAGGGAATCAGGGCGGTGGGGGTCCAGATGGTGAGGGAGCCCGAGAACAGGAGCGCCCGCGTGGAGGTGCAGGCGCCGCCGCCCGCACCCAGGAACTGGTCGCTGCTTTAGCCGCGGGTCGCCTAGGCTCACAGCCGTGAAAGACGGCGAAGGCACGCGCATCCGACCGGCCACGGAAGCCGACGTCGGGCTCCTCTTCGGGTTGATCCTGGAGCTGGCCGAGTACGAGAAACTCGCCGACAAGGTCAGCGGTGACCCCGAGGTGCTGCGCCGCATCCTGTTTGAGCAGCGGGCGGCGGAGGCGCTGATGGTCGAGCTCGACGGCGAGGCGATCGGCTACGCGATCTTCTTCACCACCTTCTCCAGTTTCGAGTGTCGCTCCGGCATCTGGATCGAGGACGTCTACGTCCGTCCCGACAGTCGCCGCGGCGGCATCGGCCGCGAGGTGATGGAGCACATCGCCGCCCTCGCCCTCGAGCGCGGCCACGTCCGCCTCGAGTGGACCGCCTTGGACTGGAACGAGCCGGCGCTGCGCTTCTACGAGAAGCTCGGAGCTACCCGGCTCGGCGACTGGATCACCCATCGCCTCGACGTAGAAGGCATGCGCCGTCTCAGTCGCGGGGGGTGATGCGGAAGGTCGAGACGACCTCGGCCTGGTGCGCCTCGGGATGGGCGACGTAGGCGCTGGGGCCACCGCCGAACCAGCCGGAGGCTTCGTTGTCGCCGACGAAGATCCCGGGGTGGTGGTTGCCGTCGGCATCCTGGACCCAGACCTTGTCGCCCTCCTTGAAGCCTTCGATGGTCTCGCTCATCGGGTCTCGCTTCTCGGAACGATTTGCTGGACGGCCCAGCCGTTGCCGTCGGGGTCGCTGAAGAAGAGGAACGAGCCCCAGGGGAAGTCTTGGACCTCGCCGACCTCGATACCGCGCCCGCTCAACTCGGCCTGGGCGGCCTCGATGTCGGCGACGACCAGCTGCAGGCCCTCGAGCGAGCCCGGCGCCATCTCCGTCAGCCCCGTGCCGATCGAAATCGAGGTCGGCGAGCCGGGCGGCGTCAGCTGCACGAAGCGGATCTCGTCGCTGACCCGGTGGTCGTGTTCGGCGACGAAGCCGGCCTGTTCGTAGAAGGCCTTGGCCCGGTCAACATCCGAGACCGGAACCTGCATCAGCTCCAAGCGGAAATCCATGCGGAAAGTCTATCCCCGCCGCGGCGGGCGCTGCACGGAGCGGCTCAGCAGGGACCCATGCGCGCCAGCCGCTGGCGGTAGACCCGCATCGAGCTGTGCCTCCAGTCGCCGTGGGTCTGGTTCCTCAGGCTCGGCACCAGCTCGTGGTGGTAGGGCGAGCCGAGGCTCTCGTTGTGGCCGATCACGTCGCCGACGCCGATCCCGAAACGGCAGCGCAGGTACTGGGTCAGCCAGAGCGAGGCACGGCGCTGGCGCCGGTTCCCGAGCACATCGCCGTCCCCGTAACCGGCGTGCTCGATCCCGATCGCGGTCCAGTTGAGGCCGACCGTGTGGCGGCAGCGGGTGCGCAGGTTGACCAGCTTGAAGATGCGGCCCGAGGAGGAGATGACGAAGTGGGAGCAGACGTTGGGCAGCTCGCCCAGCTCGACGTCCGGCACGTCCGGCGCGAAGGTGTCAAAGACCGCGCCGGCGCCGGCGGTCTGGGCCATGTGCTCGACGATCACCTTGGGATCGCGCAGGCGCCACCTCGCCTGTCCGTAGTGGCGCTCCGAATAGGCCGCCATCTCGCGCTTGCGTTCGGGGCCGAAGGGGATCAGATGGTTGACGATCGGCGGGCGCGAGACGCTCGTCGTCGCGGGCCCACCGGCGCCGAGCGGGAGCCCGGCGAGCGCGAGGGCGGTCAGGGCCAGCAGCTTCACGGGTTAGATTCTCTTGCATGGCGGAGACCGGCGAGCCGATGAAGGCGAAGCTGACCGACCGTCCCTTCAGCGATCCCGACTGGGTCTTCGAGCGCAAGCTCGACGGCATCCGCGCCACGGTGCGCCGCGACGGTGTCGAGGTGACGCTGACCTCGCGCACCGGCAAACCGCTCAGCGCCGCCTACCCGGAGCTGGTCGAGGCGCTGGAAGCCGAGCCGGCGACCAAGTTCGTCGCCGACGGCGAGATCGTCGCCTTCGACGGTTCGCGCACCAGCTTCGAGCGCCTGCAGGGGCGGATGGGGATCCACGACCCGCGGCTGGCGCGGCTGAGCGGCATCCGCGTCCACCTCTACCTCTTCGACCTGCTCGAGTTCGACGGTCACGACCTCACCGGCCTGCCGCTGCGCAAGCGCAAGGCGGCGCTGCGGCGGGCCTTCTCCTTCCACGGCCCCGTCCGCTACACGCCGCACCGCAATGAGCGCGGCGAGGAGTTCTTCGCGCAGGCGTGTGCGCAAGGGTGGGAGGGGCTGATCGCCAAGCGCGCCGACAGTCGCTACGTCCACGGCCGCAGCGGCGACTGGCTGAAGCTGAAGTGCTCGTTCGAGCAGGAGCTGGTGGTCGCCGGCTTCACCCCGCCGCAGGGCTCGCGCAAGCGCTTCGGGGCGCTGCTGGTCGGCTATTACGAGGACGGTGAGCTGCGCTACGCCGGCAAAGTCGGGACCGGGTTCAGCGAGCGCACGCTGGCCGAGCTCGGCGACAAGCTGGAGGCGCTGGAGGTCGCCGCTTCCCCCTTTGCCGGCGACGACCTGCCGCCCCAGGCGCGCTGGGTCGAGCCGCGGCTGGTCGCCCAGATCGCCTTCGGCGAGTGGACCCGCGACGGCAAGCTGCGCCACCCCCGCTACCTGGGACTGCGCGAAGACAAGCCCGCCCAAGAGGTAGTTCGTGAGGTACCCTCTTTTAGGTAATAGTCTCAATCTGCCTTTGGGAGAGGACGAGATGGATTGGTACGCGTTCGCGGGAGCCGTTGCGGCGCTGCTGGCGCTGGCTCTGCTCGCCGTCTCCCTGTTGCGGGCGCGGCGCGAAGCGGGTCGTTTCCGCGTCCTCGACGAAATCGCCCGTGTCTCCGACGGCGCCGACGACCTGGTCGCGACCCTGGAGGCGATCTGCGACGTCCTCGTCCCCACCGTCGCCGACTTCTGCACCGTCGACGTGATCTCCGACGGCAAGGTCGAGCGCGCCGCCGCCCGCGTCGCCGCGCAGGGAGGGGCGGAGGCGGAGCAGGTGCTGTCCGAGCGCGAGCCGTCGATGCCGGCGTCGATGGTCGCCGCCGGCGACGGGGCCTCCTTGGAGCCACGCTTCATCGAGCGCATGGACGAGGCCCAGCTGCGTGCTCTCGCCCACGACCCCGACGACCTCGAGTGGCTGCGCGGCCTCGGGGTGCGCTCGGCGATCACGGTCGCCCTGCGTGCCCGCGGTCGCATGATCGGCACCGTCACCCTCGGCACCGCCTGGTCGCGCCGCCGCTATCGTCGCCACGACGCCCGTTTCGCCCGCGTACTCTCGGGCCGCGTCGCCCTGGCGCTCGACAACGCCGGCCTCTTCTCCGACCTCGAGCGCGCCCAGCGCGAACGGGCTGAGATCGCGGCGACGCTGCAGCGCGGCCTGATGCCGCCACCGTTGCCGAAGATGCCCGGCTGGATCACGGCGTCGATGTACCGGCCCGCCGGGGCCGAGAACGAGGTCGGCGGTGACTTCTACGACGCCTTCCCGATCGCCGGCGGCTGGATGCTGGTGATCGGCGACGTCACCGGCCGCGGCGCCGCGGCTGCCTCGATAACCGCCCAGGCGCGCTACACGCTGCGGACCGCGGCCTGGCTCAGCGGCGACCCCCTGGTCGCCCTCGCCACCCTCAACAGCGCCCTGCTGGCCCGCTCGGACTCGGCCCTCTGCGGCGTCATCGCCTTCGCGCTTTCCTCCGATGCCACCCAGCCGGTCCGCCTCGCGGTCGCCGGTCACCTGCCGCCGTTGCTGGTCGACGGCGAAGCGGTGACCGAGATCGCCGAGGCCGGGCCGGTTCTCGGCGCTTTCAGCGACGCCGATTGGGATCTGGAGCAGACCACCATCGGCCCCGGCCAGCAGCTGGTCGCGGTGACCGACGGGATCACCGAGGCGGGTGGCGGTGGCGAGCGCTTCGGCGAGGCCCGCCTGCATGCCGAGCTGGCCGGCTCCCTGAGCCCGGCGAACTCGGTCAGCAAACTCGAGGGCGCGCTCGACCTCTTCACGGCGGGCGCCCTCGACGACGACGCCGCCGCGCTGGCGGTGACGCCGGTGCCGGCCTAGCCGCCCGGCTAGCTCACGGCTTCGCACTACCTCGATCGTGTCGTCGTCTCTCCTGAGGGGTTTACCCGTCCGGCAACGGGTAAGAAGGTCTCACCGACCATCTCGCCTCCAGGGAAGCGTCCAGCTCACCGCCGGACCTTCACGGGCATCGACCGACGAAGGAGACGTTATGGCTGATTTGACCACCCTTGAGGAGAAGCTGGCCGAGGTAACCGGCCTCGCGGGCGCCGCGCAGGAGGCGACGAAGAAAGTCGAGTCCCTGTTCGCGGAGGATTCCGGCTCCATCGCCGACGCCCTGCGCGAGATGCGTGAAGAGGCGGAGGAGACCGAAAGCCGCTGTATCGAGGTGGCGGAGGAGCGCGACGGCAAGAAGACCGCGATCCTCGAGAAGGCTCAGGAAACGAAAAACGAGGCGACCGAGATGATGCGGACCTACCTCGGCGAGGACTCCGACGAGCTTGACGGCTTCGAGTTCCTGATCATGGCCGAGGCTGGCGAGGTCGGTCATTGGGCGATTCTCGGCAAGCTCAACGAGAGGGCGGGCGAGGCTCGTGTCCAGGAGCTGGTCGAGTGGGCGCTGCCGGTCCAGGAGCGGCATCTCAGCACCGTTCGCGAGGGCTCCCTGGAGCTGGCCGCGGACGAGGACCCGGAGGCCTGAGGCCGCCGATGGTCCAGGCATTGCCCGTTCCGGGCGCCGGTTTGACGGCGCCCGGGAACGGGGTAGGTGAGAGCTATCGATTGACGATCCGAGGCCGAGTCACCCGCCTCGCGATCCCCCTCTTCCAGGAAAGGCGTACTCGATGACCGAGCATGAGCAGACGCAGGAGCGAACCGCGGGCGGGCTGTGGGGCAGGGCAGCCGGGCGGGCCAAGCAGATCGTCGGCTCGGCCTTGGGCAACGATCAGCTGGATCGCGAGGGGCGCCTGCAGCAGGTCCAGGTCGAGGCCGAGGAAGAGGCGATCGAGCACGGGCAGGAGGCGGACCAGAAGGACGCTGAGGCCAAGCTGGCGATCGCCAAAGCCGAGACCGAGACCGAGCGCCGCGAGATTGAGCAGGAGCTCTCCCAGCTCTCGGAGGAGGAGCGGATCGAGCGCGAGCAGCAGCAGAACAAACGCCAGGCAAAGGCGGCTCATGTGGAGGAAGTCCGCGAGGCGGCCGGCCTGGAGCGGGAGGCGAGCCGCGCTGAGCGTGCCGCCGACGCCGTCGACCCGGAGCAGAGCCGATGAGCCTGCTCTCGATCCCGAAGACGGTCGTCGACCGTTCGCTGAAGCTGACCCGGGTCCCACTCGACTACGCCCTTTCGGCTACCGGTCTCAAGCGCCCGAGCCCCGCTGCCCGTACCGCCGAGTTACAGCGCGAACGGGCCGAGCGGCTGCGCGAGCAGGCCGAAGAGGAGCGCCGGGGCGCGGCAGAGAAGCGCGAGGCCGCCGAGGCGCGGGCCGAGAAAGCCGCCGCGGCGAAGAAGCGGACGGCGGCGAAGAAAGCCAGGAACGCGAAAGCGGCGAACGAGAAACGCGAGAAGTCCGCGAAGCTGACCGAGCTCGAGGCCCGCGAGCAGAAGCTCGAGGCGGAGGAGAAGGCGGTTCAGGCCAAAGACGAAGCGGGGCAGCTCCGCGAGGCGACGGAGAAAGCGAAGGAAGCCCGCAAGAAAGTTGGCTAGCGGCGGTCGTCTGCGCCGCGCCGACTGTGCCGCCGCCGGAATCCACCGGCGCCGGCGTGGCCGCGGCTTCTCCTTCGAGGACGCGCGGGGCCGCCGGATCGAGGACGAGGAGACGCTGGAGCGGATCCGTGACCTGGTCATCCCCCCGGCCTGGGAGGACGTCTGGATCTGCGCCGATCCGCTGGGCCACATCCAGGCGACGGGCTTCGACGCCGCCGGTCGCAAGCAGTACCGGTACCACGATCGCTGGGAGCTGCGGCGGGCAGCCCGCAAGTACGAGGAGATGCGTGAGTTCGCGCGGCAGCTTCCTGTCTTGCGCCGCGCCGTCAGCCGCGACCTGGCGCTGGAAGGGATGCCGCGCGAGCGGGCCCTGGCCTGCGCGGTGCGACTGCTCGACCGCGGCTTCTTCCGGGTCGGCGGTGAGGAGTACGCGGAGACGAACGAGAGCTATGGCCTGGCGACGATTCAGCGCCGGCACGTCGCCCTTAAGGACGGGGAGATGGTCTTCGACTTCGAGGCCAAGAGTGGTCAGCGCCGGGTCCAGTCGATCCGCGATCCGGATGCGATCGCCGCGGTCGAGGCCATGCGCCGTCGGCGCGGCGGCCCCGACGACCTGCTCGCCTACCGCGACGACGGCTCCTGGCGGGATGTCCGCTCGACCGACGTCAACGCCTATATCCAGGAGAAGATCGGCGAGGGATTCTCGGCCAAGGATTTCCGCACCTGGAGCGGCACCGTGCTTGCCGCCGCCGCATTGGCGGGCGAGCCCAGGCCGAAATCCGAAGCTGCCGCCGGGCGTACGATCGCCGCCGCGGTCGAGAGCGTCGCCACCGCGCTCGGCAACACGCCCGCGGTCTGTCGCCGCTCATACATCGACCCGCGCGTCTTCGACCGCTATCGCGACGGGGTCACGATCGAGGTCGGTCTCTCGCGCGAGGGCGAGATGACGGGGCGACGGCGGGCGCGGATAGAGCGCGCCGTCCTCGAGCTGGTCGCCTGAGCGCCGTTTGCCGCCGTCAGACACGGGGTAGCCGCGAGCAGGACAAGGACACAGCCCGCCGGCCCGATCCCCAGCGGCTTTTACCGAGCCTTGCCTCGGTTCCCGCTCGGGTGAGAAGACCAACCGTTGTCCCCGACGGTGAGGCGATCGGGTCCGGCGGGCATTGAACGCCAATCGCATGCAGGAGGGGTGATCATGTCGCCGCGCGGAGTGAAGAAAGGCAGTAAACGGGACCGCCAGTACAAAGAGGTGAAGAAGAGCGAGAAGGAACAGGGCCGCTCGGAGAAGCGGGCCGAGGAGATCGCCGCTCGCACCGTGAACAAGGAAAGGGCGCGTTCGGGCGAATCGAAAAGCGCCTCTAGTAGCTCCACCAACGGCCGCTCCGCCAGTAGCCGCGGCGGCAAGCAGTCGGCCAAGGGCCCCGGTGGTCCCACTCGCGAGCAGCTCTACAACGACGCCAAGAAGAATGGGATCGAAGGGCGCTCGAAGATGAGCAAGGACGAACTCCAGCGTGCCGTCGCCGGGGAGAGCTGAGCTGGTTGACGAGGACGACGTCGCCGCAAGCATCGTCTGCGGCCCCGACCAGGACGGCTTCTTCGACTTCTACGAGCGCGAGGTTCTGCCTGGGCTCGGCTAGCCGCGAGCGCCACCGGTCACGGCGATTGCCACCACGCCGAACGGGTAGCGGGGAGCATGTCATCGATCAAGAAAGTCGTTGCCCGCAAGGCGGTCAAGACGACCGCAAAGCACACCGCGCACGGGGCCGCCTCGAAGCTGAAGCGGGAACCGATCCGCGCTACGACGCTGCTCGTTGTCGGCGCCCTGCTCGGCGCCCTCGTCGGCCGGCTGATCGCCCGATCCGGTGCGGCGCCGGCCACGGTGAACGGAGCTCCGCCTCAGACCTGAGGCGATGGTGGGTTTCGGTCGTCTGGGCGAGGGGTATCCAACCGGCATGAGCGCATCTGAGAAGGACATCGACGAGCTGCTCGCGGAGCGCCAGTTCGTGACCGAAGAGGCCGACGCCGCGGCTGCCGAAGCGGGCCACCTCGGCGGCGATGCCCCGATCGAGAGCGACGACCCGGCCCAGCAGCCGTTGATCGAGGCCGGTCAGGGTGAGTCCGAGGGCTTCGAGCTGGCCGAGCAGAAGCTCGTGGACATCGCCAGTCACGGCGACCAACATCGCTTCCCCGACAGTGTCGTGCCGCCTGCCGAGGAGCTGGAGTCGGTGGTACGCGGCGAGGCCGACGAGCCGCTTCTCCCGGACGCCTGAGATGACGACCGCTACTTCACACCGGCTGCTCGCGATCGTCACCGACTCACTCGAGGGCCCGGAGCCGATCGACGAGATCCGCCGCGCCGGCGATGGCGGCGGGGCCGAGGTGCGGGTCATCGTCCCGGCGGTCGAGGCGTCCTCCTTTCAGCACACCTTGGGAGACATCGACAAGCCCAAGCGCGAAGCCGAAGAGCGTCTGCGCGCCGCCCTCGCCGCGCTGAAGCGCAACGGGGTTGCGGCGACCGGCGGGGTCGGTGATCCGGACCCCGTGCAGGCGGCCCAGGACGCCCTGCTGGAAGCCCCGGCCGACGAGGTGCTGATCTTCGAGCGCGAGTCCGAGCAGGCGCGCTGGTTCGAGCAGGGCCTCTTCGACCGCGCCAGGGAATCGCTGGAGCCGCCGCTGCGGATGGTCGTCGTCCACACCGGCGATGCCGACGGCGAGCACGTCGTCGCCGTCGAGGAGGCGGGAGTCGGCACCGTCGACCCCGACGGCTGGTCCGAGGCCCAGGTTCCGAGCGCGCACAACATGCCGCGGGTCCCGCGGGTCGACCTGATCGGAATGGCGATGGGGATCCTCGGCACGATCGCCGTGATCGTCCTTGCCGCCGCGGCCGCCGCCGGCGCCACGACCGTGACCGGCTGGCACGCCGTGGCGATCGGGATCGCGATCGCCACCGCCCTGATCAACATGGCCCACGTGGTCGGCCTGACCCTCTTCGAGAGCGTCCACTACCACGGTGGCTTCGCGAAAATGTTCCGCACGCTGGCCTTGGTCGGGACGCCGCTGGCGATCCTGATCAACCTCGCGATCCTGCTTTTTGCCTGAGGTGGAGACGGAGTTACTTAAAAAAGATGCAGCAATCACCGGGCTCGCGCGTTAGCGTTGGGCTCTGGACTCTGACTTCACCCCCTTTCATCGCGGCGGCTTCGGCTCGCCGATGGTCTGTCTTCACGGTTTCGTCGATACCTGGCGGACCTGGGAGCTTGTGCTGCCCGCCCTGGAGGCCCGGCACGACGTCTTCGCGCCGACGCTGGCCGGCCATGCCGGTGGGCCACCCCTGGGCGAGATCAACGAGGGGTCCCTCGCCGATGCGGTTGAGCGGCAGATGGACGAAGCCGGCATCGAGACCGCCCACCTGGTCGGCTGTTCGCTGGGTGGCTTCCTCGCCCTCAAACTCGCGGCTCGTGGACGCGCGAAATCCGTGGTCGCGTTCGCCCCGGCCGGGGGCTGGGCTCCAGGGGACGAGTCCTTTCGGGACACGCTTGCCTTCTTCACGACGATGCAGGACCTGCTCCTGGCGGCGGTCCCGCACGCGGAGGCGATCCTCTCCACCCCCGAGGGGCGCCGCCGCGCGACCGAATTCGCCACCGTCAACTACGAGCACATCCCGGCCGACCTGTTGGCTCACCAGATGCGGGGAGCGGCGGGGTGCACGGCGGCGGCGCCGCTGATCGAATACGCCGAGACCGCGGGCTGGGAGCTCGACGCCGAGAAGATCACCTGCCCGGTCCGCGTCGTCTGGGGCACTGCCGACCGGATTCTTCCCTGGCCCGTGGCGGCGGCCCGCTTCCGTAACGAGTGGCTTCCCCTGGCCGACTGGGTGGTGCTCGACAACGTCGGCCACGCGCCGCAGATGGACATCCCGCTCGAGGCCGCGCGGCTGATCCTCGACTTCACCTCATGAAGGAGACGCCACCCGCTCCGGTGTCCGCAGCGCCTCCAGGACCTCCTCGGCCAGTTGCGACCCGTCCTCGGGGCGCAGGGGCGTGGCGTTGATCCGCAGCACGACTCCCTCTTCGTCGACTTCCTCCAGCGAGACGCTCGGCCGGTAACGGGTCGGCACGGTTATCGCCCGCAGGAGGCGCTCCTCGATCCGCTGCGGGCTCGCGTCGGAGTTGAAGCGGGCGCGGACGTCGACCCGGTCGGGCTCGCGCAGGGGGACGACGACGAGGCTGATGAGAACGCTGTTGGGCACGAGCAGGCGATCCGCTCCCTGTACCAAGGTTGCGTAGAACAGACCGAGGGAGCTGACGGTCCCCTCGATCGAACCGGCGAGGGCGCCGCCGACCAGGCGCACACGTTCGCCGACTTTGAAGGGGCGGGTGCTCTGCAGGACGATGCCGGCGAAGAGCCCCCCGAGCGTCTGCTGGGCGGCGAGGCCGAGCACGATCGCGGTGAAGGCGCCGCCGAGGGCGAGGGTGGCGGCGTTGACGCCGGCGATCCGCAGGGCCAGGATCACTACCGCCGCCATCGCGAAGAGGCGGACCAGGAAGCCGAGCGTGCCCGCCGTCGCCGGGTCGAGCCGCCGGTAGAGAGGAGGGGAGAGGCCGCGGACCAGCCAGTGCGAGGCCGCCGAGCCGACGATGATCAGGATCGCGACCGTGGCGATCCGCACCCACTGCCCGTACCCGGGCAGCAGGTGTTGGCGGTTGTAGTAGACGGCCAGCGTCGCCGCCAGCACCAGCAGCGCCACCAGCAGGCCACCCAGTGCTTTGCGTGACATCCGCGGCGCCAGCTCGTCGCCGAGGCCGAGCGAGTGCCAGGCGTGGCTGCGGGTCTCGAACAGCTCGCGGGGAAGTTTCGGTCGCCGGGGGGAGGGCATCGAATACCTCTACCCGCGTGGGGCCGGTCTATGCGACGGCGACCGGGTGCTCAGCCGCGCAGTGCTGCCAGCGCCTCGTCGCGCGTGCTGTGAATCGCGATCGAGAGCTCCAGCCCGGTGATCTCGAGGACCCGGCGAACCTGGTTGTTGTCGCTGCAGATCACGACCCTGCCGCTGCCCTCGCCGTCGGCGGACCGATCGAGGCGCTGCCAGGCCCGCACGATCAGGGCGATTCCGGTCGAGTCGATGAACTCGCAATCACTGAGGTCGATCAGAACCGACGCATCCGTGGACGCAACCGCCTCCTCTAGCGGGATCTCCAGGTCGGAGGCCGTGCTGAGGTCGAGCTCGCCCCGGACCGCGACGACGCGGACACCGTCGTCGAGCTGGGCGGCGGTTGCCTCGAATGGCGCCGGATTCACGCGCCGATGCTACCGCAGGGGTCGGGCTGTGCCCGGTGACGGTTTGCGCCCCGCCGTCAGGGGTAGGAATTGAGCGGCGGCGCGGAAAGCTATGCTCGCCGCGTTATCGACGAGAGCGTTCCAGCGCATTGGGGACTGGCTAAAAACGTGAATACGACCACCGAGGACCGATCGGGGCTGCACATATCCCTTCCCGCCAGGGCCGAGAACGTAGCGGTCGTGCGTCATGCGCTGGCAGGGCTGGCCGACCGGATCGGAATGGACGAGCCGGGTGTGGCAGACCTGAAGACGGTCGTCACCGAGGCCTGCATGAACGTCGTCGTCCACGCCTATCCCGCCGATGCGCCGGGACTGCTGGAGGTTGAGGCGACGCGGGAGCTGGAGGGCCTGACCGTGGTCATCCGCGACTACGGCATGGGGATTCGCCCGCGTCCCGACATCGACCGCCCCAGCCTGAGGATCGGCCTGACCCTGATCGCCGCCCTCTCCAAGAGCTTCGAGATCAAGGGAGGGGTCGATCGCGGCACCGAGATCCGCATGCACCTGCCGCTCCGGTCGGCCGCGGAGGCCGACGGCGCCGCGGCGGTCGCGACCGCCGTCTCCGAGGACACGGAGATGCGGGTCGGTCACCCGGACCTGCTCGCTCCGATCCTCGGCCGCGCCCTGGGCGCCTTCGCCGCCCGTCGTGAAGTCACCGTCGACCGCCTCTCCGACGCGATGCTGCTCAGCGACGCGATCTCCGCCGGCGCCCCCAAGGGGTTCGAGGACGGCCACGTCTCGCTCAGCATCGCCGACCGCGACGAGGGGGTCGAGTTGCGGGTCGGCCCGATGAAGGGCGGTGGCGCCGAGCAGCTCCGCGCCAGCCTCAACCTGCCGGACGTCGGCGGCTCGCTGGAGAGCCTGGCCGACGAGGTGCGGGTCGAGCAGGACGACGACGGCGAGTTCCTCGTCGTCGGCATCGCCTCGCTCGCGGCCTAATCGCCGCTGCCGCCGCCGTCCTGTTCGGCGACCTCGGCTCGGATCCGCTCCAGGGTTCGCCGCAGGATCCGCGAGACGTGCATCTGCGAGTGGCCGATCCGCTCGGCGATCTGCGACTGCGTCATGTCCTCGACGAAGCGCAGTTGCAGGACCAGGCGCTCGCGCTCGTCGAGGTGGGGGAGGGCTCCTTCCAACGCCAGCTTGTCCTCGACCAGCTCGAATCCCTCGTCCTCGTCGCCGACCCACTCCGAGGCCGGCGATTCTTCCTCGTCGCCACCGACCGGTCGGTCGAGTGAGAGCGGCCGGCGATTGTGGTTGGCCTCGAGCACCTCGAGCACGTCGTTGGGGTCGACCTCGAGCTTGGCGGCGATCTCGCCGACCGAGGGCGAGCGCTGCAGCTCCACGGTCAGCGCCGAGATCGCTTTGTCGACTTCGGCCATGCGGTCGTGCAGGCCGCGCGGCACCCGCACGGTCCAAACCCGGTCGCGGAAGTGGCGCTTCAGCTCGCCGAGGATGGTCGGTGAGGCGAACGCCGCGAAGGGGGTCCCACGGCCGGGCTCGAAGCGGTCGATCGCGTTGACGAGACCGAGGCTGGCGACCTGCAGCAGATCGTCGAAGGACTCGCTGGCGCCCCGGTAGCGCAGGGCCAGGTTCTTGGCGAAGGGCAGATAGCGGCGGACCAGCTCCTCGCGGGTGGCCTGATCGCGGTTCTCGGCGAAGCGCTCCCAGAGCTCGCGCTCGCTCGTCAAGCCGTCCCCGGGTCCGGGCGTCGCTTCGTGCTGGGGTGGTCGGGTCTCTTCCCTTTTCGCTGCCATCGATGCCTCGCGCCGGATTCTTATACCCGGCGCCGCCCTGAGGGCGTTTCCTTCGAAGCCGTGCAGCGCCTGGGGCCTGTTCGGCCGCCGCTTCACACCATAGCGAGGCCGGAAGCCGTCGACTAACCTCGGGTGCAGCGACGACTCATAGTGGATAAGGAGAGGCGAGATGGGATTCGACCAGTACCACGAGCCACCCGAGGAGCTCTCGGCGCAGACGCGGACTTTCGCCCGCCTTTGCGCGTCACTGGAAGAGGAGTCGCAGGCGATCGGCTGGTACCAGCAGCGCCTCGACGTCGAGGCCGATCCGGAAGCGCGGGCGATCATGGCGGACGCGCAGGGAGAGGAGTTCAAGCACTTCTCGATGGATCTTGAGTTCCTCCTGCGGCGGACGCCGCGCTGGCGGGAGATCGCCGCAGGCGTCCTCTTCCAGGAGGGCGACATCGTCGAGCACGGCGAGGCTGCCGAGGCCGGTTCGGCCGAGGCAGGCTCTGACACGGGGGAGAGCGGGACGGCCGACGGCTCGCTTGGAATCGGCAGCCTCAAAGGGGAGGAACGATGAATCACTTACTGCGCGAGCTGGCACCGATCTCCGACGCCGGTTGGGAGCTGCTCGACGGCGAGGCGCGCGAGCGCCTGCGCCCCTCGCTGGCGGCCCGGCGGCTGGTCGATTTCACCGGCCCGCACGGGTGGCAGCACTCCGCGACCAACCTCGGTCGTATCGAGGCGATCGACTCGCCGGCTGCCGACGGGGTCCGGGCGGCGCAGCGGCAGATCCTGCCGCTGGTCGAGCTGCGGGCCGAGTTCACGGTCGCGCGGGCCGAGCTGGCCGACAACGACCGCGGTGCCTTCGACGCCGACCTGGCCGAGCTCGACGCGGCGGCGCAGCGGATCGCGATCGCCGAGAACGTCGCCGTCTTCCACGGCTGGGCCAAGGCGGGCATCGCCGGCATCGCCGAGGCCTCCCCGGTTGCGGCGCAGCCGCTCGGGGACAGCGCCGAGGGCTACCCGCGCTCGGTCGCCCGGGCGGTCGAGGCCCTGCGTGAGGTGGGGGTCGAAGGCCCTTACGGCCTCGCCCTCGGCCCTGACGAGTACACGCGGGTGATCGAGACCGCCGAGCACGGCGGCTACCCGTTGTTCGACCACCTGGCGAAGATCCTCGTGGGCCCGATCGTCTGGGCCCCTGGAGTCAAGGGCGCCGTCGTCCTCAGTCTGCGGGGTGGCGACTTCTGTTTCGAGTCGGGTCAGGACCTGGCGATCGGCTACAGCCATCACGACGCCGAGACCGTGCATCTGTACCTGGAGGAGAGCTTCTCCTTCCGGGTGGCGACGCCGGAGGCAGCGGCCCCGCTCAGTTCCTGAGCGGGGCCGGGCCCCGTGCCGGCCGCTGTTACTTCTCGGCCGCGGCCGCCTCTGAGTCCGCCTCGGCCTGCGCCTTGGCGCCGGCCTCCGCGGTAGGTGATTTGAAATGGAGCATCTCGACTTTGGTCAGCATGCCCGGCTCGTCGCCGTTGGCGATCCGCTCCGAGGACTCGGCTTGGATCTCCAGCAAGCGGTCGAGCGTGCCGAGCAGGAGGGTGGTGACGTCCCCCCACCCCTGTTTGTCGACGACCATGGGGACGCGGCTGAGATGCCGATCCTCGAGTTCGTCGAAGGTGCCTTTGCTGACGGCTTCCTCGATGTCGTCGAAGACAGCTTTCAGCATCGCGCCTGACAGTCCAGGGCGCAGTGCTTCCGGCATCCGCGCCCATTCGGCGTCGCTGAGGAACTGGCGACGGGTCGCGCGGTAGAAGTGCTCGGTGGCACCGCGGCGCTGTTTCGTGTCGACCAGCTCGATGCAGTCGTATTTCTCCAGGACGCGGACGTGGTAGGCGACCAGGTTGAGGCTCTGATCGAGCTCCTGGGAGAGCAGGTTGGGGCTGGCGACCCGCTCGTTGAGAATGATCAGGATCTGTACGCGCAGGGGGTGGGCGAACGCTTTGGCGACGATTTGTTCGACGCCGTCTTTCTTCTTGGTTTTCGGCAAAACGGCTTCCTTAGGTTGTTTTCCGGGGGTGGCGACCGATCACCAAACTTTAAAGATTTGAACTCAGGATTTCCACAACGGTTCCGCAATTTTCGTTTAATTCCCAATTCTTGCTGCGTGAGACTTGATTGATAGAAAGATTTAAAGTATTACTTCGTCTTGCACGGAAACCGCCGGGAGGAGCGGTTCAGGGAGAGGGAATTCGCGAGGGGAGGTGGACGAACGTGAAGATCGGAACGATGCAGGAGCGGGTTACTCCAGCGGCTGTCAGCAAGGGCGCTTAGTCGGAAGCGATGGGACGGCGACCGCGCCCTGCCAGGCTCTGGTGGTGGCGCCATGGAAACTGCCTGTGGTCGTGGCTGCGATCGCCGTCCCGATCGCCGTAGCCTTTTACGCCGGTGGCCCCGGGGTCGGGGTCGCGGTCGGCGCCCTGGTGGCGGTGGCGATAGTCGTCGTCGCGGTCCGGGAGGGCCCGCGTGGTGCGATCGGAGCGCCGTCTTCAGATAGGGACGCCCGCCGGCTGCTGGTCGTCGTCGGCACGCCGGTCGAGGACCCGGACCCGATCCGCGAGATCGCCGAGCTGGCCAAGGGCGGCCCCGTCTCGCCTCCGGCGGCGGAGGTTCTCGTCCTCTCGCCGGCGCGGATCAGTTTTCTCGATCGCTGGGCTTCCGACGTCGAGGGGGCAAGGCGCGAGGCGCAGCAGCGGCTGGTGCTCACGGTTGCCTCGCTGGCCAAGGCGGGAGTCGTCGCCGAGGCCAGGGTCGGCGACGAGGATCTGGTCCAGGCTGTCGAGGACAGGCTCCAGAGCTTCCCCGCGACCGATGTGGTTCTGGTTACCGGCAGCGCCGAGGAGGACCCGGCCGCGGACGAGGCCGCGGCGGAACTGGGCCGACGCCTGCGAGCGAAGTTCCACCGACTCCAGGTCTAAGCGGTCTGGCCGCCCTCCAGGAGGGACTAGCGGTCCAACAGCTCGCTGAAGCGCAGCGCCGCCCGGGTCGGCAGCACGAACCCGTCGTGGCTGTGGAGCAGCCCGGCGCCGCTGAGATCGCGAACCGCGCGTTCGATCGCGTCCCGCTCGGCAAAGCCAGGTGACATGCCGCCGACCTCGCGTACGAGTTCGGCGGCTGTCACCTGGACCGGGTGAAGATCGAGCAGGCGTTGGAGGACGGCGGACTCGGTGACGGCGTCGTGGGCGGCGGGAGTCCAGCTGTCGTCGTGCTCGTCCATGGCCGTGGGCGCTAAGTCTCGGGCTCGGCCGAACTCTCCCCCGCGGGGCGGTCGTCCCTGGTGTCGAGCCCCAGCACCTGGCGCGCCCAGGGGGCTTCGATCGAGGTGCAGTAGAAGTGCTGCATCGACCCCCGCACCGGTTTGGTTTTGACCAGGGAGATCGCGGCGCACTCGGCGAGCACGCGGACGTGGTAGCTGACGTTGCTGAGCGGCTGGTTCAGGGTGCCGGCGATCTCCCGTGGGCTGATCGCTTTCTCGTTCGCCATCACCCGCAAGATGTCGCGGCGGACGGGGTGGCGCAGGGCCACCAGCAGGTTGTTGTCGTCGGAGCGGTTGAGATTCGTCATTGCGGCCCGCGCAATATAGAGCAAAACGAAACGTTCTGTCTGTAGTGCTTCTGTCTGCGGAAACGTCGAGGCCGCGGTCGCGCGGTCAGGCGTCCTCGCGGACGCCGCCCATTTCGCTGAAGACCGCGGTGACACCGCCGTCTTCGCGCTGCTCGTCGGCGATCACGTGCGAGACCGCGTTGATCAGCGCCAGGTGGGTGAAGGCCTGGGGGAAGTTGCCGAGGTGGCGGCCGGAGTCGGCATCGAGCTCCTCGGCGAAGAGGTCGAGTGAGCCCGCCGCCTCGAGCAGTCGTTCGCAGAGCGCGCGGGCGCGCTTGCACTCGCCGATCTCCGAGAGCGCCGAGACCAGCCAGAAGGAGCAGATCAGGAAGGTGCCCTCCTTGCCGCTGAGGCCGTCGTCGGTTTCCTGCACCTTGTAGCGGAGGACCAGGCCGTGTTCGGTCAGGTCGGTGGCGATCGCGTTCACGGTCGCGATCACGCGCGGGTCGTCGGGCTGCAGGAAGCGGAACAGCGGGATCAGCAGCAGCGAGGCGTCGAGGGCGTCGGTCTCGTAGTGCTGGCGGAAGACGCCGTCACGGACGCCGTGCTCGAGGATCTCGGCCTTGATCTCGTCGGCTTTGGCCCGCCACTCGTCGGACAGGCCGTCGAAGCCGATGCTGCCGGCGAGGCGGGCACCGCGGTCGACCGCGACCCAGATCATCAGCTTCGAGCTGACGTAGTGCTGGGGCTCGCCGCGCGACTCCCAGATCCCCTGGTCGGGTTCGTGCCAGGCGGCGATCGCCGCCTCCACCTGGTAACGGATGAGCTGGCGGTCGGCCTGGGTGCCGCGCCCTTTGAGCGCCTTTTCGTGCAGGTAGATCGAGTCGAGCAGGGCGCCCCAGACATCGTTCTGGCGCTGGTCGTAGGCGCCGTTGCCGATCCGCACCGGCTGCGCCCCGCCGTAGCCGGAGAGGTGGTCCAAGGTCTGCTCGGTCAGCTCCCTCTCGCCGCCGATCCCGTACATGATCTGCAGGTCGGGATGGTCCTGGCAGACCTGGACGATGAAGCGCATGAAGTCGCGCGCCTCCTGGTCGAAGCCGAGCGTGTGCATGGCCCAGAGGCTGAAGGTCGAGTCGCGGATCCAGCTGAAGCGGTAGTCCCAGTTGCGTTCCCCGCCCGGCGTCTCCGGCAGCGAAGTGGTCGGGGCGGCGACGATCGCCCCGGTCGGCGTGTAGGTGAGGCCCTTGAGGACCAGGGCCGAGCGCTGCAGGTGGAGCCGCCAAGGGTGGTCCGGGAAGTCGCCGTCGCGCAGCCAGTCGCGCCAGAACTCTTCGGTCGAGTCGAGCCGCTCCAGCGCCTCGGGCGCGCTGCGCGGCCCGCCGAGGTGCTCGTTGCCCCAGGTGATCGCGCAGAAGCCGCTCTCGTTCTCGCGCAGATGGAGGCTGCCGCGGGCGACGCCGCCCTCGATCTCCAGGTTCATGTCGCTGGTCAGCCGCAGCTCGGTGCCGTCCTCGGCGTGGGCGACGGCCTCACCCAGCTCGCCGCCGCTCCAGGTCGCACCCTCGGCGCCATAGGCGAAGCGGGGCAGGCACTCCATCTCCATCTCGACCTCGCCGTCGATGCAGGTCATCGTCCGCAGCAGCGAGCGGTCGGACTCGTGGGCGGTGTCGGGACGGCTGCCCTTGCCGTCGGCGGTGACCCACTCGGCGATCGTCAGGGCGTCGTGGACGACGACCCAGCCGGTGTCGGTTACCCAGGTCGTCTCGATCACCAGCGTGCCGGGCTCGTAGCGACGGCCGATCGGGACGACGACGCCGCGCGGTTTCACCTTGAAATGGCCGGCGCCGCGGTCGAGCAGGGCGGCAAAGGCGCTGGGCGAGTCGAAGCGGGGCAGGCAGAGCCACTCGACCGCGCCGTCGTAGGAGACCAGGGCGGCGGTGTGGCAATCGGAGAGGAAGCCGTAGCTGCCGATCGTGGGAAAGCGGTCGTCGGGGGCGCTCACGGCCCGCCCAAGCTAGCAGCGGCGACGGGCGGCAGGGGAGCGAAGCGCGTCGCTACGCTCAAGCGAGATGACCCTGTCGTTCGCCTTCGTTGGCGCCGCTCTCGCCCTGCTCGAGCTGCTGCCGTTGCTGATCGCGGCCGGTCTCTACGCGAAGCGTGCGAGCACGTTGGCGGCGAAGGGGCGGCCGGTGCCGCTCTGGCGCCAGATCTGCTTCGCCTCGGGGCTGTTCGCGATCTTCGCCGCCGTCGCCTCGCCGGTCGACTACATCGCCGAGGAGCTGGTGATCGCGCACATGGTCGAGCACCTGCTGCTCGGCGACATCGGCACCCTGCTGCTGGTCCTCGGCCTGACCGGGCCGCTGCTGCAGCCGATCCTGGCGATCCGCGTCTTCGACCGCCTGCGGATCCTCGCCCACCCCCTGGTCGCCTTTCCGCTCTGGGCGGTCAACCTCTTCTTCTGGCACATCCCGGCGCTGTACGACGCCGCCTACGGCGGCGCGGCGCTGCACGCGATCGAGCACGCCAGCTTCATCTTCTTCGGCTGCCTGATGTGGATGCCGGTCTTCGGGCCGCTGCCGAAGCCGGCCTGGTTCACGGCCACCTGGAAGGTCGTCTACGTGATCGCCGTCCGCTTCACCGGTGCCATCCTCGGCAACGTCCTGATGTGGTCGGGCACCGTGCTCTACACCCGGTACGCGGCCGGAGAGGAATCCTGGGGCCTGAGCCCGATCGCCGACCAGAGCACCGCCGGCGTGATCATGATGATCGAGGGGACCTTCCTCGGGCTCGGCCTGCTGGCCTGGGTCTTCTTCGAGGCCGCCCGTGAGGGCATCGAGAAGCAGCGGCTGCTCGACCTGGCCCTGGAGCGAGGTGTCGAGCTCGACGACGCGCGGGCCCAGCGGGCGGTTGCCGCCGGTCACGGCGATCGCCTCGAGAAACAGCTGATCGCGAGCGGGAGAGACCCTGAGTCCAAAGGCACCTGAGCGGCTGCTGCTGCCGGCGTTGGTCTTCGTCGTCGGCGTCGCCAGCCTCGGATCGGAGATCGCCGCGGCGCGCCTGCTGGCGCCGTACTTCGGCGCCTCGACGATCGTCTGGGCGAACACGATCGGCGTCGTCCTGGTCGCGCTCTCGGTCGGCTACTGGTTC
>Ga0190264_10000001_pt1 | contig 56130 bp, 94 predicted proteins | sample Popmic112T_FD_136651 | JGI IMG/M metagenome (GOLD analysis project Ga0190264, IMG submission 136651) | Populus adjacent soil microbial communities from riparian zone of Indian Creek, Utah, USA - 112 T | ecosystem: Environmental > Terrestrial > Soil > Riparian zone | place: USA: Utah | collected... | reverse complement strand
TGTTGCCCTTCACCGACGGGCACGGGCCCATCAGCTCCTGCAGCTCCTCGTAGTGCCAGTGGCGCACGTGCCGCTCGTACGGGTTGCCGAACGTGGCGCCCTGCTCCTTGTGCCGGATCGGCATGGACAGCAGCAGCCGGCCGGCGCGCTCCTTGATCGTGGCGACGAGCTCGCGGCCGTCGTCCTCCGGCATGTGCTCGAGCACGTCGCCCATGATCACGGTGTAGTCGCCGCGCGGGAAGTCGAACGTGCGCACGTCCCCCACGGTGATCGCGTCGTACTTCGCGAGGAGGTCGTACTTCTCGACGTACGGCTCCCAGACCTCGATCCCGTGGAACGCGGTGCCTGGTAGCTGCGGCCGGAGCAGCGTCGCGTAGGCGCCCTCTCCCGGGCCGATATCGAGGATCAGGCGGGGCCGGGCCTGGACGACCTGCTGGCGGGCCCAGGTTCGGTTTTCGCGGGCTGAGAACGGCATAGGCGGAACGTACCGCCCGCCTTCCGGCGTGGCGCGTCGTGCCACTCGTGAACGGCCGTAGTTATGCTACGACCATTCACCATGTCTGTAAGGCACGGTCTCTCCCCTCACGAGTCCGGACAGATAGGACACAGACATGGGCAAGATCGACCCGCTCAAGATCCTGAAGGACCTCGACGGCGAAACGCCGATCAGCACCGAGGACATCCAGGCCGCGCACGACGAGCTGAAGGAAGCGCTCGACGCCGCCACCAAGGCAGACAAGCCCGACCTCGGTCTGGCGAAGGAGCTGCACGCCGGCGTCTCGAAGTTCCACACCGTGCTCGAGGAGCGCGCGACGGCCGAGGCCGCCGAGCGCGAGGAGCTCAAGAAGCTCCGCGAGGGCCTGTTCGACGACAAGGAGCCGGCGAAGCCCGCCGCCGACCCGAAGGACGCCAAGGAGCCGGCAGCGCCGGCCGACCCCGCGCCCGCCGACCCGGCCAAGGTCGAGGAGCCTGTCGCGGCGTCCAGCGGCGCATCGATCGTGGAGCGCCTGACCGCCTTCGCCCAGCAGAAGGCGCCCGAGATGCCGCAGCCGAAGACCGCGAACGGCGTCCGCTCCCGCGCGATCGGTGTCGCGTCCGGGTACGAGCTCGACAACGGCGACTTCAACGACCTCGGGTCGCTGTTCTCCACGCACGCGAAGGCCGTCACCAACCCCGGCCAGCGCGGGCACATGTTCCGCCTCTCGCGGGACTTCGAGGAGGACCGCCAGCTCGGGTTCAACGTGGACCTGAACAACCAGCGCATGATGGGCGTGTTCGGCGTCGGCCAGAACTTCGAGAGCCCCGTCGCCGCCGCGTGTGGCATGTGTGGTCCCGGCGACGTGGACCACACCCACCCGATCTGCTCGCAGGCCGGGCGCCCCATCCGTGACGCGCTGCCGCAGTTCCAGGCGACGCGCGGCAAGATCACGTTCGCGCCGGCCGCGTCGATCGGTGACCTGTCGGGCAACGTGTCGATCTGGACCGAGGCGATGGACATCGCCGCGTGTGCTGCCGGCTCCCCCGGTTCCCCGGGTGACACCCCGACGAAGCCCTGCCCGCCGATCTCGTGCCCGGAGGAGCTGACCTGCGCGACGGACGCCGTCGTTCGGTGCATCACCGTCGGCAACTTCCAGGCGCAGTTCTCCCCGGAGTTCTGGGCCTCGCGCCTCGCGCTGCTCCTGGCCGAGTTCGACCGCGTGGCCGAGCAGAAGATCATCGAGGAGATCCACGCCGCGTCGAACGACCTCGGCACCGTGGACGAGTGCAACACCCTCAACTCGTTCCTCATGGGCATCAACAGCGTGATCGCGGCCGACCGGTCCGCGCAGCGCAACATGACCCGCCGGTACCGGATCATCGCGGACGCGTACATCCGCGACTACATGCGCAACCAGGTCATCGCGAACCTCGGCGTCGCCAACAACATCGAGGCCCTGCAGCTCGCGGACACCACGATCAACGGGTGGCTGTCCGACATCAACGCGTCGGTGGTCTGGACGTACGACGGCACCTTCGGCGCCGGCGACGACGGCCAGGAGCACCGCATCCTGCTCCCGGGCGAGGTCCCAACGACGGCCGGCGTGTACGTGCAGCCCGAGGACGCGTTCGTGTTCCTCGACGGCGGCACGCTCGACCTCGGCACCGACATCCACGACTCGATGCTCAACGCCACGAACGACCGCCAGGCGTTCGCGGAGACCTTCGAGAAGACCTGCTTCCGCGGGTGCTCCGCCTACTTCTTCGACATCCCGGTTCACTCGGGCTGCGGCTGCGGCAGCGTGGCCTGCACCTCCGACGCGTCGCCGAGCTGAGGTAGCACATGGTCAGCCCTATCCCGGTCGAGCTGGATAGGTGCACTCCGGCGGTAGCGGGCGGCCTCCTCCAGGGAGGTTGCCCGCTACCGCCCGGGTGGGAACGCGGCATCAGCTTCCAGGACACCGCGTGCCTCCTGCCTACCGTGATGGGTGAGTGCCCTACCTGCTCGGACCTGAAGCCAACACAGCAGGCCGACACGGTCACGTTCCGACCGGTCAGCCTCATCACCGCGTTTCGGTGCTCCACGTTCGGCGGGATCGACGTGCAGGCCGTCGCCCAGGCGAACCTGGACGAGACCGCGGACTACGCCCTGGCCCGGGAGATGCTCACCGGCCAGGCGTCCCTGCGTGACGCCAACCCGAACGCCGCCGAGCCTGGCGGCAACCCGTCCCTGCAGCGCACGGCCATCGACCTCGGTACCGGGGACGCCGGCCCCGTAGCTGCGCTCGGGTGCGTCGAGCAGGCGATCGCGGACGCCACCGGCGGCCGCAACGGGTACATCCTCATCGGCCCGGAGATCGCGCTCGCGCTCGGTGAGGCCGGCGTGCTGCTCCGCGAGGGCGGCCGGCTGGTCACCACCACGGGAACGCGCGTGATCCAGACCGGTGGGTTCGACGGCCGCGGGCCGATCGACTCCCCCGGCGACGAGTCGCCCGCCGACCCGTGCGAGCCGTGGAACAGCACTGGTGCCCCCGAGCAGGGGGACGAGCTGTACATCTACGGCACGGCGTCCGTGTGGGCCGGGGTCGGTGTCGGGCTGATGCGGTCCGACATCAACCGCGCCAACAACACCGCGGCGGCTCGCGAGGAGCGCGTCGCCCTTCCCGTGTTCACCCCGTGCTCCACGTTCGCTGCTGGTAGCGGCGTCACCAAGGCTTGCTAGAAGGGAACTGACGATGCCTCAGCAGTGTTTCAAGCCATTCCGCGCCCAGTCGCTCCGTGTCACCGAGCTCGGGGACTGCGGCATCCCGCCGGACCCCGCCGACGACTCGCCCGGGGAGTCGCCCGGGGCCGCGTGCTCGATCGCCGTGACCGACAGCTTCACCAGCGTGACGGGTGAGGCCGAGGTGGACGAGGGCGAGGACATCCTCGAACGCAAGGCGAACGGCGACATCTGCATCAACGAGCGTGACCCCGACGTGCTCACCGGCCTCAACGTCGCGGTCACGCTGTGCCAGGTGACGCCCTGGTTCATCAGCAAGCTCACGGGCTGGCCCGTCGTGATGGACCAGGACTGCAACGCCGTCGGGTTCGACATCATGGACGGCATCAACACGACCGAGAACGCCCTGGAGCTGTGGTCCGGGGTCGCCGGCATCGACTGCGGCGCTGGCGCCCGCTACGGGTACGCCGTGTTCCCGCGCGTCACGAACTGGCAGCTCTCCGGGTCGCTGGAGTGGGCCGGGTCCGACACGCTCTTCTCGATCACGCTGCAGGGCTTCGCGCAGGGCAATCACGCGTGGGGCCGCGGCCCGTACACGGACGTGCAGGGCTCGTTCGACGGGCGCCTGGTGGACCCCATGCAGCAGGGCTCGATCATGCGCCTCATGGCGACGGACGTTCCCCCGCCGGCGTACATCGCCTCGTGTGTGGACTGCCTGCCGCCGACGGCGGAGTTCGGGTACGGCGGCATCTCGCTCGAGTCGCCGGTGGACCCGTGCCTGGTGCCGGCCTGAACGGTCGTCGTAGCTCGCGGGCGTCAGGCCATGCCTGGCGCCCGCGTGGCGTGATCTGAGGAGGACGGATGACGGTCGAGTCTCCCGAGGCGTCGCCGGGCTCCCCCGGGGAGCTGCTCGCGTGCGGGTCGTTCTGCTGGGTGCAGCCGTACGTGTGTGAAGAGTGCTGCTCCCTGGACCTGCAGGAGGTCGATCCGGTGTTGCGCGAGCGTGCGGCACGGTGGGCCGCTGGGTTCCTGTGGGCCGCGACGGGCCGGCAGTACGGCGGCTGCCCGCGGACCTACCGGCCCTGCCGTGAGGGGTGCGGTCCGGCCCTGAACTGCTGCGGCGGGTACGCGGGCCCGTCGGTGCGGTCCGTGCCGTGGCGTGCACCGGGCTCCCTTGACTGGGTGAACGTGTCGTGCGGGACGTGCCTGAAGGGGTGCCAGTGCTCCGCGGTGTCGGAGGTGTACCTGTCCGACGTGGACCAGGTCCTGAACGTCCGCATCGATGGCGTGGACTACGACCCGTGCTCGATGGTCGCGGTGTACGACCGGTCCCGGATCGTGCGGACCGACGGCGGTTCGTGGCCGGTGTGCCAGGAGCTCGGGAAGACCGACGGGCCGGGCACGTGGTCGATCGAGGTCCTGCAGGGCCTGTGTGTGCCCGACGGCGGCGACTGGGCCACGGGCACGCTGATGTGCGAATTCCTCAAGTCGTGCCTGAAGCGATCGGACTGCCAGCTACCGCGGCGCCTGCAGACGATCACGCGTAACAACGTGACGCTCGGGTTCAACGACCGCTTCGAGAACCTCGCGATCATGCGCACGGGCATCTGGGAGATCGACGCGTGGATCGAGGAGTCGCGGTACGTCGGCGCGGCCACGCCGTCGATCATCTCGCCGGAGCTCCCGCGGCACAGCGAGCTCACGTGGCCGCGGCTGGGTGACTGCCCGGGTGGTAGCTCGTGACGCGCCCGAAGTCCGCGGACGCGGTCGCGCTGCAGGTCCCGGCCGAGGACGACTTCCCGTCGGACGTCCCCAACCCGGGGCCGGTGCTGTACGCGCTCGAGCTGCTGTCCGACATCCTGGAACTGCTCACCGACGACGAGTCGGAAGGGTCGTGCGCGCTGCCGTGCTTCTGCCGGGTCGTGCTGTACCCGGGGCCGGACGTCCCGTGGGACTCGTGCACGAGCGGTGGTTCGTGCGGTGGGTGCGACGGGCAGCTCTGGGCGGCGATGCAGCCCATCTCGCGGATCGGTGGCGGGAGCAACGCGGGCAACGGTGGGTGCGTCGCGTACCAGTTCACGGCGCAGATCGGTGCGGTGCGGTGCGCGGCGCCGATGACGGACGACGACCTCAACCCGTTTCCGCCGGTCGACGCGATCCAGAACGACGCGATCCGGCAGGCGATCGACGCCGACGGGATCCGGTACGCGCTGCAGTGTTGCCCGACCCGGCCGCAACGTCTGAAGGAGGCAGGTATCGTGCTGGAGAGCTGGGCGCCGCTGGCGTCGGCTGACTGTGTAGGTGGGGCCTGGACGATCTCGGGGAGGTTCGATGTCTGCTGCTGACCGCATGGTGGTTCGCACCACGGGCGGGGCGTACAGGAGCCTCCCGCGGCGCCAGGCCCTCGGCCTGATCGCCGCCGGCCGCGCCCAGGTCGAGCGTGGCCCCCAGGCGCCCGTGCAGGGCGTCGAGGCGCCCACGGTGCCCGCGACGCCTGACAGCCCGCCCACGGCCCCACAGCGTGCGCAGGATTCGGCCGCGGACCTGGACGACGGCGACGCGAACGACACCCCCACGCCGCCCGACGAGTACGACCCGGAGCTCGAGGAGCGCCGTCGTGCAGCCGGGCTCAAGCCCGGCGAGTGGCAGGCCGAGCGCGGCCCCATCACGTACCCGACGCTGGAGCCGGTGTCTGACGCCCCGGACGGCGACGTGCCGACGGTCGAGGCCGTCGAGCTACCGGAACCGCCCCGCGGGAACGCGGGCCGGAAGGACTGGGCCGACTACGCGCAGGAGCACCTCGGCATCGAGGTCACCAGCGACATGACGCGCAACCAGATCCGCGACGCCGCGCAGGAGCGGCTGCAGTCCCTTGCCCGTTTGCCCCAGCCTGCCCTCACGGGTGGACGACTGGATACGCCGGAGGACGAGCCGGCAACCGTGGAGACGGTTGCCGATGACGAGGATCCGGGTACGCGGTAGCGGCACCGTCACCGGCATCGGTGACGCCGTACGACAGATCCGCCAAGAGGTCGCCCGCGAAGTAGGCGAGGCGACCATTCGGCGTGCCTCCACGCGCCTGCAGGACCACCCGTCGGGGCGCCTGGCCGCGAACGCGATGAGCGTCGAGGCCGGCGCAGGCATGGCCACGGTCGTATCCCCGATGGGTAACCCCGGGGTGATCCCCGCCTACCGCGACTCGCAGGGCTACTCCCGCTGGGGGAAGCGGTTCATGTGGTGGCCCGGTGCGCGGCACCCCGTGCGGTGGGTGCGGAACTACAAGGGGCTGCGGCCCTTGCTCGAGGCCGAGATGTCGCGCGTGGACCAGCGCGACCTGGGCGACATCGACGTAACCATCAGGTAGAGGAGCGACAAACATGGCCATTTCGATTCAGGCGGATGACGGCGTCACCCAGGGCGCGGGTGACGAGGAGGTGTTCCTGCCCGGGTTCGCCGCGACGGACGACCTGGAGGGGCCGTTCGATTTCACGTTCCCCCGCATCGGGAAGCTGCTGCGGATGCAACGTCGGCTCAAGGGCCTCAACCTCGCGGAGGCCGCCGTCGAGGAGATCGACGGGATGCTGCAGTGGCTCGCCGCCGGGTTCGGCCCGGACGCGTGGGCGCACATCGACGGCCGCCTGGCGGACGAGGACGACGTCCTGGACGAGGAGCACCTGGTGAAGCTCTTCCAGCTCCTGAACGGTCCCCGTGCGACCAGCCGCCCTACTACATCTTCCAGCGGTGTCTCGCGGCAGCCCTGGAAGAACACGCGAACGGCCGCGCCCTCTCCGCTGGCATCCGTCTCGGAGAACTAGACGCCCGCGAGCTGTGTGACCTGATCTTCTACTGGATCACCGACGGGAAGGACGAGGCCCAGGCCATGAAGGATCGCGGCGTGTTCGAGGTCCCGCCCAAGGGTTACCGCGGGTCCCTGCAGGGGACGTCCTGGGACACCGACTCGATGAACGACGCGTACTTCAGCACGCCCACGACCGTGCAGGCCGGGGCGGTGAAGTGACGTGGTGATCCGGGTACCGGTGAACCTCGACGTCACCGACAACGACATCGCGGAGTCCATCGAGGACGAGGTCGATCAGGGAGCTCGGCGGGCCCGGTCGGGCCGGGCCGGGAACCTGATCGGTAACGCGATCGGTGAGGGCATCTCGTCGGGGATCCAGCAGGGGTTCCAGCAGGGCGGCACGGAGGGCCTGGACGGGTTCACGCGGGACGTGAACGGGCGCCTGCGTGACACGCGCGGCCGGTTCGTCACGGCTGGCGAGGACGCCGGGCGGGGGTTCGGGTCCGGGCTCACCCGCGGGTTCGGTGGTGGTGGCGGGGGTGGCATCCAGTCGTTCGGCGCGCTCGAGTTCTCCATCGCGCGGCTCGGCGTCTCGTTCACCGGGCTGCTCGGCGCGATCACGCCCGTGGGTGGTGCGCTGGGTGGCGTAGCTGCAGGCGCGGTCGCGGTGGCCGGCGCCGTCGGGCAGGCCGCCGGCGCGGCGATCAGTGCGGGCGGTGTGCTCGCGTCCCTCGGGCTCGCGGCCGTCACGACGCAGGTAGCGACCGCGGGCCTGTCCGACGCGTTCGCGGCGCAGTCCGCCGCGCAGGAGGAGCTAGCGGCCACGGGTGCTATCTCCGCGGCCACCCAGGAGCAGCTCACCGCGGCGATGGACGGCCTCGCGCCGGCCGCGCAGCGTGTCGTGTCCGAGGTGACGGCGCTCGCGCCGGCGTGGTCCGCGTTCCAGGGCAGCATCCAGCAGACCGTGTTCCAGGGCGTGGCCCGCGAGCTGGAGGGCCTCTCGGGTGCCGTGCTGCCCGTGCTGCAGCAGCAGCTCACCGGCACGGCCGGCATCCTGAACGAGGCCGCGATCGGGTTCGCGCAGTTCGCGCAGTCCGACCAGTTCGTGGGGCAGCTCGACGCGATCCTCGCCGGGCTGAACAACACGCTCGCCGCGCTGCTGCCCGGGCTTGCCGGGTTCGGGCAGGGGCTGCTGTCGATCTTCGTCGGCGCGGCGGGCCCGGCGACCGACATGGCCGCGGCTATCTCCGACGTCGGTATCCGGTTCGGGGAGTGGGCGGCCGGCATCCAGCAGTCGGGGCAGCTCACCGCGTTCCTCGAGCAGTCGAACGCCGTACTGGGCACCCTGCTCGGCATCGTCGGGAACGTCGGCTCGATCCTGGTGTCCGTGTTCGGTGCCGGGGCGTCCGTCGGCGCGACGCTGCTCTCCGTGTTCGAGGGCGCGACCGCGCAGCTCGCGGCGTTCGTACAGACCGCGGGCGCGCAGGCCGGCCTTGCCCAGTTCTTCGACCTCGTCTCCCAGACCGGCGCGGCGATCAGCGAGCTCGGCGCGGTGATAGGCCCGATCTTCTCCGGGCTGTTCTCCGTGATCGGTGTTCTGATCCCGCAGGTCAACCTGCTACGCGACGCGCTGCTGCCGGTCGCGACCGTGCTCGGTGAGGCGCTCGGTACCGCGCTGACCGGCCTCGCGCCGGTGATCAGCCTGGTCGCGCAGCTCATCGTCGGGCTCGTGCAGGCCCTCGCGCCGGTGGTGTCGCTGATCGTGGGGGCCCTCGGCCCGGCGATCGCGGAGATCGGTGCCCTGTTCACGACGAACCTCGCACCCGCGCTGACGGGCATCTTCGAGCTGCTGCAGCCGCTGCTCGGGATCCTGCTGGACATCTTCGGTGCGCAGGTCGTGAACGCGATCAACCTCGTGGTGGACGTCATCGGCGGCGTGTTCGACATCCTCGGCGGGCTGCTCACGTTCCTCACCGGGGTGTTCACTGGTGACTGGGACAAGGCGTGGGACGGGCTGGTGCAGGTCGCGGACGGGGTCGTGTCTGTCCTGACCGGGATCGTGCAGTTCCTGTGGCGCACGGTGCAGAACTACTTCCGCAACGGCGGGCAGCAGGTGCTCACCGCGGTACGGAACTGGTGGACCGGCGTAACCACGTCGTTCACGCAGTTTCAGGCCCGGATCATCACGAACATCGCGGTTTGGATCGTGGGCCTGGTGAACAGGTTCCTCAACCTCCGTACCCGGGTCATCAGCACCGTCACCGGTCTGTGGTCGACGGCGCGCGCCCTGTTCTCGCTCGGGGTGTCCCGGCTCGGGAGCATCGCGGGTACCGGGATCGGGCGGGTCGTCGGGTTCTTCAGCGCGCTGCCGGGCCGCATCACACGCGCGATCGGCAACCTGGGGTCGCTGCTGTACCAGGCGGGCGTGAACGTCGTGCAGGGCCTGATCAACGGCATCAACGCGATGATCGGCAGGGTCGCGTCGGCCGCGTCCAACCTCGCCGGGACGATCCGGAGCTACCTGCCGTTCTCGCCGGCGAAGGTCGGGCCGCTGTCCGGGCAGGGCTCCCCCGAGATCTCGGGTGAGGTGATCGCGCAGATGATCGCGGACGGCATCCAGGCGAACGTCAACCTACCGGGACGGGCCCTGTCGAACGCGCTGGCGCCGCTGGCGCCCACGGGGGCCGTGACGCAGTCCACGGCCCGTCAGCGGGCAGCACGGCCCGTTTCCGGGGACGCCGCGGTGAACGACGGCGTGAACCTGACGCAGATCTTCACGGGGCCGACGACGTCCGGCGGCCGGCTCAACGAAATGACGTGGAACATCCGGTACGCCACCCAGGCGCGCCGAGAGGTTATCGAGGGGGTGCCGACGACGTGAGCGGGAACAGCGGTGCGTGGGGCGTAGTGCTCTACAAGGACGGGTACAGCCAGAGCCCCTTGCACGTGCAGCAGCAGGGCATCAGCCTCGAGGGCGGCGACCCGGTCCTGCCGTTCCTGCCCACGGTCCCAGTCGGGTCGCTGCTCGTACCGCCGGCGGGCCTCGGCGTTCCCGCGGTGCGGTCGGGCGATGTCGCGTTCGCGCAGCGGGACGGCGTCGTGCAGTTCGCGGACTACTACGAGCCGCGGATGCTCACGTTCCAGGTCCTGGTGCAGAACGACGGGTGCCCGGGCTGCTCCACGGAGATGAGCGCCCGGCAGAAGGTCGCGCGGCTGACGCAGGAGTGGTCAAGGAACTGCACGGGCGCGACGCTCGTCCTGTTCACCGACTGCCACGACCCGAACGCCAGCGACGAGGAGAAGATCTGGCGGGGCCCGTACGCGGTGCATGGCCGGCCGCGCGTAGCTGACGTGGTGTGGGAACGCTCGAACCGCGGCGTAGCTCGGGTGACCCTGCGGTTCGACGCCGCAGACGCGCGCCTGGTGCTGCTCGACGCGCTGGGCCCGGAATTCGTCTGGGACAGCACGCACACGCAGACGCTCGACGCCGACGAACAGAACCTGGCACCGGATGCTGACCTGTCCGGGCTGACGATGACGGTGAACGGCGCCACGGTGGACGACTTCCACCCCTCGTCGGGAGGTCCCCTGGGCGGCGACGGAGGCCCGTACTTCAACCGCAACATCGTCGCGCCCAACACGACGTCACCGATGACCATGCTTCTCGCGCCGACTGGCACGGGAGGTATCCCTGTCGTCGCGGGGCAGGCTTACACGCTGTCCTGGTGGGCGCGGAAGGACCCCGGGGGCGGCCCGGTGACCCGCGGGGACTTCTTCTGGTACGACGCTGGGGGCGCGCTCGTCAGCAGCCCCGCCGGAACTGGGCAGAGCGCGACCGCTGACTGGGCGCGTAAGTCACAGACACAGGTCGCACCGGTCGGTGCGGCGTTCCTGTCCCCACGCCTGGCGTGGTCCGGCATTGCCGTCGCGGAACAGCGCCTCGATGTCGCGCAGGCATGGATCAACGAGGGTGCTGTCGCGACGGAGCCGGAAACGGTCGAGATCGGCGGCACCCTGTGCGCCTACCCAGTGATCACGCTGTTTCCCGAGCTCACGGCGCCGATCGTCGTCACGTACGGCGGCCACGAGTTCACCTACACAGAGGACGTCACGGGCGTTATCGAGATCGACACCCGGTGGGGTCGTGCGGCTGATGGGTTCGTTGACGTGACGGAGAACCTGGAGGGCGACTTCGTGTCGCCGCTCGCGCCGGGCGTGCACGAGGTCACGGTGCAGACCGGCGACCCGGCCGATACGGGGTTCGTCAATATCCAGTGGGAAAACGCTGTGGTGAGCGGCTGATGGCACAGGTGTGCGAGTGCGCGGCGAACTGGCGCGTCGAGCTCACGGACCTCCTCACGGGTGCGGTCACGAGCGCGATCGTGCCGGTGTCGTTCGAGTTCGAGACCTCGTTCATGGAGGCCGGCCGCGGGACGATCACGTTCAACCGGCGTGGCAACTCGCCGGGCCTGGACGCCGGGTATGTGTCCGTGAACGACTCCATGCCGGCGACGACGGGGATCTTCTTCCAGCGGCTCCGGGGCGGCACAGCTACGCCGAACAACCCGGTGAACATGTTCGGCGGGTACGTCGAGACGTTCGAGGGCAACAGCGACGGCACGGTAACGCTTGGGTTCACGGAGATGCAGAAGTACCTCGACCACCGGCTGATCCGGTCGGACCTGGTCTTCACGGGACTCTCGCAGACGTTCCTCGGGCGCGACCTGGTGATGTACGCGCGCGGCGAGAACATCAACGGTGGCAGCGTGGACCCGTCGCCGTCGCTCGGCATCCCGCTCATCGGCGGTCTCGGCGCGTCCGCGATCACCCGGGACCGGACGTACCTTGCGAAGGACCGGCAGGTGATCGGGGACATGATCAAGCAGCTCGTCGGCGTCGAGAACGGCCCCGTGTACGAGATGTTCCACTACCGCACGAGCGGCATCCCTGGCCTGACGGACAACTGGTACAGCGAGCTCGGGTTCTTCGACGCGCTCACGCAGCCGTCGCCGGCGAAGTTCATCACGTGGCACCACCTGACGGACTTCAAGCTCGGGCTGGACAGCAACGGCATCGCGAACCAGATCGACGCGTTCGGGGACGCCGAGGAGGACGGCACACCTCGCATCGCGACGGCCGACTCGCCGGTTCCGTTCGAGCCCCGGTTCGACGCCGCGCCGGCGTTCTCGGGCGTGACCAACCTGATCAGCCTCGGGCAGAACGCGTCCGGTTACCAGGACGATCACATGTTCGCGTCGCTGAACCTGCAGATGAACTTCACGGGCCTGGACTACGGGCAGGCGGCCGGCGACCCGACGCTGAACATCGATGACCTCCTGCCCGGGCGGCACGTGAACGTGGACGTTGACTCCCCGCACTGGCGGTTCGACGGCGGCCCGGACATGCCGGACTCCGGTACTCACATCCCGACGATCGGACGGGTGTCGCTCGCCGTCGGGCAGGAGGGCGCCGAGCAGGTCACGGTGCAGCTCACCGTGGACAGCTTCCCGGGGAACATGCTCTCCGCCCCGCCGAGCGATTGCGTGGACTGCTGATGGCCGTGAACACCCTGCCGCGCGACTACGACCTCGCGCGGATCATCGATGACTACGAGCGACGCATCGCGTTCCTCGAGCGCCAGATCCGGAACATGGCGTACCTGACGCCGGAGTTCACGGCCACGCAGGGCTGCCGGTTGACGAGGAACGCCGTGCAGTCGATCGCGCACACGACGTTCGTACCGGTGTCGTTCAACGCGGAGGTTTTCGACAACAACGTCATGCATTCGAACGTCACCAACCCGACGCGAATCACGATCAATGTCCCCGGTATTTACCAGATCGGCGGCAATATCGAGATGCAGTCGGGTAGTGACTACAGCCGGATCATCATGTCGATAGTCGTCAACGGTTCCAGCCGTATTGCGTTCAACGCAACGCCGGGCACTATTCAGAACGTCGCGCAGCGGTACGCGCTGAACACGACGTACCCGCTCGTGGCCGGCGACTACCTCGAACTGGAGATCCACCAAACGAACACGGCCGCCGCGGCGCGCAACGTGCTCGCCACCACGGAGTACTCCCCGCAGTTCTGGGCCGTCCGGATCGGCGGCTAGTCCACCTACAAGGAGACACGCGAATGCCTTTCGAGGAACCAGTGGTAAACGAGGGTGGCCGGTACACGGCTCTTTTCCAGACCGATGCTTTGGTGCCCGACGCCGCAGCTACGGTCGAGGTGGTGATGAACGTAGGCGAGGGTGACTGGACGGGCGCTGCCCTAGATGGTCTGTTCCAGGAGCTGGTGGACCTGGTGAGCAACTCGCCGCTGTTCGAGTTCGTCAGTGCCCGCAAGGCGCAGAACACGTCCACCACGGTCACGCCGACGGTGGAGGTTGACGCGTCCCCCTGACGCCGCCCGTTTTCCGGTGATACGGTGTGCGGGATCGGTCACGGTTCCAGTCGGTACAGCAGCGGTATCCACCCTGATCCACTGGAACCGGTCCCCCGCCCAGACCGCGGGGAACGCACTCTGAAATCCCCTTCACGACGAACGCCACCCCCCGCACCAGGGGGTGGCGTTCGTCGTTGGAGCTACGGGCGTCAGGTGGCCGGGTTGTCGAACGGCCGCTCGACGGCGGCGAACAGGACCTCGAGGCCGGCCTCCTCCTTCTCCTGCGCGGCGAGGGCGTCTACGGCGTCCTGGAGGTCCATCAGCCGCACGGGGGCACCCGCGGACCCGTAGCGGTCCAGCCACAGCGCAGCGGCCACTGTGACGGCGCTGACGGGGTCGTGCGCGGTGAGGGCGCTCAGGGACTCGCGCAGGGTGTTCACGCGGACGCTGGCGCCCGGCGTGCCCAGGTTGTCGATGACGTCGCCGGCGGCGCCCATCAGGGCGGTGAGCCTGGCGTGCAGCTCCTGCTGGGCGGCCTCGTTGGGCGGTAGGTCTGTCATGATGGCGGTGCTCCTTCTGTGGTCGGGGCATGGTGTGCAGCAGAGGCCGGGCGCGTTCGTGGTGGACGCGCCCGGCCTCGACTCTTTCAGGTCACGCGGCGGGCTGCTCGACCGCGGCGAGGACGTCCGCGGCCTCCTTGCCGGTGAGGTCGGCGGGGGTGGCGACACGGCCGAGGACCTGCTGCATGACGTCGCTCATGCGGACGCCGCCGCGGGCGAGCTCCTGCAGGCGGCCGAGCTGCTGCTGGGTGGCGCGGTCGGCGGGGCGCTCCTGGCGCTTGGCCGCGGGGCGGGCGCCGGGCTGGGCCTGGCGGCCGTCGGTGTCGTCGTCAGTGATGATGCCCGTGAGGATCCCGATCAGGTACCGGCGGCCGTAGGTGATCGAGCTGCCCTGGTCCTGCGGGATACGGCCGGTGACCTCCCACTCCGAGGTCTTGAAACCGCCGGACTCCGGGTGGATCAGCATCCCCGTGAGGATCTGGGTGCCGTCGTCGGACTTGTGCATCTCGAAGTCCACGAGCAGGCCCTCGTCCGCGAGGACGGGCGTCGCCTGCGAGTCGACGTCGGCCAGGTCGGCGTAGCTGTAGCGGTGGGACCCGCCGCCGTTGTGCTGGATGTTCGCGGTCTTGGTCTTCGCGATCACGGGCAGCTTCTGCTTGGCCTTCAGGAGGGCCTTGTACAGCTCGGCGTTGCGGGTGATGGCGGCGATGCGGTCGTTCATGGTCTCTCCCGTGGTGCGATCGGTGGCCGGGGTCTGGTCGGTGGTGGTCATCAGGCGGGCAGGACCCACTTGGGCAGGCGCGTCGTGATGACGTCCGTGGTGTACCCGGGCCACTTGTCGGTGCGCTCGCACTCGAGGTACTTCTTGATGCCCGCGGCGCGGTCGCGGCGGCCGAGCTCGAGGCTGTCGGCGTCGAGCTCGGTGACGAACGCGAGGTACGGCGCGGTCTTCTCCACGACGGCGAACAGGAACGTCCACTCGTTGGGGTCGGTGTCGGTCGCCTGGGCGGCCATCTCGATGTAGTGCGCGGCGGCCATGTGGTACCCGTGGCGCCAGGCGTGGGTGCCGAAGTCCTCGGGCTCCAGGGTGGCGCTGGTCTTCGGGTCCATGATCACGCGGGCCTCGATGTCGAGGATGTCGAGCCGGGCCTTCATGGGTGTCCACGTGTCCGGGTCCACGCCCTCGATCGCGACCTCGGTGTTCCCCGCGGCGAGGTGCTTCGCGACCGTCGGGTGGGTGCGCAGCGACTCGGCCATGGCCTGGGCCTGGGCGTGCTCGGCGTTGTTGAGGGGGTACTTCCCCTCGGCCAGGGCGGCGTCGCGCTTCTGCTGGGCCGCCTTGGTCTTCCAGTCGTTCACCTCGACGTGCACGACCATGCTGCCGTCACCGAGGACGAGGTCGTGCACCGCGGACCCGATCGTGAAGTGCTTCGCCGTCGAGGGGTTGTCGCGGTCGTGCTTGTAGCGGGCGGCGTTCTTCATGACGGCGCGGACGGTCGAGGCGCGCAGGCCGGGCAGCGCGTTGTAGTCGGCCTCGGTCATGCCGTAGTGGATAGTCATCGGGTGTCCCTTCCGGGGGGTGTGCTGTGCCCCGGCGCCAGGTGCGGCGCCGGGGCGTGGTGGTCAGTACGCGTAGCGGTCCGGGTCGTAGGTGTAGCGCGAGGTGATCTGGTCACCGCGCATCGAGCGGGTGCCGCCGCTGCCGTTCGCGTTGCGGACGATGTAGTACCCGGGGCCCTCGAAGTCCACGATCGCGATGTCGATCGCGGGGCCGCTGTTCGGGACCCAGACCTGGCCGATGAAGATGTCCGGCTGCGGTGCGGGCGGGGTGGTGGTCATGGTGTCTCCCTGGGTGACTGGGCCGGGACTGGTTCCCTGGCCGAACAAGACAACAGTACCACACGCATGTGGGACGGCTCAACACGGGCATGGGGCCCCGGCGGGGGTGGGTAGGATCGGTGGTGCGTTGTCGCAAACGTGCGTTCCACAGGGGTGAGCCCCCACCCTCGCGTGCCGGAGGGTGGGGGCTCTTCTGCGTGCAGCTACGGGCGCGTGTTCTTCCGCAGTGCGTCGGGGTGGTCAGCCTGGCCGTCGAGGCCGGCGCCGCGGTACCCGTACCGGATGCCCTTGACCGCTACCTGGGTGCGGCGTCGGTGTAGCTCGTTGCGGCGCAGCCAGCGCTGGTGGGCTCGGTCGGCGCGGGCGTCGAGGATCGCGAACCGTGCCGCGACGACGGCGAGGAACACGAACAGGATGACGATCAGGACGGCGAGCGGGTGCAGGTTCACTGGTGGACCTTTCGGGGTGGTCGGCCGTCGCGCTGCCAGGCGTTGTACGCCAGCCGTTTGCAGTCGGCGTCCGGGCAGTAGCGGCGGCTGTGGTGGGTGCGTGCGGGTAGGGGTCGGTGGCACCAGTCGCAGGACCTGACGGGCAGGGCCGGCAGGAGGGTGCTGGTGCCGGCGCGTGCGGCCTCTGCCGTCGCGGTGCGTTCGGTGTGGGCGAACACGAGGGCGGCGAGCATCGCGACGAGCTGGGGGACGGTCACGTTCCATTGCCGGGCCAGGCATTCGAGTAGCTGCTCGTCTGTGTGGGTGGCGTGATCGCAGGAAAGGATCGGGCCAGGTCCTTCGATATGCATTTACCTCACCGTTATTGTGTAATGGTTTGAGAATTATGCTGGCTTTTCCTGGAATGCGATAACGCGAAACGGGGTGGGTACCGTGACCGAACACGACGAGCTGGCCGAGGCCCTCGCGCGCTACGTGAAGGCAACGCCGTTCGGGGACACCCACCGGCCGGCCGACGGTGGCCCAGTGGACTCGTTCCCCCGGCTGCCGCCGGCGGCCCGCACACGGCACCCGTCGCAGTGGGTGCGGATGATGCGGGCGCTGGCGCGGCTGGCGGAGTTCCCCGGGGACAACGCGGAGATCCTAGGGTTCGAGGCGTCCACGTACCTGGTGCAGCAGTCCCGCCGGAGCGGGTGAGCTACGACCGGGCGCGCGCGTCGGTGGCCGGCTCTATGCTGGCCGTGTCGACGCCTCGACACCGTCGAACCCTTGGATCCCCCTCGGGCCATCAGTGAGGCCCCCAGCATCACCGTGCTGGGGGCCTCGTTGTGTCACGAGCGGGTGCGCTGGCGTTCGGTGCTGCGGGCGTGCAGCGCGAGTACGGAGGGGTCCTCGTGCACGGCGTCGATCACGCCGGCGGAGTAGTCGTACGCCATCGCGACCTCCGCGACGTACCCGATGTACACCTCGGGGACGAGCTTCTTCGTGGAGAAGGCGACGTGGTCCCACCAGGTGATGCCGTACGTCGCGGCCATGTGGCCCTCGGGCACGTCGCGGAGGTTGCCGTAGACGATGATCGCGGGCTCGTCCATGTCCTCGGCGCGGGACACGAGGACGTCCACGCACGCGTCGGTGAATTCGATGAACTGCTGCAGGTCGGCGCGGACGCCGTCGGGCACGGGCTGTGTGCCGAACTTCCAGTGCTTGCGCAGGGTGTCGGGTCGCACGTCGAGGACGTACGCGAGGTCCGCGTCGGACAGGCCGAGGGCGTTCGCGGTCATGAACAGCCAGCCCGCGGTGACCTCTTCGGGCTCGGCGCCGGTGGTCGGAGTGGTGGTGTCGGTCATCAGGTGGGTGCCTTTCTGGGCGTGTGGGGTACCTGCTGGACTCCCCCGCCCACCAGCCGCACGGGGTGCGGCTGGTGGGCGAGAGACTGCGTCAGGAACCTACTGGGGTCGTCGTGCGCGGCGGTGCTTCTGCTCGGGCTGCTCCTGCTCGTCGCCCTCGCCGTTCTGCTCGGCCATCTGCTCCTCGGCGCGCTTCTTCCAGCTCGCGCGCTCCTCGCGGGTCGTCTCGTCTCGCTGTCCCCATCCGGACATGGCGGGTTTCCTTCCTGGTGGTGGGTTATGTGGGTGGTGCGGGTGGTGCAGCTAGTGGCGCGGTGCGCACGCCCAGGCGAGGAGCCAGGCGCGTACCGCGTTCAGGTCGGTCGTGAACCGCTCGGTCGCGGCGTCGTCGTCCACCTCGTCGGACGTCGTGACGACGTAGTGCGCGGCCGGGGTGTCGAGCTTGCCGGTCATCTCCGCGGCGAACACCTGGGTCCCGGCGTAGACGCGGGAGATCTCCGCGCGGGGGTCGTGAACGTACTCGTGCGTGACGGGCAGCAGCTCGGCGCGCTCGAGGTCGCGGACGGTGGCGGCGATCGCGTCGCGCAGCATGTCCCGACGCTGGGTCGGTGTCGCGGCGTCGGCGGCGTCCTGCGTCGCGGCCCAGTCGGCGGCCTGTGTCCCGGCGGTGGTGTCGCGGTGCTGCAGGGCGGCGAGGTCTTCGAGCTGCTGCGCCTGGAACGACACGACGTCGAACCACTCGGGGTCGGGGGTCGCGTGCCGCATGGCGTGCAGGCGCTTGCTCAGCGGGCGCGGCTCGCGGCCGTCCTCGACACGGGCGGCGTCGATCGCGGTCTGGGTCCGGGCGAGGGCCCGGGGGCAGTCGCAGTTCGCGTCGCACACGTGCGCGTCCCAGGAGCCGGGGATCGCGATGGTGATGTGCAGGTCAGGCATGGTGTCCTCGTTCCGTGTGTGGTGGGTGGGTAGCCAGGTGCGGCCCGGGGGTGACCCCAGGCCGGGCCGCACCGGCAGATCAGGCGTACTCGCGGACGTTGCCCTTGGTGTCCACGAACCACCGGCGGTCGCGGTAGGACTCGCCCCACCCGACCCGCACGCCGCTCCACGACAGGGTCGTGGTCCACCGACGCGGGCCCTTGTACGGCGCCCCGGGCGGGAAGTCGGTGCCGAGGAACTGACGGACCGCCTTCAGCGCCGCACCGGTCTCGTGGTGGATCGCGGTGTGCAGGCTCCAGCGGGCGTTGCTGTCGGTGAGGAGCATGATCTCCCCGAGGTCGGACACCCGGTGCAGCCGCTTGAGGCTGTCGTCCGGGGTGTCGGCCATGACGATGTGCGGGTAGTCCGAGCGGGCGGTGGCCTCCTGGATCCCGACGACGTAGCCCTCGACGGCGTGGCCGTTGCCGCGGTCGGTGACGACGATCACGCGCTGCCCGGCGAGGAACGGCACCAGGCGCTTGAGGGTGGCCGGGTCCCACGCACCGAGGGTGCGGGTGCTCGACTCGTGGTCGCTGTAGTCCGTGGGACGGATGATGCTTGGCATGCTTGCCTCCGTGGCTCCGGGTCGGGACTTTTCCCTGACCTCGTGATAGAACAGTACCACACGCATGTGGGACCAGCGCAACTGGACGCGCCACACCCGGCCTTGCTCGTCAACCGGTACATGCAGAGGTATGGTTCCCACACACAAGTGAGGCCGCCCCTCCTGGCAGAGGGACGGCCTCAGCCTCACGAGTGACCAGACCACTCGCGAAACTCCGGGTACCACTATACCGGACAACGCGGGCAACGTCACTCCCCGAACAAGGGAGCATCCCGCAGTGGAGCAGATCCTCTGGGCCGTGAAGTCGGCCCCCGTCGCGGACGTCAACGAGTGGGCCGTGCTGGTCGCGATGGCCGAGGCCGCCGACCAGGACGGGACCAACTCGTTCCTCAGCGTCACGACCATCTCGCAGCGCACCCGCCTTGCCGAGCGCACCGTCCAGCGCCGGATCGCCACGCTCGAGGAGCGCGGCCTCCTTCGCCGCGGCGACCAGACCTCGGCACGGATGATCCCCGTCGACCGCCGCCCCGTCGTGTACGACCTGCAGGTGCCGTACTCGTTCTTCCGTCCCGAGAAGAGCTACAACGGCGACGACGTCGAGCTGTCGGTCAACGTGTGGCGTGCCGGCCGTGGCCGGCCCCCGCTGACTCCGCAGGACCGCCCCGAGCACACCCCCGCCCCCGAGAAGAACCAGCGCGTCGACAAGGGCGTGAAGCGTCCGCGCGCCGACGGGGTGACTACGAGTCACCCCGCGGACGACGACGGGCTGACTACGAGTCAGGGCCGGGGTGACTACGAGTCACCGCACGAGGTGACTACAAGTCACCCAACCCTCCCCAGTAACCCTCCCCATGACCCTCCCCGCAGTGCCGCGCGTAGCGCGGCTACTGCATCCCCCGTGGAGACTTCCAGCAGCAGCATCACCTCAGGTGATGCGCGCGACGCTGCTGCAACGACGGCGGATCCCGGTGCTCGTGGCGACGCTACGCGCGCCACCCCCGACCAGGTCCTGGAGGCGATGATGCTCAACCGCGACGAGGCCGCACGGTTCCGCACCTGGCTCGTGGACGCCACCGGAGCTACGAACCCCGACGGCCTGATCCTCACGCTCCACACCGGCTCCCGGCTGTCCGAGCGGATCGCCCAGTGGCGCACCGCCGAGACGTTCGGCCAGGCCATCCCCGGGCCTCCCCCGGGCCGCACCACCCCGCGGTGGTGCGGCGGGTGCGACCGGGACACTCGGCTCGCCGTCGCGAACGACCACGAGGGCCGCGAGTACGTCCGCCGCTGCCCCGCGTGCAACCCGAACCTCGACACCACGCCGTCAGGCACCGGCGCCGCCAAGGAGATCGCGATCACCGCGTCCTCCGTGGACCGCTCGCCGGGCGCCGGCCGCGAGGCTGTCCTCGCCGTCCGGCGCTCGCTGCCTGCCGGTGCCGGCCGCCGCACGACGACGATCGGCACCGTGCTCGACGTCGCCGCCACGCGCGCTACCCAGGACGGTGCCCTGTGAACCCCGGGACCTTCACCACGCTGCGCCGCGAGCTCGCGCCCATGGGCTGGGATGAGATCGTCGCGCTCGTGTCCGACCACGCCCGGGCGCAGAACCTCCGCTGGGACGACGCCGCCCGGCAGCTCGCCGTCGCGGCACGCGAGGACGAGGCATCCTGACGTGGTGACGCCGCCCGCCCGCCCACACGACCTGCCGCCGCTGTGGGACGGGCGGCCGGTGCAGTGGTCGGACTGGACCGACGAGGCCGGCCTCGCGGGCCGCACGACGCTCGTGTTCCACGTCCCGGCCGACCACTGGGCCTGCACGGGGTGCGGGTGGATCCGCGACAGCGAGCTACGCGCCGTCGGCACGCTCATGCCGGGCGCCGGCGTCGCGGACCTGTACCCGCACGTCCGGCTCGTCGTGCGCCGCTGCCCCGGCTGCCACCTGGACGAGGTCACCGACCTCGACACGGGCGAGGTGTGGGACCTCGAGGACACGGACTACACCGCCGCCGGGTCGTGGCCCGACGACGTGCCGGAACAGGGAACGCTGTTCTGATCAGCCCACACCCGCTACCGTGTTGGACCGCACCACTCACAGGAGGAACCATGCAGGAAAACACCACACCGGACGCTGCCACCGTCGAGGGCCACGGGGAGCGCATCGCTGAGAGCGACGGCACCACGACCATCAACATCACCGTGACGCAGGGCGACCCCGAGCTGCAGGCCATGGAGGCGATCCTCGTCATCCTGCAGCTCCAGACCTACGACACCCGGGTACGGATCCTGCGGTACGTCGCGGAGCGCATCGGGATCGGCGCCGAGCTGTGGCGCGATCCGGCGCTGAACATGCCGGAGGCGTCCAACCTCACGACAGCCGAGGTGGCGCAGGTGCTCGCGCAGGCCGACGGCCACGACTGGGCCGTGATGAGCGATGTGCAGCAGTCGCCGTACTACCGCCGCGCCGCCGCGCTGACCGGGTCGAGCTACGCCGTCGTGCGGCTCGACTCGTGAGCGATACCCCCGCGCAGGCCGCCGACCAGCAGCCCGTGGACCTCGACGCACACGGCGCGGCGTCCACGATGGCACCGGGCATCACGTGCGCCGACTGCGGCCGTGCGCGGACCGTGGCCGATGACTACGACTACACCCCGCTGCAGCTCGTGACCGGCCGCGCGCTGGGATGGTTCAACGGCGACGGCGAGCAGATGTGCGGCGAGTGCCTGACCGCGACGATGCGAGGAGAACGACCATGACCACCACCCGTAGGCAGTGGCGCCGGTACAAGCGCCTGCACGAGCGCGGCCGGCAGCTCGCGTCCCAGCGCGAGGACCTGATCGCGTCCGGCGCGAACCCCGCCGAGCTCGCGGTCCCGCTCCGCCCCGTACCGCCGTCCGGCGCCGACCCGCGCCTGGTGAACGACGCCGATCACGCGTGGTTCGTTGCCATGACCTACCTGGAGGGCCTGGCGCAGGCGTGGTGGCTCGTCGCCGCCGCATGCCTCGCCGCGTTCGCCGGCTGCGTGGCAGCTACGGGCGCTGCCCTCGTCGTCTCCCAGGCGCTGACGTGGCACGCCCTGCTGTGCACCGCCATGGCCCTGGCCTGGCTCGCCGGCGCGATGCTGTCCGCCGTGCGCGCCCGGCGCCTTGGTCGCACCCGCCGCACCACCGGCGCCGAGCTCGCGCAGGCCGCCCAGTGACCGACGAGCAGCTCAGCATCGAGTCCGGGGTGATGGAGTCCGGGAAGGCCGCATGCCGGCTGAGCTGGCCCGGCGGCGAGGCGCTCATCGAGCCGGACGTCGCCCTCGCGACGGCCCGCGACCTGCACGCCGCCGCGGCACGCGCCGAGACCGACATCGCCCTGATCGGCGTGCTCCGCAACCGGCTCGGCGCCGACCTGCAGGTGGTGGGCGCCATGCTCCGCGACGTACGGGCCGCGCGCCCACTCGCCGCCGGCAAGGTCGCGCTGCGCATCGAGGCCGTCGCCGGCGCGGGCACCGGCCAGCCGTACGTGCACATCGCCCGCGGCAGCCTGAAGGCGTCCCTGACCCCCGAGGACGCCCGCGAGATGGCCGACCACTGGGTCGAGGCCGCCGTCGGCGCCCAGATCGACGTCCGCCTGCGGTACGTGCTGGGCGAGTACGACGAGCTCACCCCGGACGACGTCAAGAACATCTTCGCCGGCATGCGACGTGCTGCCGGCGCGAACCCCTAACGGAAGGCACCCCATGATCGACTACTTCAAGGACGCGCTCGACCTGGTGAAGCGGGTCCGCACGCGACGCCGCATCGCGCTCGCGTTGCACTGCATCGGCCTGACGGTCACGTTCGCCGCGACGGCCCGTGTCATCGAGACCAGTGCCCCGTGGTGGCTCCTGACCGTCGCGTTCTGGCTCGTCGCCGGGTGGGCCGTTACCACGTTCCAAACACTCATCCGGCTCGACCAGGCCCGCGCCGACGTCGCGAAGCTCGAGGACATGACACGGGCGGCCGACAGCCTGCTGGACACCCTGCGGGCCGTCGGCATGCCGGAGGAGATGCTGCGCAGGTTCACCAGCGCGGCCCCCACGGACACCACGTACGACGACGACACCGACACTCCCGAGCCCGCGCCGGCCACCACGCCGGCCCCCGTCGAGCCGGAGCCGAAGTCGTGAAGCTGACGACCATCTGGACCATCCCCGCGATGACGTTCCGCAACCGCCTGCAGCGCACCGCCGACTGGGCCGACATGAAGGCCGCTACGCTGCTGCCCCGCCGCGTCCGGTACTGGGCCGTCGTCCTCGTCGGCGCCAAGGTCACCACCACGGCACTGCGCGACCGGGACGCCACCGGCGTTCTGTTCATGGAGGTCCTGCAGCACGCCGACGGCCACCCCCGCTCCTGACCACCCGCACACCACCCCGAGAGGCACCACCATGCAGAAGCTCGACACCATCGACACCGACTCGATGCGCACCGACATCCCCGACTTCCGGGCCGGCGACACGGTCCGCGTGAACGTCAAGGTCACCGAGGGCGAACGGACCCGCGTCCAGGCGTTCCAGGGCGTCGTCATCGCGCGGCACGGCCGCGGCGTCGGTGAGACGTTCACCGTCCGCAAGATCAGCTTCGGCGCCGGCGTCGAGCGGAAGTTCCCGCTCCACACGCCGTCGATCGAGTCCATCGAGGTCGTGCGCCGCGGCGTCGTGCGCCGCGCGAAGCTCTACTACCTGCGCGAGCTACGCGGCAAGAAGGCCCGCATCCGCGAGCAGCGCCACCACTGACCACACCACGCACACCACCCCGAGAGGACCACACCACGCATGAGGATCACCCCCCGCACCCGCCGCGCCGCCGCGGCGATCGTCGCCGTCGTCGTCGCCCCGCTCACCGCGCTCGCCGGCTGCGAGGCCGCGGAGTTCAGCATCGATGACGCGAAGGCGCGCTGGCAGGGCCGCGAGGCCACGCTGTACACGTACGACAACAACAGCGGGAACACCACGGCCGTCATCGCCGGCAAGGCGATCTACCCGTTCCACGACCCGAAGCACGACACCTCCGACACCGAGGGCAAAACCGAGAAGGGCGCCTGGGTGTCCGTGTCCGTCGGCAAGGAGGTCGTGGACCTCGTCGGGTCGTCCGCGATGATCTGCGACGACGGCGTGGAGCTGATCGACCGCGAGGACATCGAGATCGCGATCACGTCCACCGAGCCGGGCGTCCCCTGGGTCAACATCCTGCAGCGCAACGTCGAGGACGCGTTCACCGGGCGCTCGCGGCTCGTCGTCGTCAAGACCCAGAACGATGTCCCTGTCGCCGCGTTCACCGCCGACTCCATCAGCACCGTGTCGGGCAACACCGAGATCAAGAACAGCACCTGGTTCAAGGTGCAGGACGGCGACGTGTCCTCCTACTGCTGGGTGTACCGCGTCAACGCGATGGTGGTCCCCACGGCGCTCGTGCCATGACGACCGAGAAGCCGCTGCCCGTCCTGAACATCGACGCCATGGCGCGGCTGCTCGTGCATCACGAGCAGCTCCTGCCCGTGGACAGCGACCCGCCCCAGGCCGGCTACAACGGAGGCACGTCGTGCGGCTGCGGCGCCTTCCTGGGGGAGCTCGACCCGACGATCTACGAACGGCTCGCCCGCCACCAGGCCGAGGTGCTCACTGCCCGGCCTGACGTCTACGTGGTCACCGAGACGTGATGCACGCATAGCTGCAGAACCAGGGGCCCGTTGCACATCACGTGCAGCGGGCCCTCTTGCATGCAACCCGCCGGGTGCACGCCGTCGTGCACCTGCACGTGCACCCCGAGTTGCAAGTGCAAAAGTGCAGGTCGCAGACGTGCATCCGTAACACGCCGTTGCACACCCCCTGCACAACCCCCACATGCATGTGGTAGCGTGCACACACCAGGTCAGGGAACGAGTCCCGACCGCCTGCACAGAGAGGACAGCCCGTGCACACCGACCACACCACCACGCCCGTTGCACCTGCACATCTCGCCACCGACCCCGAGCCGCCCGTGATCCGCCGGCTCCTGATCGCCCTGACCGCGGCCGTGCTGCTCGTCGCCGTCGTCGCGAACGGCGCCGCGTACATCGGCGGCGTCGCGTTCGCCCGCAACGTCATGCAGCTCTCCGAGGTGACGAGCTACGTGTTCGGCGGCGTCATCGAGCTCTCGCTCGCCGTCGTCGCCGCGGCGACGTTCATCGAGGCGTACCGCATGCAGCCGACCGCCCTGTTCCGCACCGCGACCTGGGTCCTGTCGGGCGTCTCCGGCGTGTTCGGCGCCCTGTTCGAGGTCATGGAGTACCTGTCCGGGGACCTCAGCCTGTCGGCCGCCCTGGCGTCCGCCGGGTGGCGCCTGTTCGCCCCGTTCCTCGCCGCCGGGCTGTGGGAGCTGGTGATCCACCTGTTCTGCGGCGGGCGGCACCGCGCCCACCGTGCCGCGGAGCGCCGTCACGGCCTCCTGTACGCGTTCTTCAAGGCGGGCGAGGCCGAGGGCCTGGCGAACGGCACCTGGCTCGCCCCGCTGGCCGCACAGCGGGCACGACGGGCCGCCCGAGCGATCGCGAAGCACGTCCCCCAGGACGAGCGCGACGCCCAGCTCGGCGCCTGGCTCGAGTCAGCCCGCTACGGCGAGGAGGTCCGGGTGTCCGTCGCGACGATCGCTGCACGGACTGCACAGCGGATGCAGGCCGACCTCACCACCGGTGCACCTGCACCTGCACTTGCAGCACCCGTTGCACCTGCACCCGAGGTGCACGTGCAGACCAGTGTGCAGCCGGTTGCACCTGCACCCGAGGTGCACGTGCACGACGGCGTGCAGGCCGTTGCACATGCAACCCAGGTTGCAACGGTGCAGGCCCCGCCTGCACAGCCCGACGTTGTGCAGGACGAGGCGTACGCCGCCCGGGTTGCAGAGGCTGTGCAGCGTGAGGCCGCCGCGATCGTTGCAGACCTGCCCCGCCCGCACGTGCACATTGCACCTGCACAGCGCGCGAGCATCGCGGAGCGCCGCGATGTCGTGCGGGCCTTCCTGCAGAGCAACCGGACTGCAACCGGCGACGCCGTGCACAAAGCGCTCCTCGCCGCCGGGCACGACGTGAAGCTGCGCACCGCGTACAACGACCGGGACGCCGTCCTGGCCGCCATGGCGTGACCTGCACACCACCGACCGAAGGGGACCGACCATGGCCACGAACTGGACGAACGGCAACAGCGGTGCACCGTGCACGGTGCATGTCGTGCACCGCGACGGCGTGCTGCACCTCGTGGTGTGCAACGCCGACGGTTTGCAGACCGGCATGCTCACCACGAGCGACGAGGGCGAGATCTCGCAGTTCGCGGGCGACGTCGTGCGCGAGAGCGGCAAGGCGTACGGATGACCCAACATGCATGTGGTACCCTGGGGGTACGAGGTCAGGGAAACCGTCCCGACCCGGAGCCAAGGAGGCACCACATGTTCGAGGTCAAGGCCGACGGAACCAAGGTCCACATCACCGGCACGACGGCCGCGCAGAGCCCCTGCGCGGACCTCGTCGCCAAGGGGGACCGGATGCGGGTCGTGGGGGAGTACGTGAACGTCCACGACGCGATCCTCAACGCCACCGAGCACGCCAAGTCCCACCGCTACACCGTGTGCCGCCACTGCCTCGCGGCGGCCAAGCGGCTCTGACACCGACGGCGCGGCCCCCACGGGGGCCGCGCCGACCGGCGTATCACCGACCCCCACCCACACCCCCACAACGCCCCCTGCGCGCCCCGTGAGCCCTCCGGGCCCCGGGCCCCTGATACACCCCCGTGAGCCCCGGTATCCCGCGGCTGCGACGCTGATACGGCCCGCTGATGCACTGCTGCTACAGCGGGCCGTATCAGTGCTCGCATCACCCCCGACGCACACCCCCTGGAGCGACCCGTGACCCCCTACTACGCCGACGACCACATCACCCTCCACCACGGCGACGCCGCCACGGTCCTGGCCCAGCTCGAGCCCGCCAGCGTCCAGTGCGTCGTCACCTCCCCGCCGTACTACGGGCTCCGCGACTACGGCGTGGACGGACAACTCGGCTCCGAGGACTCCCCGGCCGCGTTCGTCGCCGGCCTCGTGGACGTGATCCGCGAGGTGCACCGCGTGCTGGCCGACGACGGCACCCTCTGGCTCAACCTCGGAGACAGCTACAGCACCAAGCAGCGCGGCAGCGACAACGGCTGGGACAAGTCCCGGCTCAGCAACCCGGGCCGCGTGCAGAAGATGCAACGGGCCGCGATGCGCCGGCGCGACTTCGACCGCCCCGAGAAGAACCTCCTCGGCATCCCATGGCGGGTCGCGTTCGCCCTGCAGGACGACGGCTGGATCCTGCGCAACGAGATCATCTGGCACAAGACCAACGCCATGCCCGAGTCCGTGACCGACCGGCTCTCCGGCCGCCACGAGCACCTGTTCCTGCTCACCAAGAGCGCGAGCTACGAGTTCGACCTCGACGCGATCCGCGAACCGCAGGACACCCGCGGCGCCCGCCACGAGGGCCGCTCCGGGTACCGCGACGACCACCCCAGCAAGGGCGGCTACGCCACCCGCGCGCTGCACCCCGGCGGACGCAACCCCGGCGACGTGTGGGCCATCCCGACAACGCCGTTCCCCGGGTCCCACTTCGCGACGTTCCCGCTCGAGCTACCCGAGCGGTGCATCCAGGCCGGCTCCGCCGCCGGCGACGTCGTCCTGGACCCGTTCAGCGGCTCCGGCACCACCGGCCTCGCCGCGACCCGCCACGGCCGGCGGTACGTCGGCATCGAGCTCAAGCAGGAGTACCTCGACCTGTCGCTGCGCACCCGGCTCCAGCAGGGCGTTCTGGACCTGCCGTAGCGATGATGGACCACCCGAACACCACCACCAGGAGGACCCATGACACGCGTGTTCTATGACACCGAATTCCTCGAGGACGGGAAGACCATCGAGCTGATCTCCATCGGGCTCGTCACCGACGACGGACAGGCGTACTACGCCGTCAACAGCGACTGCCCGTGGGACCGCATCCTGCGGCACGACTGGCTCGTTCGGAACGTCGTCCCGCACCTGCCCCTCACGCCTGAGTCACAGCCGGCCCTGGAGAGCTACCTGAACAGCCAGACGAACGCGACCCGAACGGCGCTCGCGAGCATCCAGCTCGACCCTGCGCGCACGGCCGTGAAGCCTCACCGGTCGATCGCGAACGAGGTCCGCGACTTCCTGTGGGCCGCGGCGCACACGGGGCAGGGGAACCTCGAGCTGTGGGCCTGGTACGGCGCGTACGACCACGTGGCCCTCGCGCAGCTCTGGGGCCCGATGATCGACCTGCCCGACGGCGTGCCGATGTGGACGAACGACCTGCGCCAGGAGTCGTACCGGCTAGGCAACCCCGAGATGCCGGCCCAGGAGGGCACCGAGCACAACGCCCTGGAGGACGCCCGGTACAACCGCGTCATGGCGCAGTACCTCGACTCGCTCGCCTGACCCCACATGCATGTGGTACTGTTCTCTTGTTCGGCCAGGGAACCAGTCCCGGCCACGACGAAGGGAAAGCCACCATGGCCCCGCACACGAGCATCAAGGTCACCCCGGCCAAGGCCACGGACCGCGCCGCGGTCGTGTTCGTCAAGGAGCTGCTCGACGGCGCCGAGTCGCACGTGGACGCCTGGGGCGTCGAGGGCGTCCGCGCCCTGGTCACCCGGGCCCTGGCCGGTGAGACCGACGGCAGCGAGCCCCTGCGGGCGTCCGTGGCCGACAGCGGCACCGTGAAGGCGTACGACCCGATCACCGACACGTACGTTCGCGTCGGCACCTGGCGCCAGGACGACAACGACGACCAGGACTGACAACCACCGAGCGCCCCGCCCACCCCGGGCGGGGCGTTCCTCGCTCCACAGACCCCACATGCATGTGGTACTGTTCTGTCACGAGGTCAGGGAACGAGTCCCGACCCAGTCACCACGGGAGTCACCATGCAGAACGCCACCGCCACCACCCCCGCCGGTACCGCCGTCCTGGTCAACAGCACCACCGGCAAGCGCCCCGGCGTGTTCGTCCGCCTCAACGACGACGGCACGGCGACCGTGAAGGCGAACGGCCGCGCCCGCAAGGTGAAGGCGTTCAACGTCTACCTCCCCGACGCGACGGACGCCCCGAAGCCCGCCCCGACCGAGCGCGACGTGACGACCGTCAAGGCCGAGCTCGTCCGCCCCGGGCACGTCCTGGTGAACAAGGACGGCCGCCGGTTCCGCGTCACGTCGGTCAGCACCCGCGTGGACCCGCGCACCCTGCGCCTCGACCCGACCCGCCGCACCGCGTTCACGCGCGACTCCGACGGCGTGACCCAGGTGTTCACCCTCAACGTCGGCCGGAACATCCGCGTCGCGAAGTGACCCGCCCGGCCCGGCCCCCACCCCGGGGCCGGGCCCCGCTCCACTCGCCCCACATGCATGTGGTACTGTAGTAACACGAGGTCAGGGGAAACGCCCCGACCCGCACCCGAAGGAGACACCGTGAACACCACCGCCCCGGCCGCCAAGAGCTACTACGAGACCGTTGCCGTGGACTGGGAGGGAATGCCCATCGAGGGAGCCCCCGTCCGCCGCTACGAGACCAGCACGGCCCGCCAGGCGGCCGAGTACGCCGCCCAGGCCACCATGACCCGCACCGAGTGGGCCGTGGTCCGCACGACCGGCAGCGGCGACGACGTGAACGGCGGCATGTGGCGGTTCGCGCCGTCCACCGGTTCGCCCGTCGTGATCCGCGTCCGCCTCATCGAGCCGGGAACCGACCCCGCGCCCGAGCCCGCCGCCGTCGTCGGCCGCCACGAGCCCCTCCACCCGGTCACCCACCCCTACCGGCACGGCGAGGTCGTGGAGTACGTCGGCCCCCGTACCCGCGGCGGCCTGGTGCCCGGCGTCGCCCGCTACCAGCACCTGATGGAGCCCGGCGTCGCCGTCCTGCGCGTGGGGGAGATGTTCCACACGGCCGAGGTCGCGGACCTTCGCCGCCCCGAGGCGAACGTCAGCGTCGAGTTGACCCCGACCGACGTCGCCCGGATCTTCCAGGCCCTGTCCGTGGAGGTCGAGCGCCTCAGCGACTTCCGGGCTGGCGACCCGGACCAGGTCATGCGGCACGCGCTCGAGCTACGGAACAGGTTCGCCGCCCTGCACCCCTGACCAGCACCGCCCCAGCGCGTGGCGTCCGCGGAACCTCCGCGGGCGCCACGCGCACGTTTGTACCCCCCACATGCGTGTGGTAGATTCGTGTCACGAGGTCAGGGAAAACGTCCCGACCCGCAGCCCCCAGGGAGCCACCGTGACCACCACCACGACCACCACCGCCCCGGCCACCACCGACATCGACCTGATCCTCGCGCTCGAGGCGTCGGACGACTTCACCACCGTGCGCGACGGCGACCACCTGGCCGACCTGCTCGGCCTCCAGGTCCCCTCCCCCGACGCCCTCGCCGTCCTCAACGACCCGGCGCTCGCATCCGGCATCGAGCGCGGCATCGTCGCCGCCGGTGTCATCGAGCGCCTGGTGCCCGCCGACGTCCACATCGAGGAGTACACCCTCGGCAACCGCGGCACCCGCGGCGTGTTCCTCCACCAGGACGGCGTCGACCAGATCGGCCTGTTCTTCTTCGCCGCCACCGCCGAGGTCGGCGTCTACATCGAGAGCGACGACCCCGACGAGGAGCACGTCGGCCCGGCGTCCCCCGCCGAGATGTTCGACCTGATCCGTGCGTACTACCGCGCCTGACGCGTTCACCGGCCCGGGACCCGCACACCGCGGTTCCCGGGCGGGGGTGCACGGCAGGACCCACCACGGGAGGACGCATCGACTACAACGACCCGCAGCTACGCGAACGCCTGGAGGCCCGCATGTTCCGCGTGCAGGCCAGCCACGAGGCCGCGATCTTGCTCCGCAACGCGCTCGCCGCGCACGCGCCCGAAGGGCGCCTCTGGACGAACCGACACCCCGGCTCGGACGACTTCCACCTGGAGATCGACCAGGTGGCCGCCGCCCAGCTACTGCAGGCTCTACCCACGACCACCACCACACGAGAGAGGCACACGCCCGTGACCACCACCGCCCAGCAGGAAACCGGCACCACCGACCAGGAGCAGTACGAGCTGCTGGAGGCCGTGGTCGAAGCACTCCGGAGGCTCAAGTGATCTGGTGGCACCGGCTCCGCGGCCACCTCATCCAGCCGTACCGCGCCGTCGTGACCACCCCCACCGACCTCCCCTGGCGGTGGCAGTGCACCTGTGGCCGCACCTGGGGCCCGGACCGGTGATCGAGCCGCTGTCCGTCGGCCTGGCGCTGTTCGCCGTGCTGTACGGCCTGATCGCTGTGTGCCACCAGATCGCCTGGTGGTCGGCGCGCACGCCGCGCAGCGGCTACCTGATCCTGGCGATACTCGGTCTTTACCTGCTCGCACGAACCCTTCCCTGACCACCACCAGCACCACGGAGGAACGATGAGCGACACCACCACCAGCACCACCACCGACGAGCTGACCGAACGGCTCGAAGCCCTGCGTGAGCAGTTCCTGCTCGACGGCGACGACGAGGCCGGCGTCGTGTGCCGCGTCGACGGGTACCCGTCCCCGCTCACGTGCGTGTGCACCCACGGCCACACCCGCCACTCCGGCACCGACGAGGTCCGGTGCATGTCGTACGTCGGGCAGCCCGACTGCGACTGCAGCCACTTCACGCCCGACGCCGCGTCGGTCTCCACGATGTGGATGGCGTTCAGCGCGATCCTGGCCGGCCTCGACGTCGAGAAGCTCACGCTGCTGATCCCCGACGTCCGCGCGTCGCAGTACGTGCGCGACTGGCCCGCCGACGAGCAGGCCGTGTGGGACGAGCACCTGGACGACCACGACGCCGCCCTGGTGGCCGTAGACACCTACCGGCGCCGCAAGGCCGCCACGACGATCCTCGCTTCCCTGGTGGGCGCCTCGTGAACGAGCTCTTCGTGTTCATCGCCGTCATCGCTGGCGCCATGATCCTGTTCAAGCGGGCGAAGTCGTTCCGCGCCGGCCTCACGATCGCGCTCGTCGTGCTGGTGCTGCTCGGCCTCCTAGTCGCCAGCCAGCCCTGACGAGCTACGGGCCCCGATTCCGGAATCCGGAATCGGGGCCCGCTCCACAACCCCACATGCATGTGGTACGGTTGAGTCACACGGCCAGGGAACCAGTCCCGGCCCAGTCCCACGGGAGACACCATGACCACCCAGACCGCCACCCCCGCCGAGGCCCCCGTCACCGAGTGGGAGACGTTCGAGGGCGAGACCTACGGGTACAACGACGCCGGGGCTCGCATCGTGGAGATCAGCGCCAAGGTCCGCCAGACGTCCTGGCAGCTCGCGAGCAACGTGCGCGGCTGGGCCGCGATGAACGACGACGGCGACATCGTCGGCAGCGGCAACGCCGACGGCCTCCGCGCCGCGAAGAAGGAGGCGCTCGCGGCCCTGCGGGTCCACCGCGTGGCCGAGGACGCCTACAAGCCCCGCACCCTGCGCCTGCGCTGACACGACCACGGCGGCACCCCGGTACACCCCGGGGTGCCGCTTCACTCATCCCACATGCATGTGGTACCGTTCTGTCACGAGGTCCGGGAACCCGTCCCGACCGACTAGGCCAGGAGGCCACCATGACCACCACCACCCACACCCGCCAGGCCGCGTTCGACATCGCCGCGGGCCTCCGCCACAACACCGACCTCGCGGCCTCCGCCGCCGAGCACGTCGGCATCTACACCAAGGCGGGCCTGCCGGGTCTGGCCGACCTGTCACGGAAGAACGGCGCGCAGGCCGCCCGTCTGCGCGACCAGTTCACCGCCCAGGCCCGCAAGAGCAGCAACCCGCACCTCGCGGCAGCCCTGCGGCTCTACAAGATCACGCTCTGACCCACCGCGCCGCGAGCGTCGGGCCCACCAGCCCGGCGCTCGCGGCGTTCCTGCACCCACCACCTACACACCAGGGAGGCAGCATGACCACCAGCCCCGAGACCGAGGACGAGCAGACCGCGTCAGCTACCCGGGCACCCGTAGAGGTCCCCGGCGCCGACGGCGACCACGTCCTGGCGAACGTCCTGAACGCCGCGATCGACTGGGACACCGCGAACGCTCGGCTCGCGCACGACGGCAGCATGATCGCGACCGTCGACGCGCTCCGCGCCGGGTACACCCTGCGCGAGAACATCCGCACCTACCGGGAACAGGTGAACGCGTGACCGACGACATCCAGGCCGACGTCATCGTGGGCCCCCAGGGAACGACCATCGTGTACCTCGACGGCGAGCGCGTCCCGTGCGAGCTCGTCTACGGCGGCCTCAAGGGCGGCATCCACCAGTGGGAGATCACGACGACGATCGACCTCGCCCGGCTCGACCACATCCACCTGGACGTGATGCCCGCCAAGAGCAGCATCACGATCCCGATCCGAGAGGAGTGACCGTGGCAACGGTCCAGATCCACTACAAGGACGGCACCAGCGCCCCGTCGTTCGAGACGTACGACCCGAAGGTGATCGCCCGGTACAAGGGATACGAGGACACCGACCCCGCGATCGAACGCGTCGAGGTCACCGACTGACACCCCCGGCAACAGCGAACCCCCCACGCACCTGGTGCGTGGGGGGTTCGCTGTTCAGGCGGGCGTCGGCTCAGAACGTCCCTGCGGCGATCCTAGGCCCCGTCCAGGCCCCGGGCGGCCTGGACGACGTCCGACCGCTTCACGCCCCGTGCGTTGCCGTCAGGGAGCCGCTGCGTGGACACCTTCACGCCGGCGTCCGACATCCGCCGCGACACCTCGTCGCCCTGCAGGCCGTCGTACTCCGCGGGGTCCGCCATCACGAGCAGCTCCGCGAGCTCCTTCGAGCTCGCGTTCCGCCGCGGCGACCCGCCGACCGCCGGCCACACCTCGAGCACGTCGGCCAGGAACGACGACGGGCCGCCGTCGTTCGTGTCCGCGTCCTGCTCGCCCGCCGCCATCCCCGACAGGGTGCCGGCCGTCGTCCGCAGCCCGAGCGCACGAGCTACGACCCGCTCGACGTCGGGCAGGTCCACCTTCGCCATGGCCGCCTTCACCATGTGACCGCCCGCCGTACCGACGTACGCGATGCCCGGGGTATCGATGTCCACCGCGCGGTACGTACGCCCGTGCGCGTCCGACCCGAGGATCAGGTTCGCGTCCGAGATAGTCGTCACGCCGTGCCCCACACGGTGCACGAGCTGGTCCAGGATGCCCGACGGGATCGCGCCCTCCTTCGTGCCCTGCGTCACCAGGTGCACGTGCATCCCGACGGCGCGGCCCGTGCGAACCACGTCCTCCAGCATCGCCGCGATCCGCTTCCCCTCCCGCGACGTGAACGCCCGCTGCGCCTCGTCCACCAGCAGCACCACCGGCGCCATGCCGGCGCTCGCGGCGACCGTGGGCGTCAGCTTCGCCTCCGGCACCTCGGACGCGGGCAGCCGCTCGAGCACGGCCGCGCGACGCCCGATCTCCGACTGCATCCACGCGAGGTCCGCGACGAGCTGCTCGAGGTCGGCCGGCGACGCCCCGGCCCGCAGCGTGTGAGCTACGGGTCCGAACGCCTTGTAGTCCGGGCCTCCCTTGAGGTTGTGGATCAGGATCGTCACGCCCGGGTCGAGCGCTGCGCCCATCAGCAGCAGCCGCGCCGTGTACGACTTGCCCATGCCGGACGCGCCGGCGATGAGGCCGTTCGCCTCGAACAGCGGCACCACCACCTCACGGCCGCGCGCGTCGTACCCGACGGGCACGCCGTCGAAGAACGACCGCGCCTTCCCGCCGGCCCAGGCCCACTCCGGCGCGCCCTTCTCGTCCAGGCGCTTGGCCGCGACGAACAGCTCGAACCGGCCCGGCGACACCCGGGGGAGGGGCTCGATCACGACGCACTCCGCCGGCCGGCCGAGCGCCTGCGCAAACTCCTCGTGCTTCTTCAGCAGCCGCGACACGACGGCGCCTGGCGGGAGGTCCACCACCATCACGTCACCACCACGCGTCGGGGACGACGACACGATCACGGGGCCGGCCATCGCCCCGGACGGGAGCTGCACCGGACCGCACCCGACGATGGCGAGCGCCTCGGTCACGAACGGACGCGACAGCGCGGGGAGCTTGCGACGCTGTGCCGCGGCCTCGCGCGGGGTGCGGGCGCGGGCGGCACGCCACCCGGCGATCGCGAGGGCGAGGTACGCGCTCGAGCACGCGACGGCGGGGACCAGGCCCCACTGCCCCCACTCGATCCAGGCAGCTACGGCGCCGGCGGGCACGATGGCCGCGCCGAGCCGTACGGCACGGCCGCGGGTGCGGGCCGCGCGCAGGCGGGAACGGCCGCGGACGGACCCGGCCGCGGCGAGGTCGGCCTTGTGCTGCTCGTCGTCGTCGTGCTGCGCGATCCAGCGGCCGGTGCCGCGCACGACGCCGGCCAGGCCGCGGAGGGTGTACCAGGGGGATCGCACGACGTGGAACGTCGCGGTCGCGAGGCCGTCTACGGCCCGTGAACCGACCCAGGGGAGAAGTACCCGACGGTCGGCCACCCACGGCGGGATCACGCGTGCACGGGGCTCCAGCGTGCCCGTGGGGGTGGTGTCCGTGTCGGGCACCGCCTGCGTGACGACGAGCTCGCTGCCGGTGGCCGTGGTGTCGTCGTCGGGGCAGGCGTCCTCCCACTCCCAGGTGCCCGCGTCGGTGAGCGTGCCGATGTGCTCGGTGCCGATCGCGTCCACGGCGGAAATCGACCCGTCGGGCCCCATGTACAGGTCGCCCTGGGCCTCTGCGAGCGCGTCCGCGATCTGCAGCAGCTCGTCGCGCTCGGTGGTCTCGGCCCCATCTTGCGTGCCGTCGTTCGGCACCTCATCGTTAGCCATCTGGGGACTTTTCCTTTCTCGCTGTGCGTGCGGGTGGTGGTCTCTTTCCGAAGGGGCAGAGCCCCGGACGTTGCGTGCCACCTGCCGGGTACACGCCCCGTCCGGGGCTCTGGTCTTCGCGGGTGATGCTGGGGCGTCAGAGGCCCTCGGTGAAGAACACGCCGATCGCGGTGAAGATGCCGTTGACCAGCGGGGGCAGGATGCCCGTGACGAGGGCCGTCGAGCCGAGGACCAGGGCGCAGGCCATGAGGATGAACCCCTTGACCTTGCCGGCGGGACCGCGCCAGATCACCAGGGCGCCGAGCACACCGGCGACGACGTACGCGTTCCAGTCCTGGGCGAACACGGTCCCCTGCAGGAAGTTCACGACCCAGGACGTTGCGCCGAGGATCAGGCAGCAGACCGCCAGGATGTAGGACTCGATCTTGCTGATGTGGCCGTCCCACAGGATGAAGACCAGCGCGACTATGCACGTCGCTACGGCCGTAATGTCGTAGAGCATCGTTCCACCTCTCGTGTCAGATCGGTGGCGCCTACAGTGGTAGACGCCTGTCGCCATCAGGCAGTGGCCCCCATGCGATGTCAGTCCGTGGGGGCCGCGCCTTTGTTCAGCTCGTGGGGCTCTTCGGGCGACGCTTCTGCGCCGTGGACTGCCCGCGCTGCGTCTGCACGATGCGCCGGACCTGCTCGGGAGTCAGGCCAGCCCGCTCCCCGATATCCCCGGGCCCGTACCTGTTCGCACGAGCTACCCGGATCGCCATGTTGCGCTCCTCCATGGCCTCTTCCATATCTGCCTTCGCCTCCTCGAACTTCCGGGCCAGGCGGTTGACCTCCGCTAGGTGGTCCATGACGCACCCCTCTCGCTAGTGGTTCATTTCCAAGCCCATGTTCGCACAACACACGTGGATGTGGCAAACTGTGGGGTGTTCGCACGCACACGACCACAGGAGGGCAACGCGCATGGACACGAGCTGGAGGAGCTGGGTGCTCACGATCGGGTCGGCGGCCGTCGCGACGCTGATCGCGACGGGGCACGAGCAGGTCGTGGTGGCCGCCGTCAGCACCGCGGGGGAGTTCGTCGTCTGGGCGTTCACGGCGGACGTCCTGTGACCCGTCGTCGGGTCCGGCTGCACCGCATGTGGGTGAGCACGGACTACAACGCGGAGGAGGACCCGGAGTACGTCGGCGCGTACTCGGGCGCGTTCATGCTGGACGACAACCAGCAGATCGTGGACGTGGACTGGTCGGTACCGGGGGAGGTCTGCGTCACCTACCTCAGCCCCGACGACTACCGAAAGACCGTCGATGGGTAGTCGCACACCACTGCACGGCGGCCTCCTGGTCGCCGTGCTCTGGCTGCTCCTGCAGCTCGCGATCTGGACCGCGTGCCTGCTCGCAACGATGTTCCTGTCCGTCGTGCTCGTGTTCCTCGTCGGCGGCACCCTGGACCCCACAAACTGGAAAGGACACTGATGCCCGACAAGTACCCACCGCCCCACTTCTGGGGGTGTCACGTCGAGGACGCGTCCGCGCCCGCCGGCCCACCGCCCGCGGCGCCGGCGCCGGAGGACTGCTGGCACTGCGGCACCACCACCACCATGAACGAGTGCCCCTGCACGGACTGCCGCGACACGGCCGACGTCGTCGGCGGCACGTACCACTGCGCGACCTGCGGCCGGTGGTGGGGGTACATCACCGTCCACACCATCGAGCTCGAGGTGGAGGAGCTGCCCGGTGGATGACCCGTGCCCCGACTGCGACTTCATCGGCCCCCTGTGGCCCGTCACGCAGCAGTCCACCGACCTGCACCGCGCCTGGCACAACGTCACCCGCGCCGGCACGTACGCGTTCCGCGAGCTCACGGCAGTGTTCGCCCGCGTGGCGGAGGCGTCCCGGAACACCGCCAAGGCGAGCTACGCCCTGGTGCCGTCCCCTGACCCGACCTCCGAGGAGCCCATGAACGAACCAGCCGTGCCCCCCGAGATCTGGCGCGTCGAGCCGCACGACGACGTCACCCTGACCCGCCACGGAGGCATCATCAGCGGGCGCGTGACCGGCGTCGAGCTCGGCGCTCGCGGCACGCACCTGTACCTGTACGGCCGCGGCCTGCCCTACCTCGTCGGCACCGGCCCCGACGACTGGACCCTGACCGAGCACCGCCCCGGCATCCCGACCACGCTGCGTGTCGGCGCCCGCTACCACGTCATGACCGGCAACGAGGTCCACTTCCAGGCGTACTGGTCACCCGTCGACGGGATCCGCGCGAACCACCCCTGGCTCCACCCTGACGGGCAGACCAGGACCCGCCAGGGCGCCGTCGTGCGGGCACGCCTCGCTGACACGGAGGGCGACGACACGTGAAGCGCCCCACCTTCATCTGCGGCGGCGACACCAGGCCCGGCGCTCGCGGCACCGACTGCCCGAACGTCGCGCACGACCACCCGCTGCCCGATGGGTACGTTGACGCGTCCGACGTCGCGCAGCACCGGCTCGCCACCGGGTGGAGCAACCGGCGCTGCCCCGACTGTGACCTGCACGGCTGGTTCCCGCCCGCCGTGCCCGACGACGGAGGAACTGACCAGTGACCACGAGCTACACCGTGCCCGACGACCCGAAGATGCTTCGGGAAACGCTGTGCGTCGCGCAGGGCCTCGTCCTGCGGGCGCCCGACGACGGCCGCAAGCGCGAGCACGGCGACCGCCTGCAGCGCCTGATCAACGAGTGCGACCGCCACCGCCCGCTCGGCGTGGACGGGAAGCACAGCGACCGCCACACGTCCACGTGCGGGTGCGACGATGTGCCGACGTCGGGCCTGACGCCCGCCGAGCTCGCGGACACCGAGCCGCGACGCCCGGGGGAGAAGCCCTGCAGCAACATGTCGTGCCCCCTGCGGTACGCGCACCGCGGCCCGTGCGCCCCGCCCGGCCCCCAGCAGACGTACGGCGCCGAGCTGCTCCTCAACCTCGCGGACGAGGCCCAGAACCTGGCCGACCAAGGCATCGAGCGCCTCCTGAACACGACCCTCGCCCAGATGCTCCGTGTCCGGGCCCGCGTCCTGGTCGCCGTCACGCGCGAGCGGACCTTCCCGTTCGGAGTGATGTGACCACCGACCCGTGCCCGTTCTGCGAGATCTTCGCCGGCCGCGCGCCCGCCGACATCTTCAAGTCGTCGCTCGGCGGCAGCTACCCGATGCTCGTGATCCGTCCGCTCGAGCCCGTCGTCGCGGGGCACCTCCTCGTCATCCCGAGCAAGCACGTCCCCGACTTCGCCGCCGAGCCGCACGTCACCGCGATCACCATGGCGTACGCCGCGCAGGTCGCCGCCGAGTACGGCGACGCGATGAACCTGATCACGTCCCGCGGCGAGGCCGCGACCCAGACCGTGCTCCACCTCCACGTACACCTCGTACCCCGCCACATGGGCGACGGCCTGCCGTTGCCCTGGACACCCCAGAAGGACCGACCATGACCGCACCCGTCACCAACGCCGCCGCGCTGCTCGTCCAGCACCCCAGCATCCCCGCCTACCCGGCCGACTCGACGCCGACGAGCTACCGGTGCCCCGCCTGCCCCGACGTCGTCATCGCCGGCCCCAACAGCCCCTCCCACGCCCGCCACCAGGCCGAGGCGCTCGCGGAGGCAGGCATGCTGAAGAAGCCGTTCGACCTCACCCGCGTGGAGGTGGACCAGAGGCTCGGGTACCCGCCGCACGTCCGCATCGACCAGGCCGGGGTACCGCTCGTGAACGGGTACGTCATGCCCGACGCCGGCATCGCGTCGATCGAGCGCCACCACCTCGGCCGGCACGAACGGTCCACCCCCACACCACCCGAGCACTACCCGGACCGGCCGCTCGAGGAACGCCTGGAGGCGCTCGCTGCCGACCTCGAGCGCGAGGCGCCGTTCACCGCGCAGATCCTGCGCAACTTCGCCGCCGACGCCGCCCAGCTACGTGCGGCCGGCCCCGTCTACGACGTGGACGAGATCTCGGCCGGGTGGCCCGCCGTCGTCCGCGAGTATGCCGCCCGCGAGGCCCGGGTCCGTGGCGTCACGGCTGACCTGATGCTGGAGTCGCACCCCGCGGGGGTGGCCGACGTCGTCCAGAGCATCGTCGGCCGGCTCTACGTGGCGCTCGGACCGATCCAAGCGGGGGAGAAGCAGTGAGCTCGTACGACCCGAAGGCCGAGTACGCCCTGCTCGAGCTGTGCCACTTCCTCACGTACCGCCTGGACGAAACGCACGCCCTGCAGCAGGGGACTAGTCCAGCACCGTGGCGGTACTCCGACGTGGACTCCATCCCCGGCGGTGCGCTGTACGACCCGGACCGGTCGATCGCGCACATGCACTACGAGACACCGACCGAGAACGACGGCAGCATCGTGCGCCTGCTGCCGGTGCACGAGGCCGACGCGAACGGCCACTTCATCGCCGCGCACGACCCCGCCGCGGCGGACCGTGACATCAAGGCCAAGCGCCGCATCGTCGCGAACATGCGGACCGCGATCGACCACGCCTGGCAGGTCGAACCTGATGCCCGGGTCACGATCCTCCACCTGGTATCGCGGACGCTGCGGCACCTGGCACACCTGTACGACACGCACCCCGACTACCAGCAGGAGTGGCGGCTATGGAGCGAGTGACGCGCCTGTTCCACGGCGGATTTCCCGGGCTGCGGCCGGGCGACCTGATCGAGCCGGGTCACGAACGGAAGGTGCACGAGGGCTGTGACTGGTGCGCCGCACGCGCCGAGCTGCCGCCCGGGGAGGACGGCCTGCCGCTGCTCGCCGGCGCCGTCTACCTCACCCCCGAACGCCTGTACGCCCTCCACTACGCGTCGCTGTACGGGCGCGGCGACCTGTACCGCGTCGAGCCGGTGGGGGAGCTGCAGCGCTCCACGGAAGACACCGTCGAGACGTGGACCGCGCCGGCCGCCCGCGTCGTCGCCGTCCTGGATCGCGCCGTGCTGCTGACCCGGAGCGAGCTCCGGCGCCTGTACCGGATCTGGGGCAAGGCCGACGAGCAGCACCTCGCGACGTTCGCCGCGAAGCTCGCCGCCGACGAGAAGGAGGCGAACGCGTGAAGCGCCGCATCATGCGCCGTCGTGCACGTCACGAGGTCGTGGTCGAGGTGCACGCTGCCGACGACGGCACCCTCTCGGCCGACTGGGCGAAGTCGATACCGCGGCCGCCGCTGCCCTACGCGCAACGCCCTCTGCGGTGCGTGTTCGGGCGGCACCTGCGGATCACCGTGTGGGACAAGGGCCTGCACGAGCCGGTGTTGTTTCCCGCCGGGTGGGTGGTGCGGTGCCGGCGCTGCGGGAAGCTGCTCGGGTGACCCCGCACTGACCTGCCGCAACGCACGTATCGATGCATTTCGATTCGTACTAGCGATTGGGGCGTTTCCGTTCGATAATGGGAGCACCCGGACGACTAGACAGCGATAGGAGGCAACGACGATGCGGACCACCCAGTACGCGCCCCTCGCGCCCTGCCCCCACGGCGAGCGCACCGACCGCACCACGACCGATGGCCGGCCGCTGTGCCCGATGTGCCGCCGCACCGAAGCCCGCCGGCCCACGATCGACCCGAACACGCCCGACTGGATGGCGCTCGCTGCAGGCGACGACACCCTGGACGACGACGAGCTACGCGCCCCGGTGGTCGAGCCGGCGCCGGACACCGCGGCGATCCTGCTCGGGTCTCTGTTCGCGCAGGACGCGGGCAACCGGATCGAGGCGATGCTTCAGCGGTGGACCGCCGCCGAGCCGGAGGGCATGCTGTTCTAGCCTGACAAGCGCATCAACGCCCCGCACGCGACAAGCGTGTGGGGCGTTGGCGTGTCACCGTGGCGCCGTGATCCTCACCATCGACACCACGCTGCCCCTGAACGACACCGACCGGCTGCTGCTGCGCACCCTGCTCGACGGCGTCACCACCACCACAGGACGCGGCCACACACCACCGCCGACACCGCGCGGCCGGCCGGCGGCCGACATCGGCGCCGTCGTCGCCGCAACGGCCGGCCGCGGCGCCGGGCTACCAGCGTCCGCACGCGGCCCCGTGGCGTCCCAGCCAGGGGTCACGTTTACCGAGTCCACCAGCGAGGACGAGGACCCTGCTGGGTAGCATGCGCGGTATGCCGCACCGTCAGGATGCTCCCGATGTCGTGATCCCCTGCCGTGCCGGAGACAACCGCGAGCTACGGTTCGCGCTGCGCTCGATCGAACGAAATTTCGACTACCGGCACGTGTGGATCGTCGGGTCCTGGCCGCGGTGGGTGAACACCGAACACCCGCACCTCACCACCGTGCAGCGCCCCACCCTCATGATGAAATACGCCACCACCAGGGCGCACTACCGCTGGGCGTGCGAGTCCCCGGACGTGTCCGATCCGTGGGTGCTGTGGAATGACGACTTCTACTGCCTGCAGCCCGTGCACGAGCTACCCGCGATCCACCGCGGCGAGTCGAGCAAGGTGACACCGCTGTTCGCGTCGTGGACGTCGAAGTGGGCCGTCGGCCTGCGCGAGACCGAGAAGCTCCTGCAGCAGCTCCTGCCCGGCGTGAAGCTGTACAACTACGACATCCACACGCCGCTCACCGTGCACAAGACCACGATGCTCCGGTCCCTCGACCTCGCGGAGAAGATGCGCGCGTCGGCGCCGCACGTCCGCACCCTGTACGGCAACCTGCAGGGGCTACGCGGCAAGCAGATGCGCGACCCGAAGATCTACGTCGCGAACCGCGGCGGCCCGCCGTCCCGGGCGTGGCTCTCGTCGCAGGAGGGCACGTTCCGGCAGGCCGTCGAGCCGCACCTGCTGCGCGCCGGCCTGAGCGGACCGAGCCGGTTCGAGATCCCCGGCATCCTCGACCGCGCCGGCATGCGGGCCCCCGCGCCGGCCATGCCCAACCCCCGTGCAGAGCGGAAGCGCCGCGCACGGTACCGGGTGCTCAAGACCGAGAACGGTAACCGCGTCGTCCCCGAGACGTCGCTGCAGCGCGTGCCCGGCACGACACCCCAGCAACAGCGCATCGCGGCCACCGCGGCGCACGTCCAACAAGCCAGAAAGGCGAAGACAAAATGCCTCTCGTGTGGGCAGTAGTGATCGGCCTCGCAGCGTTCCGGATCTACCGGATCGCGGGCGTGGACTCCATCACCGAACCGATCCACGGGCGCCTGAACGCCTCGAACCACCCCGTAGCTCAGTGGGTGTCCGAGCTCGTCGGGTGCCCGTGGTGCATCGGGTTCTGGGCGTCCGTCGCCCTGACCTTCGCGCTCTGGCGCGCCGGCCGCTGCACACGCCGCGAGGCCGTCGCGATCGCGCTCGCCGCCTCGACCGTGTGCGGTGTGACAGCGTCCGTCGACCAGCGGCTGCACGCGTGACCCCATGAAGGGCCGCACCCCATGAACGACCACAACCAGAGCAACCGCGGCAAGAAGGCCATCTGCGGGAAGAAGACCCGGGCCGGCACCCCCTGCCAGAAGTCCCCGATCAAGGGGGGCACGGTCTGCCGGCTGCACGGCGGGTCCGCGCCCCAGGTCAAGCGCGCCGCGAAGCTCCGACTCCTCGAGCTCGTGGACCCCGCGATCGCGACGCTGGCGCGCATCATGGCGACCAGCGACAACGAGGCCCTGCGCCTCAAGGCCGCCGACAGCATCCTCGACCGCGGCGGGCTCCCGAAGGGCGCCCAGGTCACCGTGGACGACGCGCGGTCGGTCCTGATCGAGAAGCTCATCGCGTACCGCGACAACCCCGACGAGGAGATCTGATGGCGAAGAAGGCGACCCCCACCACCACGCCCGACGACGGCGTGGAGCGCCGCATCGAGTACCGGCTGCTGGACGACCTCACGGCGAACCCCGCCAACCCGAAGGACCACGCCGTCGACGTGATCGACGCGTCCATGGAGCGGTTCGGGTACATCGACGGCGCCGTGATCGATGAACGCACCGGGTACATCGTGTCCGGGCACGGCCGCACCAAGACCCTCCGCGCGAAGCGGGACCGCGGCGAGGCCCCCCCCGAGGGCGTGCGGGTGGACGACCAGGGCCGCTGGCTCGTGCCCGTGCAGGTCGGGTGGGCGTCCCGCGACGACGCGGAGGCCACCGCGGCGCTGATCGGCCTCAACCGCACCACCGAGCTCGGCGGGTGGGTGGACGAGTCCCTCCTGGAGCTGCTCGACGGGCTCTCCGACCGCGGGAACGACATGGCGGCGCTCGCCGGCGTCGGGTACGGCAAGGACGACATGGACGAGCTGCGCGCCCTCCTGCAGGGCGCGGACGACGACGGCGGCGACCCGTGGTCGGACCGCAACTTCCAGGACCGGCCCGCCGGCGGCGACGTCGAGCACGGGCAGATCTGGCGCGTCGGTGACCACCTGCTCGCGTGCGGCGACTCCCGCGACCCCGACGTGTGGCAGCGGATGCTCGGCGGCCGTACGGCCGACCTGGTCTTCGCGGACCCGCCGTACGGCATCGACTACAGCGGCGGCGCCGGCGTCGAGCGGGAGGTCCTGGAGGGCGACGGCAGCATCGAGGAGGCCACGCAGCTACTCGGTGACGTGCTCGACACCCTCGGGGAGCACGCTGTGCGCCCAGGAGCGTCCCTGTACGTGTCCCTGGGGCAGGGTGACGTGTTCCCGCCCATGGCGACCGTGCTCGCCAGCAGGGGCCTGTACCGGTGGATGCTCGTGTGGGTGAAGGACACCGCGACGTTCGGCCGCGCGGACTACCACCAGCGGCACGAACCGATCGTGTATGGGTGGTGGACCGGCGGCCCGCACCACCCGGTCACCGACCGCACCCAGTCCAGCGTGTGGGAGATCCCGCGGCCGAAGGACAGCGACATCCACCCGACGTCGAAGCCCGTCGAGCTCGTGACCCGCGCCGTCCTCAACTCGAGCGACCCGGGCGACATCGTCCTGGACCCGTTCGCCGGGTCCGCGTCGACGCTCGTCGCCGCGCACCGGGCCGGCCGCATCGGCGTCGGGTGCGAGTGGGAGCCGGGGTACGTCGCAGCGTCCCTGGAACGCCTCGCCGCCGAGACACGTGAGACACCCGTCCTCCTGGCGGAATGACGAGCCTCGGGGACATCGCCGGCCTGCTGCGCGGCATGTCCGATGACGAGGTCGCCGCCCTCGTCCACTCCCTACCCGACAGCGCGATCCGGCCCCTGGGGGAGGCCGTCAGCCGTAGCGGCAACGGACCGCGCATGAGCCTGCCCGAGCTAGCGCGCGACGTCGTGGGCCCGGAGTACATCGCACGGCGACACACCGACGTCCTCATGGACGCGCTCACGCGCGCCGTCGAGCGGGCCGACCGCGGCGAGGACACGAAGCTGATCATCAGCATGCCCCCGGGCTCGGGTAAGTCGATGACGGCGTCCGTCGTGTTCCCGCTGTGGCTGCTGCTCAACCGCCCCGACTGGCAGATCGGCCTCGTGTCCGCGGAGGCGTCGCTCGCCACGTAGTTCTCCGGCGACGTGCAGCGCGAGTACGACGGCCGAGCTACGCGCCCGCGCCGCGGCGGCGTCACCGACTGGACGATCGACGGACCCGAGCGCGGCGGGATCATCGCCCGCGGCATCAAGGGCTCCATGTCCGGCCGGCGCCTACGCGTCGCGATCATCGATGACCCGATCCGCAACATGGAGGACGCCTACAGCCAGAAGATCCGCGACACCGCGTGGTCCGTGTGGCAGTCCGTCATCAAGCCCCGCATGCGGCCCGGGTCGATCATCCTGTCGATCGCGACCAGGTGGCACGACGACGACCTCAACGGCCGGCTGCTGGCCGAGGACGACTGGGAGCAGATCGTCATCCCCGCGATCGCGGAGGCCGACGACCAGCTCGGCCGCGACCTCGGGGAACCGCTGCTGTCCGTGCAGCAGGAGGAGTCGCTCGAGGAAGCCCTCGCCCGGTGGGACGCGATCAAGGTCAGCGTCGGCACGGCGATCTTCAACGCGCTGTACCAGCAGCACCCCGGCGAGCTCGACGGGTCGGTGTTCAAGCTCGACTGGTGGCGGTTCTACACCGACGCCGAGCTGCCGCCGGCCGACCAGGTCATCACCGCGTGGGACCTCACCTTCGGGACCGGCACGACGACGGGATCCCGGTCCACGACGAGCGCGCAACGGCCCGGCTCACCGACGGGCGACTACTGCGTGGGGCAGGCGTGGCAGCGGTCCGGGAATCAGTACTACCTGCTCGACCAGATCCGGTTCCGTGGCACGTTCACCGTGCAGCTCGCGCAGATGCGGACGTTCATCGGCCGGTACCCGCAGGCGATCGCGCACGTCGTGGAGCAGGCCGCGAACGGCGCCGCGGCGATCGAGACGTTGCAGAAGGAGCTCGACGGGATCGTGCCCGTCCCGCCGACCGGGTCGAAGCTGATCCGGGTGCAGTCCGTGTCGCCGCTCGTGGAGGCGCACCAGGTGCACCTGCCGTCCGGGCGGGCGTGGCTGGACGACTTCCTCGTGGAGTGCACGGCGTTCCCGACGGCGCCGCACGACGACATCCCGGACACGCTCGCGCACGCCCTGCGCCGTATGCGGCGCTCCGACGTCGGGGAGACGAACGTGGACACCGAGCGAGCTACGCGCCCGCTGCCGGGACACTGGTAGCGTCGATGGTCACGGCCTAGCGGCCTCCGGATTTCGTGGCTTACCGGACACCCCAAACCACGACAGGGCGGGTTCGTCTACGCGGCCCGTCGTGGGGCCCCGCGCAGCAGCGCGGGGCCCCCAGCCCTGTCCGCGATCATGGGGCCCATGCGCACCTACTGGGACCCCACCACCAAGAACTTCGGCGACACGCTGACGCCCGTGATCCTCCGGCACCTCGGGTTCGACCTCGAGCGCGTGTCCCGCGACGAGCGGGGCAAGGTGCTCGCCGTCGGGTCGGTGATGAACGCGCTACGCCCGGGCGACGTCGTGTGGGGGACAGGGGTGCAGCACGATCGGCGGTTCGCGACGAAGGGCACGACGTTCCTCGCCGTGCGGGGCCCGCTCACCAGGTCGTGCATCGACGGAGCTACGGTCCCGCAGGTGTACGGCGACCCGGCTCTGCTGCTGCCCGAGGTGTACGACCCGCCGGTGGAGCGCACGCACCGGGTCGGGATCATGCCGCACTTCGTGGACGTCACGCCGGCGCGCTCGAGGTACCCGGATGCGTTGTTCATCGACGTGCTCGGCGGGTGGCGTCGCGTGGTCCGCCAGATGAAAGCATGCGAACGCATCATCACGACGTCGCTGCACGGGGTGATCGCGGCGGACGCGTACGGGATCCCCGTGACGTGGCACGGGTCGTACACCGACGGCCTGGTGTCCGCGAACCTGAAGTTCCAGGACCACTTCCTCGGCACCGGCCGGCCGTGTCTGACCCCGGGGCCGGTGCCCCCGCTGGACCGCGACACGTGGCGCCACCTGTGCGACCAGCTCAAGCGGGCTGCAACATCTCTGCCGACGTAGCATCCCGATATGCGCTCACGCCCGATAGGTACCAAGTCCACCCTCACCCCGTCGGCCGACCGATCACGGACCCGTGCACGCACCGGGAACAAGCCCGTGAACGGCCCCGCCGACCTCTACCCGGTAGACGTCCGGTACGACGGCGGCGGGCGCCGGGGCGGCGACCTGTGGCGGTGGTCGCGGCTGATCATCACCGCGGACGCCCTGTACGTCGCCCGGTCCACCGACCGCGGCCGGACGGTCACCAGCGTCACGAAGTACCCGCTGCCGACGGGGGACCGGGTCCAGTCCGGTGCGAAGCGCGGCTCGTGGGGGCCCTTCTCCTGGTCCGGGTGTGGGTGCGCGAACCAGTGGGGACGGCACACCACAGCGCAGATCGTGGCCATCGGTGACGGAACCCCGGAAGCCTAGGATTCGCCCATGGGACTGTTCTCGAAGGATGAGCCACTGACGGCTGCGACCGTCCGATCGTTCGACCGCATCCCTGACCGGCCCGTGATGGACGCCTTGCGCGAAGGTGACCTCTGGCGGATCTACCGGTGCGTGCCCGAGGTGCACTACGCGGTCAACCAGCAGGCCCGGCTCGTCGGCCGGCTCGACTGGCGGGTGGAGGGCGACGGCGAAGAGCTGCCCGAGGGCGACGAGCTGATGCGCCAGGCGTTCGGCGCCGACCTACGCTCCCTGTCCGTCATGGCCGCGATCCACCTGCAGGTGGTCGGCCGGTACTTCCTGGTCCGCACGGGCGGCAAGTGGAAGATCCTCAACTCCCCGATCAGCACCGTGCAGCGCGACGAGGCGATCGCCGCCGACGTGCTCGTGGAGGTCATGATCGAGGACCCGGCGATCCCGGGTCGTGCTGACTCCGCGGTGGCCTCGGTGCGTGACATCGCGACCGAGCTGATCCTGACCCGGGCACAGGCGCGAGCTACGGCCCGCTCCCGGACCGCGCAGACGATGCTGCTGCTGTACCCGAAGGAGGGCGCCGGCCCCAACCCGAAGAAGTTCGAGGACGACTTCGCGAAGGTCGTCACCGCGCCGCTCGCGGACGAGAAGGCCGAGTCGGTTGCCGTGCCGAACATGGTGGGGTGGCCCGCCGAGTACATCCAGCACTGGAAGACCCTCGACCTCACCGGCCCGCTGGACGAGAAGCTGCACGACCGGATCGATCGCCTGATCCGGCAGCTCGCGATCGGCCTCGACATGGCGCCGTCCGTGCTCCTCGGCCTCGAGGACTCCAACCAGTGGTCGGCGTACGCGTCGCTCGAGGACAACTGGCTCGGACACGTCGAACCGCTCGCCGCCCCGGTCGGCCAGGGGTACGCGGAGGGCATCACCAAGGCGGCCAGGATCGACCGGGACCGCGTCGAGGTAGTTCCGGACCCCGGGCCGCTGCTGCGCCGTCGTCCGCCAACCTCCGACGTCATCCAGGCCGCGGTCGCCGGCATCGTGCAGACGTGGTGGGCCGCCGAGCAGCTCGGCGCACCGGAGGACGCGTGGGGCGACGGCATCCAGCAGCCCACCGAAGGCGCCGACGTGCCGGCCGAGGGCGACGCCGAGCCGGAACCGGTCGAGGCCGACGACACCCGGCAGATCGCCGCGGAGCCGTCCCAGCCGCAGGCCGCCGCGACACCGACGATCGACGGCGCGCGCCTGGCCGACATCGACGAGCAGGCGTACACGTCGCTGGAGGACCTGATCCTCGACGTCGCGGAGCGGGCCCTGGAGAAGCTCGGCGCGAAGATCCGCAGCATCGCCCAGGGCCGCAACTTCGACCTGCCGGCCGACGTCCCGAACGCCGACCTCGCACGCCTGTACACGGGCGACATCCCGAACATGGACGCCACGATCGCGGGCGTCGCGCAGGCCGCTATCGAGAAGGTGACCCGCGTGATCCAGCGGGCCCACGGGCGTCTACGCGCCATGGGCATCGAGGTCCCGCCCGAGCCGGAGGAGGAGGGCCTCACCGCCGCGCAGGCCGCGTTCGTGACCGCCGTAGCTGCGACCGTCGCCGTCCAGCAGGAAGGCGGCACCGGGATCTCGGAGGCGTGGCAGGCGGCCCGCGAGGTCGCGACGATCGCCGGCGGGGGTGAGGCGTCGGATTTTACGCAGGCCGCTAGCGGGATCGCGCTAGCGGCTGCCACGATGGCGATCATCCGACGCGACTACGGGCTCGCCGCCCCGGTCGGCCCCAACTCCCACCGGTGGCTCCACCTCTACCAGGGCCCCGACCCGCACCCCGTGCACCTGTCGCTCAAGGATGCGCTGTTCGACGGGGTGAGCGTGTTCGCCGGCGGGTTCGTCGCCTTCCCGGGTGACCACGCCGGCTGCCAGTGCATCGCCGTGCCCGCCCGGCTGATCAACGTACGTACCGGGTGGTCCCAGCTACAGCCCGCCGTGACCGCACAGACCTGAGGAGAGACCAATGGACGCCGTTGCCCGTATCCGTGCCGCGAAGCTCATCGAGCGTGTGCAGGAGCAGCGTGCCGCCGTGACCGCGGCCCCGTCGTCGGCCGGGGGAGCGGTCACGATCGAGCCGACGACGGAGCCGTGTGCGGAGTGCGAGGACGAGGCCGAGGTCCTGGTCTCGCCCGATCGCGCGGTGGCCGACGAACCGATCACCGCGGCGGCGACGATGGTCCGGTCCGCGATCGTGTACCCGTCGGACCACTTCGAGAAGTGGGACGCGGACACCAAGGAGCAGACGCCGCTCACGTTCGCGCCGGACGGCCGGATCTACGGTCACGTTGCCGGGTCGGGCTGCTACAAGAACGGCGACATGACGTCGTGCAAGCGGTACACGCCCGACCCGGACCCGAAGCTGCGCAACTTCCACACGTGGACGACGACGCTGGACGACGGCCGCGTGATCCGCACCGGTGCGCTCACCGCGCAGGCCCTGCACGCCGATGTCCGCCAGCCCCTGCAGGCGGCCCGTGCGTACCACGAGGACACGTCCACGGTCGTAGCTCGCGTGATCGCGTGGGAGGACGCCCGCGGGCGCCTGGCCGTGTCCGGGTCGGTCGTGCCCGGGCTGCCTGACACCGTGCTGGGGAAGGTGGCGGGCGCGCCGGTGTCGATCGAGCAGTGGCCCACCATGGAGACTGGGGGACGAAACACCCTGACGGCCGCCCACCTGGTGGTCGATCCGGCATGGCCCGTCGTGTGACAAGGAGCAACATGGAAGACAACACCAGCATCGGTCGCGAGGAGATCGAGAACCGGTTCGGGTTCCACAAGGCCACGATCGAGGGGCCGAACGCGACCACCGCCGTGCACCGCGACATCCGCCGGCTGTTCGTGGAGCTCGCGGTGCAGCTCGACGCGCTGCTGCCGCACGGCCGCGGCAAGGCGTACGCGTTCACGATGCTGCAGACCGCGGCCATGTGGATGCACTTCTCCGTGGCGGAGCAGGCCCCGGTCGTAGACGAGTGAAGCTCGCCGTCGTCGTCCAGGGTTTCGGGTACGGCCGCGGGCGGGCAACAACGATGGTCGAGCTCGTCAAGCCCCTCGCCGCCGTCGGGCACACCGTGGACGTGTTCGTTACCGCGGTCGCGCCGCAGGACGCCGTCCTCGACGGCGTGAAGGTCCGGCGGTTCCGTGAGCTCGACCCCCGCACGCGGTACGACCTCGCGATCTACAACTCCGGGCTGCCCGGCAACGCCCTCGACACCGTGCGCCGCGTCGGCACCCGGAAGCTGATGTGCCAGCACAGCTACCAGGCCGACGACCCGGGCCTGCGGTTCGCTGACGCCGTGTGGTTCCCCTCCCGGGTCGCGATGGACCGCCACCGGCGGCTCGCCGCGCACCGGTTCGTGGTGCCCCCGCCGATCGACCCGGACCGGTACCGCACGACGCCCGGGACGCGCATCAGCCTGTCGCTGTCGTCGCCGTGGAAGGGCGGCTCGCTCGTCTCGACCATGGCCCGCGCGATGCCGGCGTACCGGTTCCTCGTCGTGAAGGACGGCCGCGGCAACGGCGTGCACCTGTTCAACGGGCTGCGCAACGTCGAGCTCGTGGACTTCCTCGAGCCCCGCGACTTCTACGCCCAGACCAGGGTGCAGCTCTTCCCGTCACGGTCCGAGACGTACGGGCGCGTCGGTGTCGAGGGTGCCGTGTCCGGCATCCCGCTCGTCGCGTCGAAGGACCCCGGCATCCGGGAGGCGATGGGCGGGCACGGGATCTTCCTCGACCGCGAGAACCACACGGCCTGGGTGCGGACCGTGACCCGGCTCATGGACGACCGCGCGTCGTGGTCCCGCGCCTCGCGTGACGTCCAGGAGCGCGGCGACGCCGTGAGCTACGCAGCCGACCAGGCCGCGTTCGTGGCCGAGGTCGAAGCCCTGGGTGCCCGGGACTAGCCTCGTGGACAGGGGCCGTGCCAGCGTCGGTGGGACGCGGGCACGGCCCTTCCATCACCCCTGGTCAGGGCGTCATACTCCTGCAATGGCGACAGCACCAGTACACACCTGCACAGAGATAGTCCGGAGAGCCGAGCTCGCGCACGACGCCGGCCGGTACATCGCGTACGGCGCGCTGCGGCACGTCGCGTTCGTCGTGCTCGAGGAGATCCTGCACGAGACCGCGGCTCCGGAGATCACGCTCACGCTCACCGTGCGCCGCGAGGACTTCCTCGACGGCCGCCGCGTGTTCAGCGCCCACGGCCACCTGCAGGCCGCCCATGCATAACGCCGTGTGCGGGCTGTGCGGCGGCCACGGGTGGCACTGGGCGATGCGCGCCGGCGTGGTGACCCGCCGCCGGCCACACCGGAAGGTGTCCGTGCGCGCCCAGCAGCGGTGCGAAGGGTGCACCGGCCGCGGCACCATCCCCACCCCGGACCATGACCTGGCCGGGCGACGACTACCGGCGCTGTGACGCCGGTGGAAACACCCCCCGACCCTGGAGGACCTCATGGCCCAACAGCAGCAACGCATCATCCAGCGCCCCGAGTGGGGTGCACGACACGAAGACGGGTTCGGCCCCCGGCCCGTCGGCGCCCTGCAGGTGTACGTGCACCACAGCGTGACGATCGCCCCGGACCTGATCCCGCCGTTCACCGACGACTACGCCGCGGTGCGCACGCTGGAGGCCATCGGTGAGAGCCGGTTCGGGAAGGGCATCAGCTACCAGTTCCCGATCACGCCCGCCGGGCTGGTCTTCGAGGGCGTGTCCGTCGACCGCGTCGGCGCCGCGATCTCGAAGTACAACACCCCGACGGCGAACATCGTCTGGGTCGGGAACTACGACGTGAACAAGCCCCCGCGCCCCATGCTCGAGGCGACCGACTGGCTGCTGCACCACGGCGTCACGAAGGGCTGGTGGCGATCGCCACGGGTGGCCGGCGGACACCGCGACGCACCCAACTCCGCGACGGCGTGCCCGGGCCGTCACGCGTACGCGCTGCTGGACGACCTGAACCGCGGGGCGTACCACGCCGACGGGCCCGTGTTCGTGGACAACCCGATCACGCCGCCGTCGTCGCCGTCGGTCCCGACGAGGCTCGCCGTGGACGGCCGCTGGGGCTCCGCGACGACCCGCAAGGCGCAGAAGGTCATCGGAACCACGGTGGACGGCCTCGTGTCGTCGCAGTCCCGTGCGTGGAACGGCCCCAACCCTGGCCTGACCACGGGCTGGCAGTGGGTGTCCCCGGGCGACGCCCGCGGGTCACGGTTCATCGTCGCCCACCAGCGGCTGCTCGCCGGCCGCAAGCGCTACACCGGCGACATCGACGGCCTCGCCGGCCCGCAGTACTTCCGCGCCCTGCAGCGCGACCTCCGCATGGACGTGGTAGACGGGGAGATCTGGAACCCCTCGGACACGGTCCGCGCCCTGCAGCGCCGACTCAACGAGGGGAGGATCTGACGTGACGACGACACAGGAGTTCGGCATGCAAGTACGTGGAGCGATCGCAGACGTGGTCGAGCTCATCCCGCAGCGCATGCGGTTCGTGCTGTACATCCTCGCCGTGTGCCTCGCGGTCGCGGCGCTCGCGGCGCAGCGCGTCGTCGCGATCTGGTGGCCCGAGTACCGGGAGCAGGTCGATGCGACCGTCGCGGAGATCCTGCCGTGGGTGCTGTTCGTGATCGGTGTGCTCGGCACCGCGTACACGCCGACCCAGCCGAACTACGGGCTGCTGCCCCCGATGGAGCCGGGGCCGTACGAGGTCGCGCAGGCGCAGGCCACGCAGGCGCAGACCGTCGCGACCCTGATGGCGAACGGGTGGACCAAGGAGGAGGCGTCGGTGGCCGTCACGCAGCAGACGTTGCTGCCGGCGGGGGAGAGCCCCGGGTTCGTGGTGGCGCCGCGGACGCCGTCGGCGCCGTAGCTCGTTCGGTGGCTCTCACCCCACGGGGTGGGAGCCACCGCCACATTCTGACATAACGGTTATTAACGGTAATACCCGACCACACCGGAGAGCACCCGTGGAGCGAGTCCTACGTTGGGAAGTCCCCGTCGATGACGAGTGGCACGACATCGGCGCCGGCCGCGTCGTGCACGTCGCGGCCCGCAGCTACCGGAAGCGGCCCGGGGACCTGGTCGAGGTCTGGACACTCGAGGTGGACTACGCCGGCGACGGCAGCACGGCCGACCTCGCGATGCGGCCCGTGACCGTGATCGGTACCGGCCACCCCGCACCCAGCCCCGCCTGGTACATCGGCACCGCGATTGTTCCCGCGTTCGTCGTCCACGAGACTGGGCAGAGCCGCCACCCCTTGGACGTCGAATCCGCGGCCGGCCTGGTGTGGCACGTGTTCGGGAGGAAGCCATGACCGACGACACCACCTGGGACCGGCTCCGCGAGCTACTCGCGCTCGAGGAGCCCAACACCGCGGCGACCCAGCAGCTCAAGGCGTACTGGAAGACCGGCGAGGGCGCCGCCCGGATCCGCTGGGGCACCGAGGGTGACCTGACCCGGTGCCACCGCCTGGTGACGCAGGAGGCCGGCGCGGACGCCGGTACGTTCGACGTGTGGGGGTACTGCCAGAACCTCCACAAGGAGCTGTTCGGGCGCCCCAACCCGAGCGACTAGGAGGGAACGAACCATGAGCGACGCGGCCGACCAGGCGCACGTGATCGTGCACATCACCAAGGACCAGGACTTCCAGAGCACCGAGGTCCTGGAGGTGCTGCTCGGTACCCGGGACGCGGCGTGGGCTCGTGCCAAGGAGCTGGACGAGGAGCACGGGCATGACCAGTGGGACTACCACGCCATCGAGACCGCGCCGCTCACCGGGCTCCGGGTCGAAGAGGGCTGGGAGATGGGACACGACGCCGCACCGTTGCCGCAGTTCGAGCTACACGACGGCGACATGGTGTGTCCCCCGTTCACGCTCACCGCTGACGAGTTCCGGGCTCTTGGCTGGAAGCTGCGCCGGCGCCTGGTGACCGACTGGGCAGACTCGTGACCACCGCCGACCGTGAACGCCGCGAGGAGCTGGCGCACGGTGGGGTCGCGTCGCGCGACGGGGACCTGGTCACGCTCGGGACGGGGGTGCAGTGGTGGCTCAACGGCGCACAGTGGGCGCGCGACGAGGCCGACGGCCTGATCCCGCAGGACGCGGCGCTGGTCGCGTACACGCGGCAGCAGCTACGGCAGCGCGCGTGACGTGGTCCGCCCGTGACGAGCTGATCTATTGGCTGCAGTTCGTCGGCATGGGCGCGCTGCTCGTGGTGGTCAGCATCCTGCGGTTCGCCTTCGCCGTGGCGTTCCGCGTGCTCGACCTGGCCCTGGCCCTGGTCGCCGTCGTCGCGGTTCTCGCGCTCGTCGCCTGGGCCGTGCGCGTGGTGTAGTGGTGGCGCGGCAGGAGTAGTCCAGCGGCCTAAGACACCGTGGTCCCGAGGGTTCGAGTCCCCTCCCCGGCGCGCGCACCGGGGTAAAGCCCCTCGTGGGCAGTGGCCCCGGGCACGGCGACTCCGGTTCGAATCCGGGCCCTGCCGTACCGAGCTACGCGACAGGCCCCGCACCTCACGGTGCGGGGCCTGCGTCGTTGGGTCCGGGTGACGGATTCGAACCGCTGCCCCTGGGTGGGGCCACGCCATCCCGTAGACGCCCGGCCGCTCCTCCCTCGGCTGGTTAGGCCGCAACTGAGCCGGGACTCACCTGGACGTGGCGACGACGCTACCAGCGGTCCAACGTATCGACATCTGTCGATACCAGGGCCCCACAAACTAGACACCCGCTTTTGTAGAGCGGGTGCGTAGGCGAGCGGATTAAGGCCCTGACCTGCACCGATGCCCTGTGGACGCGCGTTCCAGTAAGCGGGCAGTGAGCACCTGGTGAGCACCTACCCAGAATCAGGGCACGTCGGGCGAACCGTCAGAGGCAAAAGGGAAGGTCCGGGATCCCCCAGCGATCCCGGACCTTACCGACGTTCAGGGGCTTAGACCCCCAGGCCGGACGATAGCGGTCAGCCCTGCCCGCTGCTCGCCGTCGTCCGGAAGTTCACCCTCGCACCGGGCTCACCCGACGGTTCGCCCGGATGCGCGGCGGCGCCGTCGTCCCCGGCCGCGTCCACCAGAACCGCGCGAGCGTGTTGCCCTTCACCGACGGGCACGGGCCCATCAGCTCCTGCAGCTCCTCGTAGTGCCAGTGGCGCACGTGCCGCTCGTACGGGTTGCCGAACGTGGCGCCCTGCTCCTTGTGCCGGATCGGCA